>Ga0105050_10000060_pt1 | contig 123411 bp, 181 predicted proteins | sample FRY01_FD_78088 | JGI IMG/M metagenome (GOLD analysis project Ga0105050, IMG submission 78088) | Freshwater microbial communities from Lake Fryxell liftoff mats and glacier meltwater in Antarctica - FRY-01 | ecosystem: Environmental > Aquatic > Freshwater > Ice > Glacier meltwater ... | reverse complement strand
TGTATCTCTCAACGCAGGATGGCAGGCTGCTAATCTCGTGATCACCGGTGCTGTATCTAACACCGTTGGAACCATCACAATCACCGCAGCGTAAGGTGATATAAATGGCTGATCTAAAAATATCGCAATTAACTAATCTTGCTAGTCCTGCAGCAGAAGACTTGTTTCTCATTATTGATGATCCAAGTGGAACACCAGTAAGCAAAAAAGTAACGGTTAAGAATCTTGCCGGCAACATGCCTAATACAGCTATTGCTGGCACTCTTACTGTTGCTTCTAATACTACGTTTTCTGGTAGTAATACAGTAATCTCAGCAAACGTCAATATAACAGCAACGCGCGGACCCCGTTTGGTTTCCAGATATTTCACTTTTGGTAAGTCAACTGGATCTGTTTCTAATAATGCAACCACCGAACTCGGTGGTGGGATGCAGGGTTCCATATTATGGGATAGTTCCTATATATACGTAGCAACATCAAACACCGTAATCAAACGAGTTGCTTTAAGCGACTTCTAAAACAGGAATTATACGTATGTTGCAATTTTCATCCTATCTAATAGAGGCGGGCTTCTCTTCCGGTAAAATAGATAAAGCCGTGACGCTAATCGCAAATATAGTCGGCCGAGCAGTTGGACAAACCTTCTATCGGTATGGCGGCAAAAAAGGATATGTATCGCTTGATCATAGTGCAACGGGGTATCTATTTTTTACACCTCGGCGCTATGCATATCAGTTAACTTATCGTTTAGGTATAATCGATAGTCTGTATATCTGGAAGCAATGGGAAGTTTATAAGGATCCCGATTTTTTTATTGACCTGAAAGGGCACAACGCAGTTCAGATAGTTAAAACTATCGCTAATATTGTTAAGAAACCTATGCTCGGCAAGACTGCAATTAAAGAAAGTATTCTATATGAAGCCAAGCGAGTAAGTCACTCAGATTTTTCTACTCTCGCCTTAGCCGATCATGGCAATATTTCGTCTCTCACTATGGATCAAATTAAAAAAACAGCAAGAAATCACGGAGTGGGCATTCCTTCTACTATCCACCAACTTCGTGGGACTGGTGGAAAGGGCAAATTTAATATTGGCACAGACCAAAATGCGGTACCCCGTGCATTTTCACCGGCGGCTACACCGGCGGCCGTAAAAGATAAAGAACCGGAACTTTTCGTGCTCGGCCGAGCGCCGTCTGGTAGAATGTTCAAGCCATCATATGATCAAGTTGAAAAGGCGCTTGAAAAACATCTAGACCTAGCTGCAGACCCAGATACACTACCAAACAAACTTGAGCTTAAAGATGCAGATACACTTTTCGGTAATCTCGTTAAGCTTATTCGAGTTGTAGTAAAAGGCGGGCAGCCAAGTCTTTTGGTCTTTGGTGGCCCGGGCATTGGCAAGTCATATACGGTTGAGGAAGAACTAAAAAAACAGGGGGTCGATTTTACAATAATTAGCGGTAAAACAACTCCGGTTGGCGTTTATCGTACGCTGTTTCTTAATAGAAAACGCATGATTGTATTTGATGATAGTGATAGTGTGTTCAATGATCAGGATTCCAGAAATCTAATCAAAGCCGCTCTTGATAGTAAAAAAGTCAAAGAACTCTCTTGGATTTCGAATAGAACTACAAACGTCACGTCTATGAGTAAAGACGAAAGAGAAGCCTTTACAGTAGAAGTGGAAGGTATTCTTAAAGCTGGCGGCGACGAGAGTGTCAAATTGCCATCTTCGTTCGAATATACGGGAAAAATCATCTTTATTTCAAACCTATCAGAAGGCAAAATTGAGCCAGCCATTTTGTCCCGCGGGTTTAAAATTGACATGACGCTTACAGATGCCGAAGTATTCAAACGAATGGCTTCTATTGTAGATAATATAGGTTCAGGCGAATTTAGCGGGGTTTCTTACGACGCAAAGAAAGAGGTACTTGCTACACTCGAGAAAATGAACAAGCTTGGTTCACTGAAGAATCCAAATATGCGGTCGTTTATTGCTGCGATGCGAATCTATTCTTCTGGTATTCCTAACTGGCAAGAATTAATGCAGTATACGTAATGTTTGAAACGCTTGATGAATCCAACTTTTTATTATACGCAGCCAAACATTATGAGAATTCTAATTGTGCAGATCAACTAGAATTCGAAGAAGATTTGAATCGTATTAAATATCTAAAACGACTATTTCGTAAATATGATGGTGGTAAGAATTTACGAGAACGACTTATACTCAATCATATTATAGTTCTATATAACGTTTTTTACCACGAAGCATGCACACGCATGCTCTGTTTTAAATTACAAGATCATCTTGAGTATCTAAAACCGTTCTTGGTTTATCTCAATTATTGGCCAGAACAGATTCCGCCAATCGGAATAAATAAGTTTGTGATTCGGGATTCTGATATCGAGATGGATCCGCATATCATTCAAATGTTAAGGAATCTATAATGGCCGAACTCAAAAAAGCCGTTGACATATACATTCTATATAGAATCGTTAAGGACTTATCAACTCCATTTAACGAAACCGACGCATTTAAGCTCGGTCTTATAGATGATGCTGGCAAGAAACTCAAAGCAGCATCAACTCCTGAAGAAAAGGCAGCGACTTCATTTTATAGTAGATTTGTTCGAAACATCAAACGACTAATGAGTAAGGTTGGTCTGGGCGGCAAAGTAGCAACGTTCGCGGCTGCATTGTTTTTGCTTAAGGAACAAGGAAAAGAAACAAGCCGACTAGTAGATGAGGGGTTCAAAGACGAAACTGAAATATTACTCGAATTAGTCCAAACGATTAAATATTTAGAAAAAAACTCTAGTCGTACCTTTAAGCAACTAGAAGAAGAAATCGCGAACGTTACTGGACCATCTGTTGCTGGAACTGGTAGCGATGTAGCCACTTGGCGAAACATCCCATATAAGGTTGGGCCGCCGGGCGAGAGAAAGAAAAAGGGCCGATATATTAACGGGGTGACCTTCCTAAAACGTGTAGCAAGGGAATCAGCTAAAACTAAATAGGTGAATAATTATGAATATAGATAAACTTAGAAAACAGCTTGAGCTTGATGAGGGTGTAAAATACGAAATTTATCTTGATCATTTGGGCTATCCAACGATGGGAATTGGACATTTAATATTACAGACAGACGAAGAATTTGGTAAGAAGGTTGGAACTCGTGTTTCAAAGGAACGCGTTGAAGATGCGTTTGCACACGATGTTAAATCTGTAGTAGCTGATTGTAACAAATTGTATAGTGACTTTGAGACGCTCCCGGAAGAAGTTCAATTGATTATCTCCAATATGATGTTTAATCTCGGTCTCACTAGGCTAAGTAAATTCCGTGGCATGAAAGATGCAGTTGATGATGGTGACTGGGCCCTGGCTGCAGACGAAATGGTAGATTCTAATTGGTATCGTCAGGTTACTAGTCGCGCCGAGCGGTTGGTTCAGTACATGAGAGGGGTGTAATGTTCGTATTCAGTTATCTTAAAGTTGGACTTGTGATCGCTGTCATATTAGCAGTAATGGGACTATATGTATATATCAAATCTTTACAGTCAGATTTAGCGATAAGTGAATCTAATAACATAAAATTGGAGTTAGCGCTTGATAGTGAAAAGAAAGTAGTGAAACAACAGCGCGAGGATACTACAAAAATTGTTTCTGCGATTAATCAACAGAATGACTTGACAACCGCACTTACACAATCCGTTGATGGGTTAAAGGATAAATTCAATAAGACAAATGCATCTGGTGAGAAACGAGATGTCGGTAACTTGGCAACTGTTAAAACTGCCGCAATCCAGAGAATAATAAATAGAGGGACAGCCAACGCTTTGCGATGTCTTGAAATTTCTACTGGGTCGCCATTAACCGAGAAAGAAAAGAATGCTACACGTAAATCAGAAATCAATTCTGAATGTCCTGAGCTTAGTAATCCTAGCTACGTCCCTTATTCTAATTAGCGGTTGCAGCTCAGTAAAGAAGCTTGAAGTTTCTACAGTCGAGGTGAAGCGCCAGCATTTGGATCTGGCCGCGCTTCCAGCGCTCAAACTGAATAAAGTGAGCTGGATTCTCATTACAGAAGATAACTATAAAGAAGTTTTTGCTTTACTTAAAAGGCAAAATAAAGATGTGGTCCTTTTTGGTCTCACGGATGATAACTATGAAGTTCTTTCTATAAATTTTGCACAGATCCGTAAGTATATAATCTTGAATAACTCTATGATAGAACGGTACAAAGATTATTACGAAGGATCGGCAGAAGATGTCAAAGGGCAATAATGAGCTTGACTTGAATAATGATAACATAGTGTCTGATGATGAAATAAAAGTGAAAGAGACAGAAATGCTTATTCGAAGACAAACTGCACAGCGCCGAATGGCCACAACTGCACTTGTTTGCATGATTTTATTCACGATTATACTGTTGACCCCGATTATCCCAGATGCTCGGATAAAATTGCTTGGCAGTATTTCAGATTTATTTTACATATCTATGGCGAGTATAGTTGGTGCCTATATGGGCATTACAGCATATATGTCAAGAAGATAAGAGGTTGTCATGGACCAGAAACCTATTTCTCACGAAGTACTGCTTGCTGTTCTTCAAGCACAAACAGATAATCTTAAACAAACTATCGAGCGCAATGAAGCAATGCAAAGAGATTCTATCGCGGATTTAAAACGACAAGTTCAAATATCAACAGAGGATACTAATAAAAAAATAGATCAACTTTGGACCAGCATCAATAATTATGTCACGCAAAAGGAATTCAGCCCAGTCAAGATTATAGTTTTTGGTATGGCAGGCCTGATTATGGCGTCAGTCTTTGGCGCGCTTTTGTCAAAAATAATAATGTAAAGGAACCGAACTTAAATGCTATCATTAACCAGTTTAGTTATTGTTTTTTCTGGTGTATTGATTATCGTGTCTAATTTAATGACTTCTGTTACTTATTATACGTTTAGAAAAATTCTTTTGACCGATCCTTGGTCGCTTGCACTATTAATAGCATCGACTATTTTTAATGTTATTACTATAGTGGCACTTCTATTTCAATTATCAGCAGAAATAGAATTTATAAAAATGATTATACTTTTTATAACCGCAGACCTTTCATTGTTTACATCCATGTATCTGTGGATGTGCTTCAAACAACAAGCTAAGAGAAAGAAAACATAATGTTTACAAAACATTTCGTAATTTATACTTGCGTAACGATGTTTTTATTGATAACATATAGTGTAGTCGGGCTCGTAGCGCTCGGTATTTATTATGATATGGTTGCTCCGCTCGTTGTACATAAGACTTGGATAGATGATAATTCAGTGACCCCTGGTGAAGCTGTTGTTATCAAGTTTGAATATAGTCGTGAAGCTCAGCCGCCTGCTATTTTAGCTATTGACAGAAAACTATTCTGCGACGACGGCACGTTATGGAATCCTGGTTTGGCGCGCGGCGAGACACTAAGTCCGATTTGGATGAACGGATTCCGGCTCATAGCCGAGCTTGGCATAATAATACCAAAAGCAGTTAAACCGAATCAGTTTTGTTATTATACTTCTCTTGTGACATATAAGTCGCACGTATTACAGAATAGAACCATCAAAAACCCACCAAATAATGTAAAAATTCAAATAAAGTAAACTTTTTATCTTTTTTCTATTTACATACTGATATAAATGGTTATAATAGGCCTTGCCGCCTTTGAATAACATATTAAGTGGTTTAACAGATGAACTTATGGGTTGACATAAAGTTCTCTAATTTGATATCAGTTCAGTTAGAGAACTTCACAATCAAACAACAAAATCCTTATCTAGCAAACTTCAGATGTCCACTTTGCATGGACAGTAAAAAGAACAAAAAGAAAGCAAGAGGTTTCCTTTACACCAAGGGTACTGCATTATTCTACAAATGTCACAACTGTAGTGCAGGAACTAGTTTTGGTAAGCTCTTAAAAGATCTCAATTCGGAGCTATATAAGCAGTATGTAATGGAGCGATATTCACAGGGGTTGGATATCGGTAATGCACCCAAACCACACTCAAAGCCAGATTTTGCTTTTAGTCAGCCAGTGTTTAAAGAAAAGTCACTTCTCGACTCTCTACTAGATAGATTAGATTCGTTGCCCGATGATAATATAGCAGTTAAATATTGTCGGACTCGAAAGATACCGGAAGCTAAGTTTTCGGAACTTTACTATATCGATGATGTCCGTAAGATCGAGCAACTATCCGCTAAATATAAAGACAAGATGGTTGGATCAGAACCAAAACTAGTGCTACCATTTTATAGCCGACATGGGAAATTGGTCGGCGTTACGTGTCGTGCGCTTGGTGCTGAAACTCTACGATATATCGCTATTCGGATAGATGATACTCAGCCGATGATATATAATTTGGATCGAGTTGATCTTACTGAGACTGTTTATTGTGTTGAGGGGCCAATTGATAGTCTATTTATTCCAAACTCAATAGCGATCGGCTCGAGCGATATGAAGAAGATCGAGCCGTATATCCCAAAACATAAAGCTGTGCTCATAGTTGATAACCAGCCGCGGAATAGTGAACTTTTGAGAATCATGAAGCGCGCGGCTAAAGACGATTGGTCAATAGTTGTTTGGCCAGATACGGTTGAAGAAAAAGACATAAATGAAATGATTTTATCCGGGCGAACATCTACAGATGTATTAGACTTGATAAATAAGAACACCTACTCGGGCCTATCTCTTATACTGAAACTCAACACGTGGAATAAATGCAATGACGGAATTGACGGCTAAACTTATTGCTCGAACCAAACCAGAAGAAGCTATATTCGGTGATGTCCCCGCCGATATTCAAGAACTCATTGCTTATTGTGCTCGTGTTTCTAATCCGGACAATCAAATGAATACTGAAACATCTGATAAACTCATTCAGTTTTTGATCCGCAAGAAACACTGGAGTCCGTTCGCAATGGCAAATATTGTTATTGAAGTTACCACGACGCGTGACATCGGTAGGCAGATTCTCAGACACCAATCAATGGACTTCCAAGAATTTTCTCAACGATATGCAGATCCAACCAAATCACTTGGGTTTGTTACTAGAGAAGCAAGACTTCAGGATCCAAAGAATAGGCAGAATAGCATTTCCATTAGTCCAGGAGACGGCGAGAATATTGCTGGATTAGTGTCTGATTGGGAGTTGACCCAACAGCATGTAATTGAGGTCGCGACAGACGCATACGAGTGGGCGATTAAGAATGGTATCGCAAAAGAACAGGCCCGTGCTGTTCTGCCAGAGGGTCTTACTGTTTCTCGGATGTATATTAATGGGACTGTTCGTTCGTGGATACATTTTCTAGAGTCTAGACTTGATGAAAGTACTCAAAAAGAACATCGAGATATTGCGCTATTGATCGCAAAGATTGTGGCAGAACTGTTTCCCGTAATAAAAACAATAAACAAGGATATTTGAATGCAGCACCTAGGGATACATATCGATCCAAATAGAGATAGTCTTTTTGATGATTATGGAATCAAGCGACTAAAAGAATCGTATATGATCGACGATGAAATATCACCACAAGAGAGATTTGCATTTGTATCTAAGACCTTTGGTAGCAACCCAGAACACGCACAACGACTGTATGAATATTCGTCTAAACACTGGCTTTCATATTCAACGCCGATTCTTTCATTCGGCCGATCAAAACGAGGGCTGCCGATAAGTTGTTTTTTGAATTGGATAGACGACACGGCAGAAGGTTTAGTAGAAAATCTATCGGAGACAAACTGGCTTTCGATGCTTGGCGGCGGCGTCGGCATTGGTTTTGGTATTCGGTCTGCGGACGATAAATCAACGGGCGTAATGCCACATCTCCGCATGTATGATGCTTCATCTCTAGCATATAGACAGGGCAAAACGCGCCGCGGCAGTTATGCTGCGTATCTTGATATCGATCATCCTGATATTCTAATGTTTCTTGAAATGCGTAAGCCAACTGGCGACCAAAATTTCAGATGTTTAAATCTTCATCATGGACTAAATATCACCGATGATTTTATGCAGCTGGTAGAGAATTCTATGATTGACTCATCGGCTGATGACTCGTGGGAACTTAAAGATCCGCATACAGACGAAGTCCGCGAAGTTATTTCTGCGCGCGATCTATGGCAACGAATTCTTGATATGAGAATGCAAACTGGAGAACCATATATTCATTTTATAGATAAATCAAACCGTGAGTTGCCACGGTGGCTTAAAGATAGGGGCCTGAAGATTCAGCAATCGAATTTATGTTCAGAAGTGATATTGCCGACTGACAAAAATAGAACTGCTGTGTGTTGTCTTTCGTCGGTTAATATCGAGTACTTTGACGAGTGGTCTAAAAATAAAAAGTTTCTCAAAGATGTATTGGAAATGCTTGATAATGTACTACAACTTTTCATTGATACTGCTCCCGATACTATTGCTCGTGCCGTATATAGCGCACAGCGAGAACGCTCGGTTGGAGTTGGCGCACTCGGCTTCCATGCTTATCTACAGCGAAAGGGAATGCCGTTTGAAACCGCCCTCGCAAAATCCACCAATATGCGAATTTTCAAACACATCAAAGCAGGACTTGATGTTGCAAATAAAGAGCTTGGACTCGAAAGAGGAGAAGCCCCGGATGCAGAAGGAACAGGGCTTAGATGTTCTCATACTATGGCAGTCGCACCAAACGCATCAAGCTCGATTATTATGGGAAACACCTCCCCTTCTATCGAACCTTGGAGAGCAAACGCATATCGGCAAGATACACTTAGTGGTTCGTTTTTGAATAAAAATAAGCATCTTGATGCTCTGCTCAAGAAAAGGTGTGAAGAAGATTCTGGTCTTGACTATGATAAAATCTGGTCGTCGATTATATCGAGTGATGGTTCGGTCCAGCATCTGAAGTGTCTTGATGACTATGAAAAAGACATATACAAAACAGCAATGGAAATTGACCAACGCTGGGTGATCGAACATGCAGCTGACCGCCAAGTGTTTATCGACCAGGGCCAGTCGGTCAACGTTTTCTTTAGACCAGATGCAAACATAAAATATCTCCATGCTGTGCACTTTATGGCTTGGAAAGCAGGTCTGAAAACATTGTATTATTGTCGTTCAGAAAAGATTGGGAAAGCAGACAAAATATCGCGAGCAATCGAGCGTGATATTATTAAAGAGTTAGATATGACTGCCCTGGTAGCAGGAGAAGAATGTCTAGCATGTGAGGGATGAAAAGCATAAAAAGAGAAGGTACTTAATGACAAAACTAAAACTAACGGATGAACGAAATTATTTCAAACCATTTCATTACCCGTGGGCTTTTGATTTTTGGTTGAAACACGAGCAATCTCATTGGCTACACACAGAAGTGCCAATGCTTGAGGATGTTAAGGACTGGAAGAATAGATTATCGACCGAAGAAAAATACTTTTTGACGAACATTTTCCGCTTCTTTACTCAGTCAGACATTGATGTTGCGGGCGGGTACATCAAAAACTATCTTCCTAATTTCCCGCAGCCAGAAGTTAGAATGATGCTTATGGGATTCGCCGCGCGTGAAGCACTTCACATTGCGGCATATTCTCATTTAATAGAATCACTTGGTATGCCAGAATCAACATACAACGAGTTTTTAGAGTATGATGCTATGCGCAAGAAGCACGAATATTTCCTATCTGCTGTTGGTGAGGAGACATCTTTGCCAATCAAGATCGCCGCGATATCTGCTTTTACAGAAGGTCTTGCTCTGTTTTCATCGTTCATTATGCTATTGAATTTTCCTCGTCACGGTAAAATGCGCGGTATGGGGCAGATAATTTCATGGAGCCTGATCGATGAAACAATTCACGCTGAGGGCATGATAAAACTGTTTCGCACGTATATTGAGGAGAATAGAGAACTCTGGAACGATGATACTAAGGGACAGATATATAATATCGCAACAACAATGGTTGAGCTTGAATATGAATTCGTTGATCTTGCTTTTCAGATGGGTAAAGTAGAAGGGCTTCGTGATACAGAAGTTAAGGAATATATCCGGTATATTGCAGACCGCCGCCTCATTTCTATGGGCATGAAGGGCATCTTTAAAGTTAAGAAAAATCCGCTACCGTGGGTAGAATCTATGATTAATGCGCCGACACACACCAACTTTTTTGAAAACAGATCAACAGATTATGCTAAGGGTGCGATGACTGGTAGTTGGGATGATGTTTGGGCTAAGTAAACAAAGGAAATAAAAATGGCAAATCAGTTAAAAAAACAACTAGAATGTGGAGACTGCGGTTCAGAAACAGAAGTAACGCATGACGATACTGATGAAATTAACCATTGCCCGGTCTGCGGCGCCGATCTTTCAATTGAAGAAGAAGACGATCTTTATATTATGGATGACGATGATTACTTATCAGAAGAATAGTGGTGTACGAAAATCCGTGGCTTCTAAATGGAGAACCATTTGATACTGAGCACATCGACAAATACGTTGGGTTCGTTTATCTTATTCTGGATAAAACCAATGGCTTCAAGTATATCGGTCGTAAGTATTTCTATTCTATCCGTAAAGTTAAGGGTAAGCGAAATCGACAGAAAATAGAGTCCGATTGGAAATTATATTATGGGTCGTCAAAAGATTTGTTGACATTAGTGGAAGAACGGGGTATTATAAATTTTGAGAGACATATCCTATCGTTACATATAACGCGAGGCGATGTTAACTATGAAGAAGTGAAGCAACAGTTTTTATATAATGTTCTCGAAGAAGACGGCTGGTATAATGGTAACATCAGCGGTAAGTGGATGAAGAAGCCGCGACACATCATGGAAGCGAGAAAATATAATGTACGTATTTTTAGGTGATTACCCGAAAGACGACGTGCCGCGTGCTGAATATATTAGGCTCGACAAACATGATACTTATGACGTGTCAACGACTATTTCATATATTATAGTCCCATTGCTCAAGCAGTTTCGGGCAACTACTCATGGCGCTCCATTAGCTGATGTGACTCGGAGTTCACTTCCAAATCATATATTGAAAGAAATTGCGTTTTTACTAGAGCTCGATCCGTCTATCGATCCTTGTTTTTATGCGTGGGATTGGATCCTCGGCGAGATGATTTATGGGTTTGAATCTCATCGGGCAGAAGACGATTCTTCTTATATGTGTTCGCTTCACGAGAACGAGCGCCAACAAAATGGGCTGATGTTATTCGCTAAATATTTTAAACATTTATGGTATTGATATGCTTGATGTAGTTTGTGTAAAATGGGGAACTGAGTTTTCGGACGATTATGTTCATATTCTGAAGGCGATGGTTGCTCGTAACACAACGATTGAGTATAATTTTGTTTGTTTTTCCGATAATATAATTGATGGAATTGATACGCGTTGGCTGCCAGATGGGCTTAATGGTTGGTGGAATAAGCTTTATCTGTTTAGCGAAAAGGCAGCTCTTAGTGAACGTGTTGTGTATTTTGATCTTGATACGATAATCACGGATAATATTGACTGGCTTCTGTCATACGATGGGTTAATGATGGGAATTGAAAACTTAGGAGTTAATAACAGATTTGAAAATCCAGAAGCATATGCTAACCGTTTTCAATCCGGTATTATGGCTTGGAATCAAAAAGAGAACACACCGATCTGGAAACTATTTGAAGCTCACCAGGATGATATCGTGAAGAAATTCTATGGGGATGGCGAATTTCTTCATTATATCTTTCAGCACACGGGCAATAAACCGGATTTGGTGCAACATATCTATCCAAACAAGCTTCGGTCGTATAAGTACCAGTGCTATGACGAGGGTCTTGTTCCGGGCACAGCAATCGTTTGTTTTCATGGGGTTCCGCGGCCACATCAAGCGATCAGTGAAACAACATATCCATGGGGCATTGAATTTATTCCATCGCCGTGGGTAGGAGATTATTGGAAATTATGATTGGTCTTGTTTGCGGTGGTAGAAATTTCGGCACAGAAGTGATATGTGCGCAGCCCGCGCCGGCAAAGAAGCAAATCACTTTTTTTGAAAAGTCATTAGTTCATTTACATTCAATCTACAGCTTTTCGGTTATAGTGAGCGGTGGTGCTAAAGGGGCAGATACGCTGGCTATTCAATGGGCTAATTTAAACGGGCTGGAACTAAAGGTTTTTATGGCTGATTGGAAGCGTCATGGTACTGGCGCCGGACCTGTACGAAACCAGAGAATGATTGATGAAGCGCGCCCAGATATTACAATTGCGTTTGCGGGTGGTCGCGGAACACTTGATATGATTAATCGCTCATACACTAACGGCGTTAAAGTAATTGATTTGCGCGAGTTTTATAAGGATTCTTCTGAATGAATATTGCAATATTGACTCCATCTCGAGGTCGGCCTGGTCGTTTGGATAATTTTATAGAATCTGTTTATAATACGGCGGCAAATCCAGATCGAGTTTTTTGCTACAATTACATTGACAACGACGATCCGCGCATCCGCGCATACGATGATTATTCAAAGAAACAGTCAAAGAACTCGACAATCATTTTCGGCGAACCGATTTCAGTATCAATGTCGTGGAATATTATCGCTGGAGCTGCTATGACGTTCCGTGAAACACCCGCCGATATTCTGATTATGGGAAACGATGATTTGCTTTATCGTACCAAAGGGTGGGATCTAGTTTTAGATTCAATCGTGCCTGAATACGCGGACGATATCTATTGTATGTGGTTCGAGGACAAAATTAATGGGCCAGATCACTGTGCTTTTCCAATCGTTTCTAGAAAGTGGTATGAGACACTTGGATATTTCACACCAGGAATTTTCAATTTTGGTTATAATGACACCTGGATACACGATATTGCTAAGCGGATAAATCGTGTTCGGTTCATACCCGAAGTTGTAAATGAGCATATGCACTTCACTACCGGTAAATCTGAACTAGACGACACGTATCATAGAAATCGTACCCAAGAACGAGGTAATCTATACGACCTCGACAAAATTCTTTTTGAAAATTCAGCGGACCGGCGCGAAGTGGACGCAGAGAAACTCAGAAAGATTATGTTGTAATGAAGGTCGCGATCTATCGTATGCATTATGGAACCGAGTTTCTGATTCAGTCTATTAATAGCATCATAGAGTCGGTCGATCATGTGTTTGTTTTCTATTCTATGCGTCCATGGTGTGGTACGGGCACACAGATTCAATATCTCGGTAAAACTGTAACGATACCGACATTACATGAAGATGTTCGGTCGCTGATGTGTGCGAATTTCAGTAATAAATCAAAAGTCACTTGGCATCAATATGAGTGTGAGACTCCGAGAAATCAGTTTAGAAATTTATACGATATTGCTAATGTTCATGCTAAGCATATGGGTTATCGGCAAATTGAAACTGCGTTACTAATGGAACCAGATATGATTTTTGTTAATGATGATGCCGACAAATTTATTACAGCAACAATTAACTCAGCGGCTCAATCTTTATCTATTCATCAGATAGAACTTTGGTCGATACTTGCTGATCATTCGCGCCAGAAAGTGATCATTTATAGGATTCCAGGCCGGCCGCGGTTGGGTCCTACTTGCTGGAATACAAAGAATGAAGATGATAGTTGGACAACTGAGTTTGGAACGTATAATTCTAACACAGAGGTTTTCGGTGGTATTGAGAATTATAACGTCGGGTTTCTTTATAATAAGGAAACGATGCTGTATAAGCACCTAACAGCTATTGGATTTTCTGCGAAGATTGGCGATTCTATACCGTCAGATGTTTGGTTTGAAGATAAATGGACGAACTGGACTCCAGATAAAATTGATTTGGAGATTGCCGAAAAATGGAGATATACTATAAAAAAAGCAGATATATATGATATAACATTCAACCTTGTAGAAAAGTTAGGTATCTAATGATTAGAGATAAAAGTGTACAAGAACATAAGTTTACTAGTACTGGAATTAAGTTTTGGCGGCACGCTGAGCAAATGATTAACTACCGGGCTGGTTCCGGCAGCACTATTATTTCAACTCATATTTCACCAGAAGGTGCATGTAACCTATCTTGCCCATATTGCTCGGTGACTTATAGAGATACGCACGAGAGAATTGAGCTCGATGTGATCAAGCAATACGTACTTGATCTTAAAACTCGAGGTCTGAAGGCCGTTATTCTTACTGGTGGTGGCGAACCAACCGCATATAAACACATCAACGAGCTTGTGAGGTTTGTTCATGGCGAGGGGCTTTCGGTCGCTATGATTACTAATGGAACGCTTACACATAAACTCGCCGATGATGTTCTAAAACTATTTACTTGGGTGCGAGTTTCGGTTAATATGTTCGACGGATGGGAAGATAAAATCAAATTCCCATACGATAAAGTTTCTGATAAGTGTGTTGTTGGTTGTTCGAGCGTGTTCACCGCAGATCATGAAAAACCAGAAGATACAGTCGACAAGCTTGAAATGTATCGAAGGATTTCTAAAGTAGCAGATAATTGTGGCGCAAAGTATATTCGTCTGCTTCCTAATTGTTTACTTACGCAGGATAAACTCATCAAACAACACGAAGCGCTTGATGAGGTTCTGGTACAGGTCAATGATCCGCGTTATTTCCATCAATATAAACTCCACGGCGCACCAACACAATCTAAGTGTCATCAGTCGTATTTTAGGCCGTATCTAAGTGAAGTAAATGGCGGAACTGTTTACCCGTGTGATAGTGTAGTGCTTAATGGTGCTATTGCTCATTTTGGAAAGGCATATCAGATATGTGAAGCAAAAGATGTATTGAAGTATCTCGACGGTGAGTTTGGGCATAAATTCGATGCTACTAAAAACTGCAAGGGGTGTGTGTTTACTGATAACGTTAATATGCTTGATGATTGGGTTAATGGACGAGTAAATCGTTTTGATGAATTTAAGACCCCGCTTCAACACGAGGAATTCGTATAAGGAGCAAATTATGACAATAATCGACCAACTAAATAGTGATAGTCTGAACGCCCGAAAGAATAAACTTCCACAGGCCAATCTTCTTGTGACTCTTATTGCTGAAATTACGATGCGAGCTAAGAACGATGGTAATCGTCTACCAACAGACGATGATGCAGCAAAAGTTCTCGACCGATTTCTCAAGTCATTAAACTCAAACAGAGATATGCTTAAGCTCGCCGGCCGAGATTTTTCAGCGACTCAAGACGAGATCGATATTCTCCTCGTATACGTACCAACAGTAATGTCCGAGGCCGATACTATTAACGAAGTTACACTTGCTTTTACTGATGCCGACGCTTCTGGTATGAAGGATATGGGTAAGATTATGGCTCTTCTCAAAGAACGCCACGGCGCGCTTATTGATATGAAACTGGCATCAGTGCTCTATAAGGATATAGTTAATGCAAGATAGTGATTTTTATGATTCTGAATATTTTGAAACCGGTAACGAATCTGGGAAGTCTCTTTACAAGAATTATCGGTGGATGCCAGAGGCGACGTTGCAGTTGGCCCACCGCATTATTCAGTTTATGGAATTAAAACCCGGTACACGGGTTCTTGATTATGGTTGTGCTAAGGGCTATTTGGTTAAAGCACTCCGGTTGCTTGATATGGATGCTCATGGGGTTGACATATCTGCTTATGCAATTGATAATTGTGATCCATTGGTGAGAAAATATGTTAGACAACTACCCCAAATAACAACAAGTTTTTACGATGCGAATTATGATTTGGTGATATGTAAAGATGTTCTAGAGCACGTAAGCAAAACAGAGCTAAAGTCTGTACTCCAAACAATTTCTAATTTATCGAGTGCGGTTTTTATCGTAGTGCCGCTCGGGAATGGAACAGAGTATTATATCGATGAGTATGAGAATGATAAATCACACATGATTAGAGAGAACTTAATTTGGTGGAAAAATCAAATAACTAAATCTGGCTGTGTAGTTGAATGCATTGCGGATACTGGTTATTTTAAACCGAATTGGGCACATGTCCCATTTGCTAACGGAGTATTCTATAAAAAGGGAATTCGAGTATGAAAGTAGGATTCGTCGGTTTAGGAAAACTCGGAAAGGATGCCGCAGAAGTTTTGGCGGAATATTATGACGTAATTGGATACGATATCCGGCCGGTCGAAACAACAGTTTCTATGGCTCGCACTACACGCGAGGCGGTTGAAGATAAGGATATTGTTTTTATTGCTGTTCCAACTGCACATGATCCAGAATATGATGGTCGGTATGCTACAAGTCATTTACCAGCGAAAGATTTTGATTATTCCATTGCTATCGAAGTCACAAAACTCGTAGATAAGCTCGTAGACGCTGGTACTCTTATCGTTATGATTTCGACAATGTTGCCAGGAACCGTCCGCCGCGAAATCGCACCACACATCACCAATGGCCGATTCATTTATAACCCGTATCTTATCGCACAGGGGACTGTAAAGTGGGATATGAAAAATCCGGAAATGATTATGATTGGAACTGAAGACGGATCGAAAACAGGTGATGCTGAGTTCCTTTCTAACTTCTATAACCCCATGCTTGAGCGGGAAACTAGGATTGAAATCGGCACCTGGGAAGAAGTAGAGTCGATGAAAATTTTCTATAATACGTTCATCACCGCGAAGCTTTGTCTTGTTAATATGGTTCAAGATGCTGCGATGGCTATCGGGCACATGAACGTTGATATTGTTACTAACGCGCTTAAGCGTTCGACTGATAGGATTATGGGCCCGGCGTATATGACTGCTGGACTAGGAGATGGTGGGGGATGTCACCCGCGCGACAACATCGCGCTTCGTTCTTTTGCAGATCGACACGCGTTCGGATATGATCTGTTTGATGCTATTATGAAGGCTCGGGAAGAACAAGCGAACAATATGGCCAAGTTTTTTGAGAAAATTGGAGTTCCAAAGACAATGCCGTGTGTTATTCTCGGCGCCGGGTTTAAGCCGGGCGTAAATCAGCTCGAAGGATCCCCGTCAATTCTCGTTGGGTATTATCTTGAGCAGCTAGGATACACCGTATCGTATGATAAGGAAGTTCGAAAAGATTCTATCTATCACGGCGCGGCACCACAGGTCGGCCAAGAGACTGCGTATCTACTTGGTTGGCCGGATCACTTTGCTGTTTACCCGTTTTGGCCCGGATCAATCATCGTGGATCCTTGGCGGCAATGTAAGGGGCTAAGTGCGTATGGGATTCGTCGAGATAATATCACTGTGTATCATTATGGAGATACCAGAACTCATCCGCTCGGGCTTTTAGAACACAAACGGCCGTGGGGTAAATACTAAAATGACGGGCCAAGTGAGCCCGTCATTTCTTTCAGAATGAGACTAGCGCCGATCAATGCGTGTTGAATGACCTTCATCAATCAGCGCGTATGTCTGAAAACGCCCGGCCGTCGCTTGTTCTTGCCAGATGCACCGGCGAGCATCTTCCTTTTCGCGAAAAGAACAAACCAAGTCCCACTTATCGTCTGGATTAATGCCGGCCCCGCGCAGAATTGATTTGTGTTCTTCCGGCAGCTCTTCGTGCCGGACCACCCGGTATCGGTAAACAAGCTCTTTATATGTGTCGGTCATTTGTGTTCCTCAATTTCACCGTAATTACATATTATATTATTAAAACTAATGTGTCAACAAAATTATGTACATTTTAAGTTTTTATGGTATAATCCAATCTCAATAAGATAGGATTGGTTATGTACAAGGCGTCCGCACCGAAGGTCGAAGAAGCATTTTCCAAAATCAGCGCCGAAGTATTCGATGGGCTGTTAGACCTATCTGATATTGATATTTTGGATATTTCGGACATGGATACGGAATACGGTTTTTGCTTTGAGGAAGATAGGAAAATCATATTCGGAATTCGAACTTTCTTTCCGAATAAAACAGAATTTAGAGAAACGATATGTCACGAAATGGTTCATTTATATCAGATACTAAACGGCTATAAAGTAGATCATGGCTCGAATTTCTCAAAATTTGTTACTCATGCGAGGAAGTTCGGTTATGAAATCTCGAATTCGAGCTGAAATGAATTGGAGTACCAAATGAAAGATATGTATGATGTGCTAGAAATTGTCTTTTATACGCATCAGCAAACTATCACGAAGACGGTTCTATTCGATTTACCGAAAACCAGAGCAGACCTTGACAAAATCACCGCAGATATTACGCATAAATTAAAGCTTGATATTCCAGTAGAACTTGATTTTCCGACAGAATCTATATATTTCAAGTCTGGTAAAGTTGTTATTGCAGTCGACTTTAAATTCAGAACTAATATATAGTTAAAGTCCACTGGCGGAAAGATCTTATCATGGTTGAAATAATATCACTAACAGAGCTTATCGAGACTAGGTTTAGAAAACAGCAAGAGATAGAGTACTACAAACAGTCATTAGATAGATTAACACGAAAGATTGCCGTATTGAATACAGAAGTTAGTATTACTACGATAATTATTGACATGATTGAGTCTGATCGAGTTTTGACCGTTGGCGAAAAAAAAGACAAACTGTTACTGTTAGATGATACAAGGAACGAATGATGAGCGCTATTATGAATACGATGGAGAAAATAAAATGAGTGAACTTGAAGATAGAGTTAATGAACTTGAATGTGAAAATGAAGAGCTGCGTGATAAATTATCAGATTTAGAAAGTAGGTTTGAAAGTTTTGCAAACCCTGTGCAATTGGTGTAGAATAAGCTTATCTACGCGAACCAGGATTATATTTGGAGGATTTGTTGTGAACATCTTTTATCTAGACCGTGACCCAGTTATTGCTGCACAGATGAGTTGTGATAAACATTGTATAAAGATGATCCTAGAGAGCGCACAAATGCTCTCTACAGCGCATCGTGTTCTTGATGGGGATGAGTATGCTGATCGTAGGGGTCTGTATAAACTGGCTCACAAGAATCATCCAAGTACAATCTGGGTTCGTTCCAGTTTGCAAAATTATACGTGGTTGTATGACTATATGGTTGCTCTCATGGTAGAGTACACTTATCGGTATGGAAAACACCATGCTACAGAACGTCTGATTGTACCATTGTTTAAGTCTCCCAAGAATATGGATTTCGAGACATTCTTTAGTGATCCACCCCAGTGTATGCCCGAAGAGTGCAAAGGTAATGACACGGTGCTTGCTTATCAGAAGTACTACATAGTAGAAAAATCAGACTTTGCAAAGTGGAAGAGCAGAGCAATACCAGAGTGGTTTAATGCAGGGGAAGTCGTATTGGGATTACATGGGCCGGCCGCCGCGTGAAGATAACGTGGTTATAACCAGACCGGGATTGACTAGCAAGGAACGAATGATGAACAAAAAAAATGAGTGCACAGACGTGACCGCTGTTCTTAGGAAATTATTGCAGGATAGTATCAGTGACTATCATGTGTCTAACTCATCGAAGCGCAAGAAAACTGGTACGACCGGATAATATCAAGTTCGGACAAAAAATAAATGTTGACATTGGCATCTGAACCGTATATATTTGTCTTATGGTGACAAATACCAAATCAACCAAGGATAATTCGAAATGAAGCTCGTAAAATCCGCCGGTTCCTTCGACCAGGTTAACACATTCGAAATAATGGTTCCTGGCCGGAAAAAAGATTCATTCACGAGCATCAAATGCTCGTTGATGCAGAATTACGAAAAGAAAGATGATGGCATTTATTGGGCCCTACAGCGCGGAGGGGAGATGAAGTCAGATTACTCTAATGCCGACAAAAACGAGAATATCCGGCTGGCTTCGCAAGAGCAGCTGGTCGCCGGCGTGATCGTTCAGATCGAAAATGAGGACTACGAAATTGAGGTTCTCGGCAACTTTTCTAATGCAGCCGTGTTCAGAAAAAGGACAGTCTAATGATATCAAAAAAACTTATAGTGCTCGCCATCGCCGCCGTGGTAAGCGGGTATTGGATTCACGGGATGCTTCCTACCGCACATTCAGCGAAGATAGCATGCGATAAGCTGATATCTGATAACCCAAGTCTAGGTATCTCGGCGGCGGCGCCTACGGATCTTGGCGTAGCATCTGGCCGGAGACGACTGATGTACACCGGCGAAATTCTTGGAATAAAGATAAATCGTCTATGCGTATTCGACGGGTATCTCGTTCAGCTTCCAAGCATTTTTGAGCAAAGTAGGTATCTAAATTAAGAGATTCTGAAAGCCGAAAAGAAGCGTAACAGACGAACCTACGAGCCTACGGGCGGAGGGGAACGACGATGCAAGCAAGAGACGCATTGGCCGAGGCATGGGCCGCCGCACGGGCCGCACAGAACGAGCGGCTGACGCAGATGCTCGATGAAGCGATAAGGAGTAACCAGCCATGACCGACAACATCAAGGCGTGGTTCTTCTCGAGGGGTTTCGAGTTGGCAAACGGCGACGGCCGCAAGATCGCGCTGGGCGTCACCCACGAGGTTGAGCCGCCCATCGTCCCTTGCAGGCGCGGGCTACATGCGAGCGTCAACGCACTCGACGCGCTCCAATACGCCCCCGGCGGAATCGTCTGGCGCGTGACGCTCTCCGGCGAGGTTGTGCGGAACGGCGACAAACACGTGGCATCTTGTCGGACCTACGACGCGGGGGGTATCGACGTGTCCGACACTCTTCGGGTTTTCGCGCGGTCCTGCGCTCTCGACGTGACCCACCTGTGGGGCGCGCATCCGGTCGTGGTTAAGTACTTGACGACAGGCGACGAGAGTTTGCGCGACGCCGCACGGGGCGCCGCACGGGATGCCGCATGGGGCGCGCAGAACGAGCGGCTGACGCAGATGCTCGATGAAGGGATAAGGAGTAACCAGCCATGACCGAACTGAAAGCGACGAAGGGGATCGCGGAGCGGCTGCGGGGGACGACGCAAGAGCTGGCGTGCGTCGCTTACGGCAGCCTGACCGTATGGGACCGCCACAGCAATGCATGTCTCGACGCAGCCGACACCATCGACGCGCTGAGCGAGGTGCTGATTGGTTCTGCGGCAAGTCTGGCGGCGGCCATCAGCCTGCTGGAGCACGGAGGTAAGGCCGCGAAGAAGGCGGCACCTTCAGATCGGATGTTCGACATGATGTTGCGGGACTACCGAGGCGCGCTCGCGGATGCCCGCGCCGCCCTGCGGCGCGCTAACCCGGAGGGGAAGTGATGCAAGACCTTGCCGCACGGCTGGAAGCAGCGACCGAGGGAAGCCGGGGAATGGATGTTGCAATCGCGGCTGCTGTCGATTTCCGCCATGAAGCCGTAAACACACAGGTTCGCGAGCTTGTGAACCGCCACGGCGAGGAATGGGTGGCGGTTCTGGCGCGGTCTCGCACAGGCGCTTGGCGAGATATTTTGCCCTGCTACACAACAGCCCTCACCGCCGCCGCTATCTACGCGGCATTTCAAAACGGATGGATATGATGATCTGTTGCGCCAAGTGTGGATACCCCGAAACAGCGGGTGTGCATCAGCCCGTCATCGGAGGAACCGATCCGTGGGGGCACGCATTCCAAGCGACGAGCATGACTGCACTGACGGCGCGAGTGCTACGTGAGCGGGGCCACCGCGAACATCAGGATCGTCTCTATCGTGAAGCGCGCGAGAAATCGGACAAATAGAGGACCGCAGCATGAACCGCCAACCGTCACAAGCAATCAAGGAGAAGCCGGCCATGACCACGATTAATTACAACCCTGTTCTGGACCTCACGCCGGTTGGGGATACCGACCTGCTCAGCCTGCAACTGGCGTTCGGCAAGAGCCTGCCGTGGCTCGTCGCCGTGCTGGAGGAACTCCAGACCGGGCGCGACAGTGAGCCGGAGAACCAGGACGACCTGATCGAGGAACTCAACGACGATATCCGGGCGTTGCGCAACGAGTTGGCGGCGCGCGCCGATGGCCCGCCGGTCGATGTGGTCTACTGATGGCATTCGGATCTCTCAACTCCACAAGCCCCCGGATCGGGTCGGCCTCGCGGATCGCTTCGACGACGAACTGGCGACGATCACGCAGCGGCGAGGGTCGGACTACGGCCCGCCGACCGTGGATTTCACGCGGGCGCAGGAGATGATCGCGGTCATTAACAACTGCCCCGATCCGGTGGTGCGCCACGCGCTCTCGGTGATCGCGGTAAAGATCGCCCGGTTGATCCAGACGCCGGACCACCTCGACAGCCTGGTCGATATCGCCGGGTACGCGCGAACGATCTGCATGCACCATGACGCGAAGGAGAAACACAATGCCGAAGCCTGACACGACCCCCGCGCCGCCCTGCGGCGCTACCCCGAGACGATCACGCCCGCCGAGCGCACGGCGCGGCGCTCGGCCGTGCGGCGCGCCGTGGGGTGGGTCCGCAAGGCGTTCTGGCTCGCGCCGGGCGTCGACCCGGAGACGGTTCGGAGGGGAATCGACAAGATGAACGCCGACGCCGCGCTCAGCGGAAGGGTGAGGTGATGCCCATACCCGAGGACATGAGAGAGGCGGTCGCGCGGGTGCGGAATGCCGCCAACACCGTCGGGCCGGACAATTTCGAGGTGTGCGCGGATTGGCGGCGGCTTGGCCTGCCCAGCATTTGCCCGGGTTGCGACCTGCTCGAGTCCATTCACAGGCAGCTTTTCGAGCGGCCCATGACGACCGAGGAAAAAATACAGGTGATCCGGCGGCGGCTCGCTGATACGGGAGAAACGGAATGATTTTCGGTTCCGTTTGTTCCGGCATTGGCGCGTCCGAGGTTGCCTGGCACCCGCTCGGCTGGAAGTCCGCGTTCATGTCGGAGATAGACAAGTTCCCGCGCGCCGATTTCGCGGGCCAACCGGAGTAACGAGACATGAGAGCAGCACTGATTGCAACCCATACGCTCGCGTTCGCGGCGGGGTTCGCTGCGGCCATTTTAACCGTCGTCGTTATTTTTACGACGACGTAGCAGGAGGGTGAAATGACCGATATCAAAACACTCGAAACAATGCGTGCCGTGCTGGAACCATCCTGCTACGGCGGCCCCGGCTGCGACGAGATCGAGCACGCATGGCAGTCGTATTGTGTGGGCGACAGAGACAGCGGGCCGGGTTTCGACCCTCTAACGCTCGATCCGAAGACATTCCCGCCCGGAACCATCGTCACCGTTCAAGAGCCGGCCTGCCCGGAATGCAAAATGGTTCGCATGGCAGACCTGTTCAGCAAGCCCGGTGAATCCGTGTGGCCGCAGAAATGCGACTGCGGATTCGATTGGGACGCATGGACACTGAATAATTATTCCTGAATTGGAGGGACCAATGAACAAGGAGACAGGATGGGTAATCGCGTATTCGGGCGGCATTTACACGGGCTGGTGGATCACCCGAAGGGACGCCATCGCGACCCACGTTCATGAGCTTTTCGACACGCGGCACCCGTACCACACCGGCCCTCTGGACGCCGCGCAAAAGGCGGCTTGGCGGAAGTGCCGGGAGAGCGGGGACCGCGCTGTGCGGGCCGTAATCAAGACTGTCGAATAGGAGCCTGCGGGCGGAAAGGAACGAACATGGCGACAATTGAAACAAAACTGATGGTGCCAAAGGTGCCGAATTTTATCATTCACGAAACCGAGCCGGGGCGACGGCAGGACGGATTCAAAGAGGCCGCCAAAACATCAATCGGCGACCTGACCGATGAACAATTGCGCGACATCGGCAAAGAGTGGACCGAAGCACTTATCGCTCACGCAATCAGTCTGCGCGTCGTTAAGGCGACATGACGCGCTCCGGGCGGAAGGAAAAGTCCAGAAGGTGCGTAACTGGCGAAAAAAGCTAAAAAACGTGAGAAATATATTGACATATGGTATAAATAAAGGTATAATACAAACTCTAAACTAACGGAATAAAGAATGAAGCCCTCAGCGAACTGGATGATAGAACAAGCCAATTTCTCGAAAATTACATCGGGTGATTATAGAGAAATTGATACGCTAGGTACTAAGCTGCTACATTAACGAAGAATAAAATATTCGTGTAGCAGCCCTCAAGGAAACTAGAGGGCTTTTTCTTTAAGAAGTGGAATGCGGAACGAGACTGCTGGACCACTCTAAAAAACCGAATGGGCGGGATCGGGGATCAAATCTGTGGAGATAACACAGAAATTAAAAACCGATAATTGACAAAAGCTGGGGTATATCTCTAGTGCTGGCGGGGGTTTAACCGCGGCCAGACATAATTATTGCGCGGTGTAGCAGTGGTAGCTTATTTGGCTCATACCCAAATGGTCGCCGGTTCGATTCCGGCCTGCGCTCCCAATATCAAATAAGGATCACTCATGGGGACTGGCGAGTGATGGGCGCTGAGGATTATCGAGTTCAACCGAACATCGACTCCAAGGGTTAACGCAACGGAGGGTTGTTCCCAGCTTATTATGCCAGTAGAGTTGGCTACTCATTTGCGCTTCATACGCGCGAAGTTGCTCGGTTCGACTCCGACCGCCGGTCCCAATTACATATAGTTTATTCCTCCTAAGGCACGGGGCGTGCCGGCTGGCTGTTAACCAGTGTTCGAGCGTGGTTCGACACCACGAGGAGGAGCCAATTCTACCAAAATACGGATGGCTAAGCCGAAAGATTCTGGGTAACGGCTGCGGTCTTGAAAACCGTAAACCCCTCTCGGGGTGTGTGGGTTCGAATCCTACGCCATCCGCCAACAATTCTATGGTGGCTATAGTGTAGTGATAGCATAACGCACTGTGAATGCGTTGGACCTGGGTTTAATTCCCGGTAGTCACCCCATTTTTTATCGGCGTGTAGCTCAGTTTGGTTAGAGCGCTCCGTTTGGAGCGGAGAGGTCGGAGGTTCGAATCCTCTCACGCCGACCATTTTTTAAAAATAATATTAACGATGCCGGTGATCGAAAGCTGGCCAATCAAACAACACCGTAAATATGTTTAATCGCGGCGCGGGAGAGGTTGGCATCTCGTCTTGACTGTAAATCAACGCAAATCCAGTTCGATTCTGGGGCGCCGCACCAAAATTCGGCCGGGCACTTCGGTGTGGTCGATAAGCCTGGGAACCGCAGGCCAAATAACTGAAAAGGTTTTTGGGAATAGGTTACATTCATTGGACCGTATTCAGTCGGAATCTAAGCACCTGGTAAAGGTCACCCAATGAATATTTTTGCGGGTATGAGCGTAATGGTAGCGTCTCAGTTTTCCAAACTGAAAGTCTCGGTTCGAATCCGGGTGCCCGCGCCAATATAACTCCCAGTCGTCTACAGGAAGGACACTAAGATTTTCACTCTTAGAACCAGGGTTCGAATCCCTGTTGGGAGACCACTTATCGCGGGGGATTAACATAAAAGTAATGTGTCTGCGTTACATGCAGAAAAAGAGGGAGCGTTACCTTCATTCCCTACCAACTGTGCCCCTATCTTGCTTGTTTCTCAGACAGGTGATAAGGGTTTAACTTAATTTAGGGGAATGGGCTGGGTACCCGGATTTGCCTTGCACGCAGATAGCCTGATCGGTTCGAGTCCGATATTCTCCACCAGCATATGCCCTAGTAGTTCAATGGTAGAACGACCGGCCGATTACCGGTAAATCATGAGTTCGATTCTCTGCTTGGGTACCAATTTAAGCTCCTGTAGTTCAATGGTAGAACTGTCTGCTCATAACAGACCTGTTGGGAGTTCGATTCTCTCCGGGAGCACCACTTTAAAGCGTTTGAGTAGTGTAAAAAATAATGGTGCCGTGTCAGAATGGCTATGTGGCGGTCTGCAAAACTGTCTATCCCGGTTCGATTCCGGGCGGCTCCTCCAATTATATGTCAGAAGTAAAACGAGGTGTCAGATCACGCCTATCCTCAAAATTGAGGAGGACTTTTATGGATTTGGAGATATTGGATTCAAGTACCAGTACTTAACAATGTTGAGTTCGTCTAAGTGGTAGGACACCAAACTGCATAAAAGAAGGACATATATGCCCTAGTGGTGAAATTGGCAGACACGCTAGATTTAGGATCTAGTGTCGCAAGACGTGGCGGTTCAAGTCCGTCCTAGGGCCCCAAGTTATTGTCAGAAGTAAAACGAGGCGTTACACCACGCATATCCTATTAACGCGACTGTGCGCGACAGGTAATCAATAATAGGAGAACTTTTGAAGGAGACCCGGGAAATCTAGGTTCGATTCCTAGCAATCTGTCGATAGATGGGATGTCGTCTAACTGGTAGGACACTCGGTATTTAAAAGAAGGACATGACTTTCTCACCAACTTTAGGATCAATAATGATTGACTTTCTTGAAACCGGTTTATATTATGTAACAAGGCTTTTATTGTTCTCTTTTTGCGTAATGAGTGCTTTCTTTTGTGTTATAATAATTCTTGCGCACCTCCGTGTGCTTGTTGGATTTTAAGATAGGAAACGCATAAAATGAAACCACTGTATAGCGATAAGATTCGTTTGACTCGCTGTCCGTGCTGTATCTCGAAGTACGCTAAGGCTAAGTCTGGGTCGGGCAAGAAGCTTGGCAATTCTGCTGCGCGGCAACGCTCGAAGAAGGATCTGCGTACTTACTAATAACGGATGTCTCTTTAGCAATGATGGTTCATGCGCCGGATTGAAGCCCCGGATATCACTGTTCGATCCAGTGAGGAGACGCCAAATCTTTTGTTGACATTGTTTCTAGGTGTGATATAGTAATTATATTGAAACAGGAGATAAATCATGAACATCAATGCAAACGGCCCCGAAGGAAATGCGTTCGCTATCATGGGAACGGTGCGTTCCCTTCTCAAACAGGTCGGTCGCTCGGCCGAGTGGCCCGATATTCAGGTGCGGATGATCGCCGGAGATTATAATAATCTCTGTGACGAAGCCGAGGCCGCAACGCACGGGGTGATTTGCGTCACTGGCCGCTAGTAGAAATAGATGTGATATAGAGATAGTTCGTGAGTGCCTTCGACCACAACCACCGGGCAGGTGACCTGAGAGGCCGAAGGCGCGGACTTTTAATCCGTTATAACACATCGTCGGTTCGAATCCGACCCTGCCCTCCAACGCGTCTGCTCTTATGTTTGATGGCTTAAGAACAGACAACCGAGCCACTATTAATTGTGTCGCATCAACGATATAATATTAGTGTGTAATGTGTAGCTCAACGGAAGAGCAGCTTCAGCAGAAGAAGATCAGGTTCAACTCCTGCACATGCAGTTCGGTTCTTTATTTAATGCCCGTTCGCTCAATGGTAGGGCGCTGGCCTTTGACTCCAGATACGTCGGTTCGATCCCGTCACGGGCTGCCAAAACTTATGTATAGGTCATTTGGAATAATGCCTTCTAAGCATTGCTGGCGATGCAGGGGTCCTGTAAACCTCAGAATTCGGTTCGATTCCGGGAGAAGGCACCAGTTATAAATAACTTTGATTGAACATGATAAAGGAGTTCTAAATGGACGAATCTAAGTTTTTACAAGAAATTTTTGAGCCCAAAGTTGAAGAAAAAGAGCCATGCGCCGATTGCGGAACCGCTCGAGTTAACTGCAAATGCAGAGAGAAAGAAGCAGTAAATCTAGATGGCTAATCTCAAAGCGGTTTTCGAGGATTATAATATGGCGATAAAAGTTACGATCGGTACATTGACTGTAGTGGGTATTATAGCAGGCGGCTGGGTTACATTAGGTTTCCCTACTGTAGTGCTTAGTAACGAACTTAGCAATGATCTACAACCGATTAAAGAGATTGTGTCATATAACCTAGCGACAAATCAGACGGTTATTAATCGAGAAGAACTTGATATTCTCGAGCGACTTAGCCGAAAGGATCTCGACCAAGAATATCGAGCTTTGCTTAAAACCAGACTCATCAAAATTCGTGAAGAAAAGAAACTAAACGAAGACCGACAGAGGCTTTTGAAAGAACTAAAAAAATAGGAGATTAAATTCGCATCTGTAGCTCAACTGGATTAGAGCGCTTGGCTTCGAACCAAGAGGTTGGAAGTTCGAATCTTCTCAGATGCCCCAAACAGGCTTGGTCTGAAAGTTATGATTACTAAATTAATTAGAGGAACTCGGGATGAGATATATTGGCGATGTTCACGGGAAGTTTGACGAATATTTGCTAATAGCATCAGCCGTTCCAGAGTCGATTCAAGTTGGCGATTTCGGCATAGGGTTCGGCGATGCGCCGCCTGAACTAGGACCCCAACACAGGTTTATTCGTGGGAATCACGATAGTCCAGGCGAGTGTGCTAATCTAAGCACATGGATTCCCGACGGAACCATCGAGAACGATATGATGTTAATTGGCGGTGCTTTAAGCATCGATGTTGCAATGAGAAAAGAAGGTGTTTCTTGGTGGCGTGATGAAGAACTTTCGATCCGAGAGCTTGATTTATTGGTTCAGCAATATCTGGATTTAAAGCCGCGAGTCATGGTGACTCACGAGTGCCCAGAAGCAGTCACAAATCAACTATTCAGTTGGTACCGTGACGAAATTTATCCGAGCCGCACACGCCAAGCGCTAAGTTCAATGTGGGAACAACACAAGCCCGAACTTTGGATTTTTGGGCACTGGCATGCAAGCAGAATGGCTATTATTCTTGGGACTAAGTTTGTCTGTCTCGGAGAACTTAACTATATAGATGTAACTGCACCCGTAAGCTAACTGGATAAACTGATGGATTTCTACTCCATACTTCCGGGTTCGAGTCCTGGCGGGTGCACCAAAATCGCGATCGTGGGCCAATTGGTAGAGTCAACAGATTTAAACCCTGTGTGTTGTGAGTTCGAATCTCACCGGTCGCACCAATTTGATTTGAGAGAATTATGAAATGAGTTCTGCAAAGAGGCGAAACAGATTTGCCGGATTTGAGCACCGGTAAAGGCCGATAAGTATTTTTCCTAGTACTTTTCGGATATAGCTAGAAGACGGCTAAAGTTCTTCATTTAGGAACGTCTTGCTCACTAAAACCTGACCGCGCGAAAAGGCGGTCCCGGGATAGCAGTAACCTGGATTTTTTAAAGGGATGATATTATGAGTTATTTTCTTTTGTTTATGGTTGTAGCTTGCGGTTGGTGGGCTGTTTCGGTGTGGAGAGCAAATGATTTACGCGGTAAGCTTTTTGTTTTTTGTAATGAGCCGTATAGAGATCTTGACCGGTGGCGACTGAATGTTTCGAGTTATACTCCAGAAGAGGAGCGTATCAAACTTCAGGACACTAATGACCTCGTGCGCCAGCGCCTTAATTGGTATGATACATTGCCATCAAATGAAACTATGATTGTAGATGCTATTTTTTCAGAAAGTTGATATCTACGATTCCTAAAGACAAATTTTTAATCGACTTTCTGAAATTTTGTTCAAGCAAGTAAATATATAGAATTACCCAACTGGGTTCCGAAACACCATACGGTGTAACTTGACTTATATGAAAGGACTACTTATGAAGAATACAATGAGAGAAGAAACAGTTCACGACACTATTCGCGAGACTTTCAAGCGGTATTTCGGCGCCGTTGATTATAACGAGCCCATCACGCCGACATCGCTTACACGACACATCAAGACGTGCTTCGTTTCTCCGACCGAGAAAATGGTGCGGAATTTCCGTCGGGCACTTACGTCACGCGGAGTTGATGTTAGCCAGGTTAACACACGCAACGTTGGTGAAGGCTTTCGGGTCATTTATCCGCGCGCATGGTTTAACGAATATAAGTAAAACTTTTGGTAGTGTCCTGTTAGCAATTATGTGCTAATTGACCCACTATCAATGGCGGAGACGGTGGGATTTGAACCCACGGGGGTGCTTCTCAGGGCGGGCCCTTCGGTTTTAAAGACCGCTGCGTTAAACCACCCCGCCGCGCCGTGTGTACAAAATGCTAGGCTAAATGGCTCATTTTAAGAACACAAATCTTAAAATGGGCCACTTTTTTTTAAAAATAATTGTTGACATCGTTTCCGGGTGTGATATAGTAACTATATTGAAACAGGAGATAAACCATGAACACCGACCTGAACACCGACACCGACCTGCCGACGGCACGGGTCGAATTGGAATTCAATTTTTATTGGATACGCGCTTTCCCGGCACTGGCGCTTGCTGCCGTGAAGAAGTTCAAGGCAGACTATGCCGGCATGGTCTTTCACATCGATGAGGCGACGCCCGGGTATATTACCCTGGTCGCGGAGCCGAGAAAATAATTGGGCCAGTAGCGTTTAAGTTCAACATGGAGTAACAGTGGACTCTTAATCGAGTAGTAAAACAATTCGACATCGAGCATAATCTTTCTTGCCTTAAACTGGACTATCTAGAAAAGACTAAAACGATTGATAAATATATAAAGGCACTTGAATATCTCAGAATGGATATAAAATGAAAATCAGCTGTATTAGTTCTAATATGCTCGAAGTACTCGTTATTTGGGTAGCTATATTCGTGTTTTCAGTTGGATATTTCTTTCTGTTCATATCTTTCTTGTCGATATTTTTAGTGCTATCTGTTTTGCCGATTGTGGTTATGAACATCACCATTTCTATATTAGTTGCAACAGTCGCGACTATATTCTTAGTTACGTAAAGGAGAACTCACGTGCTTGGCTTAAGAACGCTTGTACTTAATAGTACATATCTTCCCATCAGCCTCTTTCCCCTACATTCTATTCCAGTGGAAGATGCAGTAGTGCGTATTTTTAACGGCACATGTCATGCTGTTTTTGAATATGATCGGGAAATCCTTACGCCGAATCTAGAAATGAAATGGCCATCAGTTATCGCTCGAAACGATAATTTACGAATTAAAGAGAAGGTGAAGCTTCGCCGCGAGTCTCTTTTTTATCGAGATCACGGAATTTGTGTGTATTGTGAGCGACCACTTACTATTAAGGAAGTGACTTTCGATCATGTTCACCCAAAAGCAAAGGGCGGCCGCCATGACTGGGATAATGTAGTCTGCGCCTGTAATTTATGCAATTTCAGAAAAGGCTCGAGGCTTCCGGTTGGAGAATGGGCCCCAAAGATAAAGCCATTTGAGCCGACATATTATCAGCTTCTTACAATGCGCCGCAAGTTTCCAATTTATGTGTCGGATCAGTCTTGGGTTCATTTCCTTGGGGACTGGGAGGGCGAAATTAAAATCGCAGCTTAAGCATGTCCACGTGGGCCAATCGGTAGAGTCAACGGGTTCAAATTCCGTAAAGTGTCGGTTCGAATCCGACCGTGGACACCAATAATGGATGAGCAACTAGAAATGGTTCTGGGCTTCCCCGCTAAGGAATGCGATCCAGGAATGGATTGGGGATCGTTACCTCGCTCATCCGCCACTTTTTTTAAAAATAATAGTTGACATCGTTTCCGGGTGTGATATAGTAACTATATTGATAGGAGTCTTAAAATGATGGATCTTTCAGAAGTGACCGCACGGGTTTATCGAGCGTCTGATGAAGAACATCGGGGTGTAGTTCGACACTACATTGTGGAAGTTCATCAACCCGACCGAGCCGAGGCCGACGCATATATGAAGTTTCACTATCCGCCAGCTGGTGAAAATTTCACCAGCGATTATTATCAGTGTGAGCCGGTTCACGTCGGAACCTATATCGGATATCATTTATATCGAATTCAGGAACATGAAAATGTCTAAGTTTTCTGCACAGGTTATATTCGTGACGTCGGGGATCGTTTGGTCAGCCATATATCTGGTTGGCTGGGCGCTCAGTGGAGATTTCGATTGGATATTGAATTTATTCTCGGCTGACTGGCATTTCATTCTTTGGTTTTCATGGCTAGAAGCTATTTTGTGTTTATACTCGTTAGAGATGACGGACGAAATGCTTGCCCCATAGTTCAGTCGGTAGAATGCTTGACTCTGACTCAGGAGGGCTTGGTTCGAATCCAGGTGGGGTATCCAAAGGAGAAATAAAATGAATAAAACACTCTCAATTCTAATTCTGTCTATTGCGCTCGGTGGCTGTGTAACAAATAACCAAGAGCGCGGCACCGTAATAGGAGCGGCTGGCGGCGGATTGCTTGGTAGTCAATTCGGCTCTGGTCAGGGTCAGCTTGTAGCTATAGGGCTTGGAGTTCTACTTGGCGCGATGGCCGGCGACGCGATGGGTGAGAATATGGACCGGCCAACAGTAATTGTGCAGAATCCTGGCTATGGCGAGTGCAGTCATATTCAGAACTCAGGCGCACAGAGCGCTTGTAACCGCGGCGTGTCTGAACGAAACCGAGAATATCAGCGCCGCCAAGAAGAAGAAGCTTATAAATGTGGCCGGCATGGCCGCTGTAATTAAAAAAGAACATGTTCATAGTTTTCAGATGGATTTATTTGACGAACTTCCGAAAACAATTCGGGATGTCATTAATTATCACTCCACTGGTTACGTGTTTAACGATATAGTGAAAATTTATAGACTATATCAATCAACGAAAGACGAAAATTATGTTCTCTGGGCAATGAAAGTCCATTGACATATATGTGAGAATAGAGTATACTACAATTCTTGAAACGGACAAAAAAGGAGTCTATACTATGAAGACCTTTACTAAGATGGCTGCTCAGGGCGATTTCGTTATCATTCGTCTGCAGGAGCTGCCGACAGACCTCGTGCCGTTCGAGCCCGAGGGCGGCGTTTATGTGGTCGCTCACAGTGAAACGGGCCACAATCACGTGATGACTATGGATCGCGTCAAAGCTTTTCAGAAGCCCAACGTGAAGCCGGCCGATCTCTACGAAATGTTTCTTAAAGTGGCCGTGCCGACTGAGATTACGCATCTTCGGTCGCACGATACTCATGAGGCTCTGCTGGTACCGCCTGGTGATTACATCATCAAGCGCCAGCGCGAATACATCCCCGAGGGGTTTCGGCGGGCCGCTGACTAACTAACTGCTAGGCTAAATGGTCCATTTTAAGAACACAAATCTTAAAATGGGCCATTTTTTTTAAAAAATAATAGTTGACATCGTTTCTGAGTGTGATATAGTAACTATATTGACACAGGAGACAGAACATGACTAACGAGACCTACGCACTAATCGACTTCGACCGCCGCAAGGTCTTCGTAACCACCGAGGCCTCGCCGCGACGAGCCGCCGCCCGCATCGCCGGTGACGGTGGTCTCGGCGGGCGGCGAACCTACTTTGTTTATAAGGCACCGGCCGACTGGATGCCCGATAAGAATGTCGAAGCATCCATCAAGGAGATTAAACTGAATATGCCGCTCCTCGGCGTGTGCAAGGCATGAACCCAGGAAGATAAAGATTTTAAAAATAATAGTTGACATCGTTTCCAGACGTGATATAGTAACTATATTGAAACAGGAGATAAATTATGAAGAAGATCACTGAACTCACGGCAGAGCAGGAAAAAATGCTCGATGTATATCGAGACAAGTGGATCGCCGTCGGGCTCGCGACTGAGCCAGTTGATATGGCGGCGGCTACGGCTGCTATATGTTCTGCATACCGTTCCGCCGACCTCCCTGCTCCGACGCGGTTCTACAAAGCCGCGAGCCCGGTGTCGGCAATTGCCTTGATTAAGGAAATTGCCCTCGCCGACGGTACCAAGATGACCGACTCCGAGATTTTGTCGGAAATGTTTTATGGTAACCACGATGCCAATTGGCTCGGGTTTTACCAATATTTCCGGGACGTTCTCAACATCGAGGAGTGCCACAAGCTCGATGGGTTGATCGACCTGGCGAGTCATTGCGGCTGGCTTTCGGCCTATGAAGACGTTGTCGTCTTCCAGGACCGGCCGGAATACATCAAATTCGACGAAGTCGAGCGTCTTCACTGCGAAGATGGCCCGGCAATTCGGTATCGCGATGGATATTCGATTTATTCCTGGCACGGTACTCGGATCCCCGAGGAATGGATCACCAAGAAGGCGGAACTGGCCGCGGTCACTGCGCTGACATGGGAAAACGTCGAACAGCGCCGGTGCGCTTGCGAAATTCTCGGCTGGGCACGAGTCCTCCGCGAACTCGACGCAACGGTAATCGATGCCGATGAAGACCCGATGATCGGGACCCTCGTCGAAGTCCAGCTTCCCGACTTCGACGATCGTGAAAAGTTCCTTAAAGTGGTTTGCGCCACTGGCCGGGAATTTGCAATGCCGGTTCCTCCAGAAATGACGACCGCTCTGGAGGCGAACGCGTGGACGTATGATCTGAAGCCCGGTGAATATAACATCGAGGTTCGCACTTAATCGAGCTGGGCGGGGGTTTCGGCTCTCGCCCACTTCTCATGATAAACTAGGAGAATAAAATGGCAAAAGGTAAGAAGTCAAGCAGCACGAAATCCAGTTCAAAGGGTGAGCGCGCAAATGTGTCGGGTAAAACTTGCACTGCAGTCCGCTCTGCGCGCCGCGCTGATATTCTCGGCCGACAAATCGACCAGCAGCGTGCATGGTCGGTCGGTAAGCGAGTGATGCTTTCGATTCCGAACCCGAACGACAAGGAACTCAACAAGCCGTTCATTCGGGTTCTCGCCACTGATGTCTGGGGTGATCCTAAGGGCCGTTATGTTATGAAGTCAAAGGGCTCTAATTCCGAGACAGCGTAATGAAATTTACAATTACAGATTCCGATGCTGGAAAAGTTCAGTCCGACGGTGCAGTGAAGGGTGCTATGGGCGGGACCGAGATGATCAAGCTTGGTTTGCTCGAACGCCTGGATAAGCAGTTGCTAAATCAGTTCAACATTATTCATTCTCGAGTACGCGAGCTTGATCTGACTAAGAAAAATATTTTGGTTCTTCACGATACGTGGGATGATCCAGAAGCTCAGCATCTTCGTGATGAAACTTCACGGGAACGATTCGCGAAATTTGTTTTCGTTTCTAACTATCAGTTTCAGACATATCATCTAGCACACGGTATCCCGTTTTCCAAATCGGTGGTTATGCATAACGCGATAGAACCAATCGCCAAACACGAGAAGACAGCTGGTGAGTCGTTACGTCTGATTTATCACACAACACCGCATCGCGGACTTGAGCTGTTGGTGCCAGTGTTTGAATTTCTGTATGATAAATATGGATCGAAAATTGAGCTCGATGTTTATTCGTCATTTAACATTTACGGTTGGCCACAGCGGGATGAGCAATATAAAGAACTTTTTGCGCGATGCGAAGCTCATCCCGGAATTAACTATCACGGAACAGTTCCCAATTCTGAAATTCGTGAAGCGCTTATACGTGCTCATATCTTCGCGTACCCATCAATTTGGATAGAAACTTCATGCATTGCGGCGCTTGAGGCTATGAGTGCTGGGTGTGCGGTTATCTGTCCTAATCTTGGTGCACTGCCAGAGACTACAGCCGAGTTTGCTAACCTCTACCAGTGGGATGAAAATGTTAATATACACGCAAACAAATTTGCGGTATTGCTTGACGATCTAATTCGCAACTATTGGTCAGAACAGCATACAGCAAAACTTCAATTTCAAAAAATGTATGTTGATAATTTCTACTCATGGGACAGACGAGTGGTTGAGTGGGAGTCTTTTTTACGGTCAATTTAAAAATTGACTTTTCGTTGTGAATGTGTTATATTGTAATATTCAAAAACATGAGGATATCATGATTAGTCTTCGACCTTCTAAGAAAAAACAGACTGTGCGGACTCCAAAGTCGCTTGACGAAAAATATCTGGGAACAGAACCAGAATGGAGCGATGCACTACCAACCGAAACTGCAATTGCGGCTGCGTATAGCTGGTATAACTATTTCCACGGCAAAAAAGAGCTGGTTGAGATGCTCTTTAAGAGCTATCCTCGGCCAATAGTCGAAGTGAAACTGCTCAAGAAACTCGATCCGAATCACATTAGTTCTGTTATCTGTTATCAGAGCCGGATGCTTTCCCGTGGTTGCAAACTTCCCGAAAAGAATATGGATTTTTTCAACTCAACCTTGGACGGGCTACTGAAAAGGGCCGAAAATATTAGAGTTGAGCAGGCAGAAAATAGAGACGAACCGTCCGTTAGCGTCCAGGATTATATTAAGGACCAGGTCGGTGACTATATTGCTGCTATTGAGTCTGAGGTGGATTCCTTCGTATCGAACTCATTCTCGTCTGAGTTCAATATGTACGCTTGGCTCAAGACGGTGGGAGTTAAGACACAACAGGCAAAATCAGTAGCGAGTTATTATCGGCCGTTACTTGCTGAACTCAACGACGTGAAGTCCAAAAAAGACGAGCAGCTGATGGAAGGATATTCATTCATCAAGCCGCGCGAACTCACTCGTTATATTGCGTTCGTCGCCACCATCATTAGTGATGCGTCTACCTGGGGCGAAAACCAGAAAACAGTCCGAAAAACGCGTGTGAAAAAGCCGCTATCAGTTGAGAAGCAGATCTCGCATGTTCTGTTTATGACTGACTTTACCGAGTTAAAGCTCGTCAGTATCAACCCAACAGCAATTCTCGGGGCTCGGCAGTTGTGGGTGTATAACACTAAACAACGGATGCTCACTTGCTACGACGCCGCAGACGTCTTGGGATTTAGTGTTAAAGGAACTACCCTACAGAATGTGGCTAATACCTCATGCGCCAAGCGTCTGCGGAAACCCGCGGATATTCTACCTAAAGTTTCTGGTGGGGGTAAAAGGGTACTCGAGAATCTCCTTGACGGAATAAATAGCAAGGCGCAAACCCCTAATGGTCGGCTCAACCGAGACACCATTTTAATGAGAGTTATTAAATGACTACAAACGTAATTAAATTCCCAAATATGTCTGTGTTGCCACCGCAAAACGACGAAGAATTACAGCAGAAATTCTTGGAAAATAAAATGGCATTTGCTGATTTTCTGGTTGATCATTATATGACTCAATTGTTTAATAGTTTTGCGGGGCATGGGTTTGACGTTGGTGCAGAAGAATATCTTAATAATCTTCAGTATTTGGCTGAGGTTATGCGTATGACTCTTTACAATAACCTAAACATAGAACACCCCTTAAACGAAGGCACACCGGCGATTATCGAGTTGCTCAGAGTTTATAACCAAGAAGAAAAGCCTGAACCTATAGAATAATGTGAGTGGAGCGTGAAATGATATTAATCGACTTTAATCATGTGATGTTGGCAAACATTATGGTTACATTGAAGCTTCATCAGGGTATGGAGTTAGACGAAAGTGTTGTTAGACATATGTCGCTCAATTCGATCCATAGTTTTATAAAGAAATTCGGTGGAACATACGGCGATCTGGTATTTTGTGTTGATGATCGAAACAACTGGCGCAAAGAAGTTTTTCCGTTCTATAAAAGTCACAGAAAAGCAGATAGAGATGACTCTGGGTTAGATTGGTCGAAAATTTTCGAGTGTATTAATACGATCAAGGCCGAATTGGTAGCAGTGTTTCCATATAAGGTGTTACAGGTACATGGAGCGGAGGCAGACGACATCATCGCTACGCTGTGCCATAGGTATGGGCATCTCGGATTGATGAACGCTGGTGCCGAACAAATCTTAATTCTATCTTCAGATAAAGACTTCATGCAGTTGCAAAAATATGCGAACGTTGAGCAATACAGCACCGTCCAAGAAAAATGGGTTAGGTGTAGCAACCCAGCACGATATCTCCATGAACATATACTGAAGGGAGACCGCGGTGACGGAGTTCCAAATTTCAGATCGGCCGATAACATTTTCAGTACGCCAGAACGGCAGAAACCCGTATCGACGAAGAATATTGATTTGTGGAACGGGATGGAACCAGAGGATTTTTGTACAGAGGAAACGCTCAAAAATTATTACAGAAACAAACAACTCGTTGATCTTGATTGTATACCAGCAGATATTTCAGAACAGATTTTATCGGCATATGATACATGCAAGCATAATGATAAGTCAGGGTTATTCGATTATTTCATTACTCATAAGCTTAGAATTCTTATGGAAGATATCGGAGATTTCTGATGGTTGACATTCTGCTAATAGGGTTTAGTTATCTCATAGCTGGCGTGTTGATGGGCCTTGTTTTTCAGTTGGTCGAAGAAAGCCATGCGTTAGTTGAGAAACGACTTCCTATAAATATGATTTTAAGGGTGATGTGGCTTTGGCCATTTTTTACTCTGGTGTATGTTTTAGCATTTTTTATTTTAAAAGAAAAGGAGCCAGGTCATGGCGTATAAAGAAGGTGTTGCGGAGCTACTAGATAAGATTTCCAAACTTGAAAGTCGAGACGACCGAATTGCGGCCCTTCGTGCTCAGCACAACATAGCTCTAGAAACTATCATCGACTTGTGTTTTAACCCACACATTAAGTGGGCATTGCCGCCTGGCGAGCCGCCATTCAAGTTGCAACCAAAAGAATCGGATAACCAAGCAGTGCTATTTGCAAATCTTCGCAAATTTGGTATTTTTATCGAAAGCGGGCCTTATCCAACGATGAAGCAATTCAACCGGGAAATTCAATTTGTGAATTTTCTAGAATCACTAGATCCAGATGACGCAAAGCTCGTCGTTTCAGTTAAAGACAAGATCATGCCCTATAAAGGCATCACCAAGAAAATGTTCAACCGGGCATGGCCTGCATTGGCAGCAACTTGGGAGATCGAGGGCGAAGCAGAAGTAGAAACTGACGAGTGATATAGGAGTGAAACGAATGGTCTTACAGAGCCTAGAAACGACTGGACTACTCGACTCACTCATCCGGACTAATACATGTTGAAAAAAATCACTGCTCTTGTAGGTTGTCAGAACGAATATTGTGCAACAGAAACAAGTTATCCACTTCACATGGTGCGTATTTGGGACGGTGCTCCTATATGTGAATATTGCTATGATGAGTTGCCATATACAGCATATCAACCAGCAATCATAGATGAAGCCAAAGGCGAATTAATCGGCTGGGACAAGTTACCGCCAGTTACTCTCGGTGATCTGATCGAGTAAATTAATTCGTTGACAAATCGATTTTATATGATATAATAAAACTATTAATACATTATAACTGTTTAAGAAAGAAGAGAAAACTAAAATGGGCAAGACCTACCGTCGTGAAAAGACGTATTTCGATGATGACCGCAAGCCACCGGGTTACAAAAATGTAAAACGGAAACCCCCGTCGCCGCAGCGGCGCATAAAGGAGTTCGAACTTGACAAAGACGATGACGACCGCCTTCATAATCGGTAACGGTGCATCTCGATTAAATCTTAATCTCAGTTGTTTGGTTGGTACAGTGTTCGGCTGCAATGCACTATATCGTGACTACCCGGACAATTCCCTTCCGGATTTTTTGGTAGCAATTGATGCCGCTATCATCACCGAAATACTGAATTCTGACTTTCCAAAGGATAGGTTTATCAACCCGCCTGAAGCGGAAAAGTGGGAACCAGTATCGCTTCATTGGGCAGCAGCCGCGGATGAAAACTGGACCGGCCAAAGACCAAGATCAAACGCTGGCGCTAATGCTATTTTAGAAGCAATCAAACGCGGCTTCACCGACCTCTATATTCTTGGGTTTGATGCGCTTGTAGTTGAGGCCGATGTTGCGATGTCAAATGTTTATGATGGCAGCAACTGCTATGGGTTGGAAACTCGAGCAAATCTTAACGATACGCGCAATCGCCTGAAGTATCTTGCTTGGATTATTGAGCAAAACCCAACCGTCAATTTTCATTTCTGCTTCCCTTCCGATCTAAAGGTTTATAAACCAGAAGCAGACAATTGTTTTATTTACAACTCCGACAAGCTCATGGGTGCTATCTAATGTTTTTTCTGTATGCTGGGCTGTTAGTGCTAGTGACTCTTATGCTTGGTCATCGTATTGGCATAACTCATGGGCAAAATGCTACGCTTAAAGTTTTGGACGAGGGGCGGATCATCCAGATTATTGATATGGATAACGGAGAAACTCATATTTATAGTGGGCTCCTCACATATCAGGCGGCACGCGCCGCAGAAAAAACAAAATGAAAGTTGGAGAGACCTATGGATTATGCACCGGATAAGTGGCTCATTCTAAAAATAAGCGGCATCGATCCTCATTATAAAGTATTCGGCGTCTGGGCAGGCGGATATCTTTACGGAGATTCTTGGCGTATGAATAGCGGTATCGTGCGCTCGACCGACGGCGACGAGTTTATAAACTTTTATGGAAGTAGCGGCAGTTGTTATTCATGTAACAAAACAATGTACGGATCTACTGCCTATGGGATCAATATTGTATCTGCGTTTATTGAGAGAGCAGAAGGCAAACTCGCGGCTATGTCAGAGGATACTGATTGGTTGAGCATGGATTGGCTTATAAAATGAAATCAATGAAAAATGCGCTCTGCGCTGCCAATGATGAGTTGCATCCGCTACCGGATCTGGCTCGGGCTGCAAGATCCCGGTTTTGGATTCAAGCCCCAGAAAATCTTTTGATGCATATTATAGACGATATACACACTTTAATAAATAAATCAAAGGGGATTTAATGCCAACATACACGTTTAAAAATGAAAAGACCGGTGAGATATGGGACGATCTGATTTCAATGTCAGAACGCGAACTCCTTTTAAAAGAAAATTCACACATCAAACAACTTCCGCCAACTCAGATTAATATTGTTCGGGGCACATCAACTCAAAAGAGTCTCCGCAACGACGACGGCTGGCGCGAAAATCTATCGAGGATAGCAGAGGCGCACCCAAATAGCGCACTTGCTGATTCGCATGGTGATAAGTCTATTAAGGCTGTCAAGACGAGAAAAGCATTGGAAAAGTGGCGTAAAAAGATGGCCTAAGACATTTTAATATGGAACTCTAATTTAACGAGGGTATCATATGCACAACAACATCAACTCTGATCTTAAAAATGATTTTTTTGAAACTAATAAACGAGGCAAAAAAAACAAAAGAGCGCCAAAAAGAGAAAACATACAGCAACAAATCAACTTCGATCTTAGAAAAATATTACCAAAAACAAAGAATCAAATAAGAACATTTGATGAATATGAAATCGGTAATCATCTTCTTCTACAGGGCGTTGCTGGTACAGGCAAAACATTCATCTCTCTATATCTCGCGCTTAATGAAGTGCTTAGTGGAAAATCAGAAAAGAAAAAAGTTGTGATCGTGCGATCTGTTGTCCCGACAAGAGACATGGGGTTCTTGCCCGGCAGTCAAAAAGAGAAACAGAAAGTATATGAAGCACCATATTATAGTATTTTTGCGGAATTGTTTGGAAGGGGTGATGCGTATGAATATCTCAAAACTAAAGGTGTGGTTGACTTTATATCCACATCCTATATTCGCGGACTTACTCTTACTGACAGTATTATTGTAGTTGATGAGATGCAAAATCTTTCCTTTCATGAATTAGATTCTATCGTAACTAGAATCGGTTTAAATACGCGTATACTTTTTTGCGGTGATTTTAGGCAGAGTGATCTTGAATGGCAGGGCGATAGACGAGGTATTCTGGATTTTATGCGAGTGATTAATACTATCGGTGCATTTAAAACAATAAGTTTTGATGAAGATGATATTGTAAGAAGCAAACTTGTAAGAGATTATATATTGGCGAAATTAGAACTTGGCATATTTACATAGTACTAAATTTAAAGCGTATGAGTTTGAAGCGATAGAAACTCCCGGGGGTCGGTATTATAAGACTCCCGGGGGTCTATTTGAGTCTATCACTACCGCGCTCGGTCGCAACGAAGAAAAGAAAATAGGCCTCAAGCAATGGCGGTTGAATATCGGAGAAAAAGAAGCAGCCCGGATACTCAGAGTATCGGGCCAGCGAGGAACTGCACTCCATGATATAGCAGAAAAATATCTCAAAAACGACTCGAATCACTTAGTTGGACATATGGCCGATGCAATCAGCATGTTTTATCAGCTCAAGCCCATTTTAGATAAAGCAATATCTGTTGTTTACTTACAGGAATGCCCATTATATAATACTAAATTCAAACTCGCCGGGCGCTGTGATTGTATCGCTGAAGTTAATAAAAAGAATACTATCATTGATTTTAAAACCTCGCGCAGGCAAAAAACTAGAGCTTGGATACACGACTACTTTCTTCAAGCTTCTGCTTATTCGTTTATGTTCGAAGAAATGTATGGAGAGAAGATAGAGCAGATTTTGATTTTGATCGCCGTGGAAGATGGGAAGCCGCAGATATTTGCTGATGATCCATATAAATATATTACCGATACTTTTTTCTTAGAAAGGACGTAATATGACTTGGTTTATCCTGCTTTTTTTTGCAATGTCCGGACAATCAGATGTTTATATTTTTACAGAACCGACATTCAAAACATCAGCAGAATGTATACAATACGTAACTGATAATGCTTATCCGCTCGGTTCTCATTTTGCTAGTCAAGTAGGCCCGGGCGCAGATTTAAAAAGTGTTTTCTGTCTTGAAGCGGAGCAACTTAAGGCGCTAATGGCACAGCCCGTGTAATAAACCGAGGAGCTTTTGTGATGGAACGTGAATATGAATATATTGAGGGAAAAAATGTACCAATTAAAGCTTGGGTGAAAGGAGTTCCGCTTGAAGATGCTGCACTAGAACAGCTTCGGAATGTTGCTGCGCTGCCATTTATTCACAGCCACGTTGCTGTTATGCCTGATGTTCACTGGGGCATGGGTGCTACTGTTGGGTCAGTAATCCCAACTCTGGGTGCCATTATTCCTGCAGCGGTTGGAGTTGATATCGGGTGTGGCATGATGGCGGTACGGACGAACATTGTTGCGGATCAGCTTCCCGATAATCTTCACGGTTTACGTACTGAGCTTGAGACCGCAATTCCGCACGGCCGTACCAATAATGGAAAGCCCGGAGATCGAGGTGCTTGGGGCGATGTGCCAGCTGCGGTCAACACAAAGTTTGGCGAACTTTCGCGGGGCATGAACGAACTTATTGATCGACATCCAAAAATTATCAAAGTCGGATCAGCTATGGCTCGATCCGTTTCTCATCTCGGAACTTTAGGAACCGGGAATCATTTCGTTGAGGTTTGTTTAGATGAGGAGAACATAGTTTGGGTAATGCTTCACTCTGGATCACGAGGAATCGGAAATGCTATCGGTTCTTACTTTATAGAACTGGCTAAGGAAGATATGCGGAAGTGGTTCATCAATCTTCCAGATACAAATCTCGCTTATTTTCCAGAAGGTACCGACCATTTCCAGGATTATATCGCTGGGGTATCTTGGGCTCAGTCGTTTGCAACCGCAAATCGTGAAGTTATGATGGCAGCTGCGCTTAAAGCATTCGAGAAATTCATGAAAATAGATGTCACAACCGATGAGACCGCTGTAAACTGCCACCACAACTATGTGTCGTTGGAAAACCACTTTGGAAAAAATGTTTGGTTGACACGCAAAGGGGCGGTCCGTGCCCGTACTGGTGATCTCGGCATCATTCCTGGTAGCATGGGTGCTAAATCATATATTGTTTTAGGTAAAGGCAACGCGGATAGCTTCAATACGTGTTCACATGGAGCTGGACGGGCTATGTCTAGGGGAGAAGCAAAGCGTACATTCAGCTTAAAAGATCATATTAAAGCAACGGACGGAGTTGAGTGCAGGAAGGACCTTGATGTGATCGACGAAACCCCAGGCGCATATAAAGATATTGACGCCGTGATGAGGGCTCAGTCTGATTTGGTTTGGATCATTCACACGCTAAAACAGGTCGTTTGTATGAAGGGTTAAAAGATTTTAAAAATAATTGTTAACATCGTTTCCGGATGTGATATAGTAATTATATTGAAACAGGAGATAAATTATGACCGCCTTTAATAAAAAGAATTTCTTCTTCTCTGGTGATTACACGATGTACCAGACCGGTGACGGTAATCATTTCATTGCGCGCTTCAAGTACGGTAGCGGTAAAGCCAAAGCAACCCACTTTATGAAGTTTCTTATTAAAAACTTCACGGTCGAGGAATATCTTGGTGCGATGGCGCTGGGCAAGAGTCCCATTCCGATCTTGGCTGAAAGGGGTTATGTATCTCTTGGTGTAAAAATAAACCTCGTGCGGGCTGGATATTCGCCGAATCAGGCCGGTGTGAAAGAATTTCTCGGGGACCAAGCGAAACGTCATGCCGCTACTTAAGAAAAAAGCAATCCGAATCGGTAAGGTGATGTTCATAAAGGACAGTCCTTACCGACATCGGATTGAAGTGCCGAAGAAAATATACACAAGGAAAGATAAACGCGATGAAATCCGTTAGGTGGGAAGTTAGGGGTCAGGCCTGGGATAAAGTTAAGAATCGAGTCTGGGATCAAGTCGATGATCGAATCTTATATGCCGGTCTCAAAGTACCGGCCTCATCGATTTATGAGCGGATTTGGCAGCGGCTCGCCGAACCGATAGAAAAACACCTATACGAGGATATTAAATGAACGACGAAATACCGTGTGATACTTGTCCAAATAAAGAACCGTGTGAAGAAACTGGGCAAGAATGCCGCGCCTTTCGTAATTGGGCGGCGACGGCGAGATATAGCGAAGATGACATGCAAAAATATATACGGAAAGTGACATGAAATCGGTCAGGCGCGAAATTAAAGATATCAGACAACATATGGATGATCTTATATTAGCTCGTGTCGATCAACGAATTTGGTGTGATGCTTTGAACACGATTTTTGACGGGGTTTGGTTGGCGAATGAATCGCGTATTAATAACGCTATTCAAAAAGACATCAAGCAGCAGATTTGGAAAGTTATCAGATGAAATCGGTCCGTCGCAGAGTCAAACATATACCAGTAGATTTAATTTGTGGGTGTGTCAATAAAGGAGTTATTACTGTGACACGTAAAGCGTTCTACCAATTGAGCCCTGGGCTCGACGTCCAGGGCATGCTAGGCGATGTTGTTTTTGCTACAGCGTGGAACAAAATCAATGCGCGGGTTAATTCGTAAAAAAATGCCCTGATATCACAACTAAAATTTAAATTATAAGTGTTGACAGTTAAAGTCTGTTGTGATATATTAATAATGTAAATAAAACTTGACATCATAAGGAAAATATATAATGAGCGCACTTGTAGAAACTATGGCCTGGAGCGGCGAAGTTCCGTGGCATGGCCTTGGATTAAAGGTTCTTCCCGATCTGACGCCATCCCAGATGCTTGATGCGGCTGGGCTCAACTGGGAAGTTGAGAAGCGAAACTTGTTTTACAAGACCGGGAAAGAAGAAACGTTCGTGCCCGGCAAAATGGCGCTGGTTCGCAAAACCGATAATTCTCTTCTCGACGTGATCGGAGCGGACTGGAATCCGCTTCAGAATGAAGCTGCCTTTCAGTTCTTCAACGACTTCGTCCGTGCCGGAGATATGGAAATGCATACGGCAGGGTCACTCGAAGAAGGTCGGCGCATCTGGGCGCTCGCAAAGGTTCATGATTCCTTTGAGGTATTCAAGGGCGATGTGATCGAGCAGTATCTACTCTTCTCGAATCCACACAAATATGGCATGTCGATTGACGTGCGAATGACGCCGACACGGGTCGTGTGCTCCAATACCCTGGCGCTTTCACTATCCGGTAAATCGGAGCACATGGTAAAGGTCAACCACCGGAACGAGTTCGATGCCGAATCCGTCAAGAAAACTCTCGGTGTTGCGTCTGAAAAGCTTGAGAGCTATAAGGAGGCAGCGCGCTTCCTCGGATCGAAGCGTTTCACTAATGAGAACATTGTGGAATACTTCAATAAGATATTTCCGCGTACATCAACGAAGGGTACCGAAACAGTTATCTCTCGGAACTCTAAGGCAGCGATGGAATATCTCGAAACTCAGCCTGGCGCTGAGTTTGGGCGCGGATCATGGTGGTCTGCTTTTAACACAGTAACTTACATGTCTGACCACACACTCGGTCGGTCGGCTGACACCCGGATGCAGTCGGCTTGGTTCGGCGCAAACCGGAAGAAGAAGATCGAAGCGCTCGAGCTTGCAGTTGAATATGCAGATGCGGCGTAACTAAACTCGGGAGGGATTTCGGTCCCTCCCGGATTAGCTTATAGTATAAATATATTTGTAACGTTGAAGGAAGTTCAACATTGACTCGGACTCGGGGGCAGTACCCGACCCGTCCACCATAAGGACACATAGAAATCCTGTCGATATGTGTCCTTATGATGGGCGGGAAATAGGATCGACGGGCAATTAGTAGATGACTGGAGTTACAGGGATGACTGCCTTATGGGTCAAATTAGTAAATGCAAACTTAAATGTTAGCAATGATAATTACAAAATGGAACTTCGCCTAGCGGCTTAATCCTACTTGTATTTTAATCGGGGTTTTGGTCTTTTTTCCTTGCAACAGAAAAAAAGACCACTTTTTCATTGACATCGTAACTAACATAGGTTATAATCTTAAAATGAAATATTTTATCATTCTTTTGTTACTTTTTACGGGCCCTGCATATGGAAAATCTATGTATGCACAGATCGGAAAGGTATCATCAAAAGACGAACGATGTATGGCACTAAACATCTATTTTGAGGCAAGAAATCAATCTATTGCGGGACAGTTGGCCGTTGCGTTTGTCACTATGAATAGAGTGATAAGCGACAAATATCCAACGACGATCTGCGCCGTGGTATATCAGAACAAATACACAGGCCAAAAATACGGCTGCCAATTCTCATGGACCTGTGATGCTCGTAGCGATCGGCCACGAAATAAATTTGCTTGGCAACAAATAGAAATCCTCACTAAAACGATCTTGTATATTAGATATTATGTATGGGACGTTACTCTAGGCGCTACTCATTATCATACTCGGACGATTAAACCTGTATGGGCAAAAAAGGAATATCGTACAGTCGCTATTGGCGAACACATTTTTTATAGGTTGAAATGAAATCCGTTAGAACACAGGTATGGGATTGGCTAGAAAGTCCAATATGGACTAGCATCGGGCTCAAAACAGATCATCATCCTAGAAACCAAATCTTTATAAAGTTTGAGCATATGAGCTCTACCGAATGTCGGCTTATCATTCACGATCAAATCCGAAATGGTAGATACCATTTTTCAACATCACCCGATTTTAAGGAAACTAAATGATAGATGATACGAAAACATTTTCACTCAAAATAGAAACTATTGTGCGAGACCTCCATATTCCTTATATGGAAGCAATTGTGCATTATTGCGAACAGAACGATATAGAAGTAGAAACAGCCGCAAAACTCATCAACGTTCGGATCAAGCAAACCATCGCGGGCGAAGCTAGCGATCTGAACATGATGAAGGAAAAAATCAATAAGCTTCCGATATGATATATGACGACACGAAGCGAGGCTTCGATACATATAAGATATATTTAGCGCTAAAGCAACATTTTTCGAGCAACTATGATTTCTTCAAATATAAGGGAAAGGTTCGAGCTACAGAAGAATCCTTTCTGAAGCGCCGCGACAAATACTTCTTTCAGAAAATCCAGAAAAAATATGATAGTGATCTTGTAAACTTCTTTGTTGCAAATTTCGCGTCGGACGATAAGGCGTGGGTAGGCAACATGGTTTCTGATGCCGGTGAAGAAATATATAAAAAATGGAAGCGGTATCACGAGGCCCTATGCTATAATTTTAAAGAAGAGCTATTAGGACTAATAGATTATTGCAGGATAAATGAACTTTCACTCGACGACCTTCTAAAGGTACATGACAGCGAGCACCCGGAACTTTTCAAACTGTTACTTCGGGGTAGCATCACGATTGATTTTATTGTGCTGCTTAATAATGAGCTCAATTTTTTCGTTTACTGGGAGTCCGAACTCTCGGATATTATTTGGGGTGATCGGCGAACCTTTATCTTAAAATACGCACCATTCCTCCAATACGACCACGGAGAAATCCGTAAAATAATCAAGGAAACAATCAACAATATTTAAATGTAACCGAAAACGCTTATATATAATATATCGTGATGTATAAGTGGACAAAAAAATATTCAGTTAATACTTAAACATGGAGCACATAAAATATGACTACATCTTTCTCAGAACTAAAACGCGGCGGCAAGTCTCTCTATGACAAGATCGTAGAAGAAACCAACAAACACAATTCTGGCGGATATGATCGAGACGAACGACTTTGGTCGCCAGAAACCGATAAAGCCGGTAACGGATACGCGGTAATTCGATTCCTTCCTCCGTCGAAGGGCGAAACGGTTCCTTTCGTTCGCATCTTCTCTCATGGATTCCAGGGTAAGGGCGGATGGTATATCGAGAATTCTCTCAGCACGCTAAACCAGAATGATCCGTGTGGTGAATACAATAGTGTGCTGTGGAACCGCGGAGACGATGCTGGAAAGGAACAGGCTCGGGCTCAGAAGCGCAAGCTTTCGTATTACGCAAACGTGTATATTCTAAAGGATCCGGCGCACCCAGAAAATGAAGGTAAGGTATTCATTTATCGTTTCGGTAAGAAGATATATGATAAACTTAACGATTTAATGCACCCGGAATTTGACGATGAAGCTCCGATTAATCCGTACGATCTGTGGGAAGGTGCTAACTTCAAGCTCAAAATACGCAAAGTCGAGGGTTGGCCAAATTACGATAAGTCTGAGTTCGACGCGGCGGGCCCACTGCTTAATGACGATGCCGTGCTTGAAACGGTATGGGAATCACAGTATGCGCTTCAGGAACTGCTTGATCCGAAGAACTTCAAGTCGTACCCCGAACTTGCTGCCAAGTTGGCACGCGCTCTAGGCCCAGCCGGTAATACCAGAACAGCGGAACAAGAAGAAGTGGCGCCAGTCGCTGCACGTAGCAAACCTGCTACAGAAACAGCAAAAACCGAATTGGCTCCTTGGGCTGATGATGACGATGATAGTTTGGCTTTCTTTAAAACCCTAGCCAACGAATAATAAAAAATGGGGAGCTTCGGCTCCCCATTTTTTTATGGGTATGACATACCCCAGTCATACACTCCACCCCGTAAAATTGATTTACGAGCGGCTGGTGCCTTAGAAATTCCACCCCTAGAATTATTCACAACAGTATTATTCACGGTGCTTGATCGGGCATCGGTGGGTGCGTTGATGATGTTTGCGGTGTTGGTTTTCGCCGCTTCAACGTCTTTAGACCCGCGACTAATAGCTATGCCTTTAGGCGAAATTATAGGCGATGGTACCAACTTATCCAGATCAGATTTTAAAGTGCCATCTGTATTATATAATTCTCCGCGAGACGGATCATTTTTCTGGGGAATACTCAATCGTGCTGATGGTTTAATTAGTTTTATTGGATCCGGTAGAATATGTGTTTGCGGAACAATAGTTGGAATAGTCAGCTGGCCTGCTTCATCTTTAGATATTATCTGGCCGGTGGATTTCTGGTATAGTTTTCCAGCAAACTTGTCGCCCTTAAGTACCAAGAAATCATCATCGCGTTCTTTATAAAACAGCTTACCGATATCTTTTTGAGTAATTCCTGCCTTACCTGCTTCGAGCATAATATCTCGGTTGCTTTTTGCCTTCTCTATTTTAGTATTCCCGCCGAACTTTTTTCCAGCTTCTTTTACCTCGGCGCCGCGCTGTTTAAATTCGGGCGTATTGGTGTATTTTTCTATTTTCTTTTTGATTCCTAGCAGATCTTCTATATAATCGCCGACTTTCGCAGCACCTAAAATACCACCTGTAATAACACCCGCAATAGCTGCTCCAACTGCTGTTAGACCCAAGACAACCGGGGCAGCAACCGCCGCAATAACAGCAGCAGCAGCGCCTATTGCGGCTGTGCCGGCGACTGTAATGATTGTTGCAAACGACCCAACAAGTGATGCCAGCGCGGCTAGACCAGCACCTAATGCGGCTATACCTGCAAATTTATCTAATATTCCGACAAATGGATTTTTTGTTTCTTTATCCATCGGCGCTATTACTTCTTTTGTTGGCTGAAATCTGTTTTCGGTTAACGCCAAATCCTGTCGTTCTAGCTCTTTATTCCGGTCAGTAGTAATCATGTCGGCCAATAGATTATAAATTGACGTAATCACGTTGGTTTGGTTGCCGATTGCGGTTGCGATTGATCCATCTTCACCGAGATTATCGGTAACTGTGCCAGTGAACTCTTCGAATTGCTGTTGCTGTTGGTCTTCTTCTACACCCGACTTTGGCTTGAGCCGAGCGATATCGAGAAGTTTATCGATGAGCTGCTCACGCTTTTCTTTAATCGGATCCGTTACGGCGGCATATGCTTTTTGAAATGGTGAGGCAATCGCACTTCGGACTTTACTGGCCCGCTGGCTCTTACCGATACCAAACTGTCCAATCGTCTTCTCACTGATCGCCGCAGTTAGGGCCTTAAATATACCAAACCCGCTTGTTTCTGATACCGGTGACACACGCTCAGGCCGTTTAATGCCATTCTGGTTGATATCGGCTCTTGCTTGAACGATAGTCATCTTATTAAGATTTCTACCGATTGTCCGAAGAACATCAGTTTGTTCTGATAGAAGCTCGTTCGAGCGCTTTATCGAGTTCGTACCCGTGTTTCGGATAAGTTGCCCTTCGGCTTTAATTCGTGCGATTACGTCGTTTAAATCAGCCATTTGGTTTCTCTAATCTTTCTTTTTCTTCTTCTAGGTGTTGTATTAACAATTGCAAATAAACTTGGCGTTCGAAGGGAATCATTGTTTCGAGCTCAGTCAATGAATATTTGTGGTGTTGCATCAACGAAAAGTTAACATAATAATGATTAACGAGCGAATCATGACTGAGGACTACATAAAAAAACTTTGCAGGCCCTCCAATACTATCGTGTCAGTCTTCATACATTCTTCGCAAGTCCAATCAATTGTATGAGTCATGACTGGAATAGTCTCAAAGAACTTTTGAACGTTAGTGAATTGCTTTTGGGTCATATTACTTAACAACTCTACCATTTCTTTATGTGAAAATTCTTCGTATACAGTATCAATATCAAATACGTGCTCAACACACGAAGCGATGATGCTAATAATATTATCAAGTTCATCCTGAGTTTGGTCCATATTTTTAGCAATATCGTGTAGTGATGGATCGCGCATTTTTAAGCCAAGCTCTTCAGTAATATGAATGATGTTGGTGTGTTCTGGGTTAAATTTAGTTTTAATTTTCGTGAGATCGAGTGAGTGCTTAGTGATATGGGTACACTTGCTTTCTGATCCGTGCCTAAGGTTTAGGTCTACGAATTCACCAACAGATTTAGCTCGTAGCATGATGAAAAGATACTCCACATCATACGACGCAAGCTTACGGACATCAAAGCCGGGTGTGATGATGCACTCAGATAGGATATTAGTGATCGCTTCTTCGATCTCAGTGGGGTCATTACCCTCAAGCGCCATAAGTAATAGCTTTTCTTCTTTAACCAGAAACGGCCGGAACTTAATAGGTTCCTTAGTTGACGGGATAACTGCTGTAAACGTGGGTACTATTAATTTAGGTAATGCCATTCAAAAACTCCATTTTAACTTAAAATCCAATATCAATGCCAGATTTATGTAGGGTACTTGCTGCTCGTCTCGCCAACGTTTTAGGCAGACGCCGAATTGTTCTCGGTAGGTCCCTAATTTGTTGAAGGGATATATTTATTTGTGGTCGCATACCAAATATTTCTGGTTCTGGAAGCTCTTGATATCCAATTTCAGACTCGTTACGTTCCTCGAAATATCTATAAGTCATCGTTACAGTCATTCTTTGAATTTCCGGTTGCGACCAACTAAGCGATATTGGAGATATGCCAAGCGGATACGCATCAATAAGATCGACCGCATATGTTCTGTAACCATCAGGACTGAGCTGATATATGCTTATTCCGCTTTTACTTACATAATCGTTATAATAACCAATATCGAATTGATTCTTACGTTGCTGTGACGTTTGACCGGTTTTGCGATGATGCCCAGTAACTAAATCCTGCCAAGCCATAAAAAATTCGCGCTCGACAAGATTTGGACTACACAAAATAGTGAAATCAATTTCAACATAGTTCGCCAACCCACCAATTTTTAGCGGAGGTCCATAGTCCTTGTAGTCAATCGGGATGATCGACCGCTGTGGTAGTACTGTAGAGTCAATGCGAAAATTAAAGGTGCGCGCAGTGGTATATGGATATACAACTGAACTCAACCTCGAAAGGATTTCTCCGTTAATCTCGACTTCAAAGTCGCTTACTTTAGCAAAGCCCGTTTTTTGAACTTCAGCCGTAAAATTGTTGATATTGAATGGCATTATTTACCCTTAATCTTTTTAACACTGTCGGCCCAAACGTCTTCCTTGCTTGCTTTAGCGAAGTTTTCAACCGGAAGAAAGAGTGCAATATCCCATTCAACCGAATCGATTAAAAGAAATTTCGATTTTACGTGATTATTCAGATACATCTTGACTGTTGGTCTGAAATATTTAAATTTAGAAGCACCATTTAATAACCTATAACTCAACTGAAGTTTTGTCTTTTCGTCATATCGCTTGTCTGTTGTTAATGAATAGAGCGCATCCATAAGTTTTGCTCGGGCGGCATGTGGTAAATAATGAAGATTTATTCCAAGGAACCCATCTGGGACGTTTCGTATTTTAAAAATCAGCGGGAACTTATCGTAATATGGTAGTGTTTTCTTATGCTTCGGATTATAGAAGAAAAAATACATCCGCCCAGCGACCGGTGTATTTTTTATACGCGATTGTTCTTTGATAAGTTTAGACATAGAGTCCAAATCCTTACCGACGGATGCCTTTGCGGCTGTATTTCTGAACCATGTTCTAGATGCTCGAGTACGAGCTGGAACCTGGCCGGAACGTATACCTTTCAGTAAAATTTCATCGAATACGGCCAAAGTCAACTCCTATTTTTAATATTTATAATAAACTATTTGATCCCAAGTTCATTCTCAGTGAAAATCATGAACTTAAATTTCCTATTCTCACACCAAATTTGTGCTGCCTCCCATTTTTTTTTATTGACCGCATAGGTAACGACCTCAGTAACAAAGCGTTTTGTTTTTTTCTTCTGTGTCTTTGGCTCTTGGGTCTGGGCGTACGGTTTTATTTCGATAACCCAAGTTTCTGTAATTCCTTCCCGGGTTTTGATTTGGATTTTAAAATCTGGAAAGTATCTGTGTATTTTAGAATCCATTGGGTGGCGATACTGGATACAGAATTCTTCAGATTCCCAACTAAGTACAGACGAATTCAAGTCACAGTACTTCATGAAGCGCAATTCCCAACTAGAACGATAAATAATATTGGTTGGATCGCCTCTATATTTGTTGGGATTTACGGGCGTGAACCATCCCTTTAGTGTTTTTCTCATTATAAATATCTATTGATAATTTCTTACAAGGGTATTTATATATGGCCAAGAGTAATGCAAAATTAAGCGGTAAGCTGAACTTTGCTCGTAATGCTAAAAGCGATTTAGAATTCGCGCTTGAAAAAAAACAAAAGAGTTATTTTTTTCCAGCTAACATTGAAGAAATAGACCATTGGATGGCGATTAGAATTAACCATCGCGTATTTAGAAAACGGGATGATTATTCAATAAAAGAAGACATCGCCCGTATTTTCTTGCCTATGCCACTAAACGTAGGTACTATATACGGTCAAGACTACTCAACGACTGGATTAAGTAATATTGGCAACCTTGCAGCGGGCGCAGGCGCGTTTACTCGAAGAGAAATTGAGAACGGTGGAGCTGGTATCAAATCGCTAGCAGACGATGTTTGGAATGGTGGACTTTCAAGCGGTGATCTTACGTCTGCGGCGGCAACATTTCAACGAAAAACCGGAATTGCTCAGGCGGCTGGTGGGTTTGCCGCGTCGGCGGTCCTTGGAGTTATTGAAGCATTACCGGGTGTTGGTGTAATGGCAGCGGGTGCTATGGTTGGTGCTGGTCTGGCGCGCAATCCGTTCATGGCGCTGGTATATAACGCACCTCAGCTGCGCGAGCATCAGTTTAGTTGGAAGCTTATTGCTAAAGATTATACTGAGTCGGTTGCTATTCTTGATATCATCAAGCTTCTCAAGTATCATTCAGCGCCGGATTATTTCCTTGAAAGGAACTTGAATCAGCATTTCTTCGAATACCCAGAGCAGTTTGATATTGATTTTCATCATGACGATTTTCTATTTAACGTAGCGCCATCGGTATTAAAGTCGGTAGAGGTTAATTATCATGCAGAGGGCATTCCGTTGTATCATTCGGTTGAGAATGACGATGGAACGTCACAGAAGGCGCCTGTTGCTATTCAGCTTACGTTAAGTTTCCAAGAAGTTGCTATTATTACTAAAAATGAAATTAACGAATATAATAGGTAGGTATATGTCATTCTTTTTTAATAAACATCCAGTTATAAGTTACGATATAGGCGGAGCGCGAACAGTCAGGAATTTATTTGCTCGGTATAAGCTCAGGGATGTATTACGAACTCGGTCGGCGCTTTATTATACGCATGATTTATCGGATGGTCAGTCCCTTGAGTATATTGCTGACAGGTATTACGGTGATCCTACATTGGATTGGGTTTTGCTTGTAGTCAATGATATTCTTGATCCAGCGTATGATTTACCATTATCGTATTCAGTTTTCCTTAGTTATATTAAAAGTAAGTATGGGTCAGTAGACAGTGCAATGACGACTATACACAGTTATGAGCAGATACTTCGGGTCCAGTCAGTCCAGTATGATGGGGTTGTTCTTCCAGAGCGCTATATTACGGTAGACGCAACTACGTATGCTACACTTGCGGCTAATGACCGCCGGACATTAACTCAGTATGAGTACGAGGAGCGGCTCAACGAATCTCGTCGGACGATAAAGGTATTGGATATTGCTTATCTATCGCGCTTTTTATCTGAAGCCACTGGACTTTTCGCATAATGGAGTATAAGATATATGATTTAGAATTAGTTCAATGTTTTCTAATGAACTATAGAAGAAATCTTCTTGATATTCGGGACCTTATGCTCGAATACACGATCTTCCATGATATCATGGGTTCGGGCACTGAACTAGAACTTCTTATGGTAGATTCTAATGGAACTATAGAACTGACTCCAATAGTAGGAGATGAAACTATTCTTCTCAGCTTTCGTACTCCATCACTACAAAAACTAAGAACTTATGTATTCCGAGTATATAAGATAGAGAATAGAAGCAAAGAAACCGTCCGCTCTGACGTGTATATCCTCCGAGCAGCATCACAAGAACTTATTTCTAATGAAAACACCAGTTTCTCCGCAACATACTCAGGCTTACCAGCTACATCCATAGTTCGCTCTATATATGATAGGTATCTAAAGGCAACTCCCACTGATCACATGCACGTACGAAAAAAAAATCTGTATCTCCAAGAAACTTCTGGAACACATCACTTCTTATTTAGTAGAGCATCACCACTTCAAAAAATCAATCAAATCTGTGCAGAAGCAGAAACCGCCGCTTCGGGGTTGGTGCGTTGTTATAACGACACTGGCCATCTGGTAGAAACTACGCCGTTCTCAGATGGCTCACGGGCATCTAACTTCGTCTTCTATGAGTCATACGACGGCTGGTACTTCCGGACACTGGATTCTCTGCTGGCTATGCCGCCGGTAGAGGATTTCTATCTGGTAGATGCGTTACTCGAAGAGGGCCGGAATACTGGCGAAGATACTATCCGGGACTATCAGAAGATCACTAGCATCACGTTCGAGAAGCAGTTAGATACACGTGAGAACATGCATAATGGCTTATATGCTCACCGAGTGGATACTATCGATCCTATCCTCAAGAAGTACACGGAAGATACATTCCAGTACGGCCGAGATTATCAGAAGATTAGTCATCTGGAGCTTAATCTACCGTACTCACATGAATCTATCTTCGGTCGGCCGCATGAAGCTCGGTCGAAGAACTACATTGTTTCTAATCTTGGTGAGAACTATACGAATAAGAGCTATCTGGCTGGTGCGTTAGCTAATGATCCGCAGTTGCAGAACCCACGGAGGCTACATCGCTTTATGAAGTATGATGTTGTTTCACGGCTTCAGCTCAATAACATTGTGGTTACTGTTGGCATTCCTGGCAATACTGATATAGAGATTGGAGCTGTTGTTAATCTCCATATACCTCAGAGTAGTGAAATAGATGAGTATATGACACGATTGAATCTACTTCATGGCAAGAAGTTCTTTGTTACCGCTGTTCGGCATACTTATAATAAGAAGGATAATACATTCTTTACGGTGCTTGAGTGTGTTAAGGATACATATGCTAAGAAAGTACTTGAAGAATCTAGGGAACTTGTAATGGAAGAGGAGTCTATATTGCTATGAAGAACTTAGGTGATGAATTTATCTGGTGGTTTGGTGTAGTCGAAGCGCGAGATGATCCGCTTGAACTTGGTCGAGTCCGAGTGCGATGCTTTAGCTTTCATTCCGCTAATAAGACCGAAGTACCAACAGCCTCATTACCATGGGCCCAGACTATTAATCCGGTCACTAGTGCTTCTATGGGCGATATCGGCTCAACTTCTGGTCTTGTAGAAGGATCGTGGGTCATTGGATTCTTTCTTGATGGACACGAAGCACAACGACCAATGGTCTTTGGAACTATCGCTGGCATACCTACAGACTTTGCAGACATAACAAAAGGCTTTAATGATCCAACCGGGACTTACCCAACTAGAATAGAAGAACCGGATGTTTCTCGGCGAGCACGCGGTATTAAAAACATAACTAAAGTCACTGACCCCACTATTGATGAACCCAATGATCCGTATGCAGCTGTGTATCCGCGGAATCATACTATGCAGACCGAGTCTGGCCACTTATTGGAATTTGACGATACTCCGGGTGCGGAACGAATCCATATTTATCATAACTCTGGTACGTTTATTGAGATACACCCTAATGGAGATGTAGTTACACAGCATAAAAATGGCTGGCGCTCAGTTACTGGTAATGACCGGCTTCATATTACTGGCGATATGGAAGTAATAATCGACGGTAACATAACATGGACTGTTGCTGGGAATATGACTACTGATGTTGCCGGTAATGTTATAACAAATATTGCTGGATCGCTTACCGAAGTTGCTGCTTCAGGTGATATTATAGTGGATGCAATTAGTCTTAAAACTCATACCCACACGCTCGGATCTGATACTACGTCTGGCCCAATCTAAAGATTGACATTACGATCTCTGTGTGATATAGTTATCATAGGATTATATGAGGTTTGTTATGAAATCCGTTAAAACGCAAGTCTGGCAGCAAGGCCGGGAGCAAGTCTGGCCTCGCACCTATGATCGAGTCGGGGATCAAGTCTGGCATCGAGTCGGGAATCGAGTCGAGGATCAAGTCCGGCATCAAGTCCATGAGCAAGTCCAGCGTCAAGCCTGGGATCTAGTCTGGGATCAAGTCGATGGATCAAGTTGGGGATTAAGTCAGGGATCAGATAAATGAAATCCGTTAAAAAGCAAATCCGGGATCAAGTCACGGGTCAAGTCTATGATCAAGTCTGGGATCAAGTCTGGGAGCAACTAGATGAAATCCGTTAAAGCGCAAGTCCATGATCGAGTCGAGCAGCAAGTCTGGCATCAAGTCTGGGATCAAGCCTTGGGTCGAGTCGATGATCAAGTCCGGGATCAAGTCCAGGATCAAGTCTGGCATCAAGTTAAGGATCAGATAAATGAAATCCGTTAAAAAGCAAATCCGGGATCAAGTCCGGCCTCAGGTCTATGATAAAGTCGAGCGTCAAGTCTTGCATCAAGTCTTGCATCAAGTCCAGCGTCAAGTCCAGGATCAAGTCGATGATCAAGTCTGGGGTCAAGTCCAGCGTCAAGTCCAGCGTCAAGTCTATGATCAAGTCTGGCGTCAAGTCGGGAATCGAGTCTATGATCAAGTCCAGCGTCAAGTCTGGGGTTAAGTCAAGGAGAACTAGATGAAATCTGTTAAAGATCAAGTTTATAATCAAGTCCGTCATCAAGTCGAGGATCAAGTCCGGTATCAAGTCTATGATCAAGTCCGGCATCAAGTCGGTAAGCGAGTCTGGCATCAAGTCTGGCATCAAGTCTGGGGTTAAGTCAAGGAGAACTAGATGAAATCTGTTAAAGATCAAGTTTATAATCAAGTCGAGCGTCAAGTCTGGCATCAAGTCGAGCGTCAAGTCTGGAATCAAGCCTATAATCAAGTCCAGCGTCAAGTTCGGAATTCAGTCTATAATCAAGTTCGGCATCGAGTCGGTAAGCGAGTCTGGCATCAAGTCTGGCATCAAGTCTGGGGTTAAGTCAAGGAGAACTAGATGAAATCCGTTAAACATCAAGTCTGGGATCGAGTCTATGATCAAGTTAAGGAACAACTAGATGAAATCCGTTAAACATCAAGTCCATGATCAAGTCGATGATCAAGTCCGGGGTCAAGTCCGGAATCAAGTCTGGAATCGAGTCCGGGATAAAGTCGATGATCAAGTCCGGGGTCAAGTCCGGAATCAAGTCTGGAATCGAGTCCGGGATAAAGTCGAGGATCAAGTCCGGTATCAAGTCTGGGATCAAGTCTGGGAGCAACTAGATGAAATCCGTTAAAGCGCAAGTCTGGGATCAAATCTGGGATCAAGTCTATAATCAAGTCGAGCGTCAAGTCCGGTATCAAGTCTTGCGTCAAGTCTTGGGTTAAGTCAAGGAGAACTAGATGAAATCTGTTAAAGATCAAGTTTATAATCAAGTCCGGTATCAAGTCCGGGATAAAGTCGATGATCAAGTCCGGGGTCAAGTCCGGAATCAAGTCTGGAATCGAGTCGATGATCGAGTCTGGGATCGAATCGGAAATCGAGTCTGGGATCGAATCGGAAATCGAGTTCGGGATCAAGTCTTGGGTTAAGTCAAGGAGAACTAGATGAAATCTGTTACAGATCAAGTTTATAATCAAGTCTGGCAGCAAGTCGAGCGTCAAGTCTGGCATCAAGTTCGGCGGCAAGTTACAGGTCGAGTCCAGGAGCAACTAAATGAAATCCGTTAAATATCAACTCCAGGATCAAGTCCAATATCAAGTCTGGGATCAAGTCGAGCGTCAAGTCCGAGATCAAGTCTGTGAGTATCAAGTCTTGTATCAAGTCCACAATCGAGTCTGTGATCGAGTCTTGCAGCAAGTCTGGCGTCAAGTCAGTATTCGAGTCCGGCATCAGGTCTGGGAGCAACTACATGAAATCCGAGGATGACCAGCCATATTTCTGTTACCAACAGTCAGTTATGATATACTTAATATTGAGAAAGTAGAAAAGTCCAATGGTCGACAGAATTGAGATGGACAAAAGAGTCACGCTTGGGTATGATCGCCGTGACGATCAGAAACTTATCGGTCGTGTTTCTGGGTACGATATTTATATTGAAACCGTAGATCAATGGAGTATTATAGTCCGGGCATATGACTGTAGAACTAAGCGAGTTCGACGAGATAGTTGGCTAGTTGAGTCTCCGTCTGAGATGGAAACTCAACATCGAGTTGTTGCTTTAGTGGGACTATCAAAAGCGCGTAATGTGTGGTGCATTAATGTGCTAAAAGTTGATAGTCGGTTCCGCGGCGACAACCTAGCTATTAAGCTCTATAAGTTCATATTGACTAAGCTAGATATCACACTCAAGGCGGGTGACAGCCAATCGCCTGGCGGCCGATATGTATGGAATAAACTATATAAGACTGCCGGTGTTGTGATATACGCGCGGAAATCGCCCTATTCTAAAATAGTTGACTTTCCTAAAGCGGGTAAACATGAGTTAGTTTGCGGGCAATTCGACTTATATGATAGCATCGCAGAAATATTTGCGGTTGCGGGCTAATACGCTTTATAAAAGATTTTAAAAATAATTGTTAACATCGTTTCTGAGTGTGATATAGTAACTATATTGAAACAGGAGACAGATTATGGATACCAACAAGACCTACGTACTGATCGACTTCGCCACCGGCGTCATCAGCTCGGTCCGCGCCACATCACCGAGTCGCGCATGCCACCTGGTCGCGCCCGCAGAGGTCGACCCCTTCGAGGAGGTGGACTTCTTCATGGACCGAGGGTTCACGGTCTATGAGGCGCCCGCCGGCTGGACGCACGAGGATGGGACCGAAGGCATGGCGCCGGTAGGCCTGTTCCAGGCATGGACCCAGGGCGGCGTCGCCGTATAGGCCGCCGAACACGCACTTTCTTACTGAAACAGGAGAGTAAGATAACAAGCCGGTTCGCGAACCGGCTTGTCCTACTGGGCCCAGTCTGGAAATGAAATCCGTAATCGAGTCGAGAATGAAATCCGTTAAAGAGCAAATCCGGAATCAAGTCTTAGATAAAGTCGCGTGACAAGTCGAAGTTGACTCTGGAAATCAAGTCTTTAATCAAATCTGGCATCGAGTCTGGCACCAAGCCACATATCGAGTCATGGATCGAGTCTTGGAGCAACTACATGAAATCCGTTAAAAAGCAAGTCTATGATCAAGTCCGTCATCAAGTCCAGCGTCAAATGCGGGATCAAGTCCGGGATCAAGTCCGTCATCAAGTCTGGCGTCAAGTCTGTGATCAAGTCTGTGATCAAGTCTATAATCAGGTCCAGGAGCAACTAAATGAAATCCGTTAAAAAGCAGGTCGTGCTTCAAGTCTTGGGTCAAGCTCGGCGTCAAGTCTATGATCGAGTCCGGGATCAAGTCTTTGATCAAGTCTATAATCAAGTCCAGTGTCAAGTTCGGGGTTCAGTCTATAATCAAGTTCGGCATCGAGTTAAGCAGCGAGTCTTGGAACAAGTCTATAATCAAGTTCGGCCTCAGGTCTTGCATCAAGTCGATAATAAAGTCGAGCGTCAAGTCAGGATTCGAGTCACGCATCAGGTCTATGATCGAGTCCATCGTCAAGTCCGGCCTCGAGTCTGGCAGCAAAGCTGGAGCAACTAGACGAAATCCGTTAAATATGAGCTGTATTATTCAATAAAAACAAAGGATTTATAAACTGATCGGGCGTGATATCTTTAGAGTATGGACAAATAAATAAACCAAACCTAACTGGAGGAACATACTATGATCTATTTAGAAGGAATTCGGCTGGATTACGAAACAGCGGATATTATTACTCGCTTGTCGTTGATTGATTCTTTGAAGAGTACCAAGAAGCTTATTGCGCGCATTGAGAAGCAACCCGCGACGGAAGATCATACGAAAGAAGACTTGGCCTATGATCTGAAATACTGCGACGCTTTGTTGGTTGTTATTGCTCATTTTTCTACTACAGAGCAAATGACTGAGTTGTTTGTAGAAGTAAATGAAGAACTATAGACTAAGTCAATGAAATCCGTTAAAGATCGAATTATATATCTGGAATCATGTCCATAATAAAGTCCAGCATCAGGTCTGGGATCAAGTCTGACATCAAGTCGAGTGTCAAGTCCGGAATCAAGTCTGGCCTGAGATCTGGCCTCAGGTCTGTGATCAAGTCCGGTATCAAGTCCGGCGTCAAGTCTGGCATCAGGTCTGTGATCAAGTCTATCATCAACTACATAAAATCCGTGAAAGAACGAGTCTATCATCAAGTCTGGCAGCAAGTTAAGGATCAGCTAAATGAAATCCGTTGAGCAGCAAGTCCGGTATCAAGTCAGGGCTCCAGTCTGTGATCAAGTCTGGCGTCAAGTCCGGAATCAAGTCTCGGATCAAGTCTATGATCAAATCGGGCATCAAGCCGAGCATCAAGCCGAGCAGCAAGTTAAGGATCGGCTAAATGAAATCCGTTAAACATCAAGTCTGGGATCGAGTCGAGCAGCAAGTCTGGTATCAAGTCGGGGATCGAGTCGAGCGTCAAGTCGAGCGTCAAGTCCGGCATCAAGTCCGGAATCAAGTCTCGGATCAAGTCTATGATCAAATCGGGCATCAAGCCGAGCAGCAAGTTAAGGATCGGCTAAATGAAATCCGTTAAAGCTACACTTCTCTGTAAAGAACGATATCCACTTGCGGGAGCTTGTCCAGAAGTAGAATTGATTCGCAACAAGCTTTTAAAGCAGATTTATATACGAATTAATAGTCGACTTGCTGGATTATTAGATTGGCACCTTTATCACTGATAGTTAACAGAAGATACATAATAATTAAGCCCGAAACAGTCATGTATTCGGGCTTTTTTGGTATCTCAACTTATACCTATTTGACTACTAGATTTGTCTATGTTCTGTCTTTAATCAATCTGAACATATCAGTTAAACCACTTAATATGTTATTCAAAGGCGGCAAGGCCTATTATAACCGGTTTGGATATAAAGTCAATAGGAAAAATGAACTTATTTTGCAAGTATAAATAATAAAACAAGGACTGATCAATGCCCGAATTAAAAGAAAAAGTTTTCAAAGATATACCACTTAGCTTTACTGCGCATCCAGTGACTGGTAATATAAAGCCGGTGGTTAATCGGGATGCAGTGAAGCAGAGTGTGAAGAGCCTTGTATTGACTAATTTCTATGAGCGGCCATATAATCCTACCCTGGGCGGAGATATACGCTCACAACTATTCGAGAATATGGATACACTTACGGAATTCAATATTTCTAAAAACATTCGGCAGGTTATAGATAACTTCGAGCCACGGGCATTGCTTGATGATATTAAAGTGCAAGCAACCCCTGATTCTAATGCGCTTAATGTGACTATTATATTTCGAGTCCAAAACAGTTCTGAGCCTATTATAATCAATATCCTATTGGAGCGTATACGATAATGGCAGCTAATTCTACTATCAGTGTAACAGAGCTTGATTTTGATCGGCTGAAGGCTTCTATGAAAACATTCATTTCGAGCCGACCGGACTTTACTGATTACAATTTCGAGGGGTCGACTATCAGTATGCTTCTTGATCTGCTTGCATATAACACATATCAGAATGCTTTCTATGCAAGCATGGTCGGTAACGAAATGTTCTTGGACTCGGCGCAACTTAGGGATAACGTAACCGCCCGTGCTAAGATGCTCGGTTATACTCCTCGTTCAGCGAGAGGGGCCTCAACGACACTTGCTGTTACGATCACACCAACCGGCACACCAGATACGGTTACAATTGCTCGGAATACTGAATGGACTACCGCAATCGACGGCGAAGATCTCAAGTTTGTTACTCCGTCTGCATTTATTATAACAGCGAATAATGGCGTATATGCTTCGACTATTACTATCACCGAGGGTCGGCCAATAACTCATAGGTTTACTGTCGATACAAGTAGTCCAGTTCGCTATATTCTTCCTAATGCAGATGTTGATACAACCTCGCTATTAGTCGATGTGCAGACGTCGAGTGTGGATACTACACTAACTCGGTATGTTCAGGCCGATGATATCACACAAGTGCTTGCAAACTCAGCGGTGTATTTTCTTCAGGACACTAATGATCGGTACGAACTTTATTTTGGCGACGCCGTTCTTGGAAAAAGCCCGGTCACTGGCAATATTGTGGTAGTAAATTATCGTATTTGTAGTGGTTCACGCGGTAATGATATATCTGCGTTTACCGATCCTTCTACTCTTGGCACTTATTCTACGTTTACTACATCCGCGGTTGCGGCTTCGGCCGGTGGTTCTAATACAGAATCCATCGCGTCAATTAAGTTTAATGCACCGAAGAATTTTGAAACACAGAATCGTGCTGTATTATCTGAAGATTATAAACGAATTATTCTTCGTGAAAACGGTGATCTGGCATCGGTATCAGTATGGGGTGGTGAAGAAAATAGTCCACCAATTTTCGGAAAAGTCTATATTTCTGTTAAACCAAGCTCAGGTAATCTTGTTTCTCAGGACCGAAAGAATCAATTGAAGCGTCAATTAAAGCGCTATAATATTGTGTCCGTTGATCCTGAATTTGTAGATGCATCATTCCTCTATATTAAACCCACCGTGATCGTCCGATATAATCCTAATCTTACTACACTAAGCGCAACAGCTGTACAGACAAAAGTACTTACTGCTATTGTGACGTTTGAAACTAATAATCTCGGGACCTTTACTAATAACAAATTTCGGCACAGTCGGTTCATCCGCGCACTCGATGATGCTGATACTTCTATTGTATCGAGTAGCGCAGCGGTGAAGATGGAAAAGCGCTTTGTGCCGAGCATTACAGCCGCTACTACATATCGACTCGCATTTAATAATGCAATAGACAGCCCAATTTCTCTCGGCCACACATCACACTCCGGTTCACACCACGTTTCGTCTACTGCTTTTACATCAGCCGCTCAGACGGCATATATAGATGACGACGGTGAAGGAATACTTCGTTCTTATTACATACAATCAGATGAATCTATTGTTTATATAAGAGATTCACTCGGAACTATAGATTATACTACCGGATTACTTACACTCAATTCATTTTTTCCGACGGCTTTTGCTGGGAACGAATTGAGTATATATGCAGATGCACTAAAAAATGATATCACTGCAGTACGAAATCAGATTTTGTTGTTTGCGGGTGCTACTGTCGCTGTAATAGATGATACTACAAATATTGTGGTTGCGGTTACACAGGAAGCGACGACGGCAGGCGTAACTACAACGGTTGTAGATACTGGAATTAACTCGGTGGTTTATTAATGTCAACAGACCAAAAAGTTTCAAGTCTTGTAGAAGCCCAGTTTCCAGATTTTGCTCGTGATGATGGGCCGAAGTTGGTCGCGTTCGTTAAAGCTTATTATGAGTGGATGGAACAAGCTAACAACGCGCTTGAAGTTAGTAAAAATCTGCTTGTATATCAAGACATCGATACTACGTATGACAAATATCTTGAATACTTCCACCGGGAGATTATGGAATCAATTCCGAGGGATATTCTAGCTGATAAACCGCTGTTACTAAAACACATCAAAGACATCTACAGATCACGAGGAAGTGAAGCATCGTACCAATTGTTATTCAGAATTCTATATAATGAAGAAATTGATTTTTATTATCCCGGAGATGACATGCTCCGAGCTTCAGATGGCAGATGGATACAAGAAACATCTATAAGAGTTGCAGCTCCTCGGCTTGGAATATTAGATACGTTAGCTGGAAGTTCATTGTTTGGGGGTATATCCGGCGCGTCCGCAAAAGTAGATCGGATCGTTGGAACTATCGAACGCGGCATTCTCGTTGATGAATTGTTTCTTATTGATATTAGCGGCACATTTCAAGACGGCGAACTAATTCATAATAGCGGCAACACAGTTAACGCAACGATTCTTAGTACTCAGGGTTCTTTGCGATCAATGACTATCGTTTCTGGTGGTGCGTTTCATCAGACCGGTGACTCAGTATCATTTACAAGTCCTGGCGGATCTGGTGCTATCGGGACCGTAACTGAAATATCAGACACTTCGGCTGTTGAGTTTTATATCGTTAATGGCGGGAGCGGATACCAGACAAATTCTCTTATAACGGTAACCGGCGGGTCTGGATCACTTGCAAATTACACCGTATCTGGAATTTCAGGTACAGAAATTCTTCTGTTTAACACCGACTTAATTGGCGCGATGTCAAGTGTAGTATTAAATACTGGTCCAACATTTGTTTCGCTTGGTGCTAATACGGCGGCAGTGAGTGCAAACTTGGCTTCTGCTAACGTATCGTCTCCTCTACAAACCGGCCTTGCATTTTCTAATTCTATCATCGGCACGATCTCTGCATTAACTATGACTAACTACGGATTCGGGTATGATACAGCACTACCAACTACAACCGCCGTGTTTGAGCCCGTCTTCGCATTACTAATTCCAGACGGCACCGGCAAATGGAAAGGCAATAACTCAACTATTCTAGCTCGTAATGTTACAGGAACTATTCTATCGGTCAGCATTCAATCGTTTGGCGGCGGATATACTCGCAAAGAAGTCGTCGATATAGCAAATCTTACACGCAGCGCCACGCAACCAGGTTTCGGCGATGCAACTGTTTCTGGAATCGTTGCTTATACCGGCAAATATATAGATACGCGCGGTTGGTTATCGTGGAATAATAAACTGCAAGACAACTATTACTATCAGGAATACTCGTATGTTATTAAGGTTCCTGAGTTTCTTAAGACATATGATACAATAGTCAAACGAATATTACACCCTGCCGGCATGAAATTGTTCGGTTCTTATGCTACAACAAGTACCGCGAATGTTATATTAACTGTAACCTCGAATACAAGTTATGCATAATTTATTATAAATAGTTCATACTTTTACATATGAGAAAAAATGGCAAGTTTAGTAACACGATACTTTCATCATCACAATGCAGAACAGTTTTATGAAGCTTTTGAAGAAGCTTCAAAAACAAATCTATATCTGTTCGTTTCTGGTATTCAAGCATTCGCCGATGATAATAATCCACCGACGCCACTTGAGTCAGTAGCAAATACTGATTTTGATTATTGGCGCGGCATGATTGCATCTAAGAAATTGCTCATTAATGATGTTTCGTACGTAGTACCAAGATACAATTGGGCTAATAATACGAGTTATCGGGAATATGCAAGCGACAATACAGTTCTATTTGCTGATCCTGCCGCTTCGAATACCTTTTTTGTGTATACTGATATACTGAATGTGTACAAGTGTCTTTATAATAGCAAGGGCGCGGCGTCAGTTGTAAAGCCGACCGGCACATCAACCAATGTTCTAAGGACTACCGACGGGTACATTTGGAAATACATGTACACAGTATCGTCGGCTGATAATCTCAAATTTGTTAGTAGTGCTTATATACCCGTGACTACACTAACCGCAAACAACGGATCTGCACAGTGGGTGGTTCAGCAAGCGGCATCGAATGGATCTATAGAAATTATTGATGTGCGTACTCCAGGCGCTGGGTATCTTTCAACGAATGGTACATTTGTGACGGTGACTTCGAATACAGTGCTCAACTTGGCAAACACGGCTTCTGCTATCGACAACATCTATAATAATTCTACAGTCTTTATTTCGGCCGGTCTAGGGTCTGGACAAGCAAAGAAGATTGTTGATTATGTTGGATCAACGCGAACAATTACCATGGTTAGCGCATTGAGTATTACGCCGAATACGTCATCGACTTATATTGTTAGCCCATCGGTTATCATTACGGGCGACGGTACTGGCGCAACTGCATACTCGAACGTCACAATAAGCAATACGGTAAATTCCGTCACTATGATTACGCAGGGGGCTGGTTATTCTAAGGCGACCGTCACTATACTTGCTAATACTTCGTTTGGCTCTGGCGCAGTTGTTAAAGCTGCGATATCTCCACTCGGCGGCCATGGCTCAGATCCTATTAAAGAACTTGGCGGCCATTACGTGATGATGAGTATTCAGACCGCGAATACAGTATCCAACACGTTCCCTGTAGCTAATGACTTTAGAACATTCGGTGTGATAAAAGATCCACTATTAGCTTCTACCAGTGCAGTTGCTAATGGAGTTTCATACGATCAGACAACAAAACTAACACTGACCAACGTTTCTGGCGCAGGCCGATGGATACTCGATGAACTCATTGTTGGAGATGTTACTAGCGCTCAGGCGCAGGTATTAGTTTTTGCAAATACTAATTCAGCTAATACAGCGGGCGTGCTTAAAGTTGTAAGTACGAATGCAGTATTTACTACATCAGATATTATTACTGGCAATACAAGCGGAATAACTGGGCTAATTTCTTCTATCTCTCATGGGTCTCTAACAAAGTATTCTGGCGAACTTATATATATTGAGAACCGATCACCAATTCAACGAGCGTCTGACCAAACCGAAGATTTCAAAATCATAGTAAGATTCTAAGGATATTAAATGTCACTTGCAAATACACAGTCATTAGATACGAATTTAAATGCTGATCCGTATTATGACGATTTTTCTGAGGGTAAAAACTTCCACCGAATCTTGTTCCGCCCAGGTCAGGCAGTACAGGCCCGCGAACTTACTCAAATGCAGACTATTCAACAGAATCAGCTTGATCGTTTCGCCGAACATATTTTCTCAGAAGGAAGTGTTGTCCGCGGCGGAGAAATGAATTATGATCGAGTTCTTCCGTATATTAAACTTCGTGATAGTTCGGCTGGGCTCGCTGTTAATACCGCTGTATTTATCGGTAAAACAATCACAGGCGGAACAACCGGCGTAACTGCATATGTTGTGGACGCGCTTACTGGATCCGAAGCGGCAACACCAAACACAAAAACTCTCTATATTCGCTATACTGGTTCCGGTTCTCTTGGAACTACAGCAACGTTTTCTAGCGGTGAAGTTCTTACTTCAAGCGGCGGACATACAGCAAATGTAGCGACAGAGGGTGTTCAGACAACTAATGTGGCGGGAACTGGTTCGCGAATTTCGTTCGGCGCTGGCGTACTGTACGCTAAGGACAATTTTATTCGGTTTGATGCAGCGAACACAATCGTCGGGCGGTACTCCGCGAATGTTGATTATAGAATTGGTTATAATATAGTCGAGTCTATTGTAACATCAACAGTCGATTCTACTCTGCTCGATCCTGCTAGAGGCGCATACAACTATATTGCGCCTGGTGCCGACCGTCTTAAACTCGTTGCGACCATTGATAAAAAGCTACTTACTGATACTGCAACTACAAACTTCATTGAGCGTACTCGACTTAAAGATGGTAATATAGAATTCAAGACAGATAAGCCGGTCTATTCCGTTATCAATGACTATATTGCCAGACGGACATATGATGAGTCCGGAGACTATATCGTTAACGGATTAACTTCTCGTATCAGAGAACACCTTGATTCTGCAAATAATGGTGGAGTTTATACACTTGCAAACGGCGGAGACGTAAATAAGCTTGTCGTTGATGTTGCGCCCGGCAAAGCATACGTACGTGGATACGAGATAGAAAACCTAACCACCAATCACGTGACTATTGACAAAGCAACTGATGTTAATTCTATCACTCAAATTTCTATACCCGCAAATTATGGTAACTATACTCCAGTAGACGAACTAGTGGGTACTTGGGATATTAACGGGCACGACCGAGTATCTCTTTATAGTACTGCACAGAATGCTATTTCATCTGGTCAACTTTCATCTGGATCGCCGACTGGGGTTAAGATTGGTGAAGCACGAGTTCGCGCGCTCGAATATAGCAGCGGAACAAAGGCAGCGGCGACCGGTCAATATAATATGTATCTTTATGATATCAATATGACCGCAAACAGTTTCAGTTATGTTCGGTCAATTTATTTTGACGACGCGTCTCATGATGGGTTTGCTGACACTGTATTGACTGCTAATAGTGCTATACTCAATGAAACGGCCTTTAATAGGTCGCTATTTAACATACCAGCGGAGAATATTAAACGTCTTAGAGATACTTCTGGCGTTATCGACAACGAATTTCGCTTCAAAAAAGAATTTTCAGTAACAATCGCGGCCGATGGCACTGTTACTGCTACAACTGGGTTGACTGATGAGCAGTTTCCGTTCTCAGTCGGTGCGCTTAATGATACACAAGAACGTGAAAACTTCTTGGTTGTACTTGAAGCAACTGCCAATAGCGCAACGGCCCGTGATACAACTGCCGCGAAAGCTACCGGTGCCAATACAATCACGGGCCTAACATCGGCAACTACAAAATATAATGTTGGCGATGTGCTTAAACTTCAGGGAATAGCAAATACATTTATTGTGTCAAGTATTCTTGGAGCAACTTCAGTTAGTGTTTATGGGCTTGGAACTTCAACTGGTACGACATCTGGTGCTACGGTATTCAAAGCATTCCAGCCCGGACAGGTTATTTCTCTGAACGGTTATGGTGGTGATGGCACTGCTCGCTCAGTTACTATCAATTCAACAACAAGCGCAACTATTGACATACAAGAAACACTGGCAGCAACAGTCGCGGCATCTATTGTAACTGAGCTGAAAAAAGTCGATGGACAAGAAATTGCTAAGAATCTTCAGTCAAGTCGCTATGTTGAAATAAACGTGTCAGTATCTGGTACAACGGCCGGCCCATGGAATCTTGGAGTTTCAGACGGGTTTAATCTACAAGAAGTGCGCGTTAAAACAGGTAACGCCGTTTTCACTACTACAAGCCAAGGGACGGACATAACCAACCAGTTTGATTTTGATACTGGTATGCGAGACAATTTCTACGATCATGCTAAACTTAAACTGAAACATAATGCAACACACGCGGTTGCAAACGGCAATGTGTATCTGGTGAAATTCGATTATTTCACTCACAACACTTCATCTGGGGTTGGTTATTTCTCGATAGATTCTTATCCAATTGACGACGCGAATACAGCAAATACCACTGCCATCGCTACAGGCGAAGTTCCGATTTATACTTCCTTGACTTCTGGAATTAGATATGATCTTAGAAATCATATTGATATTCGGCCGCGTATTGTGGACACTGCAAATAACGTGACAACACTAACAAACATGTCGCGAACGCCAGCCACATCAACCACAATTGCTGAGCCATCTGGCGGCCTGCGGTTTATGGCTCCAAACGAAGACTTTATCACAGATCTTGATTATTATCTTCCACGAAAAGACAGAATCGTTGTGACTGCCGACGGTAAATTCCGGGCGGTAAAGGGCACGCCAGATCTTCTTCCTAAAATTCCGCCCGGACCTTCTGATGGTATGACTATTGCGATAGTCAACGTGAAGCCGTACCCATCTCTACCGCAGGAAAATGCTAATCGTATCAGCACGGGAACCGCTCCTAATGGCCGAACCGACCTGTCAATCAAAATCGAGCCAGTACGTATTCGCCGATTTACAATGAAAGATATCAAGGGTCTTGAAAGCAGAATTGATAATCTAGAATACTATACTTCGCTATCGCTGCTTGAATCTGATACGAAGAATCTATTCCTTTCTAGCACGTCTGGTATTGATAGGTTCAAAAACGGCATTGTGGTAGATCAATTTGTTGATTTTTCGGTTAGTGATTTTTATAATGATGGATACAGAGTTGCTATTGACAAGCAGGAAAAAGAACTTAGACCATCATTCAAACTAGATGACGTTCAGCTCGAATTCCAATCAGCAAACTCATCAAATATAACCGCAACGTCGAAAGACACTTCATTAACTATTTCTTCTAGTAGCGCAGCATACGCTAATGGTGAAACAATCACGCAGGGTGCTGCATCGGGAACACTCGATTATCAGGTAGGAACTAAGCTTTATATTTCTGGCGTGTCTGGTACATTCTCAACATCTGCGAATGCGGTTGGCGGAACTTCTACTGCTACATCGGCAGTATCGGCAGCGTCTGCCGTCGCAGCAGGAAAACTCATTCTTCTTCCTTGGACTCATGACATGACTGTTGAACAGCCATTTGCAACTGACACAAGAAACGCGGCTGGACTTCAATACTCGTTTATTGGTACCGCAACTCTCAACCCAACAACAGATTATTGGCAGGATATTACTACATCGCCATCCGTCCAAATTGAGTTCGGTCAGTTCGCAGAAGCACTTCAGGAAATTGCAAACTTCGTTGGTGTTCAGTGGAATGGTTGGCAAAATACTGGCAGAATTACGTCTACTAATAGCGGGTTTATTTTTGACGAGCCCAGTGGTAGTGGGACCGTTCTTGGACAAGTAGAACAAATGAGAACCGGCCAACGGCTTAATGTTAATGCCGGCGAATTGCTTGAAACTAATCTCGGCGATTCTGTTCAGAATATCAATATCATTCCGTTTATTCGTTCACGTAATATTAACGTGACTGGACAGGGGCTTAAACCAAATACGCGGGTTTATGTCTTTTTTGATGGTGTATCCGTAAGTAACTATATTTCGCCAGCGAATTCTTCATTCGCAAATACATCGGCCGAGGGTTCTGCTCTGCTTACTAATTCTTCTGGTGTTGCTTATGCCAATTTCAGAATACCAAATGAAGATGCGCTTAAATTTACAGTTGGCGATAAAGTATTCCGGTTTACAGATAGTGTGACTGATAGCAGTACAATCGGTGCAGCGACTACAGGCGCTCAAACAACATATAGCGCCCAGGGACTTGATGTTACAACACGCGGAACTATTATTTCTACTAGAAGTATTGATATTTCTATCTCACAAGTAGCGCCTCAAACATCAACAATAACGCAACGTGTTGATATTAGTACTATACCGCGAATTGATCCTATTGCTCAGACATTCCGAGTTTCCGACGGCATTAATAGTACTATTCCTGGCGCGTATCTATCTAAACTTGATCTTTATTTTTCGGCAAAAGATTCTGCTCAGCCAGTGGTGATCGAAATTCGTGAGTGTGATCCAGCTACGGCGTTTATTACTAGCAGAATTGTACCTTTTGGAAAGGTAATCGTTACCGCAGCAAATATTAATACAAGCACGACCGGAACTTCACCAACGCCGATCATTTTCGAAACTCCAGTATATCTGATGAACAATGTAGATTATGCTATAGTAATTAAACCAGCTGATGGAAATCCAAATGTTTCTGTATGGACTGCGCGACTTGGAGAAAACGATCTTATTACAGGAAATAGAGTGACTGAGCAACCAGCTGCCGGTATATTGTTCGCATCGGCCAACGATAGAACGTGGACCGCAATACAAGAAGAAGACTTGAAGTTCAAACTATACTTTGCGAACTTTGGTAACAATCAGACGGGCACCGCAGTATTCAAAAACACCGATAAAGAATATCTGACTCTTGCAAATACAGATAACGCAACCGTCTTTAAAACTGTGCACGAAGTTGTAAATGGCGAAACCACGCTTGTGCTTTCTGGCGCAATTACCGCAAATGTTGGTGATATTGTAGTGCAGGCAAATACTACTTCGGCACAAGCAAACGGCATAGTCACCTATAATAGCGGAAGTACAATCCGAGTAAAAGAAGTTACACTTGATACTAAATTTACAGATAGTGCCAGTATCTATAAATATGCTGCTGCATCGGGTGCTAATACAGGTACAACCGCAACTATAAGTAGCCAAGCTACTCCGGCTGGTAGAGTTTACTTCTTTGATGCTGTTACTCAGTCAAACACAATCGTTCATCTTTCGGTGCCAACTGGCTCGTTTACCGCGAATACTTGGCTCCGTGGGCAGACCACTGGATTAGATGCACGAATTGTTTCAGTTGATAATCTCAGAATTGATACCTTTAAACCATTCATGAGTAAACTAGAACTTCAGGATACTACAACCGCAGTCACCGCTAAATTTGCAACGTCAGCGTCTGCAAGAGATACTGCATTCCGCCGTGTATCAATTAACGATAATAATCAATATGATGCACGCAGATATATTCTAAGTCGTTCAAATGAAGTTCTAAACCTATCAAGTTCTAAATCGGCTGAGTTAATAGCAACACTTACTAATGCTTCAAATAAGAGACATTCTCCGGCAATTGATAATGATCGAGCTGCTATTTTCACAATCGAGAATCTTATAAACAACGATTCAACTAACGAAAACACTACAACAGAAGGTTCGGCGCTTGCGCGATACATTCAGCGCACCGTAACTCTAGCTGAAGGGCAGGATGCTGAAGACTTGAAAGTATTCATCACTGCATATAAACCATCTACTGCCACAATTAGCATATATGTTAAGTTGCTTAATAATGACGACGGCGATCAGATGGACGATAAAACGTGGCTAAATATGACTCAAGTTACAGCTGCAACTATTGTGTCGGATTCAGAAAATACAAATGATTTTAAAGAGTATGAATATCAGATACCAACTGCTTCGCTCACAGGAGCAAGTGGCGAAGTTCAATATGATGCTTCCGGGGTGACATATACTGGATTCAAACGATTTAAAATTAAAATTGTACTGCTTTCGTCTACACCCTCGCGTGTACCGAGAGTGAAGGATTTCAGAGCAATCGCACTACAGATATAGGCTTATTATGAACTTGCAACCAATACAAGATGTTGACGGATTTAAAAAAGATCCGTCAACTGGCGCCATTTTATCTACGGATACACAAGCACTCTCTGCGTACAAGAACAGTAAAGCTAAAAATAGGATTATGACAGACGATATAAATACTATGAAGCAGGATATTGCGGATATGCAAGAAACCCTAACTAAAATTTTAAGCGCCCTACAAGGAAAATAACACATGGGTCAAGTCGCTAACGTCGCGCTCACGGATACATTTAACGTTTGGGTAACACGGACAAATCAACTAGCTACAAATTTGTTCGAGATTAATCCAGCAGCAAATACTATTTCTGCCAACGCGGTAACTTCAAATACAGTAAGCGCTAATACTGTGACTATAAAATGGTTGACTGTTAACACTTCTATAACACTTCCTGCGGCGTCAATCAATTCAACTGAAGTTGCATTTCTTGCTAATACAAATACATACATCTTCTCAAAAGAATCCAAAGCAACCGCCAATACTCGACTTGCTAATACAAACATATACATCTTATCAAAAGAATCCAAAGCAACCGCCAATACTCGACTTGCTAATACAAACACATATATTGCAACTAAACTCACTACAACTGCCGCCGCAAGCACTTATGAAACTAAAGCAACCGCCAATACTCGACTTGCTAATACAAACACATATATTGCAACTAAACTCACTACAAATGCGAATACTGCAACCGACAATTCTCTTGTACGTTACGATGGAACTACGGGCAAACTCGTCAAGGACGGCGCGGTTATCGGGACGGATGTGCAGGCATATGACGCTGACACACTGAAAGCAGATGTTGCCGACGTGCTGACAGCTGGGTATGCGGCAACGCCCTACAACGCCGGGACGAAAACGACCGGGACATTCACGCCGGACGAAGCCAACGGGAACATGCAGTACGCCGTTAACGGCGGGGCGCATACACTTGCCCCGCCGACAAACAACTGCACACTGGTCATCCAGTACACCAACGACGCAAGCGCGGGTGCAATCACCGTCTCTGGCTTTACGGCCAGCGATACGACGGCGACGTCCACAACGAGCGGTGACGACTTCTTTTTCTACATCACAAAGTTGAATGGCTTTTCCGAACTGATTGTGAGGGCGCTACAATGAGCTTCATCCTCCGCGATACGGTCTCTGGCGATCTTCTCGGCGAACCGTTCGACGGTGCGTTTGTATGGCATGGCACAACAGACCGCTGCGCAATGATTGCACAAGACGGGCTTGAATACGTTCTTGGCGCGACCGTGTTGCAGCGAGTCTACGAGATAGCCGAGAAGCGCAAAGGCGCTGGATCGGTGGCCGTTGCGGGTGAGCCGATATATAACAACAAGACCGACACGGTCTCGCGGCACACGATCTACAGCAGGTCTCAACTTGATCTTGCGGTTGACGCAACGGCGTGGGCGCGGACGCGGGCGAACGGCTATGTGGCGGCAATCGCGGGGGTGAAGGGATTCCCGCCAGAACTTGCAGACAAGGTGACGGTAATCGGGTTTGTACTCGACGCGATCATTACCGAAATGGCCGCGAGGGGGGCATCGGAGACGCAGGAATTTGCCGACATCATCGCCGCTATTGCTGCGGTCAAATTGTCGATACCCAAGCCATGACCTTTCCCTTTCCCTTCTTCACGCCCGGCGCCGCGGGATTGCCCGGCCCTGCCGATATCGGTACCGCACTAACTTGGTGGTATCGTTCCGATCTCGGCGTTACGGAGTCCGGCGGCACGGTGTCGGCATGGGCTGACCAGTCCAGCAACGCCCGTAACGTCTCCGAGGCGACGAACAAGCCCGCCTATTCTGCGACCGGCGGGCCGAATAGCGTGCCGTCGATCACGTTTGACGGAACAAACGACAAGCTCATGTCCTCGACGTTCGGGCCAATCGCGCAGCCGTTTCATGTCTTCAACGTGTTCAAAATCGTCAGCTGGGCGCACGCGGACTACATCCTGGGGCTGGAGTCGTTCGATAAAGTTAACCTTCAACAGCGCGACATCACCGGCCAGATGAATCAAGGTAATTTCAACGGGGTTGTGATTGGCACCACCAATTACGGTCTGGTCCAATCGTTCTGGAGCGGCGCGTCTTCGTATCAGCAGCTCAACAACGGAACGGCGACGACGCCATCGAGCGCCGGGTCAACCGCCATGAACATCGTCCGTTTCGCATCCGACCGCGCCGTCACTGTCCCAGGCAACGTCGCGTTCGTCGAAGCGTTCGCCTACCCGGCGCAGATCACCGGGACCGACCTTGCAACGCTTCTCACATACATCAACACACGATATTCACTTTGGTAGGCGAGGTCAGGAACTTGTTCGTGCCTCTTCTACATGGACGCTCCTCGTATCGGGCCCGGACGGTCGAACATACTGTGTGGGCTCCGGGACGAATTGGAAATCAGTGCCGCGTAAAGTAATTGGAAAACCAACATGAGTGATGGTGTAAAATAGAAATAGCAGTTGGATTAGCATCAACTATGACTAAGTTTATAGCGCTTCATGAAAACAAATATTATGCTAATGGGCATATTAACACAATAGCCAAAATAAACGATTTGCCGGAGGATCTTTAATGTTTACATTTATTGCAGTACTTATTTCTTGCGTGATTATGGCAGTTGCTTGGCGTGTCCGCGGTGGTTGGCTAAGTGTCCCTAGTACTCAACTTGGCCGTCTAATTCCCGCGGTTGTGCTTGCAGCGGCAATCCTTTTCTTTACAGGAAATGTTGTTGTTTCTCTACTGTCCATTCCGGCGCTCTGGGTAGGAACTATTTTCCCGTGGGCCCAGTGGATGGATATGGGTCGAGTAGAAGAAAATGATGATTTTGTGGGTATGTTCGGCCGAGGAATGATTTTGCTCGCTCCGTTAGCGATATTATTCTCTTTATTCGGAATCACCGCGTATCCGGAATATATGATTATCGCTGGCGGCATGATGTCACCGATTTATTGGCTATCGTGGAAAGCTCCTGATTTTCGTCTTGGTAGTTTTATTGACGGCTCAACGGCGATTGGCGAATTGGCAACCGGTGCTTGGATTATGGCCGTAAGCGCCGTGTTTATATTGCTCGTATAGTTTATTCCAGTATTATAAATATAAAAAATGGAGTATTTAAATGGCCGTCCCGAATACAAGAGAATCTTTTAAAGCATATTGTCTGCGTAGGCTCGGATCGCCGGTTATTGATATAAATGTCGATGATGAACAAGTCGAGGATCGCATCGACGAGGCGCTGAAATATTATCAAGATTATCATTTCGATGGTACTGAACGTGTTTTTTATAAACATGTAGTCACGCAAACGGATAAAGATAACAAGTATATCACGATTCCAGAGGCTATTATTGGTATTAATAGTATACTCGATATTGGTTCTCAGACATCAGTTAACAGTCTATTTAGTGTCCGATATCAGATGCATATGAACGATATGTTTGATGTGTCTGCTTCGTCCATGGCACCATATGTCATGGCGATGCGACACATCGAGACTATGCAAGAAATTTTCGTGGGTAAGAAACAAATTCGATATAACCGCCATGTAAATAAATTACATATTGATATGGATTGGACAGATGACGTAGAGAACGGACACTACATAATTGTCGATTGCTATAGCATCACTGATCCAGAAGTATACACTGATGTTTGGGGTGATCGCTGGCTTACAAGATACACAACTGCACTAATTAAGCGTCAGTGGGGAAGTAATCTTAGTAAGTTCGAAGGCCTACAGCTGCCGGGCGGCATAACATTCAATGGACAAAAAATTTATGATGACGCAGAAACAGAAATTGCTAAACTAGAAGAAGAAATGATCTTCTCATATTCTCTACCCGTTACTGATATGATAGGATAGAATGTGCCAACCAATAAATATTTCAACAATTTCTCATATGGACGAGAACAAGATTTAATAGAAGATATAACTATTGAGTCAATAAAGCAATATGGGCATTCTATAAGATATATGCCTAAAACTATAGTGCGAGATGATCCATTATTCGGTGAGGATATATTAACCAGCTATGATAAAGCGGCCGAGATCGAAGTCTATATTAAAGATGTTGAAGGGTTCTCGGGCGAGGGCGATTTCCTCTCAAAATTCAATCTTGAAATTCGAGACCAAATTACGTTCACGGTTGCCCGTAAAAGATTCGACCAAGCTACATCTGAAAAGTTAACAACCGAGGTTGGCTATAACTATTTGCTTGAAACTGCCACGGTCTCGGCCGTCGCCGCTTCGCCGGTCGCTCACTGGACATTCGAGGACGGGACTGTCGGCCAGCCGGCAGTAACCATCACGGATTCCGCGGGTACAAACAACGGCACCGCCTTTAACGGGCCTGTATATGTCGTCGCCGTCCAATCCGGTTACGGCACCCAGGGGCTCAGCTTTAACGGGACGAACCAGAACGTTCTCATTCCCAGCACGGCCGGCGGTCCGCTGGAATTGAGCAGAAGTTTCACAGTCGAAGCCGGACTCATCCACGAGGGTGTTGGCGCCTTTGCGCTGTTCATGGGCGGCCCGCTCGGCAGCCAGGATTCCTATTTTCTGAACATAAACGGCGATGGCAGCCTTAACTTCCACATGTATTTCGACGATGCCTCAACATTGGACCTTACGTCATCAGCGGGCCAGATCGTCAACGGCAAATTTCAGCATATCGCTGCGGTGTTCGACGACACCGGCGCGAGCAACGAAATGCGCCTCTATGTCGATCAGATCCTGGTAGCCAACACGTTCGTCGGTAGCCGCGTTGCCGGATACGACGATCCGGCAACCAACCTGTGGATCGGCTCGATCAATAACGGCGCATTCGGGTTCTACAATGGCATTCTGTCCGACGTGCGTATCTCCGATATGGCGCTCGCAGCCAGTGAGTTCATTCCGGTTTCGAATAGTACTAGTAGTGAGCGAATTTCGACTACGTATGTCGGTGACTCTATTGTGTTAGAAGTTGGTACAAGCGAAGGTTATGCTATTACATCAAATCGGCCAACAGAGGGCGATCTCATTTATTTTCCACTTGTGGATGAAATTTTTGAAATTAAGTTCGTCGAGCATGAACAGATTTTTTATCAGACCGGCCGGTTACAGACGTATGATATTCGATGTGAATTGTTTGAGTATAACAACGAGCGATTTAATACTGGTAATACAGACATTGATCTCATCGAGGATACTTATTCTACGGATATTCTTTTCTACGAATTACTACAGGAAGATGGATTTAAATTGCTTAATGAAGATGGTAAAAGTTTGATGCAAGAATATAGAATTGAAGATGTTCAACCAGCAGCAAATAATGAGTATTTCCAATCAAATGATCCGATTTTTGGTGATCATACAATTTTTGACTGGTCTGAAGGAAATCCGTTCTCTGAGACGGATGGGGATAGGTACTAATGTTTGGCGTAGCATATTATAATGGCACAATACGTAAGCTGGTTATTGGGTTTGGTAATCTGTTTAACGATATAGTAGTGCAAAGAGTAGATGCCGATGGAGTACGCATTCAGTCGATAGCGGTTCCGCTTGGTTATGGACCAAAACAGAAGTGGTTGGCGCGCATTAAAGAAGATCCAAATTTAGAAAAGAAGGTCGCAATAACTATCCCGAGAATTGGGTTTGAAATGACTAGTATGGTTTACACACCTACTAGAAAATTATCATCAACACTCAAAAACATACAGCTTTTAAGTACTGATACAGATAGACTAAAGACTAATTATGTTCCGGTTCCGTATGATTTAACGTTCAATATGTCAATTTTTGTTAAAAATGCTGACGATGGTGCTCAAATACTTGAACAGATTCTTCCGTATTTCAGACCAGAGTTCACTACTAACATTATTCTAGTACCAGAGATGGGAATTGCCGCTGATATTCCTATAGTATTGCAGAATGTTTCACTAGAAGATGCATATGAAGGCGACTTTGATACGCGCCGATCCCTGGTTTACAGTTTAGATTTTATTATGAAAGCATATTTTTACGGTCCAACATCTACTTCTGGGGTTATTAAAAGAGCAATTACGAATATTCATGACGACTCGGCATCTGGAACTCCTATACTTGAGCGGATTACTGTCACGCCCGCTCAATATGCAAATGGTTCACCGCTATTTAGTCCATCTGCAAACTCATCACTATCGGTAAATATTAACTCGATTAGTTCAAATAGTGATTATGGGTTCTCGGTTGATATTGATAGTGATAGTTATAGTATAGGTATAAATGGATAATGAAAACAAACCTTGAAAAAAATATGGAGAAAATTTTGAATTTATCAGAAACTACTCCAATGGCTGAAATAATTTCCAACTCAAACCCAGTAGTAGAAAAACCAGAAACTACGAATGATGATATTGCCGATGATTATGCTTATGCTAGAAAAAACTTAACAGATATTATTGATACCGCCCAAGGTGCAATTAATAATATGGCTGATATAGCATCTATTTCTGAATCTCCAAGAGCATATGAAGTTCTTTCAACCCTGATTAAAACTGTAGTTGATGCTAACCAATCTCTGCTTGTTCTTCAAAAACAACTAAAAGAACTTAAAGGTACTGAGAAGAAACCTAATCCTGATGTAGTGAATAACACAATGTTTATTGGAAGTACTGCTGATTTACAGAAGGCTTTAAACCAACTTAAACAAACCACTTAATATGTTATTCAAAGGCGGCAAGGCCTATTATAACCGGTTTGGGTATAAAGTCAATAGGAAAAAGAATAAAAAATGATGGATAATGAATATTATCACGGTAATGAAAATATTAAACGTCGGGGTATCTCACAGGAGTTTACAGAAGAACAAGTTGCCGAATATATAAAATGTTCAGCAGATCCTATTTATTTTATTAAAACTTATGTGAAAATCGTAACTATCGACGAGGGCATAGTTCCGTTTGAGCTCTGGCCATACCAAGAAGAAATGATTAATACAATTGAATCTGGCCGGTTCACCATTATCAAGGCCCCAAGACAGTCTGGAAAAACACAGGGTATCGCTGGGTTTCTTCTCCACTATTCGCTATTTAATGATAATAAGCTAATCGCTATTCTTGCTAACAAAGCATCACAAGCTCGCGAGATTTTGGACCGTATCAAAAAAGCATTCGAGTTGTTACCCGGATGGCTCCAACAGGGGGTGGTGACTTGGAATAAGGGCGATATTGAATACGAGAACGGCTCGAGAATTGTAGCGGATTCAACGAGTAGCACCGGCGGTCGCGGTAAAGCAGTCGCACTGCTTTATCTTGACGAGTTCTGTTTCGTGCATAAAAATATTCAAGATGATTTTTTCAAGTCTACTTATCCAACTATTACAAGCGCCAAGACATCAAGATTAGTTATTACATCGACTCCAAACGGATTCGATTTGTTCTATAAGCTTTGGACCGAATCTATAGCCAACAAAAACTCGTTTAAAAGAGTTCAAGTTGAGTGGGATGATGTACCCGGTAGAGATGAAGAATGGCGCAAAGAAACGATTTCTAATATCGGCGAAGAACAGTTCCGCGAAGAGTTTGGTACTGAGTTTCTCGGTTCGACGAATACTTTGTTGCCTGGATATGTACTCCAGCGTCTCGCAATGAAGGATCCAATCGAAACTCATTACGCTGGATGTTTGCGTATATTCGAACATAAACAACCCGGCAGAGAATATTTTATGACTGTTGATACTTCTCGCGGTAAGGGCATTGATTATTCTGCTTTCTGTGTGTTTGATGTTTCGTCTGTCCCGTATAAGATAGTCGCCACATATAAATCAAATATCATTGATCCACTAGTTTATCCAGAAGTAATCTATACGGTAGCGAAACAATATAATAACGCACACACACTGGTTGAAATTAATGATATTGGACAGCAGGTTGCTGATTTATTATTCTATGATTATGAATACGAAAATGTAGTATTTACCTCAATAAAGGGCCGGGCTGGACAAGTAATCGGCGGTGGATATGGAACATCGACTCAGCGAGGTGTTCGAACAACAAAACCGGTTAAATCAATTGGTTGCTCGAATGTTAAAACTATGATCGAGAACGATCAGCTTATTTTCTGGGACTATGACTTGATATATGAATTTTCATGCTTTGTTAAAAAAGGAGCATCGTATGAAGCAACCTCTGGTGATCACGACGATTTGGTTATGTGTACAGTGTTATTCGCGTGGGCCACCGGACAGCAATTCTTCAAAGACCTAACAAATATAGATATTAGAGCTAAACTCATGGAAGACAGAGAGAGATTATTATTCGACGATATTCTTCCCTTTGGATTCATCGACGATGGTGGGAACGAGGATTTAGAAGTTACAACTAGTAGTGGTTCTCCTGATTTCTGGGGTGATACAAACAACAAATGGACGGGCTGGTAAAAACAGTATTTTTATAAATAATCATAATAATTGTTTTAAATAAACACCCAAGACAATGAGGAGAAGAAAATGTCCTTTCAAGTTTCACCAGGCGTTAATGTAAGCGAAATTGATCTAACCACAGTAATTCCGGCCGTTTCTACAACAGTTGGTGCTATCGCAGGGCGATTCAATTGGGGCCCAGCCGACCAGCGCGTCTTCGTAGACTCAGAAGATACTCTACGCGATAATCTCGGAAAGCCAGACTCTGATAACTACCAAGAATGGTTCACGGCTGCGAATTTCCTTGCGTATGGAAATGCACTGTTTGTGTCTCGTGTATTGAATAGCGCAAACAATGCTAATGGTAATGCATGGAGTAATACGCTGGTAAAAAACAGTAGCGATTATGAGAATAACTATTCTTCTGGTGTTACCAACTCTGGCGACTGGGTAGCAAAATATCCCGGCGCGCTCGGTAACTCACTTAAAATTTCTGTCTGTCAATCAGCAAATGCTTGGTCGTCAACTGCAACTGCTAACCTAGTATTTCAAGCCGGAAGCACAACTGTTCTCACGAAAGGCGCCAACACGGACGTGTTGCTTACGTCGGGTGCAGCAATTAATCTAACTGGGGTTATTGCTGTTGGCGATATTCTGTTTCTTCAGACATCAGCTATTAATCTTGGTGACGGTCTAAAGGTTGCATCTGTAAATACGACTGCAATCGTTGTAGAGACTGCACCAACACAGACACAACTCAGCACAACAAACGACACTTCATATGTTAAATCGGCCGCAGTCAGTCGTCGCTGGGAATATTTCAACCTGTTTGATTCTGCGCCGGGAACATCAACTTTCGCGACTGGCAAGGGCGGAGCAAACGATGAGCTTCATGTAGCAGTAATTGATGAAGACGGTAGTATCACTGGAACGGTTAAGCAAGTTCTTGAGCGGTACCCTTCACTATCGCGGGCGACGGACGCAAAAGCAACTGATGGATCCGCTATCTATTACAAAGAGGTTCTTAATCAGCGGTCGCCTTGGGTTTGGTGGGCTTCTCATGTCGATGTTATGACTGCCGCCGGCGGCCTTTCATCTGTAACATATTCGGTTACAAGCGATAAGGCTCAGTCAGTATCATTGTCTGGTGGATCAGATGGTGCCGCACCGACGAACGCACAGATTGTCACTGGATATAACTTCTTCCAATCTGCCGAAGATGTGGATGTTTCACTTATTCTTGGCGGAGATAATAACTCAACTGTTCTTACTCATATCATCAACAACATCTGCGAAACGCGACTTGACAGTATCGTTTGCCTATCGCCGGAAAATGCTGATGTTGTGAATAACTCAACATATGCGGGCAAAGAAGCAGAAGACGTTATCGCTTTCCGCAACACACTACCATCAAGCTCATATGCAGTCATGGATAGTGGTTGGAAATACCAGTACGACAAATACAATGACGTATATCGTTATGTGCCAATGAACGGCGATACTGCCGGACTTATGGTTCGTACCGATACGGTTCGCGATCCTTGGTTCTCGCCTGCTGGCTTCAACCGCGGTAATATTAAGAACGTTGTAAAACTTTCTTATAACCCAAAGAAATCAGAACGCGATCTGCTTTATAAAGCCGGTGTGAACCCAGTAGTTACATTCCCGGGTCAGGGAACTGTACTGTTCGGCGACAAAACCATGCTGTCAAAGCCAAGTGCCTTCGATAGAATTAATGTTCGTCGCTTGTTTATTGTACTTGAAAAGGCAATAGCGACAGCATCTAAATTCACTCTGTTCGAATTTAACGATGCGTTTACTCGCTCGCAGTTCAAAAATCTCGTGGAACCATTCCTACGAGATGTTCAGGGCCGTCGCGGTGTTGTTGATTTCCGTGTAATCTGCAATGAAACTAATAACACAGCCGAAGTGATCGACCGTAACGAATTTGTTGGTGATATCTACATTAAGCCAGCAAGAAGTATCAATTTTATCCAACTGAACTTTGTCGCGGTTCGTTCTGGTGTAGAATTTGACGAAATTGTCGGAAACTTTTAAGTTTTAAACTAGGAGAAAATTTAAATGCCATTTAACATAAATGAATTCCAAGGTCAGATGACTGGTGGTGGCGCTCGGCCGTCACTATTTGAAGTAAATCTAACTAATCCGTTCAATTCGTCTGCTGACGATAAGGTCAGGTTTATGTGCCGAGCTTCACAGATTCCCGCCACCTCGATTACCCCAATTTCAGTAAGTTATTTCGGTCGGCCAATCAAATTTGCCGGAAATAGAGTATTCGAAGATTGGCAAGTCACTATCATCAACGATGAAGACTTTTCTATTCGTAGTACGCTAGAAGAATGGGTTCAGAATATCAATAGTACTAAGGGCAACCTCAGACTTACTGGCGCTAGTCCAGAAGCATATAAGTCACAGGCATCAGTAATTCATTACGGTAAGCAGGGCAATATTCTTCGCGAATATACATTCGTTGGTATGTTTCCAGTAAATATCGCAGCGATTGATCTTGACTGGAACAATGGAGATCAGATTGAAGAATACTCAACAGTATTCACATACGACTATTTCACAGTTGATAATAGCAACCAATTCTCGGTCGGTATAAACTTCTAATATACTTTCTATGCATGAACGAGGGGGCTTCGGCCCCCTTTTTTGTTGGTAATAGTATTATAAATACATGTAATTGGCTTATAAGGACTATAAAATGGAAATGTTTGGTTTCGAGGTTGTTCGGAAAAACAAAAAGGATAACGACGATCTACTCCCGTCAATTGTTCCACCCTCGAATGATGATGGTTCTATAGAAGTTGCACCGGGCGGTGCATATGGGACGTACGTTGATCTTGAAGGCAAATCAAAAACTGAGGGCGAGCTTGTAAATCGATATAGAGACATGTCGATCCAGGCAGAATGTGATGCTGCTATTCAAGACGTTGTAAATGAAGCTATTGTTGTCGGCGTAGACGAGGGTCCTATAAAAATAGTTCTCGACAAACTAGAATATCCGGAAGCAATCAAAGATAAAATACGCGAAGAATTCGAAAAGATTCTTGAAATCATGGACTTTAATAATAACTGCTATGATATTTTTAAAAAGTGGTACATCGATGGTCGGCTTTACTATCACATCGTTATTGATGAAAAAAATACATCTGCCGGAATCAAAGACCTAAGATATATCGATCCGCGTAAAATACGCAAAATCAAAGAACCAATTAAAAGAAGAGACCCGAAAACTGGAGCCACGGTCTATGTTGGTGTGAATGAATACTACATGTATAACGCAACTGGATTATCAACGCAGAACACAACGCACGGCCTTAAAATTGCTAAGGATTCTATTTGCTATGTTCACTCTGGCGTGTTTGATCTAAAAAACAATCTCATTTACTCGCATCTACATAAAGCAATCAAACCACTTAATCAGCTTCGGATGCTTGAGGATGCGGTCGTTATCTATCGTTTGGCCAGAGCACCAGAGCGTAGAATTTTTTATATTGATGTTGGTAATTTGCCGAAAGCAAAGGCCGAACAGTATATGCGCGACATGATGGTGAAGCACAAAAATAAACTAACATATGATGCTACTACTGGAGAAATCCGGGATGATCGCAAATTTATGACTATGTTAGAGGACTTCTGGCTACCTCGCCGCGAGGGAGGAAGAGGTACAGAAATCACTACACTTCCATCTGGCGCAAATCTCGGCGAAATGGATGATGTTGATTACTTCCGTCGTAAAATGTATAAGTCACTAAATGTGCCTGTTACTCGTATGGAATCAGAAAACCAGTTTAATATCGGTCGTGGAACTGAAATAACACGCGATGAAATTAAATTCAGTAAATTCATTAAAAGGCTCCGTGCTAGATTTTCTGTTCTATTTGACAATCTTCTTGAAACTCAACTTATTCTTAAGGGCGTTCTATCGAAAAAAGATTGGAAGGAGATCAAGCAAAAAGTATACTATGACTTTATTGAAGATAATCATTTCTCTGAACTTAAAGACACAGAAATGCTTCGGGAACGGCTTCAGTTGGCCGGCGAAGCAGATGGATTCGTGGGTAAATATTTCTCTGAGGAATATATAATGTTGAAGATTCTTCGCTTCACTGAAGATGAAGTTAAGAATATGAAAAAGCAGATGGATAAAGAAAAGGACGAGAACAAAGATGAGTTTGAGGATGACCAGGCAGAAGATGTTCCGCCTAAAAAGCAAGAACAACCAGCTCCAAAACTCGCGGTTAAAGAAGAAATGTTCATTTTGGAACAAGCTAGTATAGACGAGGATCAACAAGAACTTATAGACCGTATGACTGCTGTAATGGCTGAGGTAGCAGATGAGGAACACGGCGTGCCAGTCGTTTAAGATACAATGTCTAGCGAAGAAAAGGCTCTAATTGAAAGCATGACGAAATTCATAGATAGCAATACATAAAATTATGATTGAGCAAACAAAACTCCTTGCTTTTGTTATTAAATACATAAAAAGAACTTGTTAGAGTTAACGATAAGCTTAAGGATATTCAATTAACACGTGGGCCTCTATGTCGTGGTGGAGGGCGCGGGCACTCTCGGAACCACCGTCACGTTCGACTAACTACACCGCTAAGCTTATAAAACCCGGGTTTTCTTAATTTATAAATATACTTAAATACAATGGAGACATATTATGAACGATGAACTTAGAGATGCAATTCTTGCGCTTCAAGATGGAGATTCAACTACATTCAGAAACGTAGTAAAAGATACGCTTATATCAAAAGCAATGGACGAAATTGAATCTAGACGTGTAACTGCTGGTCAGTTGGTTTTTGCTGATGACACAGAAGGAGAAAGTTCTGATGAAGACATTTAAGAAATTGCTTGAGATGGGTTCGCCTGCTCAGGATTTCAAAATCAAAAAAGATACTGATGATGAAGTAAAAGACTTTAAGCCACGGTCAAAAGGCGAGGAAGATTTTAAAAATGCACATAAAACAAAAAAGACCGGGCACCCAGTTGCTACTGAAATTCAGTTTTCTGGCGGCACGAAATCGGTTGGTCCACATAAAGGTGCCGAAAAGGCCGGCGAAAAGCAGTTAACTTCTTTTGCTCGGTTTGCAGCACTCGGTGGGAAGATAGGTTCTCAATATCATGGTATGAGTGTGCCAGCTGGAGAAAAAACAACTGTTATGCAGGGCTCATCTCGTATTAAAGAAGAAATCGAGCTTGACGAAGAATATCAGAAGCAAAATAAAAGATATCATGCTGATGCTATTAAACAAGCAACTCGTATGCTCGCGGTTCTCAAAGATTTAGATCCTAGTTACGAATCGAAGCATACGCTACGCATGGTTCAGGATTTCACAGATAACCTAGAAAATTCTCTTGATTATCAGGTCGAGCGTGAGAAGCGCGAAGGTATGTACGAAGGTACTGACCTTGCTGAAGTAACAAAAGGATATATTAATTTGGGTGGTTCTAAAGTAAAGGATGATGAAAAATCTATACTTCAACACATTAAGAAAACTTTTCCTAATGTGAATAAAGTTAAAAAAGACCCACGACATGGTTGGATTCCAGTATTTGAAGAAGTTGACCTTGCTGAACTGTCAAGAAAGACACTTGGTAGATATGTTAAAGGCGCGGCAAGAGACCGCGGCGCTGCTGGGGTTGAAGTCGGACGCCCATCGCGGCAATACTCGCGCGCCGATTCCGCTGAAGCACGAATGAGAAAACGTCAGCATGGCATTGAAACCGCCGCCGATAAGTTGACACGTGAAGAAACAGAACTTGATGAAATGTTCAAAGCCGGTACACTAAAACTAAGATCTGGTGAGACTGTTAAGGTCGACGAAACAACAGCCTCTGCTCTTAATACAGCAATAGATCAACTTAACGGCGCGAATAAAAAGAAGATGGAAACCGAATCTATGAAAGATAAGTCTTCATTTGACCGTATTTCCAAATTTGCTAAATCAGTAGCATAAGGACAAGTCATGGGACAAAGAATAACAGTCAATCAGACTAAAGGCGGACTTGGTTCTGGTATTATAGTGGTTACTGCTAATACTACTGGGTATCTCTCAACGACCGCAAACGCTCCTGCCGGGTTCAGAGCTAATACAGCAGGAGAAACCATTTCTGCTATGCGTATCGCAGAAGTTGCTTGGTCGGGTGCCGCGGCATCAACACTTACTATTAGTCGTGGAGGCAACACAGTTTGGGTCGGATACGGAACTGGCTATGTAGATTTTCAAGCAAATCAAATGCGACTTGAGGCTTCTACTGGCGGTGATGCTCTGGCTAACGTAGTATTTCAGACCGCCGGCAATATGAATTTTGTGATTAAATTACACAAATCGTCGGGAGCATAAAATGAAGCTAATCACAGAGGCGCTTGATCAGAGTATTGAATTCATCACTGAAGCAAAAGAAGACGGCACAAAGAATTATTATATCGAGGGAATTTTCCTTCAGGGTAATATCAAAAATCGTAATGGTAGAATGTATCCTATGGAAACTCTCATGGCTGAAGTAACACGGTATAATAAAGAATATGTGAAGGAAAACCGGGCGTACGGAGAACTTGGCCACCCACAGGGACCAACTATTAACTTAGAACGTGTTTCTCATATGATTAAGGAACTTCATCAAGACGGAAACAATGTTATTGGTAGAGCTAAAATCATGGAAACTCCTATGGGTTCTATCGTAAAAAATCTGATGAACGAGGGTGCTCGCTTGGGTGTTTCGTCTCGTGGTATGGGTTCTTTGGTTCAGAAAAACGGAATCAATGAAGTTCAGAGCGATTTCATGCTGGCCACAGCCGCGGATATTGTTGCCGACCCGTCTGCCCCAGAAGCGTTTGTTCGGGGTATTATGGAAGGAGTCGAATGGCTTCAAATTGATGAGCGTTGGGTTTCGCAATATACTGATGAGACTCAGAAAAGTATTCGCGGTGCATCTAAAGCTGATTTACAGGAAGTTAAATTCCGTGCCTTTGCAAAGTTTTTAAGTAAACTCTAAAAGATGTATTTTTATAAATAATATTGAATTTGAAACAAGTTTTCAACGGGAGATATGAAATGGGTAAAGAAGAGCTAAATCAGTCAGAACATGATGTAGACGCTGAAGAACTTGATGAGTTCAAAGCCTCGCTCGGCGATCCGTCTGAATTGCCAGATCCAAAGACAAAGAAAACTACAGAGAAACCAACAAACAAAAAAGAACCAATGCAGAAGTTGCCAGGAACTAAAACGGGCATGATGAATGCAGTAGTTAAAGAAATGGCGACCATGACTAAAGAAGAGCTCAAAATTGCATATGGTAGAGTTTTCAATGAAGAACTCTATGATGAAGATGAGTCAGCAGTAGAAGTTGCTGTAAATCGGCTTGTAAAGCTTACTGCGGCTGACATTGATATTTCTGATGATGTTGATGCAATGTTCAACGGTTCTGATCTTGACGAAGAGTTCAAAGATCGTATCCGGACAATCTTCGAGGCAGCTGTTCTTGCAAAAATCAATGAGCAGATTGAAAAGATTGCTATTGATGCAGAATCAGATGTTGAACTTTCAACTGCCGATGCAGTCGATGAGCTTTCTGAAAAAGTTGATAGTTATCTTGACTATGTTGTTTCGGAATGGACAGAAGAAAATAAGCTTTCTATCGAGTCTGGTATTCGAGCAGATATGGTTGAGTCCTTTATGTATGGTCTTAAGAACTTGTTCACCGAACATTACGTAGATATTCCAGAAAACAGTGTCGATATCGTTGACGAGCTTCTTGTACGAGTTGAAGCGCTTGAATCTGATCTTAATGAAGAAACAGATAAAAACGTATCGCTTCTCGCTCAGTTAAATTCATATGAAAAAGAAATGTTGTTCGCAGAATCGGTCGGTGGCTTGACCAATCTGCAAGCAGAAAAACTTCGTAGTCTAACCGAAGGTGTAGATTACAATTCAGCTAGAGATTTTACAAAGAAGATTTCTATGCTTAAGTCACACTACTTTGATATTGACGAGGACGTGACAAACCACTCTGTTATTCTTGACGATTCGTTCGATCCGATTTCGTTGGATGAAGACGTTAGGAGTCATGGAGCAGCTATGGACGGATATGCCGCGGCTATTTCAAGAACTTCTAAAAAATAATGATTTTATAAATAAACATGAAGCCTGAATTACTTATAAGGTAAGGAGAAAATAAAAATGTTTCTATCTGAAGATCTACAAAAGAAATGGGCCCCAATCCTTGAGCATCCCGATCTCGTAGCAATTACGGACCCGCATCGCCGAGCTGTAACAGCAACACTTCTTGAAAACCAAGAAAAGGCTTCACGCGAAGCTGGTGCCGGTTCCGGTGGATATAGTATGCCAACCCTACTGGGCGAAGCTGCACCAACAAATGCTATGGGCGCATCGAGTTCTGTTGCCGCTGATGGTGCCATTGATATTTTCGACCCAGTGATGATCTCACTTGTTCGTCGTTCAATGCCAAACCTGATTGCTTATGATGTTGCTGGTGTTCAGCCAATGACCGGTCCAACCGGACTTGTTTTTGCTATGCGTCCGCGATATGCATCGAAGGCTGGTTCTGAAGCGCTTTATAACGAAGCACTAACGAGCTTCTCGGCATCTTCGAACAACTCGATTGGTGCTGCAAACATCAAACCGGCTTATAACCAAGCAGCTGGTGCTGGCGCCGCGCAGGCTGGTAACGATCCAACTGCCCGCGCATCTGGTTCTGGCTACACTGTAGCAACCGGTATGTCAACCTCAACCGCAGAAGCTCTTGGTGGCGCAACAAGCGTTAACTTCTCCGAAATGGCATTCAGCATCGAAAAGGTTGCTGTTGTGGCTAATTCCCGCGCTCTAAAGGCAGAGTACACGATGGAGCTTGCTCAGGATCTTAAGGCAATTCATGGGCTTGATGCAGAAACAGAACTAAGCAACATCCTGTCTGCTGAAATTCTTTCTGAAATCAACCGTGAAGTTGTTCGTACGATTAACTACACGGCAACTGCCGGCGCCCAGGAAAATGTGGTAACAACTGGTACGTTCGATCTAGACGTTGATGCAAACGGCCGCTGGTCAGTAGAGCGCTTCAAGGGCTTGGTATTCCAACTTGAGCGCGAAGCTAACAAGATTGCTCAAGCAACTCGTCGTGGCAAGGGCAACATCCTTATCTGTGGTTCGGACGTCGCTTCCGCTCTCCAGATGGCAGGTGTTCTCGATTACACTCCAGCACTCAGTGCTAACCTGAACGTTGATGACACGGGAAACACCTTCGCGGGTGTTCTTAACGGTCGTATGAAGGTTTATGTAGACCCATACTTCTCAAGCTCAACCGGTAAGCAATATGCGACAATCGGTTATAAGGGGTCAAGTTCGTTTGATGCTGGCTTGTTCTACTGCCCATACGTTCCTCTTCAGATGGTTCGCGCGATTGGTGAAAATAGCTTCCAGCCTAAGATCGGCTTCAAGACCCGATACGGTATGGTCGCAAACCCATTCGCAACTACTGCGGCTGATGGTGCGATTTCGTTCCAGAAGAAGAACATCTACTACCGTATCATCACAATTGCAAACCTAATGTAATCTGAATATTTAAGAAAAGCGGATAACTACTTAGAGGGGACTTCGGTCCCCTCTTTTTTTACATCATAGATCGATTCTCTTATAATGAAGTGTAAAGAATCAACTCTAGAATCCAATCTTTTTCTCATATGATTCCATCGGTCGGCGTGAGTCCGTTCGTCTGAATAAAAACACGCAAATGTCATTGGGTGCGGCTTCCAAAAATGCATTTTAACTGATATCATTAATTGATTCCATATTTGATGATCAACTCGTTTCCGAGCTTTATCCGTGGGCTCCGCGCACAGACTTGTTTCAGAACCCGCTCGGTGCCCTATACTTAACGGATTTTATTTTATAGTTCCTTATCGTTTCCATTATACACAACCACGGAAAACTGTCAATATAAATATACAAAAGCGAGGGATTAAATGGCATTATCATCTGGTATCACCGCAACCGGTGTTGTAAGAAACAAGAATTTTCTGTCTCCACTAGGATTCAGGTTTTTATTGAGTCGCGCGCCTAACGTGGAATATTTCTGTCAGTCTGCCGCGCTACCCTCGTTGAGTATGGGTGAGGCGCTACAGCCAACTCCATTTGTAACAATTCCACGACCCGGCGATAAGCTAGTCTATGAACTATTTAGTTTGAGATTCCGCGTAGATGAAGACCTGACTAATTATCTTGAGATACATGATTGGATGGTCGGACTAACACATCCAGAGAACTTCGATCAGTATAGAACACTTGAGTCGAAAGTGTCAGATGGCTCTATTATTATTCTAACTTCAAATAATAATGCTTCTATTCGAGTCGCGTTCACCAGCATGTTCCCGACCTCGTTATCGTCGCTACCGTTTGACATCACTGGTAGCGATATTGAATATCTAGAAGCAGAGGTATCTTTTAGATATCGTAACTTTACAATAGAAACCCTCTAGTTCTATTGACTTTATATCCAAACTGGTTATAATAGGCCTTGCCGCCTTTGAATGACACAATATAAACAATGGATAGTTTAATGAAACTTGATGAGCTTATTGCAGAATGGCAACAGGATACTATAATCGATGAGACAGAATTATCTCGTGAGAGTATCAAGATTCCCAGACTACACGGGAAGTATTTGAAGATGTTTTCAGCAGAACGGTTAAAACTCAGAGGAATGAAACTCAAGCAAAAACAAACTAATAAAAAACTAATTGATTATTATAGAGGTGATCTTAATACTCCTGAAGATCTGGCAGCGATTAGTAGAGATCCGTGGGCCAAGACTGTGTTGAAGCAAGATGTCCAGTATTACGTGGATGGTGACGATGAAATGGTTGATTTAAATACACGCATTGCTTACCAATCAGAACTTGTGGAAGTACTTGAGGAAATAATCAAGAGCTTGAATACCCGCGGGTTTGTAATCAAGAATAGTTTGGATTTCCTGAAATTTACGTCTGGACAATGATTTGAAACAAGACACTTTATACATCAGTAAAAAAAATGAAGCGTATATGACCGTTGTGGCGGAATCTAGTATCAGATCAGAATTAGCTGATCACTTTTCGTTTATGGTTCCGGGTGTCCAGTTTATGGCCGCATATAAGAATAAAATGTGGGATGGCAAGATTCGACTTTATAATACAATGACTGGTGATCTATATTTGGGGCTCATTTCATATGTTGAGAAGTTTGCTGCTGATCGTGAGTATATGATTGAATACGAAGACAAAATACATGTTAAAACCAACTTCTCAATCGAAGAAGCTAAACAGTTCATTTCAACTTTAAAACTCAAATTTGAAGTTAGAGATTATCAGATTGATTCGTTTGTACATGCAGTTCGTGAAGGCCGAGGAGTTGTTGTATCCCCAACAGCGTCCGGTAAATCGCTGATTATCTATTTGCTTATTCGATACTATGAGTTAAGGTCGTTAATCATAGTTCCTACTACCTCACTAGTCTATCAGATGCAAACAGATTTTATTGATTATGGTATGCACGAGGACGATATTCATATCATCATGGGCGGGAAAGAAAAAAAGACAACGCGACCAGTGATAGTCTCCACGTGGCAATCGCTGTATAAACTGAACAGAACTTTCTTTGAAGATTATGAAGTAGTGATTGGAGATGAGGTACATCTATTTAAAGCGAAGTCACTAACTTCTATTCTAGTTAAAATGGACTCAACTGCTCGCCGCTTCGGTTTTACTGGGACTCTAGACGGCTCTCAAGTCCATAGATTAGTTCTTGAGGGTTTATTTGGCCCAGTGAAACAGTTCGTAACAACAAAGGATTTAATTAAATCAAAACATCTATCCCCGTTTAGAATAAAGTCGCTAGTGCTTGATTATACAGACGACGAAAAGAAACAAGTAGCAAAAATGGATTATCAAACTGAAATAACATTTCTCATCGGTCATCCACGTAGAAACAAGTTTATCAAGAACCTAGTTATGTCTCTAAATGGAAATACTCTACTTCTTTTTGAGCGAGTTGATACACACGGCCGAATACTATTCGATCTTATAGAAAAGGAAATAAAAGATGAGCGAAAAGTGTTTTTCGTTTATGGAGGGACTAGCGGAGAAACTCGTGAGCAAATTAGAAAAATTGCCGAGCTGGAGTCAAGTGCTATTATTGTTGCTTCTTATGGCACTTTTAGCACAGGGATAAATATTCGTAATCTTCATAATATCATCTTTTCTTCACCCACGAAATCCGTTATACGAGTATTACAGTCCATTGGCCGTGTATTGAGACTTGGGGATAAAAAGGACCAAGCTACACTATTTGATTTATCTGATGATCTAAGACGCAAATCAAAAAACAATTTCTCGCTTAAACACTTCGCAGAGAGAATAAAGATTTATGCTAAAGAAGGATTTGATTACAAAATCTATAATATAAAACTCTAAAGGGTTGACAAATGGATGAGAATGTTTTATATTTCAAATTGGTTACGGGTGAGGATATAGTTGCTATTACAGATACTATATCCGATGAATACATCTATATTCACAAACCAATTCAGTTTTTCGTTCAAAACTCTGCACACGGTGCAGTTGTTAGGGTTGCTAAATGGATCCCGTTTTCATCAGCTGAAGATTTTGCACTTAACACAAAGGATATTATGTTAAGTTTTTCGCCGACAAAGGATATTGAAGATTATTATTTTGAGGCTATTTCGACATTAGATAAAAAATATCGGCCGCCTAAACTAAACACTACACATGACTATTTCTCTAACACTAGTTTTACGGTGCATTGATGATTAAACCCAAAAGAATTAAAAAACCCAAACAACATTATGTAAGCAATAAAGATTTCCTTGTTGCTATGATTGCGTTTAAAGAGGCCGTCGCTGAATCCGAACAGCTTAATAAAGCTCGACCGCGAGTTCCAACTTATATCGGCGAGTGTTTAATGAAGATTTCCACTCATCTATCATATAAGCCGAACTTTATTAACTATTCATTCAAAGAAGAAATGATTTCGGATGGCATAGAAAATTGTCTACAGTATATTGACAATTTCGATCCTGAAAAGTCTTCTAATCCGTTCGCGTATTTCACTCAGATAATCTACTTTGCGTTTTTACGGCGAATAGCTAAAGAAAAGAAGTACACATATATCAAACACAAACTGTCAGAGGAAATGGATATTATGAATCTGACTAGTGATAATCAGGCGCACGATACGACTGATTATACTCCAGCGACAAAAACGTCTGAATGGACACGAGATCACGTTGGACAATTTATTGAAGACTTCGAAGAGTCAAAACGCAAAAAGAAACGAAATAAAAAGACAACTCCAATTGACGTATTGATTAATGACGCCGAAGTTTTATAAACCAATAACTCTTTAACAGAGAAAGGAGAATTAGTGTGAGTAAAGCAGCTCTTATAACTGATACCCACTTTCGGAGTTAGAAATGATAGCCAATTGCTTCTTGATTTCTTCGAGAAATTCTATTCTACTATATTCTTCCCTTATTTGCTTGAACACAATATAGACACGATTTACCATTTTGGCGATACCGTCGAGCGCCGCAAATTTATAAACTATCTCACACTACACAGATTCCGTGAAATGTTTATGGATAAATGTAGTGAACACAACATCAAACTACATATGCTCGTTGGCAATCATGATATCTATTTCCGTAATACAAATGCGGTTAATTCGGCTGATGAGTTGTTTTCTAGTAGATATGATAATCTTACTATCTATTCTGAAGCTACGGAAGTAGAGTTTGATGGAATTCCACTCGCATTAGTTCCGTGGATTAATAGTACTAATTATGCCGACACAATGGAGTTTCTCGGAAAAACTAAAGCACAGATATTATTCGGGCATCTTGAGTTGAAAGGATTCGAAATGTACCGCGGGATCAAAAATGATCATGGTATGGACACGGCAGCATTCGATAAGTTTGATATGGTTTGTTCTGGGCATTTTCACCACAAGTCATCTCGGAAGAACATCAATTATCTCGGTAGCCCGTATGAAACTAATTGGAACGACTATAATGACCGCCGAGGGTTTCATATATTTGATTCCGAAACAAGAGAGTTGGAATTTATTCAAAATCCATATCGAATGTTCCACAAGGTGTTCTATGACGACACTGATGTGAAGTTCGAGACTCTAATGGAACGATATGATTTTTCTGAATATAAGGATACGTTTGTCAAGTTTATAGTCCAGGCAAAAAACAATCCGTATTGGTTGGATAAAGTACTTGATTCTCTCTATAAAGCAAATCCGATTGATGTTTCTATTGTTGAAGACAATAAGCATATGGATTTACTAACGGAAGACGAAATAATCAACGAAGCAGAAGATACACTATCAACTATAAATAAGTGCGTTGATAGAATGGAAACCGATGTAGATAAGAGTAGATTGTCTCAGCTGTTTACTTCGTTGTATGTTGAAGCACAAGATATGGTTATAGTATGATTATAGGAGATGAATTATTCTTTTATTTAACAGTATAAAATGGAAAAACCTATTGTCTACCGGGGACGTATGGACAGAAATCAATCTTCGTAAAAATGCAACGACACTGATGATCGGTGAAAACGGGGCGGGCAAGTCAACTATTTTAGATGCTTTATGTTTCGTGTTGTTTGGTAAACCGTTCAGAAAAATCAATAAACCCCAGCTAATTAACTCAATTAATCAAAAGGGGCTGTTGGTCGAAGTCGAGTTTAGTATCGGTAAAATAAAATACAGAATTATTCGTGGGCTAAAACCTAACATTTTTGATATTCACGTAAACGGAAAGTTAGTTGAGCAGGCGGCGGCGGCTAAGGACTATCAAGAGTATCTGGAGAAGAATATTCTAAAGCTTAACTTCTCCTCATTTACCCAAATAGTCGTACTCGGATCATCTACGTTTATTCCATTTATGCAACTTAGCGCGCAACAACGCCGAGAGATAATTGAGGATCTACTTGATCTTAAAATATTCACATCAATGAATATTCTACTTAAAGAAAAACTACAAACAAATAGAGAAACTCTTAGCGATATGAACTATAAAATTGAAGTAGATGGGGAGAAACTCAAGGTACACACACAGTATGTAGAAGAAATAAAAATTTCAAATCAAAAGAGGATAGAAACTATTCAAACCGAACTCGATCTTACGCAAGCAAACATCAATAAGCTTACTGTGACTGTTTCTGAATATGAAGAAGATATAAGTATACTTCAAGAACACATAAAAGACGACGCAGCGGTACAAAAGAAAATCCGTGATATTCAACTAATTAAATCAAAACTAACAGATAAAATAGAAACCCTTAAAAAGGAAGTTTTCTTTTACGAAAACAATAATAATTGTCCAACATGTAATCAAGTCATAACAAACGAAACGAAACACACCAGCATCGAGTGTAAATATAACAAAATCGGCGAAATAGAGGATGGGTATTCTAAACTCGCAGAACAACTTAATAAGTGGTCGCACCGGCTCAATGATATTGAAACGACGAAAAAATCAATTCAGCAAACACAACAAGCGATGCACTTAGAAGTTGTCCAGGTTTCGTCTCTCAATAGTTACAGCATTAAACTACAAAAAAATATGATAGCTGAAACCGGTAATATTGGCGATCTTGATGCTGAAACGGCCAAGATAAGCAAACTCAGAAGCGTAATTAGTAAGTACGAAGAACATAAAGAAGAATTGTTAAAAGAGAAACACATATTCGACACCGCGGCTGATTTACTCAAAGATAAGGGCATTAAAACCCAGATCATAAAGCAGTATATTCCAGTGATGAATAAACTAATCAATAAATATCTTGCATCGATGGAGTTCTTTGTCCACTTCGAGTTAACCGAAACCTTTGATGGGGTAATTAAGTCTCGACATCGAGATGAGTTTAGTTATCCGTCGTTTAGCGAGGGTGAGAAGATGCGAATTGATTTGGCTCTACTCATGACTTGGCGGGCTATTGCTAAAATGAAAAATTCAACTAACACAAATCTGTTACTGCTCGACGAAGTATTCGATGCGTCACTTGATGCAAATGGATCGGATGAATTCTTGAAGTTGCTCAATGAACTTGGAAAGAACAATAATGTTTTCGTTATCAGTCACAAAGGAGATCTTCTACAAGATAAATTCCGCGCTATTATCAAATTTGAGAAACACAAGAATTTCTCGAGGATTGCAGCATGAAAAAGTCTATACAGCCGAACAAGAGGCGCCGGAACACACAACATATTTCCCATTACACTCAAAGTTTATACACTATAGGAGATTATTATGTACGGAGTTAAGGTGAAATTTAGTGAGGATTATCTCTGGGTGCTTGAAGTGAAGCAAAATGATGCGGCGGAAACAACACCGAAATTGTTTCTGAATTTTCAAGAAGCAGATTACTACGCAAGCTTAACTTGGAAGGACTATATAGTTGAGGAATACGCGATATGAAACTAGCTTTTCTTAAAGAAACAAGCCCGGATCTCCGTCGTCCAGCAGAAGTCTTCGATTTTGCAAACCCGCCATGTGATCCAATAGAACTTGCGGTCGAACTTTCCGAGATCATGATCAAGCATAATGGGTTTGGACTCGCTGCACCACAGATGGGTATTCCTTATTCTGTTTTTGTTGTGGGTGATCCTGAAAACAAAGAGTCGATTATGGCATTCTTCAACTCATCTATCGTTAACTATTCAGAAGAAGAAGAAACGTCTAAAGAAGTATGTCTTTCGTTTCCAAAATTATATATTCCAATTAAGCGCTCGACTAAGATTCGTATGCGATTCACTGACTTATATAATGAGACGACTACTAATACGTATGCTGGATTCACTGCAAGGGCTATTCAACATGAATATGATCATGTTTTGGGTGTTGTATTTACGAGTAAAGCTATTTCTTATCATTTGGTTAAGGCTCGAAAAGATCAAAAATTGGCTCTTCGACGCCGCAAGAATTAAACGAATACACTATATAAAAGAAAATAAAACAACTACAAAATGGAGATTTAAGTGAAGGGCAAACATTTTATATTCGACTTCGAGACACTCGGGACCGATTTGATACGTGGGTTTCCGGTTTTAGAATGCTCATATGCAGTATTTAATGCTGATAGATTCACAACCAATCCATACACGTTCGAAGAATTGGTCGAGACTGTTATTATAAAAGATAAACTAGAGGTCACTCATCAGGTCACTGAGTTTGGATATAAAATCGATCCTGACACACTTGCTTGGTGGAGAAGTCAGGACAGTTCACTAGCAAAAATTATGCTAAAACCAGAACCAACCGATATCAGAGTTTCAGCTTTCATTGATAATGTACTCAAGTATTTAGCTGAGAATAACCAAGTTGAATATTGGTGGTCGCGATCTAATACGTTTGATCCGATCATTATGTATCGAATGTGTTCAGACGTTGGTCGCATCGACGAGTTTAATAAAGCACTTAAGCATTGGAATGTCCGCGATACACGAACTTATATTGATGCCAAATTTAATTTCAAGCGCAATATGAATTGTTTCACGTTAAAAGAATGGGATACTAAATTCGAAAAACACAATTCTATTCATGATGTCGCCGCGGATATTTTGCGTTTACAAAAATTGGTTTTCGAGGAGAATAGTTAATGACGAATTTTGAAATGGTTCGAGAATTCCACGCCACGTTCGATTTGCCAGATCGCAAAACACCCGGTCTTCTGGAAACAGATGAACAAAAGCTTCGACTATCACTTATTGAAGAAGAAGTGGATGAGTTGAAAACCGGCATTTTCAATAAAGACATCGTCGAGATCGCCGATGCGCTCACTGATATTCTTTATGTTGTTTATGGTGCCGCATTGTGTTATGGGCTTGATATCGACCTGTGCTTTAAAGAGGTACATAGATCGAATATGAGTAAATTGGGGTCGGACGGTAACCCACTTTATAGAGAGGACGGGAAAGTTCTCAAGGGACCAAACTATTCTTCGCCCGATCTCGGGGCTGTTCTTTATAGTCCGGAGACATCTAATGAGTGATATTGAAATGAAAAAAGTACAAAGTGGCGCACTCGGTGAAAAATTGGTGGCTAAATACTATAGAGATCAGGGGTTTCAGGTTGATGAGTCGCTTGATTTATATGATAGAAAGAAAGATATGTCTATTGGTGAACTCACATGCGAGGTGAAAACACAACAGATGTTTCATGTCGAGCGGGCATTTTCGGTAAACGCAAACCAAATTGCGAAATGTAATGCCGTTGATCTGCTTATTTTTGTAGAAACTCCAAGCTCAAATAATGGAAACAAAGTCAATATTTGGAAGTATCTTCCAGAGAATAGAATCACCAGAATTAGAAAAACAAAAGATGGACGCACGATGCACTTATATGATGTTAGCTCTTGTGAGCTATTGACTTGTATCACCGATGAGTATATAATCAATCAATTCAAAGAGTATTCAAATTCAGAATGGAGACGCTGATGACCGAGAACTTACCCGATACTTCAATTGACTACGACGACCGCTCCGACCGCTCCGACCATGCTCCTGAAGTTGAACAGATAAGTACACTTACGGATTTTTTCGGTTTATCAGAAGAAGAAAAACTTCAAGAAGAATGGACCAACCCATACCGGCAATGGCATGCTGGTGGGATGCCAGCATATGCGAGTACTGATCTTGCGCCATACAAACAAATAATAGTGAGTTTACGAAATGAAGAAGATTATCATGCTTTTGCTAAACTTCTAAATCAAGTATTTACTCCGAAAACTCGTGGGTTTTTTTGGCCAGAGAAATCTCGCGAAGAAAATATCACTAATAAGTGGGTGGAAGATGAATAATACGCGATATCCAATTTATATAATTTCAAAGGGCCGAGCAGATACGCGGTATACGAGTAAAGCGCTTGAGCGAATGTGCGTTCCGTATTATATTGTGATCGAGCCACAGGAATTTGACGCATATGCTGCTGTTATTGATCCAACAAAAATCTTGTTGCTACCGTTTAGCAATCATGGAAAGGGATCCGGCCCCGCCCGCAATTGGTGTTGGGAGCACTCATTATCGAGTGGGTTTGATCGGCATTGGCTGCTCGACGATAACATTTTTGAGTTTTGGCGCTTTCATAATAATAAAAGATATCGCGTGGAAACAGGGACCGCAGTGTTTCGAGCAGCAGAGGATTTTGTCGATAGGTTCCAAAATGTTCAGTTGGCTGGTTTTCAGTATAAATTTTTCTGTATAGACGATTATCCGTACCCACCGTACATTTTGAATACCCGTATTATGTCGTGTTTTCTTATTCAAAATTCTTGTCCGCATAGGTGGCGCGGCCGTTATAATGAAGACGTTGATCTTTCTATCCGCGTCCTTAAAGACGGTGCCTGTACGATGCTATTTTATTCTTTTCTTTGCGGCAAGGCTAGAACGGGCTCAGTCAGGGGAGGAAACACCACTGAGGTCTATAATAATTATGAAGAAGATGCTTCATATAAAAAATCAAAAATGCTTGTTGACATGCACCCGGATGTTGTAACACTCGTCGAACGATATGGCAGAACACACCACCACGTAGATATTTCCGGGTTCAGAAATAACAAAATGCTCCTACGACCAGACGTTATAATCAAGAATAAAGCAAACGAATTCGGCATGAAACTTGCTAGAAAATACGGTACGGAAGAACAATTCATAGATTATGATTTCAATAAAGCAGTTTATCCGTCGGGAAGAGGAAGTTGGTAATGACACGGGTTCTAATTACTGGCGCGGCAGGATTCATCGGATATCATCTCGCATCAAACCTATATAGTGTTGGCCATGATGTTGTTGGGTTGGACAACTTCAATTCGTATTATGATCCCCAGTTGAAAAAACGTCGGGAAAATATACTTGCCGCAAAAAACATAAAAATTCATTTCTGTGACTTGGCAGACCCGGCCAACTGTCAATCTGTTATTAGTGAAATAACCCCAGAGGTGATAATTCATCTGGCTGCATATGCTGGGGTTCGTCATTCATACGATCATGCCATGGAGTATATTAAGAATAACATTCTCGCAACTCAAAATTTAATTGATACTGTTACTTCATTGGGAATTAGAAAAGTTATTTACGCATCAACATCATGTGTAATGGCTGGAAATCCATTACCGTGGAAAGAGGACTCGCCTACTGGGCATCAATTAAATCCATATGGATATACAAAACGCACTAACGAATGTCAATTTATAACATCACCAATTTCGCAAACAATTGGGTTACGATTTTTTACTGTTTATGGGCCATATGGCCGACCAGACATGGCACTGTTTGGTTTTTCTGAAGCGGCTGTTTCTGGAAAAACAATTGATGTTTTTAACTATGGGAATATGAAACGAGATTTTACGTATGTGACTGATATCGTTGAGGGAATTTTGCTTATTCTAGAAAAGAAACTTATTGATGATAACACACCGCTTGACGAGATATATAATATAGGCCGCGGTGAACAAGTTCATCTCATGGATTTCATCGCTGAGATTGAAAAGAATTTCGGCCTAGAAATCAAAAAAAATATGGTTGGTCCTCACCCGGCGGATACACTTGAAACTTGGTCAGATACAACTAAGCTTCAAGCACTTGGCTGGAAACCTCGGGTTTCTATCCCCGAGGGTGTTGAGAAATTTGTTAATTGGTATAAATCTTATTATGGAGCAACACGGTGAATATTGCAAGTTTTTTCGGCAAAACCTATACAGACCCAGACCCAGAAATTTTTTATAAACATATTCCAGGTGGAAACGTCCCTGGCGGGCACAACGTAATTTACCGGGATAATGAGAAAAACCCATTTATTACGCCAATGAAAGAATGCAACTCAATTGAACTCAGACATACAGATGTTGTGGTTGATATCGGTGCTTATGTAGGAACCTTTGCGATTCGGTGTGCCAGATTTCCGGTCAAAAAAGTAACTGCGTATGAGCCGACCCGTAAAACACACGAAATTCTTTCTCTTACCAAACTGCCAAACATGGAAGTAATTCATGCTGCGGTAGTTGGAGTTGATATCGAATCTGTGGATATCAATATTTCAAAAGGAATTGGAGTCACTAACAGTATAATTTTGGGACAGAAATCAAAAGCAAAAACTGAGAATGTTAAGGCTGTACAATATACCGATGCTATTAAACACGCAACAGTTGTTAAAATAGATGTAGAGGGCGCTGAATATCAGTATAGCGGCAAGCTAATAAGTCCATCTATGCGCGCGATTGTCGTTGACTTTCATAAAATTCCAGCAGCCAAAGGCGATTGGGTTGCAAAATCAAATCTCTTATTAGAAGAAATATATGATCATGGATTTAAACCAATCATCTCACCAAAATTTAATGGGTCCGGCTGGGAACAAGCAGGTAGTTGGATCCGCGATGTAGAACAACCGACCGAGGTATATGAGCCCATGATGGCGGGATTAGAGTGCTGCGGCTGCGCTACTCCGATTAAATCAACTATTAAATCTTTATGTTCGAGTTGTTATGATATTTGGAGCCCGAAACATAAACAAACTTTTGGCAAGGCACAATAATGATTAACTATAAATATAATGAAGAAGAAATACTCGCAGAAATCACAACATATATTAATAATACATATAAAGAGCACTATGCTCAGAATAAATATCAAGCAACGGAATTCATTCTAGATGCCGGCCACGGCGATGGTTTCTGTATTGGAAATATTATGAAGTATGCGCAGCGTTATGGCCGCAAAAGTGATAGTGATGCGTGGAGAAAAGATCTTCTTAAAGTTATCCACTATGCGATTATCGCACTTCATAATCACGACAATAATTTTAAGGGTAGAAAATAATGGAGATTTCAATTGACAGAACTGAGTTACAAAAGCGAAAGATTTTTGTAGCTACTCCGATGTTTGGGGGAATGTGCTCAGGTCAATATACTAAATCAACGGCAGATCTATCTAAACTTTGCTCACAGAATGGGATTGAGATTGAGTTCTTTTATCTGTTTAATGAGTCACTTATTACGCGCGCCCGTAATTATTGCGTAGATGAGTTTCTTCGCAACGAACAATTTACTCATCTGATGTTTATTGACGCAGATATCGGTTTTAACCCAAATGACGTGCTTGCGCTTGCGGCGCTCGCAGATCCGGAATCAAATAAAGATATTATGTGTGGGCCGTATCCGAAAAAGACAATTGCATGGGAAAAGATCAAGCGCGCTGTTGATAAAGGCTATGCAGATGAAAACCCTAACAATCTACAGAATTTTGTTGGAGATTATGTATTTAATCCAGCACATGGGCAGACTCAAATTTCTTTAAGTGAGCCGACAGAAGTGCTTGAGGGCGGAACTGGATTTATGATGATCCAACGAAAAGCATTCGTTGCATATGAAAAGGCATATCCTGAGTTCAAATATCTTCCAGACCACGTGCGGACAGCACACTTTGATGGATCGAGAGAAATCATGGCATATTTCGATTGTGTTATTGATCCTGAGTCTCGCCGATATCTTTCGGAGGACTATATGTTTTGCCAGTGGGCACGTAAAGCCCAGATCAAGGTTTGGATGTGCCCGTGGATGCGCTTAACGCATATGGGATCATATACGTTCGGTGGAAGTCTATCCGATTTGGCACAGATTGGGGCATCTGCAACAGCAGATAAGTCTGAGAAACTAAAGTAGAATTATATACTTGAACCTGATTATAATATAGAATATTGTTTAACATAAGGAGTGACTCATAATGAAAATTTCGCCCAACACGCTCGCAGTACTTAAGAGCTTCACATCAATTAACCCATCTATTCTCATCAATGTTGGAAACGTACTCCGCACCATTTCACCCCAGAAAACGATTATGGCAATTGCTGAAGTCGATGATTCGTTTGAATCTGAGTTTGCGATCTATGATTTGAACCAGTTTCTATCCGCAGTATCGCTTTTTGAAAATCCGGATTTTACGTTTAGCGACAGGCACGTGACTATTGCTACTGGCAAATCTTCTATCAAGTATTTCTTTGCAGATAAGAATATGGTGCTCGCAGCACCAGCAAAAGCTATCAGTCTACCCGATGTGGTTGTCGAATTCAGGCTTTCGATTGAGACGCTCAAAGCTACAATGCAAGCAGCAAGCGTTTTTCAAGCGCCTAATTGGTCAGTCGCTGGTCGATCTGGTGAAATTGTTCTTGAAGTCGGCGACGTGAAGAACGCAACATCCAATAAATATCAAGTCATTGTGGGTGAAACTGACCAGACGTTTGATCTTGTATTTAAAGCCGAAAACCTAAAGGTAATGCCAAGCAACTACAACGTAAATATCTCATCAAAGGGTATTAGTCATTTTACAAATGAAACTGGATCGCTTCAGTATTTCATCGCAACTGAAAGCCCTCGATGAACATCAAGACGAGGTAACTGGTCATAAGTGTACCGATATCGGTTACATCCGCACACCGAAAGTACGCTCGGCGTGACTTATGTTTTTTGGTGTGGAATATACACCATATGAAGGAAATATAGATTATGAACGAACTCTGGACCGAACGCTGGCGCCCATCGAAAATTGAAGATTGTATTCTTTCTAAAAATCTAAAAGACACATTTGCTAAGTTTGTAGAGCAAAAATATGTGCCAAATTTACTGTTATCTGGTACGGCGGGCGTCGGTAAAACTACTGTCGCCCGCGCCATGCTTGAAGAGTGTGGGTTCGATTATATAGTGATTAACGGTTCGCTCAACGGAAATATTGATACGCTTCGAGTCGAGATAAAAAACTTTGCTTCAACCGTTTCATTTACCGGTTCTCGAAAATATGTAATACTTGACGAAGCAGATTATCTTCAGCCGCAGTCTACGCAACCTGGTCTTCGAAACTTTATGGAGGAATATTCCAATAACTGCGGATTCATTCTTACTTGTAACTTTAAAAACCGGATTATCCCGCCACTTCATTCTCGCTGCGCAGTTATTGATTTCGTGATTCCTAATAACGAGAAGCCATTTCTTGCTCAGAGTTTCATGAAGCGAGCAGCTATGATTTTGAAAAGTGAAAACATCACGTTTGATCCAAGAGTTATTGCTGAGCTTATTACTAAATACTTCCCGGACTGGCGCCGATCACTTAATGAACTTCAGCGATATTCAGTTAATGGAACGATCGATGTTGGAATCTTAGTTAATCTTTCTGATGATAATCTTAAGCCGCTTATTGGTTTCTTGAAGAACAAAAGCTTTAAAGAAATGCGAAAATGGGTAGCAACGAACACAGATATCGAGCCTCATGTGCTATATCGGAAGCTTTACGATGCTGCAAGTGAAAATGTCGCGCCCAAATCCATACCTCAGCTGGTATTACATCTTGCAAACTATTCGTATAAATCTGCGTTCGTTGCGGATCAAGAAATCAATCTCGTAGCGTGCTTAACTGAGATCATGGCCGACTGTGAGTTCATATGAGTGCTGCAATAGTATTGGGTAACGGGAAATCCAGGCTTACGGTTCCTCACTCATCAAAGTTAAGCACATATGGGTGTAATGCAATTTATCGGGATATGACGGTTGACTTTCTTACTGCGGTCGATGTTAAAATGCAACACGAAATTTACAGTTCCGGTTATCCTATTAGAAATATCTGCTATTTCACCCAATGGGACATTCAAGAAGCTGCTGAATATGAATCGATTAAAAGTATGTTTGGGCACTCACTGGTCATTGAAAACACACGGCACTCGGATCGCTGTATTATTTCTGGCGCAGATAACAATCTATATGTAACCTGGCTTTACCCAGTAGACCGAGTTATCGCCTTACCGACAGCACCACCGATGTCAACCGGACTAACTTCGCTCGACATTGCTGCACAGGATAATAGTCTCGTGTTTATGACTGGTTTCGACATAGAAAATAGCGATAATATCTATCTGAATACAGCACTTTACGAGAATTCCTATCCATTAGCTGAATGGTATTCCGAGCACGAACGGATATATAAAAAACATCCGTTTACTGTTTTTGCGCGGGTGAATTGCGGAATTAGTGAGTTTAAAACGGCAGAATTTTCTAACGTATATGATTATTCGCTTGAGGAATTTCAGAAAGTAGTGTCGCTATTATGACTGTTAATTTTTATGATTACGTGAATGCTATAAACACTGGCAAAGATATTATGACTGGGACGGATAATGATGAGTTAGCCGAGAAGGGGTATAACGCATTCATGGTTAACCGCCAGTTTTCGTATTTTCCAGATACTATTTTTGTAGCAAACGAAATGAATGCTAACCCGCAACTCGAGAAAAAGTTGTGTTTCTCTTTTTATATAAATATTGTTAGGCCCAAAAAGCGCTTTGCACGATGGGCTAAGACAGAGCATGGTGATGATCTCGAAGCTGTTAGCACGTATTTCGGCTATAGTTATGAAAAAGCAAATCAGATCATGGATATTTTGTCTTCTCAACAAATCGAAACAATAAAGAAAAAGCTTGAGAAGGGTGGTTTGAAAAAATGATATTTGATATAAATTCACTATTAGAGATAAAGTTATTTGCTGAGGATGATTTCCTAAAGATCAGAGAAACATTAACGCGCATCGGTGTAGCATCAAAAAAAGACCAGATACTTTATCAGTCTTGTCACATTCTTCATAAGCAGGGCCGGTATTATATCGTGCACTTTAAAGAGCTTTTTGCGCTCGACGGTAAGCCATCAAATCTCTCGGAATCAGATATAGCCCGCAGAAATTCTATTGCCAATTTGCTTAGGGAATGGGATTTGCTTGATATCGTTCGTCCAGAACAAAGCGAAGAACCAATCGCCCCAATCAGCCAAATTAAGATTCTTCCATTCAAGGAAAAAGCAGATTGGGAATTGGTTACAAAATACAGCATCGGTAAGAAAAAATAACACATATGTGTTGACAAACCACTCTTGGTTGGATATTATAGAATTCAATTCTTCTATAGGTGTTTATTATGAGAACTACTTTGTCTGTTTTTATTTTTGCGTTGTAGTAATTTTAATCTCTAGTCTTTACGCCGCGGTGCTGGCACAGACGGCCAGGACAGACTCGACAAACTCGGCGTCTATTGCTGGGGATGTTGCAGCGAGAATTCCAGTGTCGCCGGCGCATACGCCGGCGCTAGTAGCAGCTACCGGTACGTGCATGGACAGTACCTCTGCTGGTGTATCCGCTATGGCGTTCGGTCTATCATTGGGTAGTACGTGGCACGACGCTGATTGTAACCGCCGCCGCGCCGCAGCTATGTTTATTGCGATGGGTATGCCCAAGATGGCGTACAACATCATGATGAACCGTGTATCGGCAAAAGAAGCTACGATGGTTCCTGAACTGGTCCAGAAGGTCGAAAACACGGACAATATCCCTAACTACGATCACAACCAGATCAACATGCAATGATCCCACTGACGAGCCCGTAAGGGCGAAACGAGGTGAAGCAGCCTCGTCTGGGATTGTATTAGAGTACATTCTTCAGGCAGCAGCCACTCCGATCTAAGTGCCTAGCAAGACCTAGTCGCAGGAAAAAGTCGCGGACGTATCATTAACAGCGGTAGAGAGACAAAAAAAAAGAAAGTGAGGCTGATATGGCAGAATACAATGTTAAATTGGAAGCAGTGGAGGCTCGACTCGATCCGCGACTGGTTGGTATTGATGGTAAACTAGACCGTCTTACGGTCCAACTTTTGGCGCTCGCAACAACCGTAACCGAAGCAAAAACCGCTGCGGTCGGCTTGCATGAGGATATGGGTAACATCAAATGGAATATTGTATTCACGGCCTTCGCGGTTATTGGTGTATTCTTCGCGATGTGGATTATTTAGATGTAAGTGGTGGAGATGATGCGGGGAATCTTGAAGTCGAATACGCGGCGCACAGCACCCGGCCCGACCATCGCGCTGAAAATAAGTGATATATTTCTTTAAAAAAGATTTGACATCGTTTCCAGATGTGATATACTAATAGTATTGAAACAGGAGACATAAACATGAGTATCAATATCGTCGCCAGAGCAACCTCAGGCAATAGCCGTAAGGGTTCGCTCATCAACATGACGCCCAGTCGTATCGCCTCGGTGCTCGGGTTCGAGCCGAATTGCGAAGACGATGATGATAAGGTTCTATTCAGTTGGGGGTTCTCTGCAAACCACAGAGAGTGCGGGATTTGGGATTATAAGGCAAGCCATGAGCGCGGTGTTTTCTCGTTCGATGGCCCGGCCGAGATCATGACTGAGCTCTTCGGCGCGGAAAACGTAACTCGATAAATTCAAATTTTCCTTGACATAAATAGGAGCTATTATGACCGTTGAATTTGTGATGATTAAGGCGAGAAACTATAAGATTGTTGACAAACACAATAATAAGGAATACATCATAGTAGGTAGGAATTATCCTGCTGGCAACAACAAGTTCTATGCCGTCTGGACGGTATATCTTGATGATCAGAAACTTCCACTAAAATTTGATTCTCTACACGGAGTTCTGAATTGGTACTGTAAGCCGTATGTATTCGAGCGCAAGAATTTCGCTAATTATCCTGGCCCACTCAGGCTGCTAGAGAGGAATTAATGACCGTAATTTTCGACATTGATGGAACACTTTCGAATCCAGATCATCGTCGGCCGTTTCTGAAAGAGGAACCGAAGAATTGGAGTGCCTTTAATGAAACCATTTCGCTCGATTCTGTGTATTACCCGGCCCGCCAAGCGCTGCATTTATTCGCTCAGCGGCATGTCATTTTTGTTGTTTCCGCCCGCGAAAGCACGTCCGAAATTCGTACTCAGACAGTTCAGTGGCTTTTCGAACACACCAATATATTTTTTAAGGACGATCTCCCGTTGCTAACGGATTCGCAGAGGGAAATCTTAGCCGAGTTACACACCCCCGGCCAGGGGTACGGAAAGTATATCAAATGCGGGAATTTATATATGCGCGAGCCTAAAGACTATCGCGATGATACTATTATCAAAAAAGAATTGCTTGATCTTATCATCAGCCAGGGGTATACTCCAACAATCGTTTTCGATGATAGAACCAGAGTTGTTAATATGTGGCGTGAAAATGGGCTTTATGTTTTCAACTGCAACCAGTCTGGGGATGATTTCTAATGACTATACTTTTTAAACGAACTTCTTCCGGCGCTGTTCAAATTTGGAGAATGGAAATCTCTGAAGATACATATCGGACCGTTAGTGGACAGATCGACGGCATTCAAGTCGTATCGGAATGGCGGGTTGCACTTCCCAAGAATGAGGGAAAGAAAAACGGAACTACAGGCCCCGCTCAGGCGGAAGCTGAAGTTGCTGCTCGATATAAAGTAAAGCTTGAGCAGGGCGGATATCATTCAACAATCGAGAACATCGATAAACCTAAGTTTCTTGAACCAATGCTTGCTCACAAGTTTAAGCCAGAAAGCTATTCTACTAAGGATTTCGCCAGCGGCCTGGTATATTCACAGCCGAAGCTTGATGGAGTTCGGTGCATCGTTCGGGCCGAGGGTATGTTCTCACGGCGAGGAAAACCGATCATATCCGCACCCCATATTCGAGCAGCGCTTGAACCACTTTTTCTCGCCGATCCAGATTTCATTTTTGATGGCGAACTTTACGCAGGCGCTTTGGCTGATGATTTTAATACGATTATCAGCATGGCAAAGCAGAGTAAACCCACGGCCGAGGATCTTGCGAAGAGTGCTACAGGACTTCAGTATTGGATATATGATATGCCCAGTTCTGAAGAGACATTCGGCGAGCGTACACAGCTAATTAGCAGGTTGCTCGCCGAATGTCATAATTCACTCGTTGTAGTTCCAACACATAAAGCAGAGTCCCGTGAAGCTCTTGATGGCCTATATGGTGGATATCTTGAATCCGGCATGGAAGGTCAGATGATTCGTGATGGCAATTCGATCTACGAAAGCGGCCGAACTAAATCGCTATTGAAACGGAAGGAGTTTCAAGATGCCGAATACAGAATCGTTCACATCAATGAAGGACAGGGAAACTGGGCGGGATATGCCAAGAGCGTCACATTTGATCTCGGTGATGGAACTACGTTCCGTGCCGGTATTAAAGGAAACCAGGAATTTACTAAAGCGTTACTCGAAGACGCAACGGCTTACGCGGGGCAGGAAGCTACGGTTAGATATCAGAATTTGACTCCGGACGGAATTCCTCGGTTCGGTGTAGTGTACGCGTTTCACAGAACAGATAGAATGTAACAAGGAGTGAAAATTATGAGTTACTCCAGATCACAGTAAGAAATCTATTAAGGAAATTGAGAATAATGGATAAAACTTTACTCGAAAGGCTGGATGATATGTCTACTCAGATGTTTCAAACTGGACAATGGGATTCAAGACTTGATACTGTGAAAGAGGCAAAAGAGTATATTGAGAAGTTAGAGAACATTCTTCACAGGGCATTTCCAGAAAAACATGGACACTTCTTTATTCGTGGAGAAGCCGATGAGAAGGATAGTTTCGACGTAGTTTAGGATTGCCAGATAAGATTTTTGTTTGCTAGACGGGCTTCAATCATATAAAAAAGGATGGCGACTATTGTGCGCCAGGATGGTAAGATAAATGAATAATAAAGATTATGTTGTTGTTACTACTATTTCATCGCATCGTATGCGGTATGTAATGCATCGCGATGATCTACAGAAACAAAATCCACAAGACCCAGTTAATAGTATTGAATGGGCTAAGGATACAGTTAGCGCTGAAGAGTGTGATGTGTTCTCCCAAGAACACCTGGGAGAATATATCGTGGATGCTGTTGAGATGAGCGAAGATGATATGCTTGAACTTTTTGATAAGGACAATGATTATCTTATTGAGTGGACAAAGGATCAAAAACTTCAATTTGTGAGGAAAAGTATTGATTCAGAAGACAGTGATGAATAACAGAGATTGCTAGAATCGTTTGAAACAGGAGACAGAGCATGCAAAAGTTTAATTATGAAAACTACGACAATATCCCATCCGATATTGTTAATGCAGTCACGGAAATCGCAACAGTCGATAAAATCTCCGACATCGATCTAGACGACATCAATGGGTTTCTTAATGGGAACCAAGATCTTAATGGATACGGCTGCACCCTCGTAACAGAGCATTGAATAAAGGAAGAAAATAGCATGAACATTTATCTGCTGTCACAGAGTAAAACTACAGGATATGATACTTACGATAGTGCTGTGGTAATTTCTAATAGTGAAGAAGAAGCACGCAACATTCATCCCGACACATTTTGTAATGAATCTAACTTCTCTGAAGAAAAGTGGAGCGGCAACGATTGGTGCCGCCCTGAAGATGTAGACGTGATCTGCTTAGGTAAGGCAGATGAGCGTTATGTGTCTGCCGTAGTGATTTGCAGTTCGTTTAATGCAGGGTAGTGGATATTCGTCTTCCGGGTGTGGTTAGCGTATATATAGTGAGTGGAATGCTTCGGGTTCCACTCACTTAACCTTGCTTTTAGGAGGCGAACTATGCTTACATACGATAGACATAAATTTGACACTTTTTTTCTTGGTGCGGATGATTTCTGGCGACAGGTTGACCAGATGAATGAACATGTTGGAAAAACAATTCCAACTTATCCGCCATACAATATCAAAAAACTAGCTGAAAATAAGTACGTAGTTGAAATGGCGGTCGCTGGATTCGGCAAAACCGACATTGAAATTAATCTGGCTGACAATCAGTTGGTAGTTAGTGGTAAAATTTCTGGTGATGTCCCATTCGATATTCTTCATAAGGGAATTTCGGATCGACCATTTACTAGAGAATTTACACTTGCGGATTCCGTTGTTGTGAAAGATGCAGCAATGATGAACGGTATGCTCAGGATTTTTCTTGAGCATATTATTCCAGACTCGAAGAAGCCCACCCGGGTTGATATCCGAGATGAAGCAGACGAAGTGAAGTCTGAACGAGAATTTCTTCAGGAATAATAAAAGAGGGGAGATGCTTCGGTTTCTCCCCTCAACCAATATATACAATACCGATAATTGAACAGGATATAGTATGGCAATATTTTATACGTCTGTGGAACGATATGGTAATAGTATTCTGTATGTTGGGCGTAATGGCCGAGAACGAATTGTGGAGCGAATCAGGTATAAACCAACACTTTTCGTACCTACAAATAAGGACTCCGAATATTCTACTTTAACTGGGTTGGCTGTGGCGCCGATTAAGCCGGGCTCAATGACTGATTGTAAAGAGTTTATCGAAACTCATACAGCATCAAATTTTTCAATTCACGGCAATACAGATTACGTTTCTCAGTTCATTACTGAGATGTTTCCAGCTGGATGTGAGTTCGACATTAATGCAGTAAATGTGACGTTTACCGATATTGAGGTACAATCTGACGAGGGGTTTCCAAAACCAGAAGAAGCAAAGTGGCCTGTAACTGCCATTACGCTTGTTAATAATCAAGACCGAGTTTTTTATGTTTGGTCAACTGTTGTATATGATATAACCAAAACTATTATTCCAGACCGAAAGGTTGTATATGTGCGCTGTAAAGATGAAGCGGAGTTACTCAAAAAGTTTCTATTCCATTGGGCTTTAAATCATCCAGATATTATTAGCGGTTGGAATTCCGAATTCTTCGATATTACGTATCTCATTAACCGATGTGCTAAGGTGCTCGGTGACGATATGTTAACTCATTTCTCTATTCACGGCATCGCTCCTCGCCGTCGAGAAGATAAGTTTAGTGGAGAATACTACGAAATTTCCGGAATGACACAACTCGACTATCTCAAACTGTTTAAAAAGTTTGCGGGTCCGGCCGGGTATGGTAACCAAGAATCATATCGTCTTGATTTTATTGCTAATGTTGTACTGAAAGAAAAGAAACTCGACTATTCAGAATACTCATCACTAACAGAACTGTATCTTAAGAACCCACAGAAATTTATCGACTATAATATAAAGGACACATCGCTTGTAGAACGTATGGATGCTAAGGAAAATCTAATTTTGCTTGCTATGACGCTAGCATATAAGGCAAACGTAAATTATAATACTGTGTACGGCTCAACGAAGATCTGGGATACGTTCATATATAAGGTTCTTCTTAGTAAAAACATCATTATTAGCCCGGCACCATATCGCGCTGCTGGCGGTAGTATTGAGGGTGCATTTATTAAAGAACCACACAAGGGAATGCACGACTGGGTCTGTTCGTTTGATTTGAACTCACTATATCCACATTTGATTATGCAATATAATATGTCACCAGAAACTATCGTTGATGAGCGTATCCCGGGAGTTTCTGTGAGCAATTTGCTTGCTAAAAAGAAATTTGATATTCCCGCCAATAGGTGTATGACTGCCACTGGACAGCTATTTCGTACCGATATTAAGGGCGTATTTCCACAAATTATTGATAAGCTTTATAACGAACGAGCAAATATTAAAGCTGAAATGCTAGTTATGGAACAGATAGTTGAAGACGGCAAGCAGGCTGATATTGGCGCTATCGAAAACAAAATCAGTAAATACCATAACGAGCAACACGCAATCAAGATATTGCTCAATTCGCTTTATGGTTCTATGGCCAACGAACATTTCAGATATTTCGATAACAGAATGGCAGAGGCGATCACAGTCTCTGGCCAAGTATCTATTCAGTGGGCCGAGGATGTAGTCAACAAATATATGAATAAAATTCTTGATACGGTGGATGTAGATTACGTGCTAGCTATTGATACTGATAGTCTGTATGTTAAACTAGGCGAGTTGGTTAAAAAAGTAATGCCCGTTGAAACTGACCAACTTAAAATATGTAGATTTATAGACAAGGTTTCGTCTGAAAGATTTGAGCCGATAATTTTGGCTGCATATGAAGAATTAAGAAACTATGTACATGCACCGGAACAAAGGATGTTTATGAAACGGGAACTTATCGCTAATAGAGTTCTTTTTACAGGAAAGAAGAAATACATCGCGAGTATACTGAACAAAGAAGGTGTTCAATATGCGAAGCCAAAAATCAAAGTTACCGGCATCGAGTCGGTCCGATCTTCAACTCCTGCATATTGCCGGAAACTCATTGAAGAAACAATCGAACTCATCATGACTCGTGACGAATCCTCAGTTCAGGATTTTATTCGTGGTAGTCGGGCTGCATTTCTTGAGCTTGATGTTGAGGATGTTGCTTTTCCTCGGGGCGTTTCTGACATCGGAAAGTATTATGACCGCCATGGCCGTACATACACCAAAGGAGTTCCTATCCACGTGCGTGCCGCAATCATATATAACAACATGGTTGAGGAGAAAAACCTAAGCAACAAGTATGAAATGATCTATGATGGTAACAAAATCAAGTTCGCATATATGAAATTGCCGAATCCAACCCGTGAGGACGTAATTGGGTTTCCTACTGTATTCCCGCCAGAGTTCGATCTCAAAAAATTCGTTGATTTCGATAAACAATTTGATAAGGCGTATATAGCCCCAGTGAAGAATATTCTTGATGCTATTGGATGGGAAACACACAAGAGAAATACAATAGAAGGCTTCTTCTCATAAGTTCTATTGACACCCCCAAACGAATATTATATAATTAGTCTCTTATTCAGGGAGTAGCAAATACAAATGTCACTATTAGATAAACTCACAAAAAATTCAACTATAAAACTTACGTCTATCATTACTGAGTCTAAAGTATTCGGCAAGAAAGATATGGCGACTACACCAATTCCAATGCTCAATGTAGCATTATCTGCGCGAATAGATGGTGGGTTATCTCCTGGTCTGTTGATGTTAGCTGGCCCATCGAAACACTTTAAGTCACTATTTGCTCTGCTTATTGCTAGTGCGTATCACCGCAAACATACAGATTCCGTTATGCTTTTCTATGACTCTGAATTTGGCTCTCCGCAAACATATTTTGATGCGTTTGGTATTGATATGAACCGCGTTGTACACACGCCCATTACTGATATTGAGGAGCTGAAATTTGATATCGCCAACCAGCTCCGCGGACTTGAGCGTAGCGATAAGGTCGTTATTGTGATTGATTCCGTTGGCAACTTGGCTTCTCGGAAGGAAGTTGAAGACGCACTAAATGAAAAATCAGTAGCCGACATGACACGCGCTAAACAAATGAAATCGCTATTCAGAATCGTAACTCCTCATCTGACACTTAAAGACATACCGCTCATTGTAGTTAATCATACGTACAAATCTATGGAAATGTATAGTCGTGATATTGTTAGTGGAGGCTCGGGAATTTATTATTCGTCTAACGATATTTGGGTGATCGGTCGGCAGCAGGACAAAGACACTGAAGGACTACACGGATATAGATTTATAATCAACATCGAGAAGTCGCGGCACGTTATTGAAAAATCCAAAATTCCAATCACAGTCTCGTTTGCTGGCGGGATTAGCAAGTGGTCGGGAATGCTCGAGGTTGCAGAAGAAGGCGGGTTCGTTACTAAACCGAAGAAGGGCTGGTACGAAATACACAATCCAGACACCGGAGAAATTCTCGGAGATAAAATGTTTCGCGCGGATGAAATCAACAACAACAAAGAATTTTGGGAGATGATGTTCGAGAAAACAGATCTTATTAATTATATAAATCGTAAGTATGCGCTCAACACGGATCGACCAATGATGCAAGGAGCGGATTATGTCTAACACAAAGTTTATCGTATTGTTTGATGGGTATGAAAAGGATGATGTAGCTAAAATCGAAATCAGCTCGGGTCCATGGGAAGGATTGATTTATAATTACAGAACAGTGAAGGTAAAGGAGTTTGATGAGCACGCAACTCTGGCATTTGAATATGATATTGTCTTTCTACCAGAAGGAATTGATCCAGACGCCTTAACGACTGGGGATAAATACGGGCTGGAAAGAACCCTTGGTGACATTTTGGTTTCATTAATTGAGGAAAGTGCGTCGAATGAGGATAGAACAAACGATATTGAGCAACCTGGTATTTAACGAGGAGTATACGCGCCGCGTTCTGCCGTTTTTGACTCCTGAATATTTCCATGATGCTACTGAAAAACAAGTATTTAAAGAAATTGAGCGGTTCATAACCAAGTACAATGGATTGCCCACAAAAGAAACTCTGCTTATTGAACTAACTAATAGCACATCAATACCAGAACAGATTTATTCTAAAGCTATAGAGTTTGTTAATAATGACATAACATTTGACAAGAAGAATATAGACTGGTTGATTGAATCCACTGAAGCTTTCTGTAAAGATAAAGCCGTCTTTAATGCAATAATGGACTCGATTTCTATCATTGACGGAAAAGATACAGCGCAAGACAAGGGCAATATTCCAACAATTTTGACTAACGCGCTTGGGGTTTCGTTTGATACTCACATTGGCCATGACTTTCTTGAAGATTCTAAAGAGCGGTTCGAGTTTTATCACCGAACTGAAGATAGGATACCGTTTGATATCGAGTATCTGAATCTTATCACTAAGGGCGGGTTAGCTAAAAAAACACTCAGCGTTTTACTCGCAGGAACTGGGGTGGGGAAGACACTCGCGATGTGTCATATGGCCTCAGCAAATCTGCTTGATGGCAAAAACGTTCTCTACATCACGCTTGAAATGGCCGAAGAACGGATCGCCGAACGAATTGATGCAAACCTATTGAATATTCCACTCAGTGAGCTTGCAGCTGCTTCTGAAAAACTATATGATGATAAAATTACTCGCCTGAAAAATAAGACAAATGGAAAGCTTATCATCAAGGAATATCCGACTGCAACTGTTGGATCTAATCACTTTCGACATTTATTGGGTGAGTTGAGTTTAAAAAAGAACTTCAGACCTGATATCGTTTACATTGACTATATTAATCTATGCACTTCAGCACGACACAAATATAGTGCTAATGTTAACAGCTATACGTACATCAAGGCCGTGGCTGAAGAACTGCGTGGTCTGGCAGTTGAGAAAAATCTACCAATTGTTACTGCAACCCAGCTCAATAGAACTGGATTCACGAATTCAGATCCAGGCCTAGAAGATACTTCAGAATCTTTCGCGCTTCCCGCAACTGTTGACTTAATGATCGCAATCATTTCGTCTGAAGAACTTGAGTCTCTTGGCCAGTTGATGTTCAAGCAGCTAAAGAACCGGTATAACGATCTGTCATATCATAAACGCTTTGTCGTTGGAGTTGATAGATCCAAAATGCGATTATTTAATACCGAACAGTTGGCGCAGAAAGATATCGTAAGCGATAAACCAGTTATGGATAATTCTGACTTTGGTAGTCGAGCGAACGAAGATGATTCTATGAATTTCATGACTAAAAAGGCTGGGAAGAAAGATTTCGGCAATCTGTTCGGTTAATGCAACTTTATTTGGGAGTTCTTATATGTTTGAAGTGAGACAGTTTGGCGATAAGTTTAAGGTATTCGATAGCTCTACTGGCACGTGTGTAGTCTTTTCCTCAGACCGGCACGTCGCTAATAAATATGCATCATCAACGCTCAGGTTGTGTGGCTTCGAGGGAGTCATTCCTGCCTTTTTCGTGTCTGGGCTATCGGTAGACCTTGATAGAAAAAAGATTTAGTTTTTAAAAAAAGATTGACAAATCGAGCGCTTAGTGTTATATTCATATTAGGATAAACATAGAGGTTACATCATGTACGAATACAGAGTTCTTTATAGTGGTACGAGCCGACTCGAAGCGCTCGCCGCGACCCGTTGGGCTGGGTGTACTGCAGCAACTGTCTACTTCACCGGAACCAAATGGGAAACCCAGCTGCCCAATTACATCAAGCCCGAATTTCGTCGAGATGGGGTTGATTCCAAGGGGAATCGCGTGGTGCTGTGGGCGCATATAAATATGGACGCGCACAAAGAAATTCACTGCTACGAATTGGAAATGGGCAATGACAGTTTCAAATTTAGTGCAGATTGCTATGACGATGCTGTCGTGGCGTTCGATAGAGAGGTGGCCGAAGATGATTTCGCTCGCGGTTAAAACCGTAAAATATTTCGTCTTGTTTTTTTGGAATTTGTTTTTGTTTGGCTTGTGTTTTGCTCTGATGTTTCTTTTCTTTATGCTCATTGCTTGGTTTGTCGGGGCCTTCTTAATCGGGTAGTAGCATGGAATTATCGGTACTTAACGGCTACAAAAAACAGAAAATATTGGTCTTGGGCGCTGCTGGATGGGTGGCGCCCAGGCTTATTCGTGCTTCTCTTCTACGAAATATCAGAGTGGATATCAAATTTAGGCAACTGCCACAGGTTCAGGGCTTGACTGAGTGGACGGATAGCCATCGCCGCCCAAGAGAGTTTTTAATTCAACTAGAACGAAAATTACCAGATGATATTTTGCTTGAAATTTTGTTTCATGAGTTCGTTCATGTAAAGCAATATGCCTATAATGAGCTTCGGGATGTTCAAACGTATGGCTATAGACAAATGTGGAAAAACCAGGATTGTTCTAACATTGAAGATTATTACCAACAGCCATGGGAGATTGAGGCCTTTACTATGAGTGAGGCTCTCTTAAAGGAGTATTTAGATGAAACGAAAACATGAAATAGCATTTATGAAGACCGCATATAATTGGGCAGAATGTAGTACTGCACGCCGCGGCGGTGTTGGTTGTATAGTTGTTAAAAATGGCCGAGTTATTTCGACTGGGTATAATGGAACTCGGCCCGGCGCAGATAATAATTGTGAAGATAAAACTCAACTCGGTCTGATAACTCATAACGAAGTCATTCACGCCGAAGCTAATGCGATTGGAAAACTTTCCCGAAGCAACGAGTCGAGCGAAGGCGCAATAGTTTTTATCACTATGATGCCGTGTCTTGATTGTGCTAAGTTGCTTTTAGTTTCTGGTATCACGGAAGTTTATTATGCAGAAGATTATCGAGATACCAGCGGGATCGATTATCTTCTTAGTGCCGATATTAAAGTGGAAAACCTTAGCATATAAATATACTAAAGTGAGGTATATATGCTAATTTCATTCGGAAAATTCATCACAGAAGAAAAGTTCTCTGGTACCGCCTATCATGGGTCGAATTCGTTTTTTAGTAAATTTGATGCTAAAAAAGCCAGAATTCCAAATGATTTTTATGGCGGTGGAATAGCATACTTCACTACTGATAGAGAAGTCGGTATAAACTATGCTAATGGTATGGCAAAAAAAACCGGCGAACCAGTTCTATATGAGGTAATGCTTAGACTCAAAAATATTTTTGATGTTGACCATAAGTTCACGGGAAAAGATTTAACTAAATTAATTGGTGATGATGTCGATAGTTTCGCTCGTGGTGCTAGTCTTCTTTCATATGGCGTGGATACATTTGCCGTTCTTTCATCACTGAAGGACGGCAAAAAAGTATTAACAGGAGAACAAGTATTTAAAGGTCTTTCTCGCGGCGGGATAACCACTGCAAAAACGAGAGCTATATTAATTAGAAACGGCTATGATGGGTTGCGTTATAATGGCGGTATTAATATGGGACTGAAACGTCATGATGTTTTCTTAGCATATCATCCAGAGTCGATTAAAATCATCGACAGACATAAGATCAAAACGATATAAATATTCAATAAACGCAAAGGACCGAGCTATAACATGACATATATTTCAGCATACGAAAAGATTCGTTCTTTAAATGAAGTAATTGAACTTGATGATGAAGATTTTGAGATTAGTGATTCTGATCTCGATGTTTTTGTCGATATGCTTGATTTTGATGAGCTCGACGCGGATACAGAACTAGACGATATATTCGAAGAATATATTGCCGAACGTAAGCCACTAAACGTTCAGCAACGAATCAAGCTTGGGCGTCGGATGAAACGTCTAGCGCCTCGTCTGAAGCGCAAGCGTGAAATTGCTAAACGGCGTATGGCTCCGCCAGCTCAGCTTGATAAGCGGTCACGCAAAGCAGCAATTAGACTTCTCCGTAAACGTTTTGCTGGTAAACAGGGCGAAAAATACGCATCGCTTAGTGCAACTGCTAAAATGTCAGTCGATAAAATAATCCAGAAAAAGATGTCACAGGTTGGTCGAATTTCAAAGCGTCTTCTACCAAAAATCCGTAAAGCAGAGGCTGAGCGGCTTAAACAATCCCGTGGAACTAAAAATGAAGCAGTTAATCTAGTATTCGAGTCTCTATTTAATGAACGAACTGATTCAGTAACCAGAAGAAGTTATTGTACACATGACTAAGGGAACGTTCGGTTCTTCGCAGAAAAAAGAAATAGCGGTTGATGTGCCTGCTGCAAAACCGGGATTTTCAAATACACCAGAGGGCGAATCCAAAGACGCTAAGAAGCATCCACGCGTTTTAACACACAAAGGATGGTTGGCGCATTGAGAAAACTGTACACGAACCAAACTCATCAAGACGTTATAGTTAGTCGTTAAATATCATTTAATAAAAGTTCGGTTATTATAAATAATAAGAAAACATATCTGGAGCCAATCAATGTCTAATTATTTTAGAAATCCAGAGTCAGATCCTCTGTTTAGCGCTATTAGAGCTGTACTTGAGGGCCGTAAAGAAGAACCTAAGAAAAAGGGAAAGAAAACTCTTTCTGGTGAAAAAGATATCGTTGATACTCAGCCGAAATATACGATGACTAAAGGCGTAGCCGAAGAACTTAGTCTTGATGAACTGACTGATGCACAGTCTGTAAAGCGCGATCAACTAATCACGGCTCTAAAAACCAAAGGTGCTCAGTTTAGAGTCAAATATGGCAATCGTGCTAAGCAAGCGATGGCTGCGATCACAACTAAACGGGCCGTGAAAGAAGGCGTTTCGCTTGATATGAGTTTCACCGAAGAACTAGGTCATTTCAACACATCAGATAATAAAGGACAACAAATGTCAACACAAGATGAAATTCGTATTCTAGAGCAGAAATATTCGCGACTTGCAGGAACTACACCGCGTATCCGCGGCCAGCGAGCTTACATTGCTACTCAGCTTGAAGCTCTTTATGTTCAGAATAAAGAAGAACTTAGTCTTGATGAAGTGTCAAAGAAAACTCTTGGTAGCTATGTTAAGACCGCATCGACTGCTGCGCAAGACGCCGCCGTGCCCGTCACCGCCCGCGGCGAGCGGCTGCTGCAGCGCCAGCGCTGGCGCGTTGATCAGCGGCACGTCGAGCGGCTGAAGAAAGAAGAACTGGTAAGCATGATGGACAATATGGACGCTGAAGAACTCGATGAACTGTCAAAGAAAACTCTTGGTAGATATGTTAAAGGCGCGGCAAGAGACCGCGGAATGGCTGGGATCGAAGCCGGCGCCGAGCGCTACGAGTACGGCGCCGCCCTGAAAAAAATGAAAAAACGTCAGCGTGGCATTGAAACCGCCACCGATAAGTTGACACGTGAAGAACTGGATTTCATTAATAATCTTAATAAACTGTAAGCGTATAAATAAACCATAATTGAAGTTTTTGTTATGCCGAGTAAGGGCAATATTGCCAAGAAAAGAGAAAATAAGGAAGAAAATAAATGTCATCTTGGGATTTCAGAAAAGAAAAGAATCAAAACAATGCCGGGTCAACTACAACTAATCCAACTGGCGGCCTAAAAGCCGGATTTCAGCCGAATTCACAGGCCGATTTGCTCAGTTCAAAACGTAATGTTATTGCTACCGCTAAAGGTTGGGTTCGACGTACAATTAAGCAGACCGGTGGCGTTGGTTCTACTCCTCGAATCGTTGATGAAGTCCTAGTTGCTGCTCACCCAGGAACTGGTGATGGTTTCAGTTATGCATCCAACAACCATCTGGGCAACCCAGATATTGCTCAAATATATCTTGATTCCAATTCTATAACCGCCGCCTATTCTGGAAGTACTGCGGTAAAGATTTACGTGGTATATAACGAACCCGTAAAGCACTCAGGTTTATCTGGAAACAACCGAATTCTGATCGCTAACACGGCTGGTGGAAATTCAACTGTAATTGCTATTGCTGCGCCTTCGAATTCCAACACAGGCATCGTTAATGCAAACAACACGCTTGTGTTTAGTTTTACGCCAACCGCGGGTGATGCTGGAACTTATAAGATCCAGGCACAGACGATTGCAAATAATATTG
>Ga0105050_10000058_pt1 | contig 127428 bp, 106 predicted proteins | sample FRY01_FD_78088 | JGI IMG/M metagenome (GOLD analysis project Ga0105050, IMG submission 78088) | Freshwater microbial communities from Lake Fryxell liftoff mats and glacier meltwater in Antarctica - FRY-01 | ecosystem: Environmental > Aquatic > Freshwater > Ice > Glacier meltwater ... | reverse complement strand
GCTTATAGCCGATTCTAAACAAAAGAACTCCGCCTGATTTCGATCTTTTCCTGTTATAAATTTCATACCTAAAGATACTGAAAATCAACTATATAACACTGTAATTTACACGAAATTATCAAGGTTTTAATGTTGAAAAGTGAGGTGGGGGTTATTAGACAGTTTGACGGTTTGTATAAGAATAGTAGCCGACTGCGGAACTCAAATCTTTCAATTTCCTATCAAAATTTATGCGGGTTACAATGCTCATATTTACTACTATCTCGGCTATTATTTTTATACTTTGTTGGGGTGTCGTTATTTATTTCACTATCAATTTATCACTCTTTACATTTTCGTTATTTACCTTTATCAAATATGTATAAACTCCGTTCTTTAACCCGCTTGTGTCGATTATGATTCCGTTTTTGCCTGCCAAACAGAATTCTTTTTTTGTTAGCACCTTCTTCCCTTGAATGTCGAAAATAAAAATTTCCATTGAAGATTTTTCTTTTAAATTAATTGTCAATGTTGAAAATTCACTTGTTGGATTTGGATAAATATTACCAACTTTAATTCCTGATTTCTCAATTGTGTTTATTGAAGTTGTATTTGGGTCTATTGGTTGTTGCTGCGTAACACAATGTATCATTCCACCATTTTCGTATAGATTTCTAACATCAATTCCGACAACTGTTCTATTTGGGTAAAGTCCCTGAATTATTGAATTTGCAACAGCGTCATTTGGGTCGTTATAATTTGGCACCAAAACAACACTATTTGCAATATAATAATTACAATACGAACCTTTATAATCTAATTGGTTTCCATAGGCAGTAGTTACATTATTTTGCGTTAACGGAACAATTACAAAATTGTAAGCAACACCATTATTGTTTTTTGCATTTAACAAAGTATCAATATCTTGTTGAGATAACTCCCAATACTGCAAATCCGAATTGTTAAAAGTTACTATTGTGCTATCATTTGCAAATTTTACAAATCCATCAATGTGCATATCTGTTATTTCAGAGCCATAGACACCATCAAGCCAAATAAAATTTGAAATTCCCATATTTGTTGTCAGATAATTTTCAATTTGGTTTTCCGTTAATCCAGGATTTCTGCTTGAATGCGTTACAGAACTCCTTGTTGCCATCATCGTCCCGTTTCCATCGTGTTCTATTGCTCCGCCTTCTAAAACCATTGCACTCAAATCAACAACAGGCAAAGTCAAGTCATTTGACAATGAGGTCGGTATTACATCACATTTAGAATAAGGTGCATCATTTCCCCAACCATTAAAACCCCAATCAAGAATAGTCAAATCATTATTCGTGTCGTAAACAAACATAGGTCCGTTGTCTCTTACCCAAACATCATCGTTTTCGTGAATATAAAAATCAATATTTGCTAATGGAACACTTGCATTATTCAAAAGTGTTATTATTCTATCTCTTTCAGTAGCATTGTAAGCGACTATATGTAATTTCTCGCTGCTTATTAGGGAAGATGTCATTTCCACCCAAGTATCGTCTAACGAGTTTCTATAAAACATTCCATATGTATGATGATGTGGCCATTGTAACCAAGTTCCTTCGTGTTCAACTGTTTCTTCTGGCATTACATATTGCGAAAATGAATTAGTATTCATCATTGATATTAAGATTATAATAATTCCAAATATTTTTGTTTTCATATTTCTTTGATTTTTATATCCGTTATTTCGTTCTCTTTAATGCACCCCAAAGGTTTCCAGCCATGCGCTCGGCACAACTGATTCAATAAATTAGTTTTCGAAAGATAGAAATAATTTGGTTCTAAAAATCAATGGCAACGAAGGAAAATCTTGTGCTGGCGCTTGGGGTGGTGTTAGTGCCATCTTTTCTTTTTATTTTCCGTTTTTTTCTCCTACTGGATATTCTGGATATTGTATTCAAATAATCGATAATTCCTTACATTCTGTTCAAACTCTAAGAAATAAAAAAGAATGAGTTTTTATCTGTGAGTCAATATACTTGAATAGTTATTTAGACCTTAATCAAACTCTCATTCTTGTTTTATATTTGAAAATTACTCTATAAATAAATTTGTTATTTCAACATCAAGTACAAGTGCCAGTTTTTCAAGATTTTTAACAGATATATTGTACTTACCGCTTTCAACTTTATTCACGAATTCACGAATTCACGAGTAACACCAGCTTCAAAAGCCAATTGATTTTGGGACATGTTTTGCTCTATTCGTATTTTACGAATGTTACCACCAACGAGCGAAAGGATATTTCTTTTAGTCACCACGATTTAAAATTGTGGTTCTTTGAAAAAATAATAGTGAAATATATTTCACTATTTGGAATTATTAATATATTTACTTAAGTATTAATATAAATTTAAATAAATTAAACAGATGAAAAAAAGAATTGTAATCGCATTTTTTGGTATTTTAAGCTTAAGTAGTTGCTCTACTGTAATTGAATTAGGAAGACTAAATATGATTTCTACAAGAAACATTGAAAGTAAGGCAGATTATATATTAGTTAAAAATTATGCGGGAGGTGATAAAGCGGAAATAAAAAAAGCACTTAAAAAAACAAAAGCAACCACACTTGACGCAGCTGTTGATGAAACGGTTAGAAATGTAGCGGGAGGCGAGTTTTTAAAAAATGCAAAAGTCTATGGTGTTAAGAGAAAGGAAGTAATGTACTTACTCGTAGAAGGAGATGTATGGGGACTTGCTGGTCAAGAAAGCTTTAGGGGATATAAAGTTGGTGATATGGTACAATGGAAAGAATTAACCGTTACAAAAAAGGGGGTAATTACAGGATTAACTGATTCTGAAAAATGTATGGTCAAGGAAGAGGGTTCTGAAAATAGTCAATCTATTAAATATAGCAACCTTGTTAAGGTAAATCAATAAAGTGAAAAAATGAAGGAATCTGGACAGCTAAAACAGATACTGTTTATTCCCAACTTTTGGAACATTCATTTTACGTTAGATGGATTATTTTGAGTATTTTTCGGGTGTGGGTATTGGCACTAACGATCACAGCCATGCACTCGGCACGACTGATATACTAATTTAGTTTTCAAAATATAGAAATAATTTGGTTCAAATTATCGATAACAACGAAGGAAAAACTTGTGCTGGTGCATAGGGTGATGTTAGGTGCCTTTAATTTTTTTTATTTCATCTGCTAATACTGGAATATTGTTCTGAATAATTCCCCAAATCATTTCTGGTTCAACAGAATCATAAGCATGAGAAATAATATTTCGTAATCCAATAATATTCTTCGCAGATGTAATTGTAATAGTAGGATCTATCTCAATTATCTTTCGAATTGCTTCTCCGATAATTTCTAAATCTCTTTCAATTGCTCTTTGCAATATGATGTCTGATTTAAAAGAAATGAAATTATTATTGGCTTTAGTTTTTATAGTTTCAATTTCTTGAATGACACTTTGAATGTCAAGGATATACTTTAAAATTTTAGGCTGCATATAAGTCTACCTTTGAGCGGTCAATTTCTTCAATCAAGATTGGGTTTTTAAGTGATTTTTTTGAAACAAGATCAATTTTTTTACCCATCAAGTTTTCTAGTTTTTCTAAAAAAGAAAAGTAATTGTCAGCGTAATCAAGTACTTCAATTTCTTCTGAGAATTGCACTAAAAAATCAATGTCACTATTTTCATTCATTGAATCCTTTGCAGCCGAACCAAATAATGCAATAGACTTCACATTATGCATCTTACAAAGAGCAATTATTTCATTAAGTCTGTCTTCTATTATCTTTATCATTTCAATTCAAAGATAGTTCTTTTTTCAACACTATTTTTCGGATCCTGATTATGGCACCTAACGTTTCAGCTAAAATACGTATTTGAAGCGAAGCGAAGAATATGGATTTTTAGCTTTTGTTATGTACAGCTTCAAAACAGCATAACCCTCTCAGGTTTCTTCTAGCCTTGCTTGATTACTTTTGTAGAGCATATGTCTTTGAAGAATGTTGTTTTAATTTTTGATAATTTTCTCCCCATTTAGAAAATAGATGCCATTTAATAGGTTAGAAAGATCAATTTGTGTGGATTCGAATAATGCAACCGTTTCCAATAGTTTAATTCCAAGAGGGTTAGTAATTACGATAGTCGTTCCTTCTCTAACGTTGGCAACAGTAATTTTATCCGAAGTCGGGTTGGGGTAGATTTGTACGATTTTCTCGGTAGTTAATAGTTCATCATTACCAACATCACATGGGCTGTTGACTAACAAACCAGGACGGTAACTGTTCAAGATGCTCCACATGCGCTGTTTTTGTCCTAGAGAGAAGAAATTCATGCAAGAAGAAGGCGAGTAGTCCATGAAGTTATCGCCCATATTTACGTAAGGATAATAAAAACCGCTCCAAACGTTGTAACCAGGACAAGCTGTCCAAGTTGCACATGGGGGAGTATTTGGATAATTAGGAAAGGGAGGTTGAGACGCAAGTACACTATTATCAGCCTGTTGTGGTGCGGTGTCTGTTACAAAATCATCACCACAGGCACTGTCACCCCATATATGACGCAACCCAAGCCAGTGGCCAACTTCATGAGTTAATACTCTAAAATTTGGGTTGTTATAACCTACAGAGCTATAGGTGATAGTTACTCCATCTTGTTCTAACGGACTACCGGGAAATTCAGCTAGACCTAATAAGGAACCACTCATATTACACACCCAAACATTTAGGTAATCAGAAGGGGGGTATGTTTGATGGTAGGGGAAAGTAGTTTTGAGATAGTAGGGGTTCTGCGCTACGTCAATCTGAGCGAGAGGTGTATAATCATAAGTTACTCCGCACAGTATAAAATTGATTTCGCAATCTGCGGCAATATTACTGTAGTCATAAGACCAAAGACCATTAGGGTCTTCATAACCACCATATTGACCAGTGTTTCCCGTGTCAGGGTTTTGGCGCCGAAAATCTCTTGTCAGAACATCAATGGTTTCATCAATTAAGCTTTGGGGAACTTGCTGAGAAGTATTATTCCAAATAACATGGAAAACGACTGGAATTGTAATGACAGTTTTATTTAAATATGTTGAGTCTTCCAACACTTGATCTTGAGCACCATATATGCTATCCAATTCTGGGTACATTTCAATCAATTGGTCTTTATGATACATGGTGCCACAAATTTCTTGCGCCGAGACTCTTCCGGAAAACAAAAAGAACAATAGTAAGTTTACTCCAAACAATCTCATCGAATGAAATTTTATATTTTGTGCTTTTACCAGTCTATTCAATAAGAAATAAGTTAAGCTGGAATTTTTCATGATGAGTATATTGATTAGGTTGTAACCTTTAATTTACGGTCTATATTTGGACTAGCAATGAAACACGATAAAATCGAGTATAAGTGCCAGTTCTGAGCATCTTTCGAGAATGGCACACCCTAACCTTAATTGTACATAACAACCGGCTATACTTCATTAAACGGTTTAGCCAGCAAGTAAAAATACAAAAAAAATTTATTGAATGATTTAATCGCTTAACAAGATTCGTAGCACTCCCCAATGAATATAGGTGTTTTACACGCTATTGAGAAATTAAACGTAGATTTAAACGTATAATTCTACGATTAAAGATGTCTTTTAACCGGAAAATAATTTCTAAGAAGGATCTATTTTTTCTCACTTTTATATATCTATACGAATCATGAACATCTTCCGATTTCGGTTTGTCTGTCGGCTAGTTCACGTAATTGCTTTCTTTGCCCATTGTTGATGTTAAAATAAATTCCCTGTTTCTGCTTTTCTTTTATCATAATAAGTTATATAAGTTGCGCTCTTTTCACATCTAAACAATTACCTTTGCCGCTCAAAAATAAATCGTAAAGTAAGAAATGAGTATAGCATTAGGGAATCACATTCTTGTAGAGTTCATGAATTGCGATCCACATATTATGAATGATGTGGCCAATATTGAACGTGACATGGTTGCAGCAGCGCAAAAAGCCGGAGCAACTGTTATCAATTCAACTTTTCACCATTTTTCGCCTTTTGGTGTTTCTGGTGTAGTGGTAATTCAAGAAAGTCACCTAGCCATACATACATGGCCAGAATATGGCTATGCTGCAGTAGATTTATTTACATGTGGAGAAATGGATGCATGGATCTCTTTCGATCATTTAAAAGAGTGCTTCAAATCTCAATCATATTCAGCAATTGAAATAAAAAGAGGTTCTGTGAACTTGTTGACTCGAAATGATTTCGATATGACAACTATGCGTCAAAAGGCAAGTGAATGGAGAAATCCTGAGTTTTTTACACGCAACGTTTGGTTTACGGATAAAGATGAAGATCAAGCTTTATCCTTGCGTTTTACAGGTGAAGTTTTTTTTGATGTTCAATCTCCTTTCCAACGTGTTCGAATCATTGAATCATACAAGTATGGTAAAATGTTGGCGCTTGACGATATGGTGATGACAACTATTGAAGATGAATTCCATTACCACGAAATGATTTCGCATCCAGCAATGTTCACTCATGGAAATGCTAAAAATGTATTAGTTATTGGCGGTGGTGATGGCGGTACTGTGCGTGAAATTCTTCGTCACGAAGGTGTTGAAAAAGTAACGATTGTTGAAATTGACGGTGAAGTAATCAAAGCGTGTAAAGAACATTTACCGCAAATTGCTGCTTCCTTCGATCATCCAAAATTGAACTTGTTAGTTGACGATGGAATCACTTTTTTAAAGGATGCCAAAGCTGAAAATTATGATATCATTATCGTTGATGGTTCAGATCCTGTGGGTCCAGCAGAAGGACTTTTCTCTGTTGAATTTTACACGAACTGTTACAATGCACTTAAGCCAGGTGGAATGTTGGTCGCTCAAGGAGAATCGCCTAAATTCAACCAAAAAGCATTCGCAGAATTAAACCATACATTACAAGGTATTTTCGGAACTGATAATGCGCCTGTGTCCTTGTTCTTTGTTCCAACTTACCCAACAGGTATGTGGAGCTTCCAATATGGATTAAAAGGTGGAGCTAACCCAAAAAGCATCAAAAACGAAACTAAAATTGATGATTTCGTTGATGCAAAAGGATTACGTTACTACAATGCAGACGTACACAAAGGAAGTTTCGCGACTCCAAACTTTGTGAAACAACTTCTTAAAAAATAATAAAATGTTCAAAATTTGAAGATTCGAAGATTTGAAAGATTAAAGTGATTTTTCAAATTCTCGAATCTTTTTTTAATACTCAAATTCTTATCATGATTTTCGATCCAAATGGTGTTGGTATTGCCAACGGTAATATATTCGGTTTTCCAGTTACAGAAGAAAACGCTGATATTGTTATTATTCCAATCCCTTGGGACGCTACGGCTTCTTACGGTAAAGGAACGAGTGATGGACCACAAGCCATTTTGGAGGCATCAACTCAATTGGATTTTTATCATCCAAAATTGGAAAAAGCATACAACACAAAAGTCTTTATGACTTCAATTTCTAAAGAATGGAAGAAAATAAATGCAGATTTGTGTATTAAAACAATCGATTATATTTCTTTCCTAGAAGATGGTGGAATAGTAGAAGGGAACAAAGAGTATGAAACACTTATTTCAGAAGTAAATGAAGCACAAAACGCACTTAAAGACAACTTGAAGGAGCGTGCTACAACTATGATGAATTCAGGGAGAATAGTTGGTGTTTTGGGTGGTGAACACTCTACTCCTCTTGGTTTAATTGAGGCAATTGATGAGCAAGGTGAATCGTTTGGTATTTTACAAATCGATGCTCATGCCGATTTACGAAATGCATACGAAGGTTTTGAACAATCACATGCGAGTATTATGTTCAATGCCTTGAAAAATTGCAAAAATCTTGTCCGCTTGGTTCAAGTTGGTATTCGTGACATTGCTGAATCAGAAATTGAATTAATCGAAGGCAGTAATGAGCGAATCAAAACATTCTTTGATTGGGATTTAAAAGACGGACAATTCGCAGGTAAAACGTGGCAGCAACAAGTAAATGAAATCATTGCTGATTTACCTCAACATGTTTACATTTCTTTTGATATTGACGGTTTGCGTCCTGAACTTTGTCCAAACACTGGAACGCCAGTTGTTGGAGGCTTTGGACTTGAAGAAATTAACTATTTATTTTTCCAATTAGTTCTCTCAGGTAAAAAAATCGTTGGTTTTGATTTGAATGAAGTCGCTCCAGGAAATGATGATGATTGGGATGCAAATGTTGGTGCTCGCGCCCTTTGGAATTTAGTTTGTGCGGTAGAAAAAAATAGAAGGTTGCACGCTTAAATGCAATTCGCTACTTTTATCGGCGTTCTGAATAAGGATTAAATAAGTTACGGAGATGAAGTCCCTACGAATTATATTGATACTCTTCTTATTGCTAAGCTTTTCAGCTTTTGGATACAGCCTTTATCATTTTGTACTTAATTCTTCGGTACTCACCCATTCATTAATTCTTATGGGTTCATTATTGAGTGGAATTTCTTTTTTCGCCCTACTAATTTCAAAAGACAAAGGAACAAGTGCAGTTATTTGGTTTTGTCTCGCAATGGTCAATCTTATTATTTTCTTTATCGATTACAATCAACCTGAATTCTTAAAACAAAGCTACGGTGTTTCACTTGCTCTACTATTTTCTTTGCTTTTTTATTCAATTCAAAAAATGCAGGAACATTATCACAAGCGATATAACAAGCAATTAAAATTCGTTAATTATGGGACAATCATTGTTGTAGTTTCAATGATGCTGCTGAAACTGGATAATCGTTTAATTTGGAATCTATTATCCTACCTTATCTTTGCCGTTCTAGCAATAAATTTTATTCTTTATCTCTTACCGAAAACACTGTCTCATTCTAAGAATGAACCGAAACCATAAATTCGTTTTTGCCAATATTCAGATTTATCAATATCCGTAATTACAATTCCTTTGGATGAACTTGCATGAATCATAACAATTGGAGCTCCTTTGTCTGATATTACTAATCCAACATGTGAAATTCCAGCACCATTATCAAAGAAAATTAAATCACCTTTATCTACATTTTTATCCTTCAATTTTACAGAAGCATCGTATTGATCTAATGCTCTTCGAGGCAATTCTTTTCCAGCCTTTTTCATAAGATAGCTTGTAAAACCACTACAATCAAAACCTGAAGGATCATTGCCTGCCCAAACATACGGAACCCCCAAATATTTTTTTGCGTAAGCCACAATTTCTTCTCGCTCCTTCGTACTATTTCCGTTGCTAGGATCGACATCACTAGGTTTCACTTCTCCCCCAGCCTCAAAAGTTGGAACATCATCAAAAAGCTTTGCCATTATTAGTCGCACCTTATCAAACTTTTCCTTGTCCCCGGTTCGCTTTAAATCTTCCGCCCAAGAATTCAATTCGCTTTTCAATGCCGCCACTTCATACATATGGGCATTCATAACTTTCTCTCCTTCATCTTCTTTTCTCACCTCTGTAAAAAGCGTCGTTGCCTCATCCAAAGCTGTTGGTTTACGAATTAACCAGTGTTCATTTTGCGCGAGTTGAAATAAAGAAAGTGCCTTGTAAAATTTAGGTAAAAGAGAATAATCATATTCAGGCTGATCCAATAGGCGATTTGCTTTTCGATAAACAGTCTTATAATGCTGCTGTGCATAGTACATTTCTAACTTATCGAATTCAGCAATTTGAGACCAAGACTCAGAAATACAAGATATTACAAAAATAAATACGATTAATTTTCTCATGCTTTTTTTCTTGAAACGAAATAACGAAGAAAACTGCAGTTTTTTTTATACCTCCTTCTTTTATCTTCAACAACCCGTTGTGTATTGAATTTTCATTTCATTAACATTTATTTTGTAAACTCATGTTACTTTTTCTTACAATTGAGCGTTATTTCAAATATCTTTACTTGTACGGATTTTAATCCCTCAGAACTATGAATAAATATCTTTCAATTATTATTGTTGCAATTGCTTTTTCAAGCGTTGCCCAACCAGATCCAACAAAGGTTGGAACGACACAAAAATTTGACGAAGTTCTTACGTATATAAATAAAATGTATGTCGATGATGTCGATGATGACGCTTTGACAGACGCAGCTATTATTGCCTTACTTGAAAAACTAGATCCGCACTCAACGTATATTTCAAAAGAAGAAGTTGCAGATGCCAATCAATCGATCAATGGTAGTTTTGTTGGAATTGGAATTCGCTTTCAAATATTAAAGGATACCTTGATGGTTATAGCTACCATTCCAGGTGGACCTTCAGAAAAACTGGGTATTTTACCAGGTGATAAAATCACAAAAATTGAAAATCAGTCTATCGCCGGTGTTGGATTAAAAAATGCCGAGGTACGTGAACGTTTAATGGGTGAACTCGGTACAAAAGTGAAAATCGAAATTTTACGTAAAAAAGGAGTTAAACCAATGGATTTTGTCATTATTCGTGATAATATTCCGATTAATTCAGTGGATGCCTACTACATGGTGAAGCCTGAAATTGGTTATTTAAAACTAAATAGCTTCTCTCGCTCAACAGTGGAAGAAGTTAAAACAGCGATTAAAAATTTAAAGAATCAAGGAATGAAACACCTCATCTTTGATTTACAAGGAAATGGCGGTGGATTGCTATATGCTGCGCAACAAATTGCCGATGAATTTTTAACGGATCAGAAGTTAATTGTTTATTCAGAGGGCAGGGCGCAACCGAGAAGTGATTTGAAAGCGGGTAAAAAAGGTTTATGGGAAGATGGCGAGTTAGTCATTTTAACAGATGAATATTCCGCATCCGCAAGTGAAATTGTATCTGGCGCTATTCAAGATTGGGATCGTGGATTAATTGTAGGTCGACGTTCTTATGGAAAAGGTTTAGTTCAACGACCAATTGATTTAACTGATGGATCTCAAATGCGTTTGACGATTGCACGTTATTACACTCCAAGCGGACGTTGTGTTCAAAAGCCATACGACGACCTAGAATCTTACAAGAAAGACCTTACAGATCGCTATTTACACGGTGAATTCTCCAATCAAGATTCGATTAAATTACCAGATTCATTAAAATTTTACACCTTACAGTTAAAACGAGAAGTTTATGGCGGTGGTGGAATAATGCCAGATATTTTTGTTCCTATCGATACTTCTGAAATATCTGATTACTACAGAGATTTAATTCAAAAAGGGCACTTGACAAGCTTTACACTTGAATATGTCGATAAGAACAGAGAAAAGCTATTGGATAAGTATCCCACTTTTGCGGAATTTAACACTTCTTTCAAAACAGATAAAGCTTTAATGGATGAATTTTTCAAGCACGTCGAAAAAGAAGACAAAGAATTAAAATTCAATGAGGAAGAATATAAAATCAGTGAAAACCTGCTGAAATTAAGAATGAAAGCAATTCTTGCTCAAGATATCTGGGGATACAATGAATTCTACCAAATTTACAATGAATCGAATGAAATTCTTCAAAGAGCTATTGAAGTGTTAGAAAAGAATGAATATTCAGAAAAATTGAAATAATTATTAGCTAATTTTGAAAAAAAAATGAAAATGAAAAAGTTGTTAGTTGCAGCGTGCCTTGTCTCAATTATTAGTTCATGTGGAAATTCCGATCATGAAATTCACGCTCAAAATGGTGAGGTAAGTTCTTCAATTGCTGCTGGTGGTGATTCAGAAGAAGAATTAAAAGCTACTTTGGTTGAAGCGCAGGAAGAGGAAGAAACACTTATAGCTAGCTCAACTTCTATGAGTTTTGACAAAATACTACATGACTTTGGTAAAATTAAAGTTGACACCGACAACAAAGCGACATTTACAGTTACCAATACCGGTAAAAACCCTTTAATCATTGATAAAGTGGATGTAAGTTGTGGTTGTACGACAGCGGAAAAACCAGAAAAACCAATTTTACCAGGAAAATCAGATAAAATAAGTGTTGTTTTCCATCCAAAGCCGGGACAATTGAACGAACAAAAGAAAACAATTACAGTTACTGCGAATACAGAGCCGAAGATTGTTGTATTAAATATTCAGGCGTTTGTGAATGAATAAGGAGGTAAATTACACTTTATAAAAATTTAAGAGGGTCTCCAAAAGATCCTCTTTTTATTTGTACACTTTTAAGAGTTGAATTTCGAATGCTTCTTTAGTGAAATCTTTTATTATTGTTATTTTAAAAATTAGTAAAAGTATAGCTGCAATTAATCCATTAGCAAAATTACATAAACTAACAAATTCAAATTCTTATAAGAAGAGCCTAATAAAAAATAAAATACAATTCTTTAACATTACTATATTTACATCCTAATTATTTATTTATATATTTACTTACTACTATAAACTTTAGAATATTCTTATGAAGAAACTCACCCTTTTAATCGCTTCTTTTATCTATTTAATTTCAGTAAACTCTCAAACTGTAACCTATGATTTCAGTCAAGATCCATTGTCAAATGGATGGACTTCGGTTATTGATCCTGGCAGTGGAAGCGGAATTACATACGACGCTTCAGGACAGCAAATAGGATTTAACATAACAACTGGTGTTCAAAAAAACTTTATACATCGTTCACTTCCATATGAATTAAAAGATCAGTTTTGTGCTTCGTTCAAAATTCGTCCTATGGCAAATAATCAAAATTCATTTTTCCCTTTAATATTTACTCCAAATAGTTTAGTAGGCTCAAACAACCATCCGTGGCGAATGAATACCCCGGATATGTCTTCTGCAGGTGCTATACAAAATCTTGACCTACTTGGAGTATTTATTACACATATGGAAATTAAATTTATAAATAGAAATGACAATGTTGTTAATTCAAACTCCATTATGTCTTTTACGCAGCCATTTTACATGACTTCTAATACAGATTATTGGGTAAAACTTGAAGTAGTTAGTGCTACCAGCACAAGATTAATAGTATACTCAGATGCAACAATGATGACAGAGTTGAGAAACCAATTATTCACAACACCAGATTTAGATCCTTTCAATGAAATTTATATTGCTAACTGCAATGGTAATTCAGGGACAAGCATTTACGGAAAATTAGATGATTATGTAATAAACCACTGCTCGGTAGCTACTGTTCAAGAAATACACAGCACTATTGATGAATGGAATTTATTTCCTAATCCTTCATCATCTATTTTCGAATTAAATGGTGATAAAAATATTGATAATATTATAATTTATGATCTAAAAGGAGCTAAAATATCATGTGAAATTTTGATAAATAAAAATACTGCTTCATTTGCTATTGAAAATGAAAACGGTGTTTATATAATTGAAATCTTTGCTGAAGATGGCAGTATACAAAGAAAAAGAGCGTTAGTACAGAAAATAAACTATTAAAGAGATTAGTTTTCAGCTTTAAAATCCCATTCATTTTATTTGAATGGGATTTTTTATTTATTAGGCAGATAGGTAAACTTCACCAAGTTGAATTTAAAATGAAATAAACTTTGTCTTTAAAAAAGTATGGTGTTAATAGACTTGTACAAATAAACAACAAGTTAACATCTCTTTCTTAATATTCTGATCTTAATTTTATTAATATAAAGATCGCTGAATTCAATGGGAAATCGAAATCTATTTAATTGATATATTTGCATAAAATATAAAGTTATGGCAGACAAAGTACAAGTTGAAGAGTTTTATGATTCGTTTGTAGTAAATCAAGAACGACTTGGCGTTTCCGTTAGACATAGAATTATTCACAACAACCTTACAAAAATTGGGCTTAAAAACAATTCGAATGTTCTGGAAATTGGATGCGGAATAGGTACTGTTAGCCAATTAATTATCAAATCAATTCCCAATGGTAGATTTCTTGGTTGTGACATTTCACCCAAAAGTATCAAAACTGCTATGACATTGAATCCTAATTCAAACTCATCCTTTGAAGTAACTGATATGTCAGAATTTACTTCAGAAGTAAAATTTGATTTCATTGTTTTTCCAGATGTTTTAGAACACATTCCTGTTGACCAACATTTAAATTTGTTTAAAAACATCTCAAATGTTTGTGCAGCGAATGCAAAAGTATTAATCAATATTCCTGAGCCAAACTCTTTGAATTGGACCCGAAAAAATCGCCCTGAAGTCTTACAAATCATAGATCAATCGCTTTCGATGCAAGATTTATTAAATAATTCATACCCACATGGATTCCAAGTTCAATCAATTATCCCATATGCAATACACACAAATGTTTCGAATTATTTAAGTATCGTTTTGGTGAAAAATGGTGAAGTTAAACAATTGGAACTTAAAGGTAAATTCGGGCAGTTGATTCAAAATTTAAGAGTTCGTTTTCTTAAATGAAAAGAAACATAATATATATTCATGTAGGATTATCCTCTTTTGTTAAAAAGGATATTGAAATTCTTAAAGGCGCATATGATTTGAAATTATTCTATTTTAATCTCTCTTCAAAAAAGAACCTTCCCCTTTCATTTCTGAGACAACTAATCTTTCTAATTAAAACTGTGTTTTATTCAAATACGATTGTCATTCAATTTGCAGGATACCAATCATTTTTGCCAGTTATTTTCTCTAAAATAACTAAAAAAAAGGTAATAATAATATTAGGAGGAACTGATTGCGTAGGGTTTCCATCAATTCACTATGGATGTTTTTACAATACTAAACTTAAATATTTTACTGCTTACAGTATAAAAAGAGCGTCTTTATTATTACCGGTAGATCAAAGTCTTGTTGAATATAATTACACTTATCAAAACGAAGATTATCCAAAACAGGGATATAAATTTCATGTCCCAAGCGCGAACACTCCATATAAAGTAATTTACAATGGATATGATCAATCAAAATGGACACCAGGAATAAAAGAAACCAATAGTTTTGTCACTGTTGGGTCCGATTTCACAACAAAATTTGGAGTAAAATTAAAAGGTATTGATCTCATTTTATCTATAGCACCAAAATTTCCTGAGTGTAAATTTTATATTGTTGGGCAATCAGGAATCCATATTGCAGCACCCGAAAATGTACAATTGATTAGTTTTATTCCAAATGAAAAACTGAGTGATTTTCTATCTTCTAAGCAATTTTATTTACAGTTGTCAATGAGTGAAGGTTTTCCAAATGCTCTCTGTGAAAGCATGTTGTGTGGCTGTATTCCGATTGTGTCGAATGTTGGAGCAATGCCCATGATTGTTCAGAACACCGGATTCATTCTATTAAATAAAGATCTGATGATGCTTAAGGATCTAATAAATCAGGCCTTAAACGACAAGCATCTATTGGAAAGATCAATAAAATCAAGAAGAATAATTTCAGAAAATTATACCATTAACGATCGTCAATTACTATTAATCAAGGAAATCAATTCAATTATTGACCTTTGATTTTTTGTTCCAATCATGAATTATCATTCCACCGAAAATTAAGAACAAAATTAACGATCCAATCATCGCATAATTATTAGACTTCGTATAGGTTGGTAATTCAAACGTGAATTCAACTTTATGTGCCCCCTTTTTTATCTCTAATCCTCTTAGTAAGTAGTTAACCTTAAAAATTGGTTGTTCTATCCCATCAACATAAGCTTTCCATCCATCTTCATAATAAATCTCTGAAAAAACAGCTAGTTGATTACTTGAACTATTCGATTTATAAACCATTTTATTTGGAGCATATGACGTCATCTCAATTGTTCCATCACTTGAAAAAGATCGCTCCTTTAACTTTTTTGCTTGTGCTTCAAGCATTACGGCCTCATCACGTACTTTAAATTCATTTAGCACTTTAATTTCAACAAGTTTAGCAAATGAGTTTAAGGAATCAGCTAGTAAAGTACTCATTGGAATTAGATTTGTTGTTCCATTTGAATCCATCACAAATAATGCCTCCATACCTTCTGATAAACCATTTGCTAATGGGACTTTGATTGTGTCATTTCCAGCCAATAAATATTGAATAGTTTCTGCACCATATATAATTGCTTCTTTTTGTTCGATGCCATTCATAAAGAATTTTCCAGTACCAACATTTGAGATTTTAAATTCATTACCCAAAGCGCGAATTTCATCATTTGGTGTTTTTTTAGTTTCAACAGAACGTACAAACCAGACTGGTCCCATTGCATTCGTATTTGGCACTAAATTTTCACCTTGAATAAAGTATTTAACATTCAACATGTCCAAAACTTTGTTATTTGACTGTGCTAACTGGAAGTCAAATAAATTTTGAATATTTCTCAATTTAGCACCATGATAACCTCCAAGCGATTTGTGGAAATACGATGTTCTTGAACTTCCCCATGGATTATTATAATCAAATACTCTATAATTAGTTGCGAAATTCAAGGCTGAAAAACGATATGAATCTATTACCTTTCTCTTCTCAATACCAGTGTATCCCAATTCATCTGCCATTTTCTTGCCATCAAGTTCACCTTCTAAAATAGCTTTATTAATTCCTGGATTAATTGACTCCATTTCAAGAATTTTCAAATCTGCCATCGTAGGATTCAATGGATACTTTGCATCAGCTTCAGACATCCAGTGTTTATAGTCTCCATTTTCTAATGTTTCTGAGCTTAAGTAATTATTTGCTACTGGTATTAAATCCGCCATAACTAAAACAGCTAAAACTCCATAAATTATATATGTATTAAGAGACGTATAGAAATACAAAGAAAAAACGGCAATGGCAAGAAAAGCAAAAAGTAATGACCTATTCATAGATGAATTAAAAATATCCATTCTTGCAGATTTCAATAAATTATATCCTTCTGTTCTTCCTTCAATTTGGGCATTTACAAAGGAATCTAGTTGTTCTTTGTTGGTTACATCGACACCATAATTTTGTGCCATCATTTGAGGATCCATTGTCAAAACTTGTTGACGCATAGTTTCTGGCATTGAATTAATTTGTTCCAATTCTTGAGATGTTGTATAATTATCCCCTAGTCCAACAATTTTAACCGCTAATAAGAATATAAAAAACACTCCAGAAACAATAAGAAACTTCTTTTTTGTTTCTTTAATGGATTCCCTCTCTTCATATAACTTCTGCAATAACAACATACCAATAATAGGAATACATAACTCAATTAAAATCATAATTATAGTTACCGTTCTAAACTTATTGTAACCTGGTATAGAGTCAATGAAGAAATCAGTAAGTCCCATATAGTTTTTACCCCACGATAGCATTAATGCTAAAATTGCGACAGATAAATAGACCCATTTAGAGCCATCTTTAATATAAACCATGCCAAGAAGCACGAGGAAAATCATAATCACACCAATATAAACCGGACCCGAAGTCATAGGCTGATCTCCCCAATAAAGTGCATATTGAGCCTCCATTATCGTTTTTATATTCGCTTGAGATCTATCTGAGTTCTCAATTTGTTCTCGAAATTTAGTATCTGCTAATAATACAGAGGCAGAACCTTTTACATAAGGAGAAAGAAGTGTAAAGGATTCTCCTAAACCATAAGACCAATTCGTAATATAATCTTTATCTAATCCTTTTGTATTTGCAATAGCTTTAGTTCCGTCTGGTTTGATATTTATATCATTACCTCCACGAATTGTGTGTTTTGCATATTCATTGGTCATACTTATATTTCCATAATTTATGAAAATTGCTAAGCCATACGCCCCGAGTATTGCAAAAGAAGCATAAATAAACCTCTTAAATTCTTTCGTCTTAAGCACTTTTATTAATTCGTAAATACCCAGTCCTAAAAGTAAAAAAGCAAGGTAGTAAGTAACTTGTAAGTGATTACTTGCCAATTCAAATGACATGAACAAAGCAGAAAGAATTGCACCCCATTTCCAATTATGTCGATACGCTAAAATGAAAGCACCCACTACTGGAGCCATTAAAGCAACGGTCATTGCTTTAGAATTATGACCTGCTTGTAATATTACAATTTCATAAGAAGCAAATGCAAATGCCAGCGCACCAATAAAACCAATCAATGGTTTAATTCTCAGACAAAGTGCTAAAATATAAAAACCAAGTAAATGCATTAAAAATATTCCGGAAGGCACGCCGACTAAGCCCAAAAACGAAATAATCAATTTTTGGAAAATATTACCTGTATACAAAGTAGAAATCTGTGTTGTTGGCATCCCGCCAAACATGCTATTTGTCCAAAGTGGCTCCTGACCTGTTTTTTCTCTATACATTTTGGTCTCTTGGGACATTCCTAAAAATTGTTCAACATCGTGTTGCTTTAGGTTATAACCGTCAAATTCTGGAGCAAAATAGACTATGGTGATTATAAAAAACACAACAACAACAGCGAAATGCTGCCAATTCTTTAAAAAGAAGTTCTTCATGACAATAAATTAGTTCAAGGTAAAAGTAAAAAAATATTCATTCTATTTTAACGAATCTCTTCAAAATCGGCATCTTCGATATCGTTCTTCGGAGTTTTTGAAGAACTGGGATGAATCACATTGACTTTTCCAAAATTTCTTAATTTCTCATTGCGGTCATTTTCATTTTTCCGGGTGCGTTCATTTAATCTTCGCTCTTCTTCCATGTTGCGCTTAGCAATCATTAATTGTCCTAAAAACCTTAGGAGCACAAGTGCTCCTAAAATTATCAATACGGTTCTAAAAATACCTGTTACGCTTGCCTCTATAACCACAATTTATTTAGATAAATGCATGTTTCGCTCTGAATAAATCTTCGTAAAGAAAGGATCTTTCAAGTTTTTGATGAATCGAATTGCTTCGCCTGTTGATTTCATTTCAGGTCCAAGCTCTTTCTTTACATCCGGGAACTTCTCGTAGGAGAAAACTGGAATTTTAATTGCATATCCTTCTTTACGTGGATTAAAATTAAAATCAGTTACCTTTTTCTCGCCTAACATTACTTTTGTAGCATAATTTACATAAGGCTCATCGTATGCTTTTGCAATAAATGGAACCGTTCGAGAAGCGCGAGGATTTGCCTCAATCACATAAACCTTGTCATCTTTAATCGCAAATTGAATATTGATCAGTCCAACTGTTCTCAATGCTACAGCAATTTTTCGAGTGATATCATCGATTTGTTGCATGACAAAATCACCCAAATTGTATGGAGGTAGCACAGCGTACGAATCTCCAGAGTGAATCCCAGCGGGTTCAATATGTTGCATGATACCGATAATGTAAACATTCTCACCATCACAAATTGCATCCGCCTCAGCTTCAATTGCACCGCCAATAAAATGATCTAATAAAATCTGATTATTCCCCATTTCATTGATGATATCAACGACATGGTGTTCCAATTCTTCTTTATTAATAACAATTTTCATTTTCTGGCCACCCAAAACGTATGAAGGTCGAACCAACAATGGGAAACCTAAAGTGTCTGATAACTCAATTGCTTGTTCAGCACTTTCAACGATACCATATTTTGGGAAAGGAATATTATTTTCTTCTAATACTTTAGAGAAACGCCCTCTATCTTCTGCTAGATCTAAAGCTTCAAAGCTAGTTCCAAGAATTTTAATTCCATATCGATCTAACTTTTCTGCCAATTTAAGTGCCGTTTGTCCGCCTAATTGAACAATAACGCCTTCTGGTTTTTCATGACGAATAATGTCGTAAATATGCTCCCAGAAAACAGGTTCAAAATATAATTTATCTGCTGTATCGAAATCGGTTGAAACTGTTTCAGGATTACAATTAATCATGATTGTCTCGTATCCACATTCTTTAGCGGCTAAAACTCCGTGCACACATGAATAATCAAACTCAATTCCTTGACCAATACGATTTGGTCCAGAACCAAGCACAATTACTTTCTTCTTATCAGAAACAACACTCTCGTTTTCAAATTCAAAGGTTGAGTAATAATAAGGTGTTTTCGCTTCGAATTCTGCAGCACATGTATCGACTACTTTGTAAACACGGTTTATTCCTTGCTCAATTCGTTTATTATAAACTTCAGACTCTAAACATCTCAACAAGTGAGCAATTTGACGATCCGCATAACCTTTTTGTTTAGCTTCAAACATTAAGTTTTTCGGAATCGAATCCAACTGATATTTTTCAATCGTTCGCTCTAACTTAATCAACTCCTCAATTTGCTTTAGGAACCAGATATCTATTCTCGTTTTCTCAACGATTTTTTTAAATGGAATTCCTAATTTGATCGCGTCATAAATATGAAACAATCTATTCCAGCTTGCGAATTCTAAACTGTGTAAAATCTCATCTTGATTTGTCAACTCGCGACCATCAGCTCCTAAACCATTTCTATTGATTTCAAGCGATTGACAAGCTTTTTGAAGTGCTTCTTGGAACGAACGTCCAATTCCCATTACCTCCCCAACCGATTTCATTTGCAGACCAAGTCTTCGATCAGTGCCTGGAAATTTATTAAAATTCCAACGAGGAATTTTAACGATTACATAATCTAATGTTGGCTCAAATAAAGCGGAAGTAGTTTTCGTAATTTGATTATTCAACTCATCTAAGTGATAACCAATCGCCAATTTAGAGGCAACTTTAGCTATTGGATAACCAGTTGCTTTCGATGCTAAAGCCGAAGATCGAGAAACACGTGGATTAATTTCAATCGCAATAATATCTTCATTTTCATCAGGCGAAACGGCAAACTGAACATTACATCCTCCGGCGAAGTTTCCAATTGAACGCATCATTTTGATGGCCATATCTCTCATTCGTTGGAAAGTCGTATCAGAAAGTGTCATAGCTGGAGCGACAGTAATTGAATCTCCTGTATGAATTCCCATTGGATCAAAATTCTCAATGGAACAAATGATTACCACATTGTCATTTGCATCTCGAAGTAATTCTAACTCAAACTCTTTCCAACCTAGCAAAGCTTTATCAATCATCACCTCATGTATAGGTGACAATTGTAATCCTCTTTCTAATAAACCATCAAATTCTTTTGGATCATAAACAATTGAGGCTCCTGCCCCTCCTAAAGTAAAAGATGCACGAATACACAAGGGAAAACCGAATTCTTGTGCCACTTCCTTTCCTTCAAGGAAAGACTTGGCAGTTGCTTGCGGAGCCATTGGAATATCAATGCTCAACATCAATTCTCTAAACTTCTCACGATTCTCTGTAATTTCAATCGCTTTAATATCTACGCCTACGATTCGTACACCATATTCCTCCCAAATCCCCATTTCATCACATTGGATGCAAAGATTCAAAGCAGTTTGACCACCCATTGTTGGTAATACAGCATCAATTTTGTGTTTTTTCAAAATTTCAATAATGCTTTCTGGTTCTAATGGTTGCAAATAAATGTTGTCAGCGACAACTTTATCGGTCATAATGGTTGCCGGATTTGAATTTATCAGTGTAACCTCAATTCCTTCTTCTCTTAACGATCTTGAAGCTTGTGATCCTGCATAATCGAATTCGCACGCCTGACCAATTACAATGGGGCCGCTACCGATAATTAAAATTGATTTTATGGAGTTGTCTCTTGGCATTTTATGCTCTTTAGGTGTTCAAATTGTATTAAACAAATTGAGCGCAAATTTAGTTAAAAGCTCCGAGCTTTAAAATGGAATCCTTTGATGTTTTTAACAAAAAACGTGAATAACTTTTTAATGTACCTTTTTATGCGCTTTTCGGATACTAAATTTTTCTTTTCTCAGTTGATTTAAATTAGATTTGTGCAGAATTGATATGATAGCGCCTTTAGAGAAAAAATACACTAATTATAAATTCCCAAAATTCACTTTGAGTCTTGTTGGTTTGTGCATTATTCTTTATTTAGGAATTAGTTCCTTGAATAAATTTGGTCCAATAGAAGAGAAATATTACGCACTTTTTGGAGCTCCTTATGCCATTGATATTTATCGCGGTCAATTTTGGGGAGTCATAACGAACAGTTTTGTACATGTACTTTTTCTTCAACTTCTTTTTAATATTTTTCCCGTTTTCTTTTTTGCCAGTTTTATAGAACGTAGGCTCGGCTGGTTGTCGATATTTCTCCTAGGACTTATTTCCTCCGCAGTTACTTCTAGTATTCAATTAGCTGTTTCTGATGACCCAGGACTCGGATTGGCGGGTATTAATTTTTGTCTTTACAGTTTCATTTTTGTGCGTTCATTTTACGATAAACGATTTGATTTTAAAGCAAAATATTTTGTTTTGATCGTAATGCTCTTTATTTTACTGGGTTGCCAATATTTAAATGTATTTGAAGGATGGAACTTTGGGATTGCTTCTATGCTTGGTGGAATTCTTTGGGGAGCCATTTGTTCGTTCCCTGTCAATCGCACTATTCGCCTTCTTCAAGCTGTTATTCTTGTTTTGAGTATTGGAAGTTTAATCTATGCGCCATGGTCTGCTGAATGGTACTGTGCAAAAGGCGTTTCTTATCATGAAGAAGGAAACTTAGAACTTGCCACGCTCAATTACAAAAGGGCCATTCAACTTGACAATGAGCACTATTTAGCCACTGAAAATTTAAAAATTGTCGAAATAGACAAATTAAGTGATCTTGCCTACATTGCACATTATCACAGGAAATATTCACTTGCTCGACGCTATTATTTAAAGATTCTAAGACTCGATAAACAAAACAAATGGGCCAAGGAAAATTTAAAAAACCTTCCTTAACATGGATTTTGTAGAACGAAAAATCACAATTGCAGATCTAAGCCTTGAATACCTCGTTTATGGAAAAGGTGAAATTGATGTGGTTTGTTTGCATGGTCATGGTCGGAATGCCGATGATTTCTCTTTTATCGCCTCTCATTCGAGAAGAGTTATTTCCATTCACCTTTTTTATCATGGAAATTCCATTTTCCCAGTGGAACGAATTGAAACAAGTCCACTGCAATTGGAAGAGTTTCTAAAATTGTTTAATCATCTTTTAATTCAAGAGAATATTCAACTTTTCCACCTGTTTGCTTTTAGTCAAGGAGGACGATTTTCACTTTGCTTAACCCCTACTTTTGCTGAAAGAATAATTTCTTTGACACTTATCGCACCAGATGGAATGGATAATCAAAGTTTTTACAACTGGTCTTCTCGTCAAAAATGGGCAAGAATACTATTTGTGCATTGGGAAAAAAATCCACGTAAACTTCATACAATAAGCAATCTTGCCGTTCGATTAAGATTAATGCGCCCAAAAGTTGGAAGCTTCGTAAAGGAATTTTCATCTAATGAGCAATCTTTTACTCGCGCTTCTAAAACATGGCGGGCATTTAGGGAAATTCAACCAAATCCGAAGGAAATTGGTGAAACAATTCGAAGATACGAAATACCATTTCGAATTATTATGGGGAAATATGACCAAGTCATCCGCGCAAAACAAGCATATGCCTTTGAAAAAAAATGCGGATTAAATAATACCATCATTGAGGTTCCAAATGGTCACAATTTCTTTAAAAAATCGGTTATAAATAAGTTTGTCCACCTGTTACCTTTTATGGATGAATAACTATCTTTGTTCAAACGACAGAGCTATGCAACGTATTTTATCGCAACAAGAAATCGACCAAAAAATCACACGATTAGGTCATCAAGTACTCGAAAATTGCTTCGAAGAACCCGTAATTTTTATTGGTGGAATTTGTGGAAATGGCATTCTCTTGGCGGAACGATTGAAAACAATTATCGCATCTGTTTCTGACCAACAAATTGAAGTTTTTGAGATTATTGTCAATAAAAAGGAACCTTGGAGTGAATCTATTCGCTTATCCATCGAACAAAATCGTTTGAAACATGGATACATCCTTTTGGTTGATGACGTCTTAAACTCAGGAAAGACAATGCAATATGCCTTAGTTAAGATTCTTGAACAACCTACTAAAGCTATAAAGACTGTTGCACTCGTTGATCGTACACATCGTCGTTACCCTATCAAAGCAGATTTTGTAGGTATCAGTTTGTCAACGACATTGAAAGAGCGCGTTGAAGTAGATTTAAGTGCGAATAACGCTCATGCCTATTTGTTATGAAAAAAACAACGGAATCTAGCTCGAACTATTCAAGCTTAGAACATATGTCAACGCTTGATTTGTTGACAAACATGAATACCGAAGACAAAACAGTTCCGCTTGCCGTTGAAAAAGAAATCCCTGCAATTGAATCTTTTGTAAATGCCTGTTTTGAGCGGATGAAAACTGGTGGACGTATCTTTTATATTGGCGCTGGTACAAGTGGACGATTGGGAATTGTAGACGCAAGTGAATGTCCACCAACTTTTGGTGTTGAACATGGAATTGTAGTAGGTATTATTGCTGGCGGTGATAAGGCTATTAGAAAGGCAGTAGAATTCGCAGAAGATGACATTGAACAAGGTTGGATCGATCTTCAGTCCCATACTATAAATTCAACTGACTCATTGGTTGGAATTGCTGCATCAGGAACAACTCCTTATGTTTTGGGGGCCATTGACAAGGCAAAAGAAATGGGTGTGCTTACGGCTGGTATTTCATGTAATCCAGGAAGTCCTTTATCAACGGTAGTTGATTATCCAATTACACCAGAAGTCGGACCTGAGTTTATAACTGGAAGTACGCGAATGAAATCAGGAACAGCACAAAAGCTCATTTTAAATATGATTTCCACCTCTTTGATGATCAAGCTTGGACGAGTTAAAGGAAATAAAATGGTCGACATGCAACTCAGCAATAATAAATTGGTTGACCGAGGAGTGAAAATGATCATGGATGAAATTAATGTTTCCTATTCAGAAGCAGAAGAGTTATTGAAAAAGCATCATTCAGTTCGGAATTCGGTTGATCATTATTTAGCGCAAAAAAAAGAGGCCTAAGCCTCTTCTATTTAATTTCTGATAAACTCTCTATATTCTAATTTAGTCGCATCAAAAGTGAACAATGGAATAATGGATTTTGCATTTTCTTTGTCAATCATTCGAGGATACAAGTACTTAGCAATTTCAAGTCGATTTGCTTCAAACGTATAGATTTCAACTAATTTATAGGCTTGTGATGCTGTCATACAATGTCCCACCATTTCTTTTTTAGTTAAATCCATTTTATCTTCTTCAAAACTAAATTCTTCCAAATCCTTAATAAAAACATTCACATCACCCAAAATCTTCTGACAAGAGACAAAATTCTGTGAAGCATTGCTTGAAACAACTTGTGTTGTATTAGAAGTAGAATTCATGTTTGTATTCTGTCCATTTGTATTCGTTGTGCTTGTTTGAATTCCACCAGAAGTAATTGTTTGATTACCATTCGTTGTTGTAGTAGTTGTAGTTGTTTGACTAGTCGTTTGTGTTTCATTTACAGAGGTATTTGTTCCAACACCAGTTCCTGACATATTTATAGACATATTCACTCCACCTTGACCATTGTTCAATGTTGGATCAGTCACATTTACATTCATGTTTATTCCAACATTACCATTTTGCAGGGTCGGGTCGGGAGTTGTTTGTGTTTGTTGTGTAGTTATCGTTGTTGTTCCTGATTGTTGATTTTGTACTGAGCCGGATGAATTGATCGAAACATTTTCGTTCTGTTGATTATTGCCTGGAATAGTAGCTTGTTGAGTTGTTGTTGTAACAGTTTGGCTTACTGCTGCATCTGAATAAACAGATGAATTATTCGGTCGGTAAATAATATTTGTTCCTGTTGCATTTTGACCATTTGCATCTTCCATTCCAATCAATTGCAATTTTCCCTTCCCTTTTTTAAATACGACTCTTGTTGTAACAAAACTTGGTTGTTCTAAAAAGAAATTCTTATCGATATCGCCTGTTTTACCATCTGCAAAAATCAGTTTTACGGAATATGAACCATTGTTTATGCCGCTAACGGACACATTTGTTTGAGGTAAAGAATTTTGTTTAATTCCATTCAGAATGACATAGAATTGCTGTCCACCATTATTAAAAATGGTCATAGTACTTTGTCCAAACGATATTACGCCAATGAACAAGAATAAAACTGTAGTAAATTTTTTCATAGATTTTTATTTTTTTGTGCAGCCTTTACGAAGACCATGCCAATTTAGGACAAAGAAATCAATTGACAAAAAAGATTGGGATTTTAATTTTTCGAAAATGAATCAGATTATCCGATTCCAATTAACTTTGCCTAGATGCATTATGCAATAGTCGATATCGAAACAACCGGTGGAAGTCCAAAGAACTCAAAAATTACTGAGATAGCTATCTATAAGCATGATGGTAAACAAATCATTGGTGAATTTTCGAGTTTAGTAAATCCTGAAATGCAAATTCCTGAATTCATTGTTCGGCTGACTGGAATTAGCGATCGAATGGTAGAAAATTCACCTAAATTCTTTGAAATTGCAAAGCAAATCATCGAATTTACCGAAGATTGTGTTTTTGTTGCACATAATGTTGGATTTGATTATGGAATCATTCGTCATGAGTTTAAAACCTTAGGGTATGATTTCCGCAGACCTCATTTGTGCACCGTTAGAGCCTCAAGGTATGTAATTCCTGGTTTGGAATCATACAGTTTAGGTAAGTTGGTGAGAAGTTTGGGGATTGAAATGAAGGATCGTCATAGAGCGGGTGGTGATGCTTTAGCAACTGCTCATTTATTCACATTACTCATTGATAAAGATCCAAGTGACTTGTCTACCTTTATTCAACAAGAAGTCAATCCTCGCATTTTACATCCCAATTTGGATTTAGAAAACTTGGAAGAAATTCCTCTGAAGACAGGGATTTATAAGTTTTACAATGAATTTAACCAGTTAATTTATATTGGAAAAAGTAAGCAAATCAAAAATCGGGTAGATCAGCATTTACGCAATACAAAGACGAAAAAAGGTATTCAAATGCGTCAAGAAATAACGCGAATTGAATATGAATTGACTGGTAATGAATTAATCGCTTTGTTATATGAATCTGAGTTAATCAAGATCCATAAACCGATTTACAATCGAATGCTTCGTAAAAGTTCTTTTCCATATGGGTTATTTACTTATGAAGATGAAAATGGCTACAAAAGACTTTATGCGGGTTCCACTTCTAAATCCCCAGAAATACCCTTAACGAGTTTTTCTACAAAAAAGGAAGGAAGTCAATACCTCGAATATATTTGTCAGAAGTTTGAACTTTGTCAAAAACTATGTGATCTGTATCCTACAAATAATGCGTGCTTTCATCATTCAATTAAACAATGCAAAGGCGCTTGTGTAAAAGAAGAATCGAGCGAAGCATACAACACACGTGTAAATACCTTGATTGATGAATTGATGATGAATGGTGAATCTTTTTACATCGCTGATAAAGGACGACACAAAAACGAAAAGAGCATTATTTTAATAGAGAGAGGTTCTTTTCAAGGTTTTGGTTATGCACCTTATCATTTCAATACTCAACCGGTTGGAAGATGGAAAAAGTTCATTGAACTGCGCGAAGAAAACAGAGATACACGCACAATCATTAGCATGTATTTAAGAAAACATAAGAGTACCTTACAAATTATACCTTTTTAAGGTATAAAGTGATTTTCAGTGGCCCAGTGAACCACTAACATCAACACCACCAATCCAACAAACACAATCATCTTGTCCTTTTTTAATATGGACGAAATATCTTACCAAAGAGTTGGCATAAAAAAAGCCGAATCAATTGATTCGGCTTTTTAAGGTTAAATTACAATTTTATGCTTTGATCTTTTTAGTTAAATCAATTAGTGCAGGTGTTGCAATACATATTGAAGAATATGTACCGACAATTACACCAATCATTAAGGCAAATACGAAACCTTTAATTGCTGCACCACCTAAGATGAATACTGTTAATAATACAATGAACGTTGTGAATGATGTATTCACTGTTCTAGACAATGTAGAATTTAAGGCACCATTAATTTCGTCAATTTGATTTACATCCTTTTTCCAAGATAATTCTTCACGAATTCTATCGAATACAATTACCGTATCATTAATAGAATATCCAATTACCGTTAAGATTGCAGCAATAAATGCTTGATCAATATCCATATTGAAAGGCAAAACTCCATGGAACAAAGCAAACACTCCAAGCACTATTAAAACGTCATGCGCTATTGCAAGAATTGCTCCAGCAGAATATTGCCATTTTCCAAATCGCATAAAGATATATGCAAACATGATAATCAATGAAAGTATAATCGCAATCATAGACGACGACATTAACTCTTTCGACACTGAAGCAGATACACTTCTTGATTCTTGAATGTCAAAACCACCTAATTTATCAGAAGTTAAAGCCAATCCTTCTTGTAGTTTTTCTTTTACATCCCCGTTAGCTGATTCATTGTTCAGCTTATAGTTTGTTGTAATCTCAACGAAATAGTTGTTTGATTTTGTTTTAATATCAACTGAAGCCGTTTTACCTTCCTCTTTGAAAACTGTTAACAATTGCGTTCTTAAATATTCAATATCATTTCCAACTGCTTTATCGAATTTCACACCGAAAGTACGACCACCGGAAAACTCAATACTAGGATTCAAGCCCTTTGTAGTTAAGAGAATTACTGAACCAATTACTAAAATAGCTGAAACACCATAATACATTTTACGTTTTCCAACAAAATTGATTTTCGTAGATTTAAAAGCGCCTTTCGTCAATTTTGTTTCAAAACTGATATCCTTTCCTTTGTTCATCATCCAAATGAAAATCAAACGAGAAACAACCAATGCTGCGAAAACAGAAGTAAAAATACCAATGATTAAGGTCGTAGCGAAAGATTCAATTGGACCTGATCCAAATACTTTCAGTACAATTGCTGTCAACAATGTAGTTACGTTCGCATCAATAATTGAAGACAAGGCTTTTTTGTAACCTTCATCAATTGCAGCGTGCTTTTCTTTTCCATTTGCTATTTCTTCACGAATACGTTCAAAAACAAGTACGTTCGCATCTACTGCCATACCGATTGTTAAAACAATACCAGCGATACCCGCCAACGTTAATACTGCTCCAAAAGAAGCAAGCGAACCGAAGATGAAAACCATATTCGCTAATAAAGCGATATCAGCTACCAATCCAGCCTTTCCATAATAGAAGAACATGTAAGCAAATACTAAAACCAATGCTATTGCAAATGAGATCAATCCAGCACGAGTATTTTCAGCACCAATTGTTGGTCCTACTTTGGTTTGTTCCTTTATAATACATGGAGCAGGTAATGCACCACCATTTAACAAACCTGATAAATCTTTTGCTTCTTCAATTGAGAATGTACCGGATATTTGTGTATTCCCACCTGTAATTGCATTCATTACTCTTGGCGCACTATAAACAACATTATCCATTGTAATTGCAACGATTCGCTCTACGTTATCAGCGGTCATTAATGCCCATTTATCGGCACCTTCTTCCGTCATTGATAGATCTACAGTAATTTTACCAGAATTCTGATCATATCCTGTACTTGCTGTTTTAATATCTTTACCTCCAACTTTTGCTTTCCCAGTTTCAGGAACACGAATAGCATAAAGCATGTGAGCACGTTCTTTCGAATTTGTTTCTACTTTTTCAAGATCAGCTGACCACATGAACTTTACATCTTCTGGGAATACAGCCATTACATCTCTTCGACTTAAAATAGCATCAACAGCGCTTTTATCTTCTGGGGTAACATAACCCATTGCATAATTACCTGCACCTTTAACATAATCCGCAAGTCCTTTTTGACCGCTTGTCAATGCTGTCAGTGATTCTGCTTTTTTAAGCTCAGCCACTTTCGCAGTATCAATAACTTTCGTTGTATCTTCTACTACTGCCACATCCTCTACTTTCGTTTCTTTCGAACGAGAAACCATTGTAGCTTGTTGCCATTGCGAACCAATTTCTTGAGGGAAGTAAGTTTCAAAGAATTCAAGATTGGCAGTCGATTGTAATCGTTTCGCTACTGTAACCTCATCTTGTACACCTGGTAATTCAATGTACAAACGATTATTTGAAGGATCTTTTTGAATGTTTGGTTGCGCAACACCGAATTGATTGATACGCTTATTCATGATTTGTTCAACTCCATCCATTGAAGAAGTGGCAATCTTATTTAAGAAGTCCTCTACGTCTTCATCTGTAGAATTAATTCCTAAACCTTCCATGTCTGTTGTTGCGAACAAACGATTCAATTTCATTCCATTGTTAATACGCTTATTCTCATCAGAGAAAATAGCGATAAAATCTCCACCCTGAGAGGTATAAATATCATAAGCACTATCGTAAGGCTTCTTGAATGGTAAATCACGTGGATTTCTTGCAAAGTTTGCAACTAAATCTGGGATAGAGATTTCAAGTATTACACTCATTCCCCCCACTAAGTCAAGACCAAAGGCCAAACTTCTTTTCTTTACTTCAGAAAAAGTAGATCCAATTAACGGATAAACTTTCGATTCTGCCTTTTCTTTCAAAATCTGATTGATGAAAGCAGCCTTCGCTAATTCTTCTGCCTCAGGCTTTGTGAAATCTACCTGTGTATCGTTTGGCAAGAAACCAATGTTGTTATTACCCGCAGCTTCTTTCTTTAAGTCGGCAACTCTTTCGTTTGCTTCTTTATCTGCTTTCGTTTCAATCGAACTAGAAACCCAAGTGAACGACAGTTGGTAAACACACACCGCCGTTAATAATATTGTCAAAAACCAAAAAAATCCTTTATTACGCATTTCGTAAAACAGTTAGTTATCTAATTAAGCCCGCAAATATAGAATTTCCCTTTATTAAAGTCAACAAAGTTGTAGATGTATTTCGCAAGTTTATTAACAGAATGTAAAATTAAGCGCAAACAGAGCATCTAAATTAAAGATTTAGTCAAGAGTTTCACTAAACTCAATGATTCTGTCAGCGAAGACCTCCCAGGAATTTTCAGCTCTATATTTAAGAAGACTTTCCTTCATTTGCTCCAGCTTATTTCCTTCAAAGATGCTTTCAATCCCTTCTTTCAGCGATATAGCATCAACTTTTTCTACAACTTCTCCGCCATTAACTTCCTCAACAATTGACTTTAATCCACCAACATTTGTTACCACACAAGGTACCTCAAACTGAAAAGAAATAGCGGTAATTCCACTTTGAGTAGCTGATTTATAGGGTAAAACACAGATATCTGCAGCGGAGAAGAAGTTGCTCACTTCTGAATCATCAATATATCGATCAAAAAAGAAAATTGAATCTTTTGATTTACTGTTTGCTATCAATTGTTTGTATTTATCTAACTTGCTATAAACTTCTCCAGCAATAACAAGTTGATATTCATCATTCAAGAGTTCAAACGCTTCTAGAAGTATATCTAACCCTTTGTAATCTCGAATAAGTCCAAAAAACAGCAAGGTTTTTTTATTTGAATTTAATCCTAATGCATTTTGTGCACTCGTTTTGTTGTGTTTTTGACCGAATTGATCATACCAAGGATGCGCTAATCGAATAAATTTTGCTTTTGGCTTCATTTTTAACAAATCTTTCTCAACTGCTTCTGATAGAACAACAAAGGCATCGTATTGCTTTAAAAAAAGACGATTGAATGCTTTATCAAAAAAGCGTTCCTCATGTGGAATTAAGTTGTGAATTATTGCTATTCGCTTGGTATGTTTGGCTTGCATTTTCCCAAGAACTCCCATACAATAACCAAAAAATGTCATCCAATAATTTGCAATAAACAGATCTGGTTTACTTTGGTTGATTTTAACACCCGCGCTTCTATATGTGAACGGATTGAATCCATTGACAATTCTTTCTGCTGGAATTTTATCTGCTAAATCTTCTTTTGTTACTAGTTGAGTTTTACCAGGAAATAGTATCGAAGGATATTGTGTGGTGAACGTGAATGCTTTAACTTCAATTTTATTCTTTTTTTCAAAAGCTCTAAATAAACTAGCGTTAAATTGCGCTATGCCGCCACGAAAAGGATAAAAAGCAGAGAAAATTGAAATACGCATACTTCAAAAGTAACTAAAAAGAAATTTGTTTATTCGAAACCGTAGCCGATGAGTGTATAAAATAACTCATCTCCGTTTTTCACATTTAACGTGTCGAAATTCTGAATCGTTAAATGCTTGTAAAATTTAGACACCAATCCAATTCCTTTCGCATAAGTTTCATGTTTGCGTCGATAATCGACTAATGAAATGAAATCGTCTTGTTCTACGCGCAAAGTTGAATCGAACGAAAAGCCATTGAAATTGCCTTCGAGATGAAGATCATCATAATAACAATTCAATTCTGAAAACGAGTTAAAAGAATTTGCATTCCATTCTTTCGTTAAGGTAGGTTTAAAAACCAATTTTATAATCCGTTGATTCTCTTCTATTAATTCAGCTCGATTATTGGTGATTAATGCCATCCATAAATCGCTTAACACCCAATTTTCACTGACACTATTGCGTTTGTAACGATAAAATTTCCGTGCAATTCTTCCCTCATTGTCAATAATAGTGTCCCCAATAACTGTACGAAGCAAATAATTCAAGGTATCATGAGGATTTGATGCGCCTGTATCATGATGAATTTCTTTCACTCGATAATCGATATACCGACCTTCTGATAAATCAAAATAATTATAATGAAATTGAAATGGTGGATTGCTCTTTTTACAAGAAAAGACCAAAAAAAACACAAGAATTGTGCTAAGAAAAAGTTTGTATTTGCTTGTAAACATGAAGTAAATATAGGAAATTGAATTGAATTAAAAAAGAAAACTATCCATTGGGACTAATTCCTTTCGCTTTCATTTGTTTCATCAGATGTTCTAATTCCTTGCCTTCCTTCTTCTGACCGTAATAATAATATGATTTACCCACTTCTTTACCTGTTTCATCATACGCAAATTGCCAGCCGTGTCGAATACCATTTTTGTAGCGTTCCATGATCATTTTCTTTCCATTTGGATGGAAATAATCCCAAACACCGACTTTTTTGTCCATTTCGTATGAACCTTTAGAACGTGTTACACCTGTATCGAAATATTCAATTGCTTCACCTTTCAGTTTTCCATTTTCATAATTAAATGCTCCTGAAACAAAGCGAGATTTATCATTTACATCCTCTGGGACGAAGTAAATGATTTTTTTTCCATGGAGTAAATCATTCATAAATGTTTCCGATGTACTTAATCGTCCCGATGGTAAAAAATTCATCCAAACAGAATCTTTTTTCAAATCGCGATAGATTCCTGCACTCATCAAGTTACCATTTTCATGATAGAAATAAGCAACAGAGCGGGTTGAACTTTCATCGTGTTTTATAATTGCTTTTACTTTTGTTGATGCGTAAAAATAGGTGAAGGTTCCAACTGGCTTATTGTCTTTAAATTGACCTTTGTACTCATATACCTTGCTTTTTGGATATGTTTTACTCCAAGGACCTTGCTTTCGGCCTTTCGCATCCACTTGATTTTGCCCTATCCCGATGAAGGAAATCAAGAATGTCAGAAGAAATATTAATTTACCCATTTTATAAACTATTAGCTAATTGCATTAGATGTTCAACGTATAAATCAGCCTTTGAATCATCCATTAATTTTGGAGATATTTTAACAGTTTTCATGCCAAGACGCTTTCCAAACTCGATATCACTATCCGAATCACCTACCATCATACTTTTTTCAAAGTCTATTCCTGGAAATTCTTTTTGAGCTTTTAAAGCCATCCCAACATCTGGTTTTCTCATTGATGAGCTTTCCTTTGCTAATTGCGGAGCAAAATAAACTGCATCAATTCGTCCTCCCTTTTTTTCAATTTCTTGAACCATATAAGTATGAACGGACGTTAGGTTACTTTCCGACATAACACCTTTACCAATTCCTTGTTGATTGGTAACAACGAAAATTCTACCAAATAATTTAGAAAAACGAGCGATGGCTTCAGGGACTTCGTTTATAAAGTTAAATTCATCTGTTGATTTGACATAATTATCTATTATTCGCTCGTTAATAACACCATCGCGGTCTAAAAATAAGGTCCAAGATTTATCAATATTCCACATGTATCAGGCGATTGTTTTTTCAATCAAATATACATTTCTATTAGCTGAATTGCGACCAACTAACTCAGCAACAAATCCTGCTAAGAAAAATTGAACACCTAAAATCATGGCTGTTAAAGCGACAAAAAATTCTGTTCTATCAGCAATTAAACGGGCAGATTTGTCAAAAAATAATTTATCTATTCCAAGATAAAAACTAAATCCAAAACCAACAACGAACATTAAAATTCCGAGTACACCAAAAAGATGCATTGGCTTCTTTCCAAATTTCCCCATGAAAACAACAGTCAATAAATCCAGTGGACCATTCACAAAACGACTTAAGCCAAATTTAGTTGTTCCATATTTTCTAGACTGATGAATAACTACTTTTTCTCCAATCTTATGAAATCCAGCATATTTTGCTAACGGTGGAATGTATCGGTGCATATCTCCATAAAGTTCAATGCTTTTAACAACTGCTTTTTTATAGGCTTTCAATCCGCAATTAAAGTCATGCAAATAAATGCCTGTTAACCTTCTTGCTGCCCAATTGTATAATTTAGTCGGAAGGGTTTTAGATAGGGGATCATGACGCTTTTTCTTCCATCCTGAAACAACATCAAAATCATCTTCCATTATCATTTTATAAAGCTCAGGAATTTCATCAGGAGAATCTTGAAGATCGGCATCCATTGTAATCACCACATCTCCATTTACAATTTCGAATCCAACGTGCAGGGCAGCAGATTTGCCATAATTTCGTTGAAATTTAATTCCTTTTACATTCGAATCTTCTTTGCGCAATTTTTCAATAATTCCCCATGAATCATCCTTACTTCCATCATCCACAAACACAACTTCATAAGAAAAATTATGCTCATTCATCACACGCTTTATCCAAGCATGCAATTCTGGGAGCGATTCGGCCTCGTTCAGTAAAGGAATTACAAGAGATATGTCGATTTTATTTTCAGTCATTTCAAATTGGATGTTTGTAAAGATACGTTTTCAGTTAACTGTTAATTTGCTTCTTTCGATGAATCATTAACAATCAATCTTTCAAAACGCGGAAAACACTTGTTCCAATGGATAAAAAGTAAACACCTTTTTTTAAATTACTCACGTTCAATTCTTTTGTATTTACCTCCAAAATTCCATTTAGCACGACTCTTCCGTTGATATCACACAGATTGAATTCACTCGTTTCGCTCAATCCATCAATGTTAAGCATGTCGATAACTGGATTTGGATATATCTTTAGATTCATTTGCTCTAAAGCCACAGATTCTAATACATTCGAATTTGAAATAAAGAAATAATCTAAACCCCCTTCAGTGATATTAACATCAGGATCGAAATCTGCAACGCGAACGATCATTTGCATGGAAGAACTAATTGGCAAGTAATCAGAAAGTCGGATACTTTGCGTATTCCATTGTAAAAAAGTTGTTTCGTCTGGTCCAATTCGATCAATTTCGACAATTGTGACTCCGTTACTCACAAAAATTTTCATTGTATCATTTGGTGGTGCGCCGTGCAAACAGTAAAACCAACGTTGATAATTTATATATGGATCAGTATAAGTTGTTAAATCCATTGACGGTGAAATTAAAATAGTAGTACCGCCGTCAACATCATCAGCATCTGGATGATTAGCTGGGTCATTTCCTGTTACCATTGCTTTTTTTCCACAATCAAATTCTGCGTCAAAATTAGCTTGAGAACCCGACGTTGTTCCGTTTGGAACGCCCCTTTCCCACTGACCTGTCACTGCATTTCCACCAACATTCCATCCAAAATCAAACTCAAAATCATCGAAATAACCCTTTTCCATCTCAACCGTAATTGAAATAGTCGTTTCATCAATAAGTTGTTCAAAACAAGAAGTAATATATCCCCATTTTCCAACCAAAATTGAATAGTTTTCTTGATAATAGAGCACAAAATCCTCTACTCCAATACCATTTGTAACTCCTTCATGTGTTAGCAATTCTGCTTCTAAGCGAACATCCGCATTACTTATTGGATTCCCTGTTACCGCATCAACAACATTTACTGTAAAATTATATGGAGGAATTGGCACTAATTGAACATCTTTAATAGCAATATTTCCATTCACTAATTCCACAGAATATGTTTGCGGTTCATAACCAACTTTGGAGTAATTCACCATAAATATTCCTCCATCTACATATCCAGTAGCGTAATTTCCAGTTGAATTGCTTGGGTCGATTTGTACATTTCCTTGAATTTGAACACTTGCACCTGCAATTGGTAAACCAGTTAAAAAATCAGTTACGTTACCTTCCAAATACGCTGCTTGTAGGTAGTTTGGTTGAAGCACAAACAATCCTTCAGTAATATCAGTTGCTAAGATTAAACCAGAAGGTAAAAAAGGATAAGTTCCCCAACATCCATCATAACTTGTAGTTTGTGTTGGATAAGTATCGTATTGTCCAACCAAAACCATATTGTTAGGATGTGTAATATCATGAACCGTTACTCCGTCGGAATAATAACTTGTGATTAAATAATTACCTAAAACGTGAACATTATGAGGAATGACTCCAGCACCGGGTGAACTTTGAATTCGATCTGTTTCAATTATATTCGTTGGATCAGTTACATTATATGCGCCAAGAAATCCTCCTGAAACTTCATCTGTTGTAAAAGCATACTGACTATTGTCTGAAATCCAGATATTGTGTGTGAAGTTTGAAGGGCTTGTTTTTGTTCCTAAAAGGATTGGATTAGCTTTATCTGAAACATCAACAATAGATAGAAAACCATCAGAAATATGGGCTAAATACATCGTATCATTTCTCACATAACCATCGTGTACATACCAATTATCGAAAATACCTACCTCAACAGGATTCATTGGATCGGTGAATACATCAAGAATAATTACACCACCATTTCCTCGATTCGCTCCGAAAATATAAGCATAACCATTTTCATCAATATATAAATTATGTGCACTTGACCATGTTGAACCAATCTCACCGAAATAATATGTACTCAATAAAGCAGTGCTTGCTGGCAAAGGATTGAGATCAATAATTAATAATCCATTTTCTGCCTCAGTAGTCACGAATGCATGATTATTCCATGTCTTTAAGTCTCTCCAAATTGACTCCAAACCAGGTTCCCAAAAAACTTCAACTGGATTCACTGGGTCTGCCAAAGAAACAATTGACGTTCCTTTTTGAGCGCCAACAAGCGCATACTCCACTCCTGTTTCATCCACATACCCCCAAATATCATTCAACTCAGTTGCATGCAGCGCATTGTAATCGACATTAGATTTGAATTGCATATTTAATTGCCCATTTAGCCAAGCTGTTGAGAGAGAAATCGATATACATAAAACAAACAATTTAATAACGTTCATAGGTTGAATTATAAGATGAAAATCGCTGCGATTATGAAAATGATAATAATGATTAAATATTGCCAAACATCGACAAAATAAATTGAATACTTTTTATAGATTTCATAGATGTTCATGAATCAAATTTAGTAAAAACCTGAGTGTTTTTTAGGCGATCTGAATAAAATTTAGAATCGAACTCAAGATAAAAAATAGTTTGATTCCAAGATGCCCATTATCACAGAGTTTATAGCGCTCAAAAATTTATTATCTTTGTGTGCATCTTACATCAATATTATGGCAAAAGAATCAACTGCAGCAGTGGAAGAATCAGTAGACTTTGGAACGTTCCAACAAGAAATTTTAAACGATTATCGTTTAGTATGTATTTCAAGAGAAGCATCTTTATTAGGAAGAAAAGAAGTGTTAACCGGAAAAGCTAAGTTTGGAATTTTCGGTGATGGAAAGGAACTAGCTCAAGTTGCTTTAGCAAAACAGTTTCAAAATGGTGATTTTAGATCAGGATATTACCGTGATCAAACACTTATGATGGCTATTGGACAATTAAATATTCAACAATATTTTGCTGGACTGTATGCGCATACGAATGTCGATCATGAGCCTCAATCGGCTGGGCGACAAATGGGTGGTCATTATTCAACTCGAAATTTGGATGAGAATGGTGAATGGAAAAATTTGATGGAACAAAAAAACAGTTCAGCAGATATTTCTCCAACAGCTGGACAAATGCCAAGATTACTAGGCTTAGCGCAAGCTTCCAAAGTATATCGCAATCACCCAACACTAAAGGATTTAGAAAAATTCAAGAAATTCACCAATGGTGGAAATGAAGTTGCCTTTGGAACAATTGGAGATGCTTCTACCTCTGAAGGGCCTTTTTGGGAAACAATAAATGCAGCAGGCGTTTTACAAGTACCAATGGTAATGTCAGTTTGGGATGATGGATTTGGTATTTCCGTTCCTCGTGAGATTCAAACTACAAAAGGCAGTATTTCAGAAGCGTTAGCTGGAATGCAGCGTACAAAAGATAAGCCTGGTTATGAAATCTTCGTGACTAAAGGTTGGGATTATGCCCACTTATGTGAGACGTATGAAAAAGCAGTGAAAATTGCTCGTGAAGAACATGTACCTGTATTAGTTCACGTGAAAGAGGTTAATCAACCACAAGGACACTCTACTTCTGGATCACATGAGCGTTATAAGTCAGTAGAACGTTTGCAATGGGAGACGGATTTCGATTGTATCAATAAATTTAAAGAATGGATCTTAAACTTCAATTCGGATGGTCAGACAATTGCGACACAAGAAGAATTGGACGCCATTCAAAAAGAAGCTAAAACAAGTGTTCGTGATCAGAAAAATACAGCTTGGAAGGCTTTTGTAGATGACATTAAGGAGGATATTGCAAATGCTGTTTCATTGATTAAAGCAGTTGCGGCTGAAAGTCCTAACGCTGTTTTTATTAATAAAGAGGCAGAAGGATTAGAAAAAGCATTTGAACCAATCCGCAGAGATGTGTTGAATGCTTCGCGAAAAGTACTGCGTATGGTGCGTGAAGAAAAAACAGCTTCTAAAGCAGCATTGTCTTCTTGGATTAAATCGAGAATCAATGATAATTTTGAGCGTTACAGCTCTTACCTACATTCAGAATCTGAATTTGCAGCTTTAAATATTCAAGCAGTTGCACCGACATATGACGGTTCAAACACGCAAGAAGATGGTCGAATAATTTTACGTGAGAATTACCGAAAACTTTTAGAAAATCATCCTGAAGCCTTAGTATTTGGTGAAGACGCAGGTCAGATTGGTGGTGTTAATCAAACTTTAGAAGGTTTACAAGATCAGTTTGGTGTATTGCGCGTTGGCGATACTGGTATTCGTGAGTGCACAATTATAGGTCAAGGAATCGGTATGGCAATGAGAGGTTTGCGTCCAATAGCTGAAATTCAGTATTTGGATTATTTACTTTATGCTATTCAAATATTGTCTGATGACTTAGCGACTGTGCAATACAGAACCCGAGGTGGACAAAAAGCACCATTAATTATCAGTACACGTGGGCATCGTTTAGAAGGGATTTGGCACAGTGGATCTCCAATGGGAATGATTGTGAATTCGTTACGAGGAATTCACGTTTGTGTTCCGAGAAACATGACTAAGGCAGCTGGTTTCTATAATTTATTAATGGAAGCAGATGAACCTGCATTGGTTATTGAACCATTGAATGGATATAGAACGAAAGAACCTATGCCAACAAATATTGGTGAGTTCAAAGAGCCCTTAGGTATTCCAGAAATTGTAAAATCAGGAAATGATTTAACATTGGTGTCATACGGTTCTACTTTTAATTTATGTGAGCTTGCGGTAAAACAGTTGGCAGAATTAGGAATTGACGTTGAATTAATTGATGTTCAAACCTTATTGCCTTTTGACATTCAACACATGATTAAAGGATCTTTGCAAAAAACGAATCGCTTGTTAATTGTAGACGAGGACGTGAGCAGTGGTGCAACTGGATTTATTTTGGATAAAATTTTAGTAGAGCAACAAGCTTACTATCATTTAGATTCTGCGCCTGAAACTATGAGTGCGAAGGATCATCGTCCTGCTTATGGTTCTGATGGAGATTATTTCTCAAAACCGAGTATTGATGATGTCGTTGAAAAGGTTTATGCTATGATGAATGAAGTGAATCCGCAAAAATTTCCTTCCATTTATTAATTACCCTACTTTGATAGACTTCACGACTTTATCTGAAAAACTCAATTAGTTAATCTTAAGATAATTATATTCTATAGACCCAGTAGATATAGCTACTGGGTTTTCTTTTGTAACATATGTGCGAATATGAATCATTCATGTCCACTAACTTTATATCAAAATAACACCAATGAATTTTAACACATACACAACACTTTTCAAAGATATTATCGACGGTACTAATGCAACAGCACCATACGATGACCCACATTATGTTGAATATGTTAAGTTGAATGCATCCCGCCAAAATCGTTGGATGAAGACAGGAGTGCTTTCTACAGAATTGATTTCATCCATAGAACAAATAAAAGAAGAACAAAATTGGTTGCTAATTACTGAACCATGGTGCGGAGACGCATCTCACAATGTGCCTTTTATTGAGAAAATGGCAGAATTGAACCCAAAAATAAAACTCGTAATTCAATTAAGAGATGCGACAAATTCTGAAATCGATAACTATTTAACAAATGGTGGGAAATCTATTCCGATACTTGTAGTGCGAAATACAAAAAATGAAGATTTATTCGTTTGGGGTCCACGTCCATCTGTTTGCCAAGAAATTTTTCTAGAAATGAAAAATAACAATCTTCCGTTAGATGAACAAAAAATCATTTTACAAAATTGGTATAACGATGACAAAGGTGTTTCAATCCAAAAAGAACTCAACAAACTCATTAGCGCCAATTTATAATTGGACTCCGTGAAAATCTGCAGTTAAGATTTTATATTCTTCAGTGTATGAATTATCGCTTTTTCGAATCGTAACTGCATCTTTTTCCATAGTTTGACTTATTGTTGTCGTGAAACAAAAAACTGTTCGAACAGGCTGATTTAGCTTACTGTTGACTGTAACGTCAGTTTTTGGAAATAATCCATTTTCCACTGCGATTTTGCGAACAATCTCTTTATCTTGAAAAGGTAAGATCATCCAAAATTGACCCTCTTGAAATAAAAGCGACACCACTTTTTTAAATAATTCTTCAAAAGGTAAATAGGCAGTGTGTTTAGCACTGGCTTTCCTTTGATCCTCATTTGCTAGGCTATTAGAGTAAAATGGGGGATTGCAAATAATTAAATCAAATTTATTTTCAGCTTCAAAATCAAGTATATTTTTTACAATTACCTCTAGTCGGTTTTTCCAGGGAGATGATTTAAAATTGAATTCGCAATCATCGGCACTTAACACATCAATCTCAACAGCAGTCAGCTTAGCATTCTCGTACTTTTGGGCCATCATGAGCGCTAAAACACCAGTTCCTGTTCCAATATCTAAAATTTGTTTAGCTTTTTCAGAATTAACAAGAGAACCAAGCACCATTGCATCCGTTCCAACTTTTAAAATTGAATTATCTTGACGAATGGAAAATTCTTTAAAATGGAAAATAGACATGATCGAAGAACCTAAGCTTATGAATTAACTAAGGTATAATTCAATCAATCCTTCAGGAGCAGTTATAGTCATTGTTTTTTTCTTGCGATCAACTTCTTTAACAATACCTTCGATTAATGGAATCAATACTTCTTTCGAACCCTTCATAATTTGAAGTAAAGGGTTTACTTGTAAATCAATCACCGATTCAATGATTCCAACTTCACCGAAAATAGTATCGATAACCGTAAATCCTTCCACTTCATGATCGTAGAAATTTTTACCAGTTAATTTAGGTAGTACTTTAGCAGGAAGAAATAAATTTTTACGTAGGAGAATTCGAGCGTCATTTTCCGAATCAACTCCTTCAAATTTTACAGCTGCAAAACCTTTGTTTTTGAGTTTAAATGAGGCTACGAAAAAGGGGGATAATTGTCCGTTAATTTCAATAAACACGGCATCGAGCGTTTCATAATCATCTGGATTAGTAACGTCTAAAAACAGCGAAACTTCACCTTTATATCCGTGAAGTTTCGCTACATAGCCTAAATGAAAGCAATCTGCTTTATTCATTCAATGTCAATATTACTAAGCTGATGGAGCTGCTTCTTCTCCTGCTTCTTCAGCTGGAGTTTCAGTTGCATCTTCAGTCGTTTCTTCTACTGCTACTGCTGGAGTTTCTTCCGTTACAGCCTCTGCTACTGGAGCTTCTTCCGTTACAGCCTCTGCTACTGGAGCTTCTGGAGCTTCTTCTGCTACAGTTTCTGCTACTTGAACTTCTTCAGCTACTTCTTCAGTAACGATTTCAGCAACTGGAGCTTCCTCTACAACTTCTTCAACTGGATTATTTTTTGCTTCTAATGCAGCAGCTTTAGCGATATTTGCTTCTGCTTCTGTTTTCAAACGAGCCGCTTTGTCAGCTGCAGCGTTTTTAGCCAAACCTTCTGATTTACCAGAAACTTTTTCATCTTTTTCATCTAACCAAGTAGCAAATTTTGCTTCAGCTTGTTCAGTTGTTAATGCACCTTTTTTAACACCATTCAATAAGTGATTTTTATGAAGTACACCTTTGTAAGAAAGAATTGCACGCGCAGTTTCAGACATTTCAGCTCCAACCTGTACCCAAGATAATGTACGGTCAAAATTAATTTCGATTGTTGCTGGATTTGTGTTTGGATTGTAATAACCTAACTTTTCGATGAATTTACCATCTCTTTTTGCTCTGCTATCAGCAGCTACTAAATGGAAGAAAGCTTTTCCTTTCTTACCGTGTCTTTGCAATCTAATTCGAGTTGCCATAATTGTTTTTACAATGTGAGGTGCAAAACCTCGGTTTATAAATTATTTAATTGAAGGGTGCAAAGATACTCTATTATTCCGAATTAGGAATTTCAAACCTTAAAAATTGTTCAATAAATAAAAAAAGCGATATTTAGCTCATCAAACCACGCCAATGCAAGAAGATATTCAAAATACATTATTCGACATTCTCAAAAGTAAAATCGCTGGAACAGACTCTCTTGGAATGGCACTTTCGGATGTACTAAGTATTAGTCAAGATGCTGTTTACCGACGATTAAGAGGTGAAACCGCACTGACAATCAATGAAATAAAAAAGATTTGTCAAACGTATGATATTTCTTTCGATGCGTTAATCGAAATAAAAAAGGGAAATGTTGTTTTTGGATACCCACCATTTGAGTCCTATGACTTCAGTTTAGAATCTTATTTAGAAGGAATTTTAGTCGCATTTCAAAAACTCAAAAAACTGGGTAATGCTGAAATTATTCTAAGTGTAAATAATACACAGTTTTTCCAATTAATGAACTTCCCACATCTTGTTCGCTTCAAACTCTATTTTTGGGCAAAAACGCATTTGCATATAGAGCAATATCGAGATCAATTATTTAAGCATGAAAAAACAAGCGAAAGAGCATTCATTTTAGGAAAGGAAATTCTTCAAATCTATAATGCTATTCCTTCGAAAGAAATCTATGACCCAGAATTAATGCGTGGTTTTTTGCGACAAATATTATACTATTTCAAATCACATATTTTTGAGGATCCCGAATATGCGGTTTTTCTTTGCGACAGAATTCTGTTGTATTCACAACACTTAAAAGACCAAGCAACAATTGGGAAAAAGTTTATGTTTGGAACTGATGCTCCTGCCAGTGGAAATCAATTTGAAATGTATTTAAATGAAACCATAAATACCGATGGAACATTTTACTACAAAAGCAACGATTTAGAAGGCATTTACATTACACATAATGTCATGAATTATCTTCAAACTGAGGACAAGCGATATTTAAATGATACCAAACATATTCTCGATAAGCAAATCGCTAACTCAAGTATTATTAGCATCGTGAATGAAAAGGAACGCAACAACTTCTTTTACGAATTTGACAGAACCATAAATGTATTCAAAAGAAAGATTGAAGCCGATTTAGAAATTTAAACGAGTTGCGATATTCGCAAGTGACATTTTATTCATTGCGACATTCGATTGGTATAGTCAATTGAAAAGTTGAAATATTTGTTCATCACTAAAATGAACGAATATGAAATCTAACATTACATTTATCGCCCTATTTACTGCAATCAATTTTTTTACAGGTTTTTCACAAGATAAAAAACCGACAATCGCAGTATCCAATCCAAACATCAATGGACTTTCATCGAAAGTAGAAAGTGTCGCAAAAATGATGCGTCTTGAATTTATCAAATTGGAAAAATTCATCGTATTAGATGAATTCGACATGAACGATGTTACTAAGGGGAATGTTGAATTCCAATCCAACTGTCTCGGCCAAAATTGTTTAGTTAAACTAGGAACTGCTTTGAAAGTAGATTATATGGCTAGTGGAAGTTACGATCTTCTTGGAAGTAAGATTGTAATCACCATCAAAGTAATCGACGTTAAAAATCAGGCAATCTTCAAATCTTCTTTTAGAGAATTTGATGATCAAGAGCTTGAATTGCAACGAATGATTGAAATAACCTTGAAAGACATGTATGAAGTTGCGTATCCAAAAGAATTAGCGGATAAATTGGCCTTCAAGAATGAACCAATCACATCAACAAATGTTGGAAAAATCAACAATTCAGGTCCAAGAATTGGTTATGGCTACTTGCTTGGGAGCATGAATGAATTTGCTGTTAGACCAGAAGGACAAGGTGGTTTAGGAGTCTTTCCGGGACTAAGTATGATCGGTTACCAAATAGAAGGTCAATATGTAGGAACAGAAAATTTTTCAGCTTTGGTTGAAGGCATCATCAATGTGAATGGATTAGAGCAAGGCTTATTCATTCCATCTCTCAATATCTTAAATGGATTTCGTTTTGGCAAGTCAGGCTGGGAAATAGCCTTTGGACCTGGGTTCAGTTTGAAAAAGACGAGTAAAGGATTCTTTGATACAGAAGGTTTATTTGGCACAAAAGACACTTACTTCTCAGAGCGTGATTGGTATTATTATACCAATGAAGAATTGATAAATGCTCCTGAATACAACACGCAAGGTTACTTTGTTGCACCTACACCAACAGAATTTAACAAAGGATATAATTTTGACAAGAAACACGGTGACACGCGAGGTGCAACGGCAATCAGCACGCAATTCGTTTTTGCTTTTGGTCGAACATTTAGAGCTGGTGCCTTAAATATTCCAGTGAATATTTTTTATACTGCTCAAAAAGGTGGCGGTATGACCGGGATCAATGTTGGATTTAATGTTCAGAAAAGCAAATCATCCATTAATTCGAAACGATAATTATTGAATTCTATTCAATGGAAACAAGTCTTCCTAGTTAGAATTATCCATGTCAAATTCAATACACATTTTAACTTAATTACAGAAAAGCTTCGCCTCTCGCGAAGCTTTTTTATTTTTACAGAAAATATTTCCTATGAAATTAAGCTCTTTAGTTTTTGCTATACTTTTCGCCATGGTTGGCTTTACACAAGAAAGTATACCGAACACTTCTTCCTTACAGTTGAAAGAAATAATGAAAGGCAATGGTTTTATTGGAAATCAGCCTGAAAATATTCAATGGAGTGTCGATGGAAGTTCAATTTTGTTTCAATGGAATCCAGAAAATAATCCAGGAAATTCCAACTATGCCATTCAACCAGCTTCAAAACTAAAAACACCCATTCTTCTAACAACGAATGAACTGGTTAGTTATGACCAATCGCAACAAGCGTATTGGGTTCAATATGAATCAATCGATGGCTGCCTTGTGTCCTTCAATAAGAAAACTAAGCAAAAGAATGTCATCTATCAAAGCTCTTCCCCAATCTACAACATTCAACGGGTGAATGACCCCAACCTTGTTTATTTCCAACAAGCATTGAATCTGTTTTGTTACGATGCCGCGAAGAGTTCGATGCGTCAAATTAGTAATTTCATAAACGGAGATGACAATAAAAAAACCGATGAAACCGATTTCTTAAGCGAACAGCAAGGTGAATTATTTCAATACATTAGAGAGAAAGAAGCGCGAAAAGAATGGTATAAATCGCAAGAGAAACAAACGTACAAACTTCCCACACCCTACTACCTAGGAAAATCATCCGTAGAAAATATCCAAATTTCGAAAGATGGAAACTATATTTCCTTCCGAATATCTAATTACCCAACTGAAGTGGATACAGAAGTTGAACATCACATTACAGCAGACGGATACAGTAAAACCAAACCAGCCAGAGCAAAAGTTGACAGCGAAGAAGCCAATCATTTTTTAGGAATCTATGCAATTGGGAAAGACAGTACTTACCTACTCGATTTCTCTAAATTAACGGAAATCCGCAAAAAAGCGGCATACTTGAATGATGCACAACTGTATGAGAAGGATCGAAAACATGTTATGCACAGTTTACGATTTTCTTCTATCAATGCACAAGCTGTTTGCGATATTCGTTCTTACGACAACAAAGACCGTTGGATTGTATTAATTAATTTAAAGGATGGATCATTTGTTGAAATCGATCACCAGCACGATGAGGCATGGATTGGAGGTCCTGGGATTTCGAGTTGGAATACCGAAGAAGGAACCTTGGGTTGGCTAAAAGACAATGATCATATTTACTTTCAATCGGAAGAATCGGCTTACTCGCATTTGTATACGTATTCAGTAAAAACAAAAAAGAAAGAACAACTTACTTCTGGCAATTGGGAAATTCACGGAGTTCAACTATCCAACGATGGAAATAGCTTTTATTTAAGTGCCAATCGCTCGCATCCTGGAAATCGTGACTTCTTGCGCTACGATATTACAGCTCGCAAAATAGTTCCAATTTTACAGAGGGATGGCTATCATGATGTTGTTTTATCACCAGATGAAAAAAGCTTAGCTGTTAGATATTCCTATAAAAATAAACCGTGGGAACTGTATATGGCTCCGAATGTGGCGAATACTAAACTACTTCAATTAAGCAATTCAACTACGAATGAATTTAATGCCTACAAATGGCGCGAACCAGCAGTCATTACCTTCAAAGGCACGGATGGTAAAGACGTCTACGCCAGAGTTTACAATCCTGATTCCAATAAAAATGCTGCTGCCGTCATCTTTGTTCACGGTGCTGGATATTTGCAAAATGCCCATAATTATTGGAGTACCTATCACCGTGAATACATGTTCCACAACATGCTAGTTGATAACGGATACACTGTGCTGGACATTGATTATCGCGCAAGTGAAGGATACGGTCGTGATTATCGCACGGCAATTTATCGTCACATGGGTGGACAAGACTTACAAGATCAATTATCTGGAAAAGATTATTTAGTAAATACCATGGGTATTGACTCGAATCGTGTGGGAATTTATGGTGGATCTTATGGTGGATTTATCACCTTGATGGCTATGTTGACCACTCCAGGAGAATTTCCATGCGGCGCGGCTTTGCGTTCTGTAACAGATTGGGCGCATTACAACCATGAGTACACGAGTAATATTTTAAATTACCCCGCTACCGATCCAGCAGCTTACAAAAAGAGTTCTCCCATCTATTATGCCAACAATCTTGAAGGAAAATTGTTAATGTTGCATGGAATGGTAGATGACAATGTTCAATTTCAAGATGTGGTGCGCTTAAGTCAACGTTTCATTGAATTGGGAAAAGAAAACTGGGAACTCGCCGTATTTCCTGTTGAAGCACATGGTTTTAAAGAAAGTTATTCATGGACGGATGAATACCGCAGAATTTATGAGTTATTTTATATTGAATTAATTTTAAAGAATAAAAAATGATCATTCGCGAATTGCACGGAGTGGAAGAAATGCTATGTACTCTAGACGTTTTACAAGAACTTTATCCATCACTTACTACCGAAAATTATTTAGCAGAATTAAACGATATGCTTCCAAATAATCGCTACGGTCAAGTTGCCGTTTTTGATAATGACCAATGCATTGGAGTAAGCGGGTATTGGATTGGCACTAAATTGTGGTGTGGAAAATACTTAGAAATAGACAATTTGGTAGTTTCTGCAAAGGTTCGCTCTAAGGGTGTTGGTAAACTGATTTTCGATTTTTTAGCTAAGAAAGCGAAAGAAGAAGAATGTTCAATGATGTCATTAGATTCTTACACTTCCAATTTTAAAGCACACAAGTTCTTTTACAATGAAGGATTTGCCCCAAAAGGATTTCACTTTATAAATATACTTGACGTTGAGAAGATTCGGTGAATTGAAGAATTGAGGAATCTATGTTTTGAAGAATTAAGTGTTCATCAAAACATAAATATTAGCTGTGAACTTGCTTGAAACTGTGAATTCACCTTTTTGTGTAAGCAGAATTGTTTGACCATCGTATTCTTCTCGTTCCTTAATTTCAATCATCGCTCCTAAGGCAATCCCAATTTTATCGGCATATTGCAAAAATGCAGCGGAGTTGTCTTTTACGCCCACCACTTGACAACTGTGCTTTTCAGGCACATCATGTAACAGTTTTCTTATTGGTATAGTAATATTTCCATCCTTGTCAGGAATCGCATCTCCGTGTGGATCAAATTTCGGAAAGCCTAAAAAGGCGTCAATTCGATCGACTAGCTTACTGGAATGAATGTGTTCCAATTGTTCGGCAATTTCGTGTACCTCATCCCACGTGAAATCAAGCTTTTCAGCTAAAAAGGTTTCCCATAGGCGATGCTTACGCAAAATGTACATGCCTTCGCGTTTACCTTGAACTGTCAAGGCAATTTTACCATACTTTTCATAATTCACCAATCTCTTTTCTTTGAGTTTTTTGAGCATATCATTCACTGTAGCAGGTTTAACCGTTAAATAATTGGCAATTTCATTGGTTCCCACTTCCTCTTTTTCAGCATCAACAATAGTTAGCTGCACCAATGCTTTTAAGTAGTTCTCTTCGGTAAATGATAAGTTGGATTCTAACATTTTTTATATTTCAAGTATAAATATATTAATATATTTCAAAGAATAATTGTTAGACTCATCTAACTTTATTAGTTTTACAAATAAAAAAATGAAGTTTATACTACTCTCTTCTCTTTTTATATTACTTCAACTCGTTTGTTTTTCTCAGAAAAAATATACGATTTTCGTTTTAAAAAACAACGCACCTCTCCCCTACGCTGTAATCTCCATACAAGAACAAAACAAATCTCTTTTAACTGACTCATTAGGAAAAATCGACATCAGTTTACCCGAAGGAACTTACACTTTAAAAATCCATTCTTTCGATACAAAGCCCTTTATTTTTGAATTGAATACCAACACAGTAAAAAACGACATTCCACTTTATTTCAGGCTAATTCCCAACGAACAACTCATTGAAGAAGTCGTCATTAGTGGTAGTCTAAAGGAAGTCGATAAATTAAAAAGTACTGTTCCAGTAGAAATATACAATGCCTCTTTCTTTCGTAAAAATCCGACTTCGAGTGTTTTTGAAGCACTTCAAAATATCAACGGCGTTCGTCCGCAAGTGAATTGCAATATCTGTAATACGGGTGATATACACATTAATGGATTAGAAGGTCCTTACACAATGATTTTAATTGACGGGATGCCAATAGTTAGCGGTTTATCCAGTGTCTATGGCTTGTCGGGAATTCCGAATTCTCTCATCGAACGTATGGAAATTGTTCGTGGTCCTTCATCTGCTCTATATGGAAGTGAAGCTATTGGAGGTATCATAAATATTATTACAAAATCGATAGATAAAGCACCACTCTTCTCCTTTGATGCATTTACGAATTCATGGTTAGAAACAAATATGGATCTAGCAATGAAGTCGAAAATTGGAAAACGTATGTCTGGACTTACTGGAATCAATGTCTTTCATTTTACGCGGCCTACTGATAAAAATCAAGATAATTTTACAGATCTAACTTTGCAAAAACGAATTTCACTTTTTCAAAAATTTACGATTGATAGAAAATCTAAGAAATCATTTCATTTCATAGGAAGGTATTTTTATGAAGATCGTTGGGGAGGAGAAATGAATTGGGCACCAATTTTCAGAGGAGGAGATAGCCTTTATGGTGAGAGTATTTACACTAATCGCTTCGAACTAATCGGAAACTATCAATTGCCAATGAAAGAAAATATACAGCTAAACGGCTCCTATACTTACCACAATCAAAATAGCTTCTACGGAACAACTTCCTTCATGGCGAACCAACAAATCGCTTTTGGTCAACTAACTTGGTACAAAGAAATAAAAAGGCACGACATTGTCATAGGCTCATCTATTCGGAATACACAATATGATGATAATACGGTTGCAACATCATCTGGAGACAGTTTATTTCAATCAAATCAACCTTCCAATGTCACACTCCCCGGAATCTTTTTTCAAGATGACTGGACCTTAAACGAGCGACATAAACTATTATTTGGCTTGCGTTATGACTATTCGAATATTCATAAAAGCATCTTAACACCTCGGTTAGGATATAAATTCAATCTCAAAAAGAATCAACTGATTCGCATAAATAGCGGCACAGGTTACCGTGTTGTTTCCATTTTCACAGAAGATCATGCTGCTTTGACCGGCGCCCGCAAAACTGAAATAAGTGAAGAACTTCGACCAGAACAATCGTTCAACGTAAATTTAAATTATTACGGCACATTTTTCCTAAAGAGCGGCAATCAATTCAAGGTAGACTTCAGTCCATTTTACACCTATTTTTCCAATAAAATCACTCCTGACTATCTGAGCGATCCAACTAAGATCATTTATAAAAATGTAGATGGTTATGCTATCAGTAGAGGTGTTAATTTGAATTTAGAATTTAGAAGCGAAAACCTAAAAATGATAATCGGCGGCACGTTCATGGAGATCTTTCAAGTTCAAAATGAGATCAAAATGACCCAACTTCTCACTGAAAACATTACAGGTACTTGGTCGATTTCTTATGCCATTGAAAAATTGAAATTAGAAATTGATTACACAGGAAGTGTATATGGGCCCATGAATTTACCAACATTAGGGGTTCTAGATCCTAGACCCAGCATTTCACCTTGGTGGTCACTCCAAAATATTCAATTAACTTATAAAGGCCTAGGTATTTTTGAGATTTATGGGGGTGTTAAGAATTTATTGAATTGGGTGCCCGGTAAAAAATCACCTTTTATAATAGCAAGATCCCATGACCCTTTTGATAAACTTGTTGATTTTGATGCGAATGGGAACGCTCTGCCGACAAGCGAAAACCCTTATGCTCTAACGTTTGATCCGAGCTACGTTTATGGACCAAATCAGGGAGTCCGTTTCTTTTTAGGGCTTCGATTTTCCTTGAAAAAAAATTAAAGTTCGGATTCTAATACCTTGTATTTAGTTAAAGCATCTACTCTAGAACAAGCGTTAAAATGCCACCATTCCGTTTGAAGATTTCTAAATCCTTGTGAACGCATGACATTTCTGAGTAACTTCCTATTTTCTACTTGTTGTTTTGTTAGTTCGCCAATAGATAAAAAATGAGCCTCCATACTCGGATAAGCAATTTTTCTAAAATCATCAAATCCTGCTCCCATATCAAGAGGAATACCTTTGGAATTGCAAATTGTTAAATCAACTGCAGCTCCTAAGTTGTGTAAACTCTTGTTTACAGGATTCGATACATATTTTCCACGTTCATGACTAGGCATTGTATCCAATGCTCGCCACATTTTCCATTGCACACTTACAGGACGAACAGCATCATAAATCAATAAATGTAAACTTGAATCGATCAAACTCAATTCTAATTGAGCTTTTGCTAATCGAATCGCCACTTCATTTTGCAGGAATGCCCGATTCAATCTTTCATACAACTTCATTTTCATGAAATTATCAGTAGATGCATACTTCAACTCAACATAAATCAAAGGATTTAATGTTTGAACATCCACTAAATCATTTTGAAGCATCGTCGAATCAATTTTATTGTTCAAACTATCCTCTTTCATTTTCTGAATTGTCTCTAAAGAATCAAGGTACTGTTGATTTACTTCTCGTAAGTGACTATTGTCGTCTCCAGACTTACCATACCTAATTGGTTCACCGCATGCGTATAGCATAAATAAAGATAAAAACAGCACGTGTAATTTCATCCCTCAAAGTTCTAAAAAGAATTCAATTGTAGGAGGCTATTTGAACATTTGAAGTAAATTTACATCAAAATAAATATCTATGCCGAAATTATCTCAAAAGGCAATTGACATGCCTGCTTCACCGATACGTAAACTTGTTCCCTTTGCTGAAATAGCGAAAAAACAAGGTAAATTCGTTTATCATTTGAATATAGGTCAGCCTGACATTGAAACGCCAGAAGTTGCTTTAAATGCCATCAAAAACATGGATCGTAAGGTGATTGAATACAGTCACTCTGCTGGATTTGAAAGCTATAGAAATGGTTTATCTGCTTATTACAAAAAAACAGGAATAGATGTGAATCCGGAGGATATCATTATTACTACAGGTGGCTCTGAAGCATTGATTTTTGGTTTTATGACGACATGTAATCCTGGTGATGAGATTATCATTCCTGAACCATTTTATGCCAATTACAATGGATTTGCAGTTATGGCTGGCGTGAATGTCGTTCCTGTTGCATCAACAATTGAGTCAGGTTTTGCCTTGCCTCCAATTGAAGAAATAGAAAATAAAATTACTGCAAAAACTAAAGGTATTGTTATTTGCAATCCCGGAAATCCTACTGGCTATTTGTATTCCAAAGAAGAATTAGAGCAGTTAGCAGCTATCGTTAAAAAGCACGATTTGATTTTATTTGCGGATGAGGTTTACCGTGAATTTTGTTACGATGGTGCTGTTCCTTTTTCAGTAATGAACTTAAAAGGAATTGAAGAGAACGTTATTATGATTGATTCAGTTTCTAAGCGTTATTCTATGTGTGGAGCGCGAATTGGTGCGTTAATTTCTAAGAACAAAGAAATAATATCTGCTGCTTTGAAATTTGGTCAAGCTCGACTTTCACCACCCACAATCGATCAAATCGCTTCAGAGGCAGCTTTAAATACACCACAATCTTATTTTGATGATGTTGTTGCAGAATATGTTGAACGAAGAAACATTACGGTTGATGGTTTAAACGCTATCCCAGGTGTTTTTTGTCCAAAACCAAGTGGAGCATTTTACGCTGTGGCTAAATTTCCAGTTGACGATGCAGAAAAATTCTGTCAATGGTTATTAGAGGATTTTTCTTACCAAGGTGAAACAGTTATGATGGCTCCGGCAAATGGTTTTTATTCAACACCCGGAGCAGGGAAACAAGAAGCTAGAATTGCGTATGTTTTAAATCAAGATGCTTTACGTAAAGCAGTTAAATGTTTAGAAGAAGCATTAAAAGTTTATCCAGGAAAAACCAACTAGAAAGTTCATATCAACAAAAAGGCGAATCAATTTGATTCGCCTTTTTTATGTTTTAATGTTTCGTTAATTAACGAACATACACTTTCTTAGTAATTGTACCACCTTCAAAACGCGCATTTAACATATAAATACCAGTTTCAACACCTTCAAAAGTAATTGTAGTATTAACGTCAGAGATAATAATTGATTTCACTTCTTTCCCTGTCATGTCAACCATAACAATTTCACCACCAATTAAATCAGGCGTAACATTTACGATTGCTTGATCCATTTGTGTTTTGATTGTTACTTTATTATCTAATGGAATGTTTTGAAGATTTACCATTTGACCTGCATTGATTTGGTCAGCAGCAACGGTATTGTAAGCGTAATCTTTAATCGTAACTGTCGAAGCATCTGCAGCAACAGTTAAGCGAACCCATCCGTAGTGCGTGTTAGGTCCAACTGTAAAATTAGCTCCTAAAAACTTATCTGTTGCACCTAAAAATTCGCCTTGCATAAAAGGATAAGTAAAACTGATAGCAGGAGCATTAAACATCCCTTCAGCAGCAAGAACACCACCTGCACCAAACAAACCAGCTGCACTTATTAGATCACCAGAATTTAACGCTGCTGGAGAAAAAGTAGAACTACTTCCTGTTACAATTCCCATTACTTGTGCTCCTGCACCTGCAGAAACATTTGCATAAGATGCTTGATATGTATAAGTAATTGGAACAGATCCATACATGTAAGTACCTGCACCTTGAACTGAAGTGACTGCAAAATTTAAATCTACTGTTGCATCAGCATTAAAGTCCAATTGGTAAGGAGCTGTAGTTTTATCAATAACAACATCTGGATTTACATCCGTATATTGTACTTGTGCATTAACTGCACCTGTGGCAATAACTGCTCCAGCAACCGCTGAATACTTTGCCAACTTAGAATTTCTTTCAGTTTTGGTAGTAGTTTTACTCATACTTTTTCGATTTGGTTGCGCTAATTTAATTCTTTATTTTATAATTTAAAAATTATTTTTTTCTGACTTTAACTAAATCATGATTAATTACTTGAATCATCGCATTGAGGTCCATGTCTTCACCTATAAAATCAGCGATAATTTCAGCCTGTTCTGTTGGATTTTCAATTAAATCATCAAACTCAACTTTTAACAATTGAACATTTGGCTGAGCTTCAATCCATACATTTAATTTATTCAATTGAGATAAATAATTATTGAACAACTTCAAAGGAAGTGTGTCTGGTGTCGCTTTTTTACCAAGATGTACTTGCTGCGACATCATCAATTCAGAAATATCGCGATTCATTTGTATCACTTTATAATTGTAATCTACTGGCAAATAATTTAAAAGTTGTACGACCATTTTAATTGCCTTACCTCGTGCGTCGATCATCCAAGAGGTATCCTTCTGGATCAAATTCACTTTAGCAAATTCCATGGATTTATTTTTCTTCGTACCTTTTAGTTCAACATCATCAATCAAGATTGGTGTTCCACCGGCTTCAAGTATTTGCATCATCAAGGACGAACCTGTTTTGGGAAGTCCAGTAACCACTATTATTTCTCCTTTGATATTATTATTGAGAAACTCTTTATGCCGCAAGGCATTTTCATGATCACCTAGTTTATCCGAATAAATTTCTAAAAGCCATTTGTGTGCTTTCGTCATTCCAGGTGCTAGATGGATTGCCATTTCAAATGCCTCAGCAGCCTGCTGGTATTCTTCTACTTTATAAAGTGCTTCTCCCAAATGATAATGAACACTTGGCATGTAGAAATTAGATTCTAAGGCTAATAAAAATTCATCTATCGCAGCATCTACTTTGTTTTGTCTTAAAAACGAAATACCTAAACCATGGTGTGCGATTGAATTACGCTCATCAATTGCAAGTGCTTTGATATACTGTTTTTCTGCTTTTGAAAAGTTCTTTCTTAACTTATGAATTTTTGCAATGTTCAAGGCAATATCTAAACTATTTGGATTTTTTTTCTGAACTTTTTCTAATAAGGGAAGTGCTTTCCCAGGTTTATTTAGAGCCAAGAGCATTAATCCTTCAATATATTCTAAGTAATTGGGTTCCTCAAACTCTTTGTTTAAAAATGGATCTTCAGGATTTTTTTCTTTTACCTTCTTTTTAGTTTCTTCCAAATCTTTCCTTTCTAACTCTTTAAGTTGAGTTATAATTTCGCCAACTTTATCATAACGTTTCAAGTTTAAATAGGCAAAAGCTAAACGCTGACCATATCGAATAACAGAAGATTCGGTAAAAATTCTTTCAAAAATTAGAATAGCCTCTTTAAGTCTTCCACCATCAACCATATTACGAGCGACATAATAATCACTTTCCAATTTTGACTTTGCAACCATTTCTAGCTTATCATCATCCATTTTATCAATGTAACCTAATTCAACGAGCTGCTGCAAAGCCTCTTGTGCTGCCCAAGGATCTTCAACTGCATTTTTATCATGCATTCCACTGAATCCTTCTCTTTCTTCCCAACTAGGGATGAATTCAAGTTGAATCTCTTCACTAAACGCATAAGTGAGTGCTTTCCCTTCCATATCGCTTCCTAATGGCAGACCTGATAATGCAAGAATGGTTGGAGTGATATCGATTATTGATGCTCCTGTAATTTCTTCGCCTGTATTTTTAATTCCTGGACCTTTCATTACAATAACGCCATAAGGGCTGTGTTCAGCTGCTGGGCCAGAAGGCTCTTTTGGGATTTGTAATGGTCTTCTATGATCTGAATAAAATCCATGATCGGACAAAAGAATCACCGTCGTTTGGTCATCAATTAACTCCAAGGTCCGCTCAAGCATCATATCGTGAAATTGATAGCCTGATTCTACAACATGTTTAAAGTTTTCAAATTCCTTTTCGTTAATGTGTTTTCTCAATGGTGGATGATAACGCATGGCAGTATGACAAAAATGGTCAATTGCATCATGGTATATTCCCATAAAATCCCATTCAGTATTTTCCATTAAATGCGTTGAAGCAGCATGCACAGAAGCAGCGTTAGCAATAATCTTAATAATACTTGCTACTCGTTTATCTTTTCGAAGTTCAATATCTTCGACGATATTCGGAACGAAAGGTGCCACCATATTTAGCGTAATTTCATGCGGATGCACCCGAAATTCTTTCATTTCTTCTTCTCTCTCTTTTGGGTGAATTGTGCCATCGGGCATTTTCCAATCTTCACGAGAAGCTTTAGTTGCAACTTGGTATAAATTGGAAACCATCACACCATTTATTTCCTCGACTGGGTTTGAAGGCCACCAAGAAACAACGTTTGTTTTTAGATTTTCCTGCGTGAACATATTCCAAATCGCTTTCACTTTTCTCGAGGTAGAAGTCACAGGGCGTAAACCTTCACCTGTCGGAACTGGTTCAACAAAACCACATACGCCATGCTTATCAGCTCGAACACCAGTTGCAATGGAGGTCCACAGCATCGGAGATAAGGGAGGATCTAAGGTTTTTAAGCGACCATAAACTCCTTCACTCATTAACTTTTGCAAAGCGGGCATTTTACCTTGTTGTATTAAGGGTTCAATGACTGACCATTCTGCAGCATCCCAGCCGATTACTAAAATCTTACTTGCTAGCTTCTTTGCCATCTTCTGTCTTTTTTTGAGCTTCTTTTTCTTGCGCTATTTGCACAGCCTCTCTCCATTTCTTTAATCCTATCGAACCTAGCGCTAAAACAGCTAAAGATCCTTGAGGACCGATTTGAACAATTCTATCCGATTTCTCCATAAAGCGAAAATACTTTTTTTAAACAAAAAAAGCCGACTTTTCAGTCGGCTTCTTAAATAAAATTATTAGTTCTTAATGAACGATTAATTTCTTAGTCATAGCACCTTCATTAAACTCAGCAGAGATAACATAGATACCAGCAGAAAGACCGTTCATATCAACGATGAATATTTCACCATCAACTGAAGAAGTAGAAACAACTTGTCCTGTTGAAGAAACCAATGTAATTTTTCCATTTGTCAAACCACCATTGATAACAACTTTAACCGTGTTATTCGTTTGGTTAATAAAATGAACAAGGCTTTCTAATTCCATTGTGTTAACTCCAGCCATTTGACCAGCAGTTATAGAACCGTTAGCTGTTGCATTGTAAGCATAATCTTTCAATGTCCAAACATCACCGATCGCTTGAACATCCATGCGAGCCCAACCATAGTGAACATTTGCTCCTACAGTAAATCTCAAACCTAGGTATTTATCAGTAACACCATTCCAGTTTTCACCGTAAGGATTCGCACTTGCAACATTGTAAGCCATTGTGTTAGTAGATGAAATCCAGTTCAAAGTATTATTGATCGCATCATTCATATTCAATGCTAATGCATAATTAAAAGCAGAAGGAGTTTCACCAGCAACTGCGTTAGCTGCAACTGCAGGTGCGACAAGTGAATAACGTACACGAGTACCTGCATCAGTAGTATCACCAGCAGCTAAGATAAAATCTACCGTTGCATCATTGTTTAAATCCAAACCAATGGCAGTTAAACCATTTGCATTGTTATCGTCATCAACAGAATAATCTGGATTAACATCTGTGTAAACCACCTGTGCAGTAGCACCTGAAGCTGCCGCTACAACAGCAACAGCAGCAGCTGTGTAACGAGATAATTTGTTTTGTAATTCTTTTTTCATAGTTTGCTTTTAATTAGTTCTTTAAAAATCTACTACAATATTATGTCAAATATCTGTAAAAAACCAATCAAATTAAAAATTTCTTAACAATATCTTTGTCAAGATCATCAATTGAGTTAATATATACAATATCAAGATTTGGTTGTTGACCAAGCCATATTTTTGCCACTCTTTCTTGTTTTTCAAATGCCTCCATTAAATCCTTATTATATGTACTTGATTTAATCTTCATCTTCTTGTTTGTTTGTTGAGTTACATTGTGAATATTATCGAGCACATATATGAATCTGTACGAATATATATCGTTTAAACTTGCAATAAAATTTAAGGGTAGGAAAATTATTTTTTCTTTATATTTTGACAACCAATTCGTTTCAATAACAGAAATTTCACTACCAAAAAGATCAGATAAATTACCATCAATTTTCACACCATCGACTGTCAACTTTTCTAAAATACCAATTAACTTGTCACTAGGCATTCCTGTAATAATTACCCTTTCTCCTAAATCCAAGGGTTTCAAAACTTTTTTGAAATATTCCGCTTTTTCTTGATTTCCAATTATATCATATAAGTCCGCTAACCATCTATAGATTTTAGGTAATTCAGGAGTCATTGTTGCAACTAACTCAAAAGTTTGAATCGCATGTTCATATTCTTTCATCAGTGCTAAGGTTTCACCTAAATGAAAATGTGCAATCGGGAAATAATAAAGGCGCTCAGTTGCATTTAGAAAATTATCAAGTGCTTTTTCATATTTTTCTTCCCGTAAGTAGGATAGTCCAATACCTTGAAAAGCATGAGCGTTTTCAGGATCATTTTCAACTACCTTTTTAAAACACTTTCTAGCAGATTTAGTTTCAAGCAAACTGTTTAACAAACGTCCCAGCTCAAATAAAATTTGTGAATTATCTGGATTTGAAGCTTTTGCCTTTTTCAATAAATTCAAAGCACGATCTGGATTGTTCAATCCTATTTGGATTTTAGCCTCCAAAATATCCATATAAACCTCTGACAATGAGCTGCCTTTTCGTGAGAACTGCAAGTATTCATCTGCCAATTTAAACCGTTTGGTTTTGATAGAACATTCTATAATTTCGATGAGATACCTAAAATCAGGCTTTTTCTTGTTCTCAATTTCCAATAAAATTTCTAAAGATTCCTCATATTTTCCAAAGCTAGAATAAGACTTGGCTAAATAAAAATTATTCTCTCTTATGATTCCCTTTAAGTATATTTCATTTTCCTCCGAACTATCATTCAATTTCACATCATCGATATATCCTAAATCCACCAATTGCTGCAAAGCTGCTTCATTAGTGTCTTCATAAACTTCCTTAACTTCAACTAATTCTCCTCCAGGTTTATCTACATTTTCCCAACTATCTATATAACTAATTGTTCTCGGATGATCATAAATATCGACTAATGGCTTTCCATCCATATCTCTTCCAATGGGCAAGTCAAAAAGGGATAAAATTGTTGGTGTTACATCGAGAATGGAAGCTCCATAAATGCTTTCACCTTTTTTAATTCCTGGCCCTCTTGCAATAAAAACGCCGTATGGTGCATGTTCAATCGCAGGACCAGAAGGGACTGCCGGAACATGGGTTGGTCTTAAATGACCAGAATGAAAACCATGATCAGAAACAAGCACAACAGTTGTGTCATCCTCAATCATTTTTAATAAACGGTCCAACATCATATCATGAAAAATATAGGCTCCAATTACTACATCTTTGAATAGCGCAAATGCTTCATCGTCCAGTCCTACCATTTGAGGTGGATTATACTTCATAAATGCATGACTAAAATGATCTATTGCATCATGATAAACCGCCGTAAAATCCCATTCTTCCGTTTCCATTAACTCCGTACAAGCAGCATGGATTGATGAGGCGTGTGCAAGAAACTTTGAGATAACCGTCAAACGCTTATCTTCTTTTTTATCCAAAGTCAATGCCTGCGGGACAAATGGCATAATTAAGTTTCCAGTAATTTCTGCTGGATGAACTCGTAGTTCTTTTAATCGATCTTTTATTCTTTCGGGATAAACCGTTCCTTCAGGCATTTCCCATTCATTAATCTCTACGGTCTCTTTTCCTTTCTTTTCCTGCTGAAAAAGATTGGATACCATGCAGCCGTTAATGCTTTCAACTGGGTTACTCGGCCACCAACCGATAATATTTGATTTATAACCTTCCATCGTCATCATATTCCAAATAGCTTTCACTTTACGGTAATGCGATGAAACAGCCCTAACTCCACCTTTACCATCTGGCTCTACAAATCCTAAGACTCCATGACGATAAGGTCGAACGCCCGTGGCCATGGAAGTCCATAACATGGGAGATAATGGTGGATCCAATGTAGCAAGTTTGCCTCGCACACCACTATCAACAAATTTTTTCATGGTAGGCATTAAACCATTCTCCATTAATTTATCAATGATTTTCCAGTCGGCAGCATCCCAACCAATTAAAAGCACCTTATTTTTTTTCTTCATTCCCGGCTTCTTTCGTCTCTTTTTCTTTCCAATTCATTGAAGCTTTTTTCCAAGCTCTTATCCCTACATTTCCTAGCGCTAATATTCCTAATGTTCCTCCAGGTGGAACTTCAAAGGGCTTTCCATTCATTATGATGACAGCAGCTGATGACTCTTTAGAAGATTTTTTTGATCCCATTATTTATTTCTATATAATTCAGGTTTTACAACGGCAATTAATTCATTTATATCGGTTGAGATTGCGCAAAATTCTTTTAATTTCAGGATTTGAGTTTCAGGATTTCCAACTAAATCAGTGTAATTAAGATCTAGATAGTCGATAGAATTATCCTTAAAAAACTGATATGTTTTCTTTAAATGAAATTCATAAATGGTTCGAAATTTTTCACGCTCCGACGTTTGGTCTTTTTCTAGCATCTTTTCTTGAGAACGCAATATCTGATCCATATCACGGCGCATAAACACCACCTTATACTTAAGATTTTTATCTAAGAACATAGGTAATGGAGCCACAATTTTTACCTCTTTTCCAAATCCCTCTTTAAGAAATGAGTTATCTTTGACAATCCCTTTTACGGCCTCTAATTCATAATATCCTTCTGGATTATTAATATCCTTTTCACGTTTACCGTCAGACAAGATTGGTAAATTGCTTTTTGCAAAAATTTGCATCATTAAAGAAGTACCAGATCGAGGTAAGCCAGTAACTATTGTTATTTCTTCCATACACTTATAAAATCAAGTGTAAAAATAGAAAATTATGCTGGATTTACTAGTTCAGAGTTGTTGTGACGTTCAGATAGTTTATCCTTGGGTATTAAGGCATCTTTATCATATTTAACGAACATATTTGACCAGATAATTTTAGAATAAGCATAAATCATAGGGCTCAAAAGAATTATAGCTGTTACTATGGTGCCAATTTGCCAAGCGATTGAAACATTCTCGAAAAACAAATTAAAAGAAACCCAGAGTGTCACAAACGTTGCAACACCTAAGGCATACGCTACGTACATTGCCCCGTAAAAAAAACCTGGTTCTTTGGAATACTTTAATCCACACATAGGACAATTTTCTTTTACATCCCCCATGTACTTATAATTGTAAATAGTTGAAACAAAGAAATCACCTTCTTGACATTGTGGACATTTCTTATTTATAATACTATAGATTTTTGTTCCTTTCTTCAATTGACTTGTTTTAAAACAAAATTAAGCTCTTTAAAGTTATCCTTTTGTTACATCAGTTACAAGAATAAAATTAGTGAGTATATCAAAATTAAAAAATGACAATTATCACTTTTTTAGCAATTTAATAAAAATAAATGTATATTTGACTCGCCAAACTAAAGCAAACTATGAAAAAACTTTTACTCTCATTGACAATGAGTATTGTAGGGATGTATTCCGCACAAGCTCAATGCACTACAACGAATGCAACTTCTTGTGTTTGTGAAGATGCCTCTAACGATTGTTACTTATTTCCAGACATTACTGCCTCATGGAAAGGCATTAGCAACAATGGTTTCATTGAATATCCTCAAACTGGCGCAGGAACGAACTATGCTGGACAAGGTCCTGATGATGGTCGTTTAAGAGTTTCTGGTTCTACTCCAAATATAGGTCATGGATCATTTACTGTTCGTGGTTTAGATGCAAGTGGAAAAAGAGCATTTATATGTGGTTCTGACACTGTTTTCAATGTCAACGCTGCAGGAGCATTTACCTGTCCCAATGGTGATCCTAATCCGAAACAATTGGTAATTCAACGCGTTTACAAAAAAGAAGCTAACGTTATGAGTTATACTGATTTTTGGAGTGGAAGTATGACTTATCATCCTTCTCATGGACATAATCACGTGGATGATTGGGCAGTTATGACATTAAGAGTTCAAACAGCTGATCCGAATCCATTAAACTGGCCAATAGTTGGTGACGGTGCTAAAATCGGTTTTTGCTTGATGGATTATGGTCAATGTGGAACTACTGGTTCTACTTATGATGGTCACTGCAGAGATATCAATACTGTTTACTTAGGAGGAAACACAATGTATAACGTAGATTTCCCTAACTGGAATTTAGGTGGTGGAAACTACAATTGTTCTACAACTGAACAAGGTATTTCTTCAGGTTGGACAGATGTTTATGGTAAACATTTAGATGGAATGTGGATTAACCTTCCTAAAAATGTCTGCAATGGTGATTATTATATTGTTTTGGAAGTTGATAAGAACGATGACTTCTTAGAAGAAGATGAAAGCAATAATTTTACAGCTGTTCCAGTTACATTAACGATGCAAAATCCTGCTGGTTCAGGTCAAGCACCATTGGTTTGGGCGGATGGCTCTACAAATATTTGTGGTAATAACGGAAGTGTTATACTAACAGCAACTGGTGGTAGTGCCTTTTCATGGTCAAATGGTGAAACAACACAAACAATTACTGTTACACAACCTGGAAGTTATACTTGTACAGTTACTAACTATTGTGGAACAAGTACCTCTGAACCTTTTGTAGTGAACGAAGTGCAAGTTAATACGCCTGCTGTAACGGGAGATACTGTATGTGTTGAAGGCACTATGGATCTTTCAGCAATCTCAACTGGAAGTATAAAGTGGTTTGATGATTTAGGGAACATGGTTGGAACAGGAAATACGTTTACAACTCCTCTATTAAATACAACTACAACTTACTTTGTTCAAAATACGGATACGTATCAAGATACACTATTCTCTGAGCCTCATACAAATGGTATTGGTGGTGGCGGATATGTTAATTCTGAACAATATGAACTTTTTGATGCAACAACACCGATTGAAATAAAATCTGCTTTGATATACGCTCAAGGTGCTGGATCTATTACAGTTGAATTAGTTGACGGCGGATTAAATGTTTTAGGAACTGTAACTACAACCGTTCCTGCTGGTGAAAGTCGTATTGATTTGAATTTCTCAGTACCCACTGGCTACAATTTTAGATTGGTTGGTAAAAACATCACTACTGGTGGATTATATAGAAACAACAACAGTGCAACTTATCCATATGTAATCGATAACGTAATGAAAATAACTGGTGCATCTGCAGGAGCTTCATATTACTACTTTTTCTATGATTTAGAAATTGTTGCTAGTAATGGAACTTGCCCAAGTGAACTTGTACCAGTTCAAGCGGTAGTTGAATCTTGTTTAGGAGTAGGTGAAAATATACCTTTCAAAAATTCAATGAAAATTGCACCTAATCCTAACAATGGAAACTTCTCTGTAATGTTCAATGCCAATAATAAGGCCGACGTTGAATTAGAATTAGTTAGCTTAATAGGTACTAAAGTTTATTCAAAGAAAATTGAACAAGCTCAAGGTGAAATGACTTATGATATTAATGTTTCAAGTCTTTCTAAAGGAGTTTATCTTTTCAATGTAATTTATGAAGGTAAACCATACACTCAAAAAATCATCATCGATTAATACCAAGATGAAACAACTATGTATTCATTTGCTTCCGTTGCTCTTTTGCAGCGGAAGCTTTTTTTTGAACGCTCAAAATTATGATTGGGAATTATACTCAATCGCGAATTCAGGTCTTCCTGATAATTCAGTGCGTTGTTTAGCTTTTGATAACAATCAAAAACTTTGGATAGGGACGGATAATGGTATGGCAACTTTTGATGGAGTCATTTGGAACATTTACAATACAACTAATACATCCATGACTGATAACTCTATAAGAGCCATTCACCATATGGAAGATGGTACGGTTTGGATTGGAACAACCCATAGTGGAATCTATAAATTCGACGGAACAAATTGGATAAATTATACTCCAGTAAACTCAGGACTTCCAGATTATTTCATTAGAACAATAACGCAAGATTCCATTGGTGATATTTGGATTGGTACTGTTGAAGGTTTAGCGCGTTTTGATGGGACAAATTGGCAAGTGTGGACAATAGCGAATGCTGGCCTGAACTCAAACAATATTACAAGCATAGCTGTCGGATTTGATAATAAAAAATACATCGGAACAATTAATGGGGGGCTCATCTATTATGACAACGGTAGTATAACGGAATACACCATTTTAGAAGGAGGTATTCCAGATAATTCATCCATTGGTATTGTATTCGATGATCAAGACAATCCATGGTTTGCATCTCCATCCAACGGACTTTTTCACGATAATGGTAGTCAAAATTGGACAAGCTATACGATGCAAAATTCGCCTATTATGTCAAACGGATTGACATCCATTGTTGTTAATAACCAAAATGAATTTTTACTTGGGACCCAAGAAAGTGGTATAATTCTCTTTACGCCGCCAAATCAATGGAATAATATTAATTCAACAAACTCATTGCTGTCTGATAATCACATCTTGAGTTTAATTATTGATAGCGAAGAATCAGTTTGGATAGGAACCAATTCGCAAGGTTTAGTCAAAATGATAAAAAACACATATTCGTTAAATGAAATACAAGAAAATTCAATTTCAATTTACCCAAACCCATTTAATTCTGTCATTCATATTAATTCCAAAACTGAAATAATTGATTTTTGCATTACTGATTTGACAGGTAAAACAATAAACAATATCAGACAAACCTCGGATAATAATCAGCTTGCCATAGAAATCATTACTGACAACCTATCTGAAGGTGTGTATATCCTGTCGATTCGAACAAAATTAGGTTTCGAAAAATTTAAACTTGTCAAAGACTAAAAGGAGGTCATTAAAAATCATGACCTTTATCATATTTTCAATTGAACTTAATCATTTCTAAACGCTCATCCCTGTTGTTTCTTTGCAATTAATACTTTATGAATTTTCAATTCGATTAAGATTGATTCATAGAATGTAACGAACAACGGGATTAGCTATGAGTACTGAAACGATTATTGAAGAAAAGCTTCTAGCAGAATTCGAAGCTAAAATAAATGCCGACATCAAAATTGAACCTAAGGATTGGATGCCTGACGCTTATAGACAGCATTTAATTCGTCAAATGTCACAACATGCCCATTCTGAAGTTATTGGAATGCAACCTGAAGGCAATTGGATCACGCGAGCACCTTCATTGAGAAGTAAAAAAATCCTCTTAGCCAAAATTCAAGATGAGGGAGGACATGGCTTATATTTGTATAGTGCTGCAGAAACCTTAGGTGTTAGTCGCGATCAATTTATTCAATGGTTGCACGAAGGAAAAGCCAAATATTCATCTGTTTTTAATTATCCAACTTTAAATTGGGCAGATATAGGTGCTATTGGCTGGTTAGTCGATGGTGCAGCGATTACCAACCAAGTTTCACTTCAGCGAACCTCTTATGGTCCATATTCGAGAGCAATGGTTCGAATTTGTAAAGAGGAATCTTTTCATCAACGACAAGGATATGAAATCATGTGGCGAATGATGGAAGGAACAGTAGATCAACAAAAAATGGCTCAAGATGCTATTAATCGATGGTGGTGGCCTGCATTAATGATGTTTGGACCGCATGATACAGATTCACCTCGCACTAGTTTGGCGATGAAATGGCGAATCAAACGCGAATCAAATGACCATCTAAGGGAAAAATTCATCAATAAGACAATCTCTCAAGCAGAAATTATCGGATTAAAAGTACCCGATCCAAATTTAGTTAGAAATGCTGACGGGACTTTTAAACATGGAGATATTAATTGGGATGAATTTTGGCAAGTTGTAGGCGGAAACGGGCCCTGTAATCAGCAGCGTTTAGAACATCATTTTAATGTTCATAAGGAAGGAGCATGGGTCAGAGAATCTGCCTTAGCATATAATTTAAAACACACTAACAATCAGTAAAAATGGACAAGGAAAAATTAAAAAATAAACTGATTGAAATTCAGACAACAGTTGTAAACGAAATTAATGAGAAAATTGCAACAACTCATAGCATGGTAGATATTGATGAAACGGATACAATTGACCCTGAAGATTTATCACATCAAACTGAATCTTTGTTGACTGAACAATTGTTCAGAATCAAATTACAAAAAGCAGAAAATGACTTGAACCTTTTGGAACAAATCAATTTTGATCTAAAAACAGAAGTTGAACCTGGCGCATTAATCAAAACAGAAATGTTCCATTTTGCAATTGCTACCGCAACAGTGCCATTTGATTTAGAAGGTGTGCATGTAATAGGCATCTCCTCTGAATCACCAATTTATAGCGTAATGAAAGGATTAAAGAAAGGAGATAAATTTAATTTCTCAGATAAGTCATATGCAATTTTAGAAATCCATTAATTTTTAACCTATGGAAACAAAAGATAATCAAGGTCAACTTTGGGAAGTATTTATCCAATCAAAACCCGGTCAAGCATATAAACATGTTGGGAGTATTCATGCATATGATAAAAACATGGCAATTGAAAATGCACGTGATACTTATACTCGAAGAGGTGAGGGAACAGGACTATGGCTAATTCCAAGTTCAGAAATTGTTTCAGTTACTGAAAATGAGGCTGAGTACTTTTTTGAACCTGCCGATGCGAAAATCTACCGACACCCAACTTTTTACAATGTACCTGAAGGGGTAACAAATATGTAAAACCATGGATCTTAAATTAAAATACTACTTTCAAATCGCAGATAATGCGCTCATTTTAAGCCATCGCTTAAGTGAATACTGCAGTCGCGCACCGTTTCTTGAAGAAGATTTAGCGAATACAAATGTTGCATTAGATTTAATTGGAATTGCTGAAGCTACTTATGGTCAAGCAGCTCTTATTCAAGGAAAAGGATTAACAGGAGATGATTTAGCTTATCGTCGTCCAGAAAATGAATTCTGTAATACACTTCTGGTCGAACAGCCAAATAAAGATTTTGCATATATTGTTGTTCGTCAGTTTCTTACAGATGCATTTCATGTAGCATTTTTCTCAGAGTTAACAAAAAGCAAGGATACATTTTTATCAGCTTTAGCATTCAAATCAATCAAAGAGGTAACGTATCATTTAAGAAGAAGTTCCGAATGGATGGTACGCTTAGGTGATGGAACTGAAGAAGCACATGTTAAAATTCAAACAGCACTAGATTCACTTTGGAAATTCTCTAAAGAATTTTTTCTTCAATCTGAGGCAGATATTTACATGGAAAAAGAAGGTTTAGGTACAGAATTAACCAACGTTGAGATTGCTTGGAATCAAAAAATTCGAGAAATATGCATTATGGCAACGTTAAAACATCCTCCTAGCAATGATGGTCAAGTATCGGGTGGTAAAAGTGGCCGTCATAGTGAATATTTAGGTCATATATTGGCAGAAATGCAATTTTTACCAAGTAAATATCCAGATGCAAAGTGGTAATTTCTAGAGATTAACGACCCCCAGCAATTTTCATCAACTTATCTTTATCGACAATTTCTAATTTACGGGTGTGAATGTCAATCACACCCTCTTCTTTTAAGTCTTTTAATAAACGAATTAATGTCTCAGTTGCAGTACCGACGAAATTCGCCATGTCTTCACGTGTCAGATTGATTTGTTCACCGCTGTATACATCGTTCAGAATTATAAGTGCTGATGCTAATCGCTCACGGACGGACTTTTGAGCCATATTCGTAATAAAAACAGCTCGTTCACCCAGTTCTTTTGATAATTCTCGCATTATACCATTTCGCAATGTTGCATTCGTATCAATCATGTCCAAAAAGTCATCTTTTGAGATAAAACAGATATTTGCATCTTCTAATGCAGTAGCCGAAACTTTGTACATATCGCCACTAAACATTGCTCTGAAACCGATTATTTCTCCTTCTTTCGCTATATGAATTATCTGTTCTTTACCCTCATCTCCTCTGGCAAAAACTTTAACCTTACCTTGATTTAAGCAATAAACACCACGCGGATAACTTCCTTCAATGAATAATGGTTGATTTTTTTTAAAATAAGAGCAAGTTTTATGTTCTTCTAAATTATCTAAGCTAGCATCTACGTTGCCCGCGAAAAGTGAGATTTTGCGAGCTTGACACGTTGCACAACTAACATGCTTGTGTGATTTATCTAACATAAAATAAGATTTTCTAGACGTAAAGTTAGAAATAAATCACTTTAAAAACGAAAGATGATGAATGTCATTGTTTTATTTTTTCACGCTGTCTAAATTTGTTTACTAAAAATAAAAAAATGGATATCGATTTAATTCGAAAATACAATATTCCTGGTCCAAGATATACTTCCTATCCAACGGTTCCATTTTGGAAAAATGATCCGTTATCATCGGCTGAATGGGTTAATTCAATAAAAAAGAATTTCGAATTTTTCAAGACGAATGAAATCAGTTTATATATCCACTTACCCTTTTGTGAAAGTCTCTGTACCTTCTGCGGTTGTCACAAAAGAATCACTAAAAATCATTCAGTTGAGGAACCTTATATTGAAACACTCATCAAAGAATGGGATTTGTATCTTAAAGCTCTCCCCTATTCTCCTAAGATAAAGGAAATCCACTTCGGAGGTGGAACACCAACCTTTTTCAACGCCGATAATTTAATTTACTTGCTTGAAAATCTATTTAAGACAAATTCTGTCAATCCAAATGAAGTTGAACTAAGTTTTGAAGCGCATCCAAACAATACGAGCACTGATCACTTGGCTAAATTATTCCAATTCGGTTTCCGAAGATTAAGCCTTGGTGTTCAAGATTACAATCCTATCGTTCAAAAAGCAATTCATCGCATTCAACCATTTACAATTGTAAAAAAGGTACATGAGGAAGCTAGAAATATTGGCTATACATCCATTAGTCATGACTTGGTTTTTGGTTTACCGAAACAACTGTTAGCAGACATGATCCATACAGTTGAAAAAACATTGGAACTGCAGCCTGATAGGATCTCTCTTTATAGTTATGCTCATGTACCTTGGATTAAAGGAAATGGACAACGTGGATTTGATGAATCTGATTTACCGCAAAGTGAAGAAAAAAGATTGTTATACGAAACAGCTAAATCCATGCTGGAAGAAAACGGTTACTTCGAAGTAGGAATGGACCATTTTGCTAAACCACATGATGATTTAGCCATCGCGTTTAGAGAAAAAAAATTACATCGTAATTTCATGGGTTACACCACAAAAAACACCTATACAATGATTGGTTTAGGCATGTCATCAATTTCTGATAGTTGGTTTGGATTTGCACAAAATGAAAAATCTGTTGAAGGATATACACAAATAGTTAATGAAGGCAAAATACCTATTTTCAAAGGACATTTATTGAATGATTTAGATCTTGAAATCAGGTCCTATATTCTAGATTTAATGTGTCATTTCGAGACGACTTTCAAAAATGACTCACTTTACACAAAAAAGCAGGAGGAAATCAAAGACCGTTTGAAAGAAATGGTTATAGATAAATTGGTGGAAATACATGGAAATACAATTAAAGTCACTGACAAAGGAATTCCTTTCGTAAGAAATTGTTGTATGGCATTTGACCAGAATTTAGAAACTGGAATTTCAACGGAAAGAATGTTTTCACAAACAATATGAGCGACGAAAAATGTTACCATTGTAATGACGATATAGTTGGGAAGTCGATTGTTTTTGATTCACATGAATTTTGCTGTAATGGTTGTAAAGGTGTGTATCAACTATTACGAGATAATAACTTAGGAAATTTCTATCAAATTGAAAAGAATGCCGGTGTCAAACCAACTGAAAGTAATGTGCACAAATATGCCTTCTTAGATGTGGAGGCAATTCGAAAAAAAACGATTGAGTTTGAGGATGACACGACCGTTCGTGTTAATCTATATTTACCCGCTATTCACTGCTCATCTTGTATTTACCTATTAGAAAATAGTCCGAAAATTGAACCAGCGATTCAAAGTTGCCAGCTAAATTTTGCCAAGCGAGAGGCTTCTATACAATATGATCCTTCAAAAATTAGCTTGTCTAGTTTAGCTTTATTCTTAGATAAAATAGGCTATGCACCTAATTTTGGTAACAGAGGAAAAAACGAAAAAAGTCTTGATAAAGAATACTTGTATAAACTCGGTGTTGCTGGATTTGCGTTTGGAAGTATTATGCTTTGGAGTTTTCCTGAATACCTCGGTGTTGAAAATGATAATCCTGAATTTAGAAATTTCACTGCTTATTTATCTCTTACTGTATCAATTCCCGTTTTAATTTATTCTGCTCGTGAATATTTCGTTTCAGCATACAAAGCCTTAAAATTTAGAAGCTTAAACCTAGATGTGCCAATTACTATTGGAATTGTTGCCCTATACGCTCAAAGTGCATATAGCATTCTGATTGGAGAAGGGCCTGGATACATGGATTCATTTGCTGGTTTTATCTTTTTCTTGCTAATTGGAAAATGGTTTCAAAACAAAACTTACAAGATGCTTTCATTTGAAAGAGACTACACTTCTTATTTTCCTCTGGCGATCACACGACTCGTTGATAATATAGAAGAAATTGTTGAGATTGAAGCATTAAAAGCAAACGATTTAATCGTCCTTCGTAATGAAGAAGTACTACCAAGTGATTCAATTCTAGAATCAGAAGAGGCTAAAATTGATTATTCTTTTGTCACTGGCGAATCAGTTCCTGTTGTTAAGAAAAAAGGCGATTTCATTTATGCTGGAGGAAAATTACTTGGCCAACGTGTCTGCTTGAAAGTACAAAATGAAAGCAATAGAAGTCATTTAACTAGACTTTGGAACGAAATAAAGACAGAAAAAGAGACGACTTCTGGGTTCCTTTATCAAAACCAACTTTCTTATTATTTTCTGATAGTTATTTTCCTTATTGCGCTTATTTCCTCTATCGGATGGGCCTTTGTAGATCCCAGTCAAATTACGCGAATTGTTGTGGCAATTTTAATTGTTGCTTGTCCATGTGCGCTGGCTTTATCTGCTCCATTTACTTTTGGAAATATTATGCGTTTACTTGGTCGAAGAGGCTTATATTTAAAGAATACCAATGTCATTGAACGAATGAATTCAATAACAGATATCGTTTTTGATAAGACTGGCACGTTAACTTCGGGGAGTACCAATAAAGTAGAAATGATCAGTGATGACCTTCTCGAAGAGGAAAAAAACGCACTTTACTCCTTGTGTAATTCATCCACCCATCCGCTATCAAGAGGCATTGTTAATTATTTACGCTCGCAAGGATGTGCTCAGAATAATGAAATAGATCATTTTCAAGAAAGGCAAGGAAAGGGTATCTCTGGAATTATAAATGGCTACTCCGTAAAACTTGGAAGCGCAACGTATTGTGAACTCGAAAATAAAAATTCAGCTGAAACTGCTAGTTATTTTACAATTGGTCAAAAACAAGGTCGATTTATTTTCTCCTCTGAATTGAGAAGTGGTATTCCACAATTAATGAAGAACTTGAATAACTACAAATTACATGTTCTATCAGGTGATAAAGACAAGGATTTCGAGCTACTAAAAGCGATTTTTCCATTCGATAGTATTATTCTATTTGAGCAATCGCCAGCAGACAAGCTAAACTATATCAGCCATCTGAAACAAGCCGGTAAAAAAGTACTGATGGTTGGTGATGGATTAAACGATGCTGGAGCACTTGGCAAGGCCGATGTAGGCATAGCTGTTTCTGAAGATGTCTTCCGTTTCACCCCCTCATCAGATGCTATAATTGAAGCAACGAAACTTTCTCTTTTAGATCGATTACTGATAATTTCTAACTTCTCCAAAACTGTTCTTTTCGTCTGTCTCACATTTTCAGTTACCTACAATATTATAGGATTAAGTTTTGCCATTTCTGGCAATTTAAGTCCTTTAGTCGCTGCTATTTTAATGCCCATTTCTTCTATTACAGTTGTAATTATTAGCACTTTTTTAATACAAGGAAAAAAGTGAAATAACTGACTCTCAATACCATGATCTCTGTCAAAAGTAAAACATGATATTAATCAGTTTTTTATGTAATTCCCATCATTCTTTAATGCGCGCATAATAGAGATTTTTGTTTCATGGGAATGATATACTTAATGCTAATTGTAAGTCTGATTATCGCTTTGTTTTTCTTGGTCTCTTTCTTTTGGGCAACGAAAAATGGTCAGTTCGATGATGATTACACTCCTTCAGTCAGAATTCTTTATGAAGACGAATCAGCACAAATAAAAAATCAAAAAACAGATGGAAGTACAGAAGTTTAGTTACGACAATAAGATTGTAAAATATTTCGCTTATGCGACAATAATCTGGGGAATCACAGGAATGCTCGTAGGGCTAATTGCAGCCTTACAACTTGCTTTTCCTGAGTTCTTTAATGATTATCTTGGATTCAGTTTCTTATCCTTTGGTCGTATTAGACCGCTTCATACAAATGCCGTGATTTTTGCTTTTGTTGGAAATGGAATTTTTACTGGAGTTTACTATTCGTTACAGCGCTTGCTTAAAACTAGAATGTGGAGTGATCGACTGAGTTATATTAATTTTTGGGGATGGCAATTCATAATCGTATGCGCCGTTGCTACTTTACCCTTTGGTATTACTTCAGGTAAAGAATATGCAGAGTTAGAATGGTGGATTGATATTTTAATTGCAGGTATTTGGGTCGTTTGGGGCTGGAATATGTTTGCAACTATTTTAGTGCGTCGAGTTAAGCATTTATATGTAGCCATTTGGTTCTATATAGCAACTTTTGTTACTGTAGCTATTCTTCACATTTTTAACTCGTTTGAACTTCCTGTATCTTTATTTAAAAGTTACTCATGGTATGCTGGGGTGCAGGATGCATTGGTTCAATGGTGGTATGGTCACAATGCTGTCGCCTTCTTTTTAACTACTCCTTATTTAGGATTAATGTACTATTTCGTGCCAAAAGCAGCACAACGGCCAGTTTATTCTTATAGACTTTCGATTATTCACTTTTGGGCATTGATCTTTATTTATATCTGGGCTGGACCTCATCACCTTTTGTACACATCTTTGCCTGATTGGGCGCAAAGTTTAGGCGTAGTATTCTCCGTTATGCTAATTGCTCCATCATGGGGAGGAATGTTGAATGGACTTCTTACATTAAGAGGTGCTTGGGACAGAGTAAGAGATGATGTCATGTTGAAATTCATGGTGGTTGCCTTAACTTGTTATGGGATGGTCACATTCGAAGGTCCATTGCTCTCCTTGAAAAATGTAAACATGATTTCACATTTTACTGACTGGACAATAGCGCACGTGCATGTTGGCGGGCTGGGCTGGAACGGAATGTTCACTTTCGGTATGCTTTATTGGTTATTTCCAAAAATGTTTAGAGTTGAATTGTACTCAAAGAAAATGGCTAATCAACATTTCTGGATTGCAACCTTGGGTATCATTTTGTATGCTGTGCCAATGTATATCGCTGGATTTATGCAAGGCTTGATGTGGAGAGATTTCAATGCTGATGGAACTTTAGCAAATGCTGATTTCTTAAAAACGGTGACTGAGTTGCATCCTTACTACATCTTGCGTTCTTTAGGTGGACTTTTATTCATAATTGGAGCAGTTATGATGTTCTACAACTTGATTAAAACAGCAAAAAGTGGAAACTTCTTGGCAAATGAAGAAGCTGAAGCAACTGTTGTAACAAATATGAATGTAGCAACGAAAGGTGAATACTGGCATAGAGCAATTGAACGAAAACCAATCAGATTTATGGTACTTGCAATTGTTGTTGTAGCCATTGGTGGACTGGTAGAGATCATACCTACAATGATCGTAAAAAGTAATGTTCCAACAATTTCAAGTGTCAAACCATATACTCCTCTAGAATTGGAAGGTCGTGACTTATATATCAAAGAAGGATGTTATAACTGTCACTCTCAAATGGTTCGTCCACTGAGATTTGAAGTGGCTCGCTATGCGCCAGGTCCAGAAAGTGGTGGATACTCTAAATCAGGAGAATTTGTTTACGACCATCCGTTCCAATGGGGATCTAAACGAACCGGACCAGATTTAGCACGTGAAGGTGGATTAAGAAGTAACTTCTGGCATTACCAACACATGATTAAGCCGAAAGATGTTTCTCCAGGAACTATCATGCCAGCGTATGTTTGGATGAAAGAAAATGACCTAGATGTTTCCTTACTTGAAAAGAAAATTAGAGCGATGCAAACACTTGGAGTTCCTTACAAAAAAGGATACGACAAGATTGCATTGAAGGACCTTGAAGCTCAAGCATTGCTAATTGCGACAGATGTTGTCAATAACCTACCTAAAGCAGTATTGAAAACCTTAAACAAAGAGCAAGAAATCAACAAACTTAAGAGCAAGGAAGTTATTGCCATGATTGCTTATCTGCAGCGTTTAGGCATGGATATTAAAACGGAAACCCAAATAAAAACTGTTAAAAAATAATTGATATGCTACGATTTATCACGCACAACTTGACAACTATTGATGGTGTTTCAATCTACCCCATTTTATCACTAATGATCTTTGTTCTATTCTTTGTTCTTGTAATTATTAGAGTCGTGAGAATGAGTAAAACAGAAATAAATGAATTGAGTGACTTGCCGCTGAACGATGCAACGAGCTTAAAAGATGAATTAATTCAATAATTGACTAATTAATTTTCAAGTCATGAAAAGACATTTCAAAAATAGATTGTTCACTTTAATTATCCTTTTGAGCACTTCACTGCTAAATGCTCAAAATGGTGAACAATTATTCAAAGCAAAATGTAACACTTGCCATATCGTTGACAAAAACTCAGTTGGTCCAATCCTGAAAGGTACAAAGCAAAAATGGATTGATGCAAGTGAAGGCGAAATGATTTACGATTGGGTAAAGAATTCTCAGAACCTTATTGCTTCTGGAAAGAGTAAGACCGCTTTGGAAGTTCAAAACTTCAGTAAATCCGCAATGACTCCTCAAGCAGTTAGTAATGAGGAAATTGATGCGATTTTGAATTATGTAGACACTTATACTCCTCCAGATCCAGTGGTTACAGATACTATAACAACTGATGGTGTTGTGCCAACTCTCGTTCCTAATTACAAAGAAAATCTTACTTTATTTTACTACTTATTGACAAGTATAATTGTACTTCTTTTAGGAATTATTATTATGTCTTCTTCCATAAACGCGTTGATTCGTTCTGATTATTTCATGAAAAAATTAAGAGAAAATGAAGATAAAGGAAAATCAATTCTTCCAACAATCATTGTGTTGGTTGGTGTATTCACCTTGTTTTCAGTAAATGATGTTTACGCCTTCTCTTATTTTGGGCCAGGTGAGGCAGAAGTAGGAATGCCTTGGTTAAAAGTTGAAAACAGTGATTTATATGCAATGATTGTCGTTGACCTGATTTTAGTGAGTGTCTTACTATACTTGCGAAGAATGTTCAAGGAGTTCTTGTTATTGGCTCGACCTGAAAAAGCAAAAGCAACTACAGAAGAACTCAAACCAGCATTTAGTAAATTGAATAAAATTCTTACTGATGTTGTTCCTATTGAAGAAGAAGAATCCATCCTTATGCACCATGAATATGACGGTATTCGTGAGTTAGACAACAATCTTCCGCCATGGTGGGTTTGGGGATTCTATGCAACAATCCTGTTTTCTGTGATTTATATATTCAATTACCACATTCTTGGTACGGCGGATTTGCAAACAAAAGAATATGAAAAAAGTGTTGCAGAAGCGAAAAAAGAAGTGGATGCCTATTTAACAAAAATGGCTATGAATGTTGACGAAACAAATGTAACCATAATGACAGCAAACGCAGATTTATCCGCTGGAAAAGCCTTGTTTGAAATTAACTGTATTGCTTGTCACAATCCGAAAGGTGAAGGGAATATCGGTCCAAATTTAACGGATGACTTCTGGATCTATTCGCCAGATGTGAAAAATGTGTTTAAAACAATCAAATTAGGCACTGCAAATGGGATGCCCGAACATGCTTCTAAATTGAATCCAATCCAGTTGCAACAAGTATCTTCTTTTGCACTCTCATTGCCTTTTACAAAAGGTAAAGAACCCGAAGGAAAAGAGTTCAAATAGCAACAAATGTTACAGTAAGAGTCGCTAATTCTTGCGACTTTTATTTTATACACAATAAATCAAAATGGACTACAATAAAGAGGAAGAAGATGCATTTCGAGATCGAATAGCAACTGTTAATGAAGACGGTAAGCGTATTTGGATTTTCTCTAAAAAACCGAAGGGAAAATTTTATAACAAACGTAAATTAGTAAGCTATTTCCTCTTGGCTTTTTTATTCGCTGCACCACATATTAAATTAGGTGGTCACCAATTGTTACTATTTAATGTACTTGAACCAAAATTTGTCATTTTCGGTAAAGTATTTTGGCCGCAAGACATGTTCTTATTTGCCGTTACCTTAATCGTTTCTGTTGTATTTGTTATCCTCTTTACCGTAATTTACGGAAGAATTTTTTGTGGTTGGGTTTGTCCTCAAACTATTTTTATGGAAATGGTTTTTCGTAGAATTGAATATATAATAGAAGGGGATTGGACGCACCAGAAAAAATTGGATGCCATGCCTTGGAACCGAGAAAAAATTACTAAGCGAATATTCAAACATCTTATTTTTTGGATTATTTCCTTTTTAATTGCCAATACTTTCTTAGCATACATTATTGGTTCAGATCAATTGTTCCAAATTCAAACAGATCCAATTGGTAAACATCTTGGTGGACTCATATCCATAGCAATTTTTACTTCAGTTTTCTACGGGGTTTATGCTCGTTTAAGAGAACAAGTTTGTACAACAATTTGCCCATATGGTAGGCTACAAGGAGTGTTGTTAGATCCTAATTCGATGAATGTTGCTTATGACCATCAACGAGGTGAAACACGTGCGAAATTCAAAAAAGGAGAAGACCGCAAAGAAACAGGTAAAGGTGATTGTATCGATTGTATGCAATGCGTTTATGTGTGTCCCACCGGAATAGACATTCGAAATGGAACTCAACTAGAATGTATAAATTGCACAGCTTGCATTGATGCTTGTGATTCTATTATGGATTCGGTCGGAATGGAAAAGGGACTAATTCGATTTGTCTCAGAAAATGGAATTAAAAACAGAACCAAATTTGAATGGACTAAAAGAGTAAAATCATACACAGCACTGCTAATTGGGATGATGATTGTACTTTTCTTTTTACTTGCTACTCGTAAAGATTTTGAAACGCGAATTGTGAGACAACGAGGCACCACTTTCCAAATGACAGATGATGGTCGAGTGAGTAATATTTTTGAAATCAACTTGACGAATAAAACTCAAATGAACTATTCAGTAAAATTGAAAATTGGTTCGGGGGAGGGCGAAATTGAAACAGTGGTAAAAAAAATGGTACTGAAAAAAGAAGGTCTATTAAAAGAACGCTTTATTGTAAAATTGCCCTTGAACGAAATTGAAAATGGTAAAAAGATTTTACACATTCAAGTAATTGGGAATGGGAAAGAGATTGATGTTGTGAAGACCAAATTTCTTGGACCATCCTTATAAAATTTAAAAATAAATATATGAACTGGGGAAAAGGAATAGTTATAGTAATGGCGTTATTTATGACGTTTATCCTAGTATTAGTAATCAGTTTTATGAGTCATAGTGTCGACTTAGAAAGCGAAGATTATTATCAACGAGAAATAAATTATCAGTCAGAAATAACAGCAATGAACAAATCAAATGAACTGAAAGAAAAATTAATCATGACTTCACTTGAAGATTATGTTTCTGTCGTTGTTCCTAATGAATTGAATTGTGATAATATTCAAATTGAAATGAAACGTCCTGATAACAAGGATTTGGATAAAAGATATAAAGTCAATAATACTAAATCGTATTTAATCGACAAAAACAAATTGGTGAAGGGGCTTTACAATGTTGAAATTCGTTATCAGGTGAACGGTGCTGAATACATGCAAAAACAAACGATAATTATTTAAGAATGCAATCTTTCATTGTTTATGGTTTTATCATAGGTTTAACAGCCAATTTACACTGTATTGGTATGTGTGGTCCAATAGCAATGGCAATCCCAGTTAATCGTAAAAATAACTTTACGATTCTTTCAGGAATACTTCAATATAACTTTGGTAGGATTTTAATCTATACGCAACTAGGTGTTTTAATTGGAGTAATTGGAATTACTGCTGAAACTCTCGGTACTTTACAAATATTAAGTATTATAGCTGGACTATTCTTGATCATTTATGCATGGAGAAAATACATAGGTCAATTTTTTCAAAGAAGCATACCCATGTTTGGCTTAAATATATTTGTCAGCAAGAATATAGGGAAAGTAATTTCAAGTAATTTGCCTTTCAAGAACGTGTTTTTAGGCGCGCTCAACGGTCTTTTGCCTTGTGGAATGGTGTACCTTGGTTTAATGAATGCCTTATTGGCAGGAAGCCCAAGTCAAAGTGCGCTAGCGATGGTCGCCTTTGGAGTTGGTACTTTACCAGCTATGCTCGCAGTAGGATATGCGGCCAACAAAATCAGCTCAACTTTCCGTCAGCGCATAAATGTAATTATACCCTATATGCTCACTTTCATTGGAATTCTAATCGTTTTGAGAGGAATGAACTTAGATATTCCTTATATAAGCCCAAAAGTTTCTATTACCATTACCGATCAAAAGACTGAAAAAATTGAAATGAACTGTTGTCCATCTGGCGTGGCTGGTAGCTCCAATTTTGATTCCTGCGAAAAAAAATAATTTACGAAAGTTTGTTTGAACTATTTCAAAAATGGGATGTAACAGTTCAAAATCTCGATCGTATGAAAAAATTAGCAGCACTTTTTATTGGCGTCCTTTTATTGGCACAATATACATTATCACAAGTCATCTTACCTCCTAGTCCGCGTAAAATACAAGTCGCAATATTGTTTGATACCTCAAATAGTATGGACGGATTAATTGACCAAGCGAAATCTAGAATCTGGACTATTGTCAATGATTTAAGTGGATTAAGACATCAAGGCGCAGCTCCAGTAATTGAAATAGCACTTTATGATTACGGTAATTCAAGTTTAAGTTTAGAATCACATTACATTCGTAAACAACTCGAATTGACTAACGATCTTGACATGATTTCGCAAAAATTATTTGGTCTTACCACCAATGGCGGAAACGAATACTGTGGTGCCGTCATCAGTTCATCTTTAAGCGAATTAAATTGGTCTGTTCATCCTCAAGATTTAAGAATGATTTATATTGCAGGAAACGAACCTTTCAATCAAGGCACAATTAATTACAAAGAAGTTTGTGCCACTGCAGCCATAAGAGATATCCAAGTCAACACTATCTATTGTGGGAATTATGATCAAGGTGTTCGTGAATTTTGGTACGATGGAGCTAAGCTAGGAAAAGGCGATTACTTTAATATTGATTCTGACAAAGCAATTGCTCATATCGCAAGTCCTTATGATGATGCTATCAACAGCTACAATGATTCATTGAATAAAACCTACTATGGTTATGGCTCAATTGGTTCACAACGTAAAAAATCTCAAGCTGACGAAGATAAAAATGCTGAAACACAATCTGTTTCCACAAAAGCTGAACGTTCAATTGCCAAATCAAAAGATAATTATAGCAATGCATCTTGGGATTTAGTAGATGCCATAAAACTTGAAGGTAAGAAAATCGAGGATATGAAAGAAGAAGAATTACCAGAGGAATTTAAAGGTAAAACAACTGAAGAAAAGAAAAAACTTATTGAGCAAAAAGATCTTGAACGTCAGGCTTTCCAAAAGGAAATCAATGAATTAGCAGTTGAACGTCAAAAATACATTGATGAAGAACGCAAGAAAAACACGGAAGCTGGAGTAGAAGACGATTTTGGTACGTCTGTGCAAAAGAGTATTCTCAAAAAAGCGAACGAACTAGGATATGAAAAAGTGAAGGTGAATTGAACCATTTTTTAGACTGATAACCTGATTTGGATTATGAATTCTGAGTTGAACTCAGGTTAATAATAATCACTTTATAGTATGACCAAAATCATGTTTAATTCATCCCAAGAAGAGCAACTTTGTTTGAATAGTTAAATTAAAGAAAATGGAATCACAAGGTAAAATTTACACACAGCATGAAGAAAACAAAGAATGGATAAGCAAATTGACATTCTATACAGATGAAATCAAAATTTTAACAGGACGTCTTGAAGAATTGGCTTCAAAAAACACCACAAATGAAGTAATGGTTGGTATAGAGCATTTTCAAAATCAATTCATTATTCAACGAAATAATATCGATGAAATTCTACATTTAGTGAAATTGAATGAAGAAGCGTTGATTGCAGAAGTGAACTCAAATCCAGTTGCAGTTGACCACCGCAAAGTGGAATACCATGCAAAAGAAAAAGATATGGTAGAATCTTTCGAAAAAAACTTCAATAACTTGCGAGCTGAATTTAATGAATTTGCTAGTAAATGGATGTAATCATTCATAAATTAACCTATTAAAAGCTGCAAATCGCAGCTTTTTTTGTTTTCAAAAAAACGAATTGCAATTTTTAGGAAAGGTTTTTGTAAATTCGGTAGCGAAATTAAAAATCAACTCTATGATTTATTTTAAATCTGCGGTAATCGGAATACTGTTTACTGCACTAACCACTAATTCAATCGCGCAGGATCAGCCTGTAGTGAAGGCAACCATTCTTGAAACAGAAAATGAAATTGCTGACAAACTCTATAATTCTGGAATAGAGCATTTCAAAAACAAACAATTCGATGAAGCAATCAAATCATTTACTGAAGCCATTAGTAAAAAGCTTGGATTTGAAAAGGCATTTTACAATCGTGGAATTAGTTATTTTGAATTAAAACAATTCGAAAATGCAATTAAAGATTTTGACAGTTCAATTGCAATAAACCAAAATCCAGATAGTTATTTCACCAGAGCTCGTTCCAAAGAACTTTCAAACGATTTAGAAGGTGCTCTTGCGGATTATAGTAAAACAATTGAAATTAAACCTCAATATGCACAAGCATATTATTACCTAGGAGTAATGAAATTCAACCAAAAAGATTTTGAAGGAGCTGTTACTGATTTCTCAAAAGCAATAGAAAACAATAAAAGTTATGCATACGCATACAATGATCGCGGCAGTGCTAAACGTCAATTAGGTAATATCAAAGGTGCCATCGAAGACTACAAAATGGCCGTAACAGTTGATAAATCGCTGGCATTTGCACATAATAATTTAGGAAGCGCCCGTAGAAAAAATGGTGAATTCAAAGAGGCCATTTCTGATTATACAAAAGCCATTAATCTAGATGCAAAATATACCCTAGCATACAACAATCGTGGAAGTGCAAAGTATGATGCTGCAGACTATCAAGGGGCAATTACAGACTTCAACACTGCCATTCAAATGGATCCAAAGTATGCTTATGCTTATAACAATAGAGCAAGTGCGAAATTCAAATTAAAAGACTACAAAGGTGCAATTGAGGATTGCAATAAAGCAATTGAATTGAATCCCAATTACGGTTATGCCTACTTCAATCGAGGTAATGCTAAAGAAATTCTACGAGACGACAATGGCGCTTGTGAAGATTGGAAAAAGGCCGCAGAACTAGGTGTTGAAACGGCTAAAGGTGCTGCAAGTATTTGTTATTGATCCGCTAAAAAAGAAAAAATGAAGAATATGAAAATATATAGTATCCTCTTGTTCATGTTGACGCTGTCATTTGTCAACTTTGCTCAAAATGTTGAGTTCGACAAGGATAATTTTAAAGAAAACAAAGAAGGTTTAAAAGCAGCTAAAGAAAATTTAGGTTTAGGAGATGAAATTTATGAAAAAGGCCCAGTTTTCTATAAAGATGCAATTATTCATTATGAGAAAGCCCAAAATTTCAATCCGAACAATGCTGATTTAAACTATAAACTGGGACAGTGTTACCTTGCATCTATGCATAAATTAAAGGCACTACCATTTCTTGAAAAAGCTCTTACATTGAATCCTAATATCGATCCAACAATTCAATTCTATCTCGGAAAATCTTATCAATTAAATTTAGAATGGGACCAAGCAATTGCAGCTTATAGCAAATTTCAAAAAACAGCTATGAGTAACCAAGATCCTTCGATTTCAGACGAAACTAACATGCGTATCAAACAATGTTACAACGGTCGTGAATTGGTTAAAACACCTATTCGCGTTTTCATCGATAACTTAGGCCCAAACATCAACTCTGTCTATAATGACTATGGTGCGGTTATTTCTGCGGATGAATCTGTATTATTCTTTACTTCGCGCCGACCAGGTTCAACAGGAGGTAAAATTGATCCATACATTAACGAACAATTTGAAGATATTTACATAAGTGAGCGTCAAGCAGACGGAACATGGTCAAAAGGAACGAACCTGCCAAAACCAGTTAATAGCGACAATCACGATGCTAATTCAGGTGTTTCTGCCGATGGACAAAAATTTATTATTTATTTAGGTAAAGACAATGGTGGTGATTTATATGAATCTGTTTTAGAAGGAAAAGAATGGAGTAAGCCAGAACCATTCAATAAAAATATCAATACAAAATACCATGAACCAACTGGATGTTATTCTCCAGATGGTAATGCTATTTATTTTGTTTCCGATCGACCTGACGGATTAGGAGATCATGATATTTATATTTCTTACAAGGATGATAAAGGGAAATGGGGAGAGGCAATCAATTTAGGTGCTACAATTAACACAAAATATAGCGAAGAAGGTGTTTATATGCATCCTGATGGAAAAACACTTTACTTCAGTTCACAAGGTCACAATTCAATGGGTGGATTTGATATTTTTAAATCTATTTATAATGAAGAAACAAAAACTTGGGGGAAACCTGAAAATATTGGCTATCCAGTCAACACGCCTGATGATGATGTATTTTTCGTGATTTCAGCAAATGGTCGTCGTGGATATTACACCTCTTTTGATTCCAAAAGTATTGGATTAAGAGACTTATATGTAATCACTTTTCTTGGTCCGGAAAAACAAATGATTCTCAACAATGAGGATAACTTAATCGCAAGTGCAGCGAAACCAGTCGAAGAAACGGTAATTGCTGCTGAAGTTGAAGTGAAAGACGCACAACTTACGTTATTGAGAGGTGTAATCTCTGATGCCTTGACAAAAGAAAAGTTAAGTGCCGAGATCGAAATTGTTGATAATACAGCAAATAAAGTAATTGCTACTTTTAAATCTAACTCGTCAACAGGTAAGTATTTGGTATCACTTCCTGCTGGTAAAAACTATGGAATTGCTGTAAAGAAAGATGGTTACTTATTCCATTCTGAGAATTTCGACATTCCTAAAACAGCAGCTTTCCAGGAAGTTGAGAAAGATGTTGAATTGAAGAAATTAGCAGTTGGTGGAACGATCATCTTAAAAAATATCTTCTTCGATTTCGATAAGGCAACATTGCGACCAGAATCTACCAATGAGTTAAATCGCTTGATTAAATTAATGAATGATGTACCAACACTAAAAATTGAATTAGGTGGTCACACAGATTCTAAGGGTGCTGATGATTACAACCAAAAACTTTCTGAAAATAGAGCGAAGGCAGTTGTAGATTATTTGGTAAAAGCAGGAATCGCAGCCGACAGATTGAAATCTGCAGGATATGGTGAAACGAAACCAATTTCAACAAATGAAACTGATGAGGGTCGCCAATTAAACCGACGTACCGAATTTAAAGTTCTTTCACTTTAATTGATAGTAATACTGAAACACGCTCAAATTGAGCGTGTTTTTTTTTGCCAAAAATTTCGATTAGCGCTTTTCAAAATTTATCTGTAATTTTATTACTTATGATTAAAGACACAAAACTAGCCGTTTTAATAGATGGCGACAACATACCTTCCCGCTACATCAAAGAAATGATGGAAGAAATAGCAAAATATGGCACACCTACCATCAAACGAATTTATGGTGATTGGACGAAGCCACATCTTTCCAAATGGAAAAATATCTTGCTCGAAAATGCGATAAATCCAATTCAACAATACGGTTATACAACTGGTAAAAATGCCACTGATTCCGCCATGATTATTGATGCAATGGATATTTTGTATTCAGATAAAGTGGATGGATTTTGCTTGGTTTCCTCTGATTCTGATTTTACAAAACTAGCTACTCGATTAAGAGAAGCTGGCTTGCAAGTCTATGGAATTGGAGAAAAGAAAACCCCCAATCCTTTTATCGTTGCATGTGATAAATTTATCTACTTAGAAATTCTTGACCCAGAAGATAACAAAGCGATCGGAAATGGAAAAACGAACAAAACAAACGTCGATACATTAACTCCTGAAGTACTTCGCTTATTGAAAAACACAGTTGCCGATGCGGCTGATGAAGATGGATGGGCGTTCCTTGGAGATGTTGGTTCATTAATTCTAAAGAAGCAACCCAATTTCGATTCACGTAACTTTGGATTTGAGAAATTAACTCCCCTATTCTCTTCATTAAGTCAATTTGAAATTGAACAGCGCGATCAAGGAAATAAACGTTTTAAATTGATTTATGTCCGCAATGTCTAAATGATTTGCGGATCTAACATGTCAAGAATTCTTTTTGAAACCAGTATCGATTATCTTTCAACCCTTCGTTTGCATTACCTTCTCATTCCTTCAGAAATTCTATTAAAACTAAATAAAGGGGAAGAGAAAGGTAAATTCAACCAACGCGTCATTGTTCTTGTCAATGAAACAATAGAGTGGCAAGGTGGAATTGTTGCTTTAAGTGATGGCGACGGATACATTGCATTTTCGAGTGCGCGAATGAAAAAAATCTCTGTTGAACGTTATGATGAGGTAAAAGTTGAAATAAAACTTGATAATTCTGAATATGGACATGAATTTCCAGCTGAACTAGAAGAACTTTTCAAACAAGATCCACAGGCAAAAGAACGTTTCGAACTTATGACAAAAGGAAAACAACGCACTATTATTTATTACATTCTTCAAGCTAAATCAAGTGATAAAAGACTTGAAAGATGCATGCTTTATATCAATAACTTGAAAAAAATAGCTCCTGGAAAAGAAACAATGAAAGCGATCTTCAGTAAAGATTAAGTCTTCAAGAATGCCCCTTGTTTTGACTCCTTTTTCAAAGACAAATCCTTATCTTCGCAAAAAATAATTCTATGCGTGTTTATCTCGATAATGCGGCGACAACGCCAATTGCTCCTGAAGTTGTTGATGCAATGATTCCAATCTTAAAAGATAGTTTTGGGAATCCTTCCTCTACTCACTTTTATGGGCGTCAAACAAAAGCACTTATCGAAACATCCCGCAGAACAGTTGCTAAATTTTTAAATTGTCAACCATCTGAAATTATTTTTACTTCTGGAGGTACCGAAGCAGACAATATGGCATTGTATTCTTCTGTTCATCAAATGGGTGTTAAGCATATTATAACTTCCGCTATTGAACACCACGCCGTTGGACACACAGCTGAAGCCATAGAAAGAGAAGGACTCGCAAAAGTAAGCCTAGTTAAATTAGACGAAAAAGGTAATGTCGATTTAGCTGATTTAGAACGTCTTTTACTAAACGGTGAGAAAGCACTTGTTTCATTAATGCATGCGAATAACGAAATTGCAACGCTTCTACCATTAAAGCAGGTCAGTGAATTATGTAAAAGACACGGTGCTTATTTCCATTCGGATACTGTTCAAACGATGGGACATTATGACTTCGATTTAAAAGAATTAGGAATCGATTTCATTACTTGTGCAGCACATAAATTTCACGGACCTAAAGGAATTGGATTTTTATACATCAATAAATCAATAAAATGTGAAGTATTGATCCATGGAGGATCTCAGGAAAGAGGTTTACGCGGTGGGACAGAAAATGTCTATGGAATAGTTGGTCTTACAAAGGCGATGGAATTGGCGTATGAAGATATGAAAAGTCATCAAAATCATATACAATCTTTGAAATCTTATATGATTGAAGAACTCACTAAATTGTTCACTGATGTTTCTTTTCATGGTGAAACGAATCCTGAAAAATCGCTTTATACTGTTTTGAACGTGAGTTTTCCTAGAACTGAAAAATCGGGTATTTTACTTTTCACTTTAGACTTAAAAGGTGTGGCAGTAAGCGGCGGAAGCGCTTGTACCTCTGGGGCAACAAAAGGTTCTCATGTACTTGAAGGTATCAAAGCAGATACAAGTCGCCCAAATGTGCGTTTTTCATTTTCCCGCTACACGACAAAAGAAGAAATTGATTTTGCCTTGACTCAAATTAAATCGGTATTTGATCTCTAAATAATCACTAATTCTGCGCGTTTTTATATTAACTTATTTAAGCTTAGCGCTAAATTATGTAATTTAGTCCAGCAATGTCAGCGCATAAAAAACATATCCTTATTTTAAGTTCTTGGTATCCAAATCGGACTTCTCCTTTCTTGGGTAATTTCGTGCAGCAACAAGCGACTTTAATAGCTGAAGAATTTAAAACAACCGTTTTATATACTGTTCCTGATGAATCGCTTAACGCTCCAGAAACAGTCATCAGTGAAAATGGAAACTTGAAAGAAATCATTATCTATCATCCTAAGGGCTCTAATTTTTATTTTAGAAAAAAAGAGCAGGATAAAGCTTTTGAACTTGGACTAAAATTAATAGAAAATGTCGATTTGATTCACGCACACGTTCTACTTCCGAAAGGTTATTTATTTGTCCGAGCAAAAAAAGAATTTTCTTGTCCCTTAATCGTTACAGAACATGCTTCCTATTATCGCAAAGAGCGCCGTAAAAAGTGGAATCTAAAGGAGAAATTTATTTTAAACTTTGTAAAACGTCACATTGACAAGTTAATAGCCGTTTCCGATTTTCAGCGAGATGATTTAGCCGCTTATTTCGATAACATGTCGATTGAAGTAATTCACAATCCAATCAATACGGAATTGTTTAAACCATTGGAATCAAAAGCTTCAAACACCAAAAAACAATTTTTACATATATCTACATTGGATATAGATGTCAAGAATCCATATGGTATAATTGATGCTGTTGAATTACTCGTTAGAAAAGGGTACCCTGATTTTGAACTGACGATTGTTAGTGATGAATCGTTTTTGGCACTTCAAAAATACGCAGAAAGCAAATCCTTAAATGCGTACATTCACTTCGCAGGACCTTTTGCGCACGAAAATTTGTTGCCATTTTATCAAAAAAGTGACGCTTTTGTGCTTTTTTCAAACTACGAGAGTTTCTCCATCGTACTAGCAGAATCATGGTCTTGCGGAATACCAACACTTACAACTCCAGTTGGAATTGGGTTCGATTTATCGGCTGAATTAGGTATCCAAGTTAAAATCAAAGATTCCTTAAGTTTGGCTATGGCAATGGAAAAAATCATTCACGGTCAAGCTTATGATTCTTCAATAATTCGCACTAAAAGCCTTGAATATTCGAATCAATCAATCTTGGCCCAATTGACAACTATTTATACCCAGCTCAATGGATAAAAAATTGGTTCATTCGCATGTATTAACCGAATTAAAACGAAGATTAGATCAACTTCAATTTCTACTTAATGATGCATTAGACGCCACCGCAGGTGACACTAAAAGCAGCGCTGGTGACAAGCATGAGACAAGCAGAGCAATGGCTCAATTAGAGCAAGAAAAAATTGGTGGACAACTAAGTGAATTGAATAAACTGCAAGAGGTACTTTTTCGGATTGATCCAAATCATATTTCTACCAGTGTGCAATTAGGCAGTTTAATTGAAACCAGCAAGGGTTGGTTTTATGTTTCAGTAGGTATCGGACAAATTACAGTTGAAGGAAAAACCATTTTTTGTATTACTCCAATGGCACCCTTGTGTAAAATTCTAATGGGAAAAATTATTGGTGATGGTATTGAATGGCAGGGAGAGAAGATTGTTGTTTTAAATTGTTTTTAGTGAGGGATTAGGCGGGGGATTAGGCGGGAGGGATTAGGCGGAAGGGATTAGGCGTGAGGAATTAGGCGAGATGTATCGAGGGCGGTGGCTGGAAGTTACTATCAAAGCCGACCGAGTGTCCCGACAGAAGCGCAGCGGATAGGCGGGATGTATCGAGGGCGGTGGCTAGAAGTTACTATCAAAGCCGACCGAGTGTCCCGACAGAAGCGCAGCGGATAGGCGGGATGTATCGAGGGCGGTGGCTAGAAAAGGTAAAACTGATTTTTATTTTAAATCGTTGAGTAAATCAACACCAATTGTTCGTTGAACCGTGAATCCTTCTGCGTACTTTGCTCCTATTGGTCGCCCAATTTGCATCATGCGTCCTTTTAAAAAATCAAAAAAATCTTCACCTGATATTGGCGTCTGTGGTTCTTTCGAATTAGGATCAAAAAATTGCGTTTTATACGCTTTGATGCAATTAATTTTTTCATCGATGAATTCAGAGATATCAATCGCAAAATCAGGTTCGATGAAATAGTCTTGGATGTAATGATAAACCGCTTTTGGACGGTAAACCGCTTGATTTTGCCCTTCCCAGCTTGTCTCCACTTTCATTAAACCAGCTAAGAAGCAAGCTTCAGAAACCAATTGTGCCGCTCGACCGTGATCAGGATGTCTGTCTGATATAGCATTAGCAAGAACAATTTCTGGTCTAAAACGTCTGATTTGCTCAATAATCAATAGTTTGTTTTCTTCATTGATTTCAAAGAATCCGTCTGCCATTTTTAAATTCGTTCTAACGTCAATCTTCATTGCTTTAGATGCTTCAGCAGCTTCTTCATAACGGGTATCCTTTGTGCCTCGAGACCCTAACTCGCCCTGTGTCAAATCAATAATCCCTACCGTTTTACCAGCAGCAATATGTTTTATCAATGTGCCTGAGCAAGATAACTCAACGTCATCAGGATGTGCAGCAAAAGCGAGAATATCCAATTTCATGTTAAACGAATTATGAATTATGAGTTATGAATTACTTACACTCATATTCTTTTTTGTGGTCAATATTATACTTCTGATAATTTTAAGTAATTCCATAGCTGGTTCATTTAAATCAGCATATTCTTGTAAAGTTATGAAATCTGTTTCTTTTAACAACTCAAGCCAATAAATTGATTCGGCACATTCTTTTGTGAAATATGAAATTTATGTGCAAAATCAGCTTTTGATTGAGCATTTGCTGATTCTCGAATATTTGCCCCTACTGAGGTTCCTGATCGCAACAATTGTTTACTTAGAACAAATACTTTACGTGATTGGAGATTTTTATAGATATGAATTGATTTAACAGCAAACTTAAAAATCATAATTCATAACTCATAACTCCGTAATCTCCGACTTAATGCTCTTATTGTAACTTTTATTTCTAAACGCAGCAAGTGTAGTGAAAGCAATAAATGCCAGCACCGCAATGATGACTCCCGGAGGGATTGTCCCAAGTCCTTCTCCTTGAGCGTAAGAATGTAATCCTACTAAGTAGAAATTCACCCCAAAAAACGTAAAAATAATGGCTGAGTAGCCCCAAAGACTTACAGCGTTAAAAAGGAATTTTCCTTTCAAAGCTGGTATCATGCGTAAATGCAATATGACTGCGTAAACCAAAACTGAAACCAAGGCCCACGTTTCTTTCGGATCCCAACCCCAATAACGTCCCCACGATTCATTTGCCCAAACACCCCCTAAGAAGGTTCCAATTGTTAACATGAATAAACCAACGGTCATGGTCATCTCAGAAACATAAGTCAACTCATTGATGTTTAAGGTCACCAATTTGCCATTTTTCTTTCCTCGCATAGCGTACAACGAAAGGTTGAAGAAGCCAAGAATAGCAGCTAATCCAAGGAAACCATAACTTGCTGTAATAATTGCAACGTGAATCATCAACCAATACGATTTCAAAACAGGCTGTAATGGCGTAATTTCTGGATCCAATAAGCTCATTTCCGTAACATAAATCATCAAGGCTGCAAGGATAGCTGTACCAGCTAAAATCGCTGGATTCTTTCTCGAAAATGCAAAACCAGCAATCATCGTTGCCCAAGCAATAAATACTACTGCTTCGTATCCATTACTCCAAGGTGCGTGACCAGAAATGTACCAACGGAAAGCAAGACCAGTTCCATGATAAACAAAAATCACCACAATTAAAGCAACTACGATTTTAGCGACTAAGGATAAATTTTTAGAGGTTTTTTTCGATGGATTAACAAAAATCTTTGCAAAGAAAATAAGCAATAACAAGACACCTAAGAGTAAATATGAACGGAATGAATTTTTGAAAATATTCATTTTGTTGTAGCTAATTTCTATCGAAACGACGCTTTCAGAAGGTACTACTTTTGCAGCCACTTCGCGCTGATACTTCTTAAATTCAACTAGAATATCAGACAATTCGCCGTATTGATTTGTTTTTGCCGCCTTGTCTAAACCAGAAATATACTTCAATGCTAAAGTAGAAGAAACGGTATCTTTTTGCAATAAATCCATACTCAATGGCACGAACCACGTATTATTTGGATCATTTTTAATCGGGATAATACGCATGTATTGCCAAGCAAAAATGGATTGAACCACTTGGAAACGTTCCACCAACTTGATTAACTTCTTATCAAATTCATTTCTCTTGGACTCCAATGTTTGATGTGCTTTTTGATAATCTCTCATCAAGCGGAATTCACCATTTATATCAGCCAACTCTTTATATGATGCATAAGCTCCTTTCACTTTTAAGGTATCACGCAAATTAGCAGGTACAGAGATGATTTTTTGGTCCATCCAATAATCCGGATACATGTGCATGCTCATTACTGTTTGAACAGCATTCTTACCATTGAATTCATTTCCTCTATAGATTTTTCGAATCAATTGATCACACATCGTATGCATAGGAATGATTCTACCATCAAAATCCTGCACTAATAATGAAGCTAATTCTATAGAATGTGCTTCTGACATAATCAAGTGAACAGCTTTCACCTTTGCTTGCTGCATTTCAGTTTGATCATGATTGTGACCATCACCTTCAAAATGTTCGTGCCCATCTACTTCATGATTGTGCCCAGCATGTTCATCTTGTGCGATTGCACTATTCGTAAATGTTAATCCTACAATCAATAAAAGCATCATCATTTTTTCACGCTTAATTTTTGATTTACGCAGCAATTCATTCATTTCTCGGAAGCGACCCATGGGTGCAAATAAAGATGAAATCATCGCTAACGCCATTAATAAGTAACCAAAGTAGGTCACGTTTGTTCCCCACCAATCGTGGTTAACACTTAAACGCGTTCCTTTTTCATCTGGGTCATAACTCGATTGAAAAAATCTGTATCCACCATAATCCATTACGTTGTTCATGAAAATTCGTTGATTTCTTGTGTACTTATTTTTCTCATCGACAATTGTAACTTCACTTGCGAATGAAGATGGAGCAGTTGATCCAGGATAGCGATCTAGTTGAAAATCACGACAAGCAATGGCGAAAGGAAGTTCAATTGGCGTTGAGCCATATTCCATTTCATACGTCAATCCATTGAAGGAAAACATCTCGTGCTCGGGAACAGCGCCAATTCCACCTTTCAACTGAACGATTTTCGAAACATTTCCATCCATTATTTTAATGGTTAAATAATCAGAACCAACATCTCTCCTTCCAGAAGGAAGTAGCATTTTCCTTGCGTGATTCACGACAGATTTAAACACAAACTGTTGTTCACCCGATTGATATAAGGTAGTCGTTTGAAAGGGAACTAAACTATCTACAGGAATTTCAACGAACAATGAATCTGCTGGTGCAGCTCCTGTTTGACGTGCTTTTTTCATTTCTGACATTGGCAACATGCGCAAAGGCAATTTTGAACGCATCATTATTTTCGCACCTTGCAGAAAAATATCAATTCCCGGCATCGCATCTTTTTTATCGAAAGAAAGTGCTACATCACCCACCATTAAAAATCCACCTGGCTCCAAGTAATTAGCTTGCATTCCATTCGTTGTAATTTCCAAGACAATACCTTTAATGGAATCATTAATCACCAATGAATCAACCATTTTCTTTTGGTAACTCACGTATTCAATGGTAATCGGTGTTTTATGCTTCGGAAAATCAACATCAATTGAAAAATGATTTATATCCATCCCAAACGGCTTGTATTGCGTCATGAACATTTTCTCTGCATACGTATATTGCACTTTTCCATCATTCACTTTAAACCATAAATTGGGATCAGAAGAATAGATGAAATCCACTTGCTTGCCTTCGCGAATCACCATTAAACCTTCGAAGCTGATGAAGCGAGTGATTCCTGCTCCAATGAGAATGACAAGAAAAGAAAGGTGAAACATCAACATTGCAATTTTCTCTCTTCGAAACATTTTGTAACGTGCAATATTCGCAATCAAATTCAAGGATAAATACACCAATAACACTTCAAACCATAGTGCATTGTAAATTATAATTTTTGCTGTTTGAATATCGTGTGTTGATTCAATTAATGTTGCAGCTCCGATTGCGACTAAAAAAACAATCATGGCAGTAGCCATCATGCGCATTGAAAAAAAAGATCGAGATAATTTCTCCATTTGTGTTGAGGTATTTTGTGTGCAAATTTAAGCATTGAAGCCCAGCAATTGAAGTATTAACAAATAATATTGCAAATTGATTTCAACCAATTTATAAATTCTGTTTTAAATCTCTTTTTTAGTCACGCTAAGCGACCTGAAGATCAAAAGATATCCAATAATGCAGGAATGAAAAATTGCATTTCGATTTCGCCATTATCATTACCATTTCGCTCATTACATAGTGAAATTGGTTAAATCTGCTTTTGAAGGTCCAAAAAAAAATCCCAACTCTTTAGGCTGGGATTGATTTCTTATAGAAGAATTTACAATTTAGTGATATATGCTTCTACATTCTTTTCGATTCGATTCACGATATTCGAAGTGTCGGCTTTTTGAAATTTCTCGCCTGTAATTCGTTCAAATAACTCGATGTAACGTTCTGTGATGGTATCCACAAAAGAATCTGGCATTTCTGGCATTGTTTGTCCTTCTAAGCCTTGAAAATTATTTTCAATTAACCATTGACGAACAAATTCTTTTGACAATTGCTTTTGAGCTTCGTTCTTGTTCTGACGCTCTTGGTAACCTTCTGTGTAAAAATAACGCGATGAATCTGGTGTGTGAATTTCATCAATTAAAATCACCTCTCCATTGCGAATCCCAAATTCATATTTTGTATCTACTAAAATCAAACCTCTAGCAGCCGCCATTTCTGTCCCTCGTTGAAACAAAGCACGCGTGTACTCTTCCATTTTCAGGTAAATTGCTTCTGGAACAATTCCTTTTGCTAAAATATCTTCTCGTGAAATGTCTTCATCATGACCTTCTTCCGCTTTCGATGCTGGCGTAATAATTGGCCTTGGAAAACGATCATTCTCCTTCATTCCTTCTGGTAATTCCACTCCACATAACTCACGCTTCCCTAATGAATATTCACGCGCTGAATGTCCAGCCAAATAACCACGAATGACCATTTCAACACGAATAGGCTCACAAGCATATCCAACTGCCACACTTGGGTCTGGTGTCGCCAACAACCAATTCGGAACGATGTCGCGCGTGGCATTTAAAAAGAGCGTCGCAACTTGATTCAATACTTGACCTTTAAACGGAATTCCTTTCGGTAAAATATGATCAAAAGCTGAAATACGATCAGATGCCACCATCACCAACAAATCATTGTCTAAGGTATACACATCGCGTACTTTACCTTTGTACACATTTTTTTGACCTGTAAATTCAAAATCTGTTTTAATCACTGCTTCACTACTCATCTTACTTCTTTTATGTTGACGCAAATTAACTTGCCTCGTTTTATTTTTTATCTCCTTCTTTTTCGGTCGTAGAGCTGTTCGAAACATTGGCTTTCTTCGCCTTTTCTTCCGCCTCAGCAACATCAAACGCGTCGACAATTTTCTTCACCAAACTGTGACGAAGAATATCACTTTGTCCCAAGCGAACGATACTTATCCCTTCAATATCTTTCAAAACATCTAAAGCATACGACAAACCCGAACGCTGACGGTGCGGTAAATCAACTTGAGACATATCCCCTGTAATGACAAATTTAGCCGTCATTCCCATCCGAGTCAAGAACATTTTCATTTGCATGGATGTCGTATTTTGCGCTTCGTCCAAAATCACGAATGCCTTGTCAAGCGTTCTACCGCGCATAAATGCCAAAGGTGCAATCTCAATCATCCCAAATTCAATCATATCCGCCAATTTCTCTGGAGGAATCATGTCACGCAAGGCATCGTACAAAGGCATTAAATACGGATCTAACTTTTCTTTTAGATCGCCGGGTAAAAAACCGAGGTTCTCCCCTGCTTCAACCGCTGGTCGTGTTAAAACAATACGCTTAACTTCTTTTGCTTTCAATGCTCGAACCGCTAAAGCAACGGCAGTATATGTTTTTCCAGTTCCTGCTGGACCGACGGCAAAAACCATATCATTCTTATCGACCGCTTGAACGAGTTTCTTTTGATTTAAAGTCCGCGCCTTGATTTTTACACCTTGATTTCCGTGAACCAAGGTTTCAGAGCCGTTGTCGGAAGAAATCATTTTTTCGCCACCATCCAACATTAAATTCTCAATGTTATTTTCCGACACCGAATTGTACTTGTGGTAATGCGTTATAATCAAGTTGAATTTCCGTTCAAAATTATCAATCTCCTCAATATCGCCAGAAACAGAAATTTCATTTCCACGTCCAACAATCTTCAATTTAGGAAAAAAACTTTTCAGGTATTGCAACTTTGAATTGTTCACACCGAACAGTTCCAATGGGTTAATTCCTTTTATTTCGATTGTTTTCTCCTGCAAGGCGAATAATTTGTCGGCCATTTAACTAAAAATAGCCCGATTAACGTTAAATTTGAACCAAAATTAGAAATAATTCGGCAATAAATACTTCCTTCGATAGGCACATGCAAATAATTACCTTGACAACAGATATGGGAGTGCGTGATCATTACGTCGCTTCATTGAAAGGTGCTATTTATAGTGAGCTTCCGAATGCCCATATTGTGGATGTTTCGCATACTGTGCGACCATTTGATGTTGCTGAAGCAGCCTATTATATTTCCTCTTGCTATCAAGATTTCCCTGCAGGAACAGTTCATATTATAGGTGTTGACAGTGAACCAATGGTTAATTTTAGTGGCTCAGAAGGTTCATTTCCATCAATTCTCGTTTTCAAGGATCAATATTTTATTTCTAACGACAATGGTTTTTTCGGATCGTTTTTAGAAGAAAATGAACCTGAGGCATTTTACCGAGTAGATGATGTTCTTTCAAACATGGCACTTTTTAAGTTTCCGACGAAAAACATGCTGATTCCAGCTGCTTGTAAAATTTTGTCAGGAGTAAAAATTGAAGATTTCGCTTCGCCATTTAAAAGCTACAAACGCGCATTTTCTCCTTCTGCTGTTATTGAAACGAACTTGATCAAAGGAAATGTTGTTCATATAGACAATTACGGTAATATTATAACAAACGTACATCAGAGTTTATTTGAACGCTTCGGAAAAGATACACCTTTCACCATCTATTACCGTCACAAAGATTACCACATCGATGAAATTTCACCGACCTATAATTCAGTGCCAAGTGGTGAGAAAGTCGCACTTTTCAATAGTAATAGTTTATTGGAAATTGCTATAAATCGTGGAGCTAACGCTAGTAATGGTGGTGCGGAAAAACTCTTCGGTTTAAGAATTGGCGATGTTGTTCGAATTGAGTTTACACCTCGAGGTTCTCGTAACACCCTTGAATCCTTATTCTAATGATGATCCGAATTGTAAAACTGCATTTCCAAGCAGATAAGATGGATGATTTTCTTGCCTTTTTTGAAACCATTAAAGAAAAAGTCAATGAATTTCCTGGTTGCTTAGGTATGAAATTACTCCGCGACATCAACGACCCTACCATTGTTATGACTTATAGTCACTGGAATGATCCACAAGATTTAGAAAACTACCGTACCTCTGAAACATTCGGTACTATTTGGCCAGCAATCAAGCCTTGGTTCGCAGAAAAACCCGAAGCTTGGAGTGTTGAAGAACATTTTAATGGTTTTGGCGAGGACTAAGGGTTTGGGTATTTGATTGTAATTTACAAACTACGATGAAAAAGTTTTTAGTATTCAGTTTATTTTTAGTCCAATCGATTTCTGTAATTGGACAAAACAGAGAATCAGATCTAAAAAAGATCTATAAAATTCTTAATGGTATGGAGCAGTATCAACCGAAGAATTCTGCCTATATAAACGATTCAACTTCAATTATAGGTTATTATGATCGCTCCTTGAGTTTGGATTGGAAAGATTCAAATGCTTTAATAAGTTTTATTAGTCAAAAACCAGTGATGCTTTATGAGTTTGAAACACACCTGCAACAAATGCTGTGATCAATGCTAAACGTGCTTCGTCTCCAAATGAAACAACTAATTTATCGGGAACAACTAAATGGGCACCTATACATACATTTGAAACAAATTACGCTTACAATTCACTCAATCAATTAGTTTATCAAACAACACCAGATGGTGGAGAAAGTCGTTTCGCGTATGATGCTTTAGGTCGATTAGTGATGAGTCAAAATGCAAAACAGTTGGCAGCAACAAACCCTCTTTTTAGTTATACAAAATATGATCAGCTTGGAAGAGTTGCCGAAGTAGGTCAAATGGAATTGAGCGACTTTGCAATCAATACTAACGGGCAATTATATAGAATTTCGACAGGTTTATTGGCAACTGAAGTAAATTCATCTTCGTACCCTGATATTCTTTCTATAGTCCGTAATCAAATTACACAATCAATCTATGATGATATGACTGGAATGCAGATAGATGTATATACAGCACCAACTGTTTATACTGCTCAATCTGTGACGGATTTATATACAGATTCCTATCAATTTGATAACACTCGCAACAGAATAGTTGGTGTTGTTTACTACGATTTGTACACAACAAATATCAATAATTACAAAACAGGAATCTTCTATGATTACGATGTGCACGGTAATGTATCACAAATGATCGAAGTAAATAACGATGATAATTTGAGACCATTGAACCAACATTTCAAGGAAATGAACTATCAATATGATTTGGTAAGTGGAAATGTACACAAGGTAATTTTTCAGCCTGAAAAACAGGACCAGTTCATGCACCGCTACAATTATGATTCAGACAATAGAATTACGATTGCAGAAACTTCAGCGGATGGAATCTACTGGGAGAAAGATGCCAAGTATTTTTATTATGACCATGGTCCATTAGCAAGAACAGAGTTGGGCGAGCATCAAGTTCAGGCGCAAGATTATGCCTATACTATTCAGGGTTGGTTAAAAACAGTGAATGGGGAACGATTAAGGTCTGATTATGCGATGGGTAAAGACGGAAATGTATCAACTGGCAACATGAATCAAATGATGGCAACCGATACATATGGATATAGTTTGAGTTATTTTGATGATGATTATCTATCTGCGAATATGGCGATGCTATTTTACAGTAATGGTTCAAATCCTCAATTGGGAGCAGGATTGTACAATGGAAACATTCGTACAATGGTGACTGCTTTAACTAATTTATCATCTTCACCATTAGCAACACATCAAAGCAACTATACGTATGATCAGCTGAATAGAATTAAGTCAATGGATGGATTAAACCGAAATACTGATCAAAGTACAGCGGCATCAGGCTATAATAGCTCATATTCGTTTGATTCTAACGGTAATCTAGACACTTTAAAACGTTATGCACACAATGGAACGACTTCTGTGTTGATGGATCATTTTAAGTACCATTACAACAGTGGCAATAACCAATTAAATTGGATAGATGATGTTGCAGGGGTTAGTGTGTTTTCAAATGCTGACATTGACAATAGCATGAATGCCAACAACTATAATTACGATGAAATTGGTCAATTATTAGCGGATGTTGATGAAGGAATTACCAGTATTAAATGGACTGTGACTAATAAAGTTGAAGAAATAGAATATGGAACTGGAAAGAAAATTCACTTTGATTACAACCCTATGGGCAATCGAATTGCAAAAATAGTATATCAAGATAATCTATTAACAGAAGCCACTTTTTATGCTTTAGATGCACAAGGTAATACAATGAATGTATATACATTTGGAGAAATGGATGATAAAGTATATCTTTCGGAAAGAAATCTTTATGGTTCGAGCAGAATAGGGCAGGAACAATTGAGAAAAGAAATGTTATTGAATCCTTCTGTAAATGGGAGTAATTATATGTCAATAAACGAGTCAGGCGATAAATTTTATGAGTTGAGTAATCATCTTGGGAACGTGCTCAATGTTTTGGCTGACAGGAAGTTACCTGTTCAGTATGGTACGTCTGGAACAGTTGATTATTATGTTTCCAATGTCATGAGTTATTCAGACTATTTTCCGTTTGGCATGCAACTACCAAATAAATCAGAATCTGGTGGGTTTAGGTAATTTAAAAAGATTAGATATAAAAAAGTACTTTTTGAATCATAAAATCAATAATTCAGAATGGACAAGTAATTTTGACGAAGAGAAAGTTAGACAAACAACTTATTAGATTCAAAACTTGGATCAATAAAATGTAAGGGGCATTCATAATTAAATGAATTTAGCGAATTATCCGCTTATAAAAATACATAAATCACATCCCCATTTTCAGTCATTACAAATTTTCGATCCTTTTTAGTAACAATGTAGTGTCCGGATGAAATGTATTCCATGGCTGAAAAAGAATCCTTTATTTTTTGTCCTTTGAAATCGTATAGCATCCATTTATCCGAGTAGAAACCATCTTGTTCACGGACTTTTTTTATCATATAAAAATACTGAATGGTATTATCCACGAACGGTATAATTTTATCAAATTCCTCCTCAGCAATTATCTTATTCTCGATAAAGTAAATCCCGAATTTTGTACCTTCTCGTGAGAATATTGCTAAACCACTCTTAAGTTCTTCATAGTATTTGAATGGACCTAATAGTCGAATGTCGAAGTTATTATTGCGAATTTCTTTAGCTTCCCAACTCGGATTGGACACTTTAATCATAGGTGAAGATGATAATAAAGAAAAAAATTTGGTAGAATTAATCATAAGATTATTATAGCTATTGAGCTGAATAAAATAGTCTCGTAGCAAAATGACATCTTGACCAGTATTAAAATTGATTTCGCCTTCGGTTATTGCTCGTGATGTATATCCTTCTCTGGCAAGTAAAAGAGAATATCCATTTCGTTTATATTTGTCTGAACTAGCATATTCGAATTGTTGTTCAGGTTTGATAACACCGTCAAGAGAATTAATGTGCATTCCCCCTTGAAATCGTGTTCCTAAGTAAGCAAGATAATCAGTATGATGATCTTGATCATGTCTATCAAAATACCAAAGTTTTTCTTTCGTTTGAAATGTTGTACCCCCAATGTCAAAATTTTCAAGATAAGGTCTTGATCCAATGTTGGTAACATACTCAGAAGAAATATTATCATAAATCGGCTCGACTTCAAAACCTTCCCCATGTTTTCTGATGGATCCGAATTTTCCATTTAACTGCGATTGAAATAAATCGATAGTTGGTTCAGCAATTAGAATGTGAATTTTTAGATTATAATCATTTATAGTAATACTTGGGTACCTTTCATAAACTTCAATATCAATTAGAGAATCATTTTCAATATGACCAATCACGATTTTATCTGAGAGATAGTACTTTATTGTTTCCTCATTTGCGTGAATTTTAAAACAATTTATCGGTGTGAGGAGTCCTTTGAAATTTACAGCACAGTTCTTATAGTTTTTCGTAAATTCAGTAATTGAATGGGTTAATTCATAAATCTTATCCCATTCGTTTTTTAATATAATCTTACCATCTAAGTCTGCAAAACCATAATACCCATTCTTTTTTGTTATGATCCCTTTAAAATCGCACGATAACTCTTCGTATTCCAATGGCACTATGAGTTGCCCATCTTTGTTGCATACTCCAATATGAATAGAATCGTACACTTTGAAATTTGAAGTTATTGTATTTTCGATATAGGTATAGAGTGGTTCAATTATCCATTTGGCTTGAGCATCTACAACTCCAAATCGTTCATCAATCCTTACAATAAATCGTTCATCGTGTCCATAAATTATATGATCAAAGGCAGGTTGTATTAAAACTGAGCCATTATCTAATAGCACACCAATTTTATCCTTTGACTTAAAAGCAAAATAGTGAATGATAGTCGAATTATCATATTTATTGTAATTGTTGCTATAACTAATCGGAAAAACGTCATCTCCAGTATATTCTATAATAGATTTCATTTCAAGATCATAAAGAAACCCTTTCCCATTCTTGTAAATCTTAAATTGTTCATTTACTTCGTCGCATTGAAGTGTAGAATCTGTATCGGGCAGTTCTGTTCCATCTTCCAGATAATAATGACGCCTTTTATTTAAATCACTTACTTCGATGATCCAGTCATTGTGAAATCCGATAGATGAATATTTTGGTTCAATCGTGCTATTTTTAGTGCTTAGAAATCCGAATTTACTGCCTTTTCTAGTAAGTATCACCTTGTTCATTGGAAATGCGTCATCAAAAGTGAAATCAGATATTTGTTCAAATTGCTCGTCGTAGATAATCGTTTGATCAATTGTATGGACAATATATTTTATCCGAAAAGTTGAATTTGGATCCCATTCAGTGTCTTTTTTTTGAATTTTTTCTTTCCTGATAAAATCCGGAATTCGTTTAATATTTTCTAGTTTTCTGGATAAGATATTTAAGCTTCCAGGTGATTCTGCAAAGATGTAGCGTTCATCAAATTGAATAGTATCAAATTTAGGATCCAATAGAAAAGTAAGAGTGCTGTCAACAATTCCCCATTTCCCATTTTTTTTAGCAAGAAAATTCTGATTGTTAGCTACATATTTCAAATCTTCAAATTCCGTCCAGTTTGTACGGGAGTTTCCTTTCAAATCTATCAATTTAAAATAACCAAGTGAATCAATTGGAAGAAACACCTTGTTTTGACCTTTCACTTGAAAGATGAAGCATAAAACAAAAAAGAGAAGTTTGACTTTCATTATATTTTTGCTACGTATTGATCAAAATCTTTTCTCTTTTCGATAGGTTCACTTTTTAACTTAAGTTCTAATTTCATTTTTTTATCAGGAGAGGTATCTTTCAAATATTCTTTATATGCATTTTCGAATTCTGCCTCTGTGACAATTCCCACCTTATTTTCTGGTAAAATTGCAATAATTGAATTGGTAGAGTTTGGGTTCAGTCTGAATTTAGTTAAATAAGTTGGGTAATATTTAACTGCTACATTTCCATTTCCTGTCAAATAGAAATAAGAGTGCACTTTATCCTTGTAATTAACTTCCAAATTCACGGTTACAAAGTCAATATAATCTACCAAACGGTCACAATTGTAAACGCCCATTCCTTTTAATTCAAATGATCGCCAAAGATCGGCTTCGCGTTCTGCCACATTTCTTTCATCTCCAAGGCGCTTCAACTCTGCTATGTGTTCCTTGTATTTCTTTTTTGCTCTTGCAAAGCTTTTACCTTTAAAGACTGGTTTTACTATAAAAGTCATTCTGTTCTTCGCTGGTTCTAGATCATCTTTTTGCCAAACGGATAACTTGAAATTGTTGCAGTTTTCAGTAGGTTCAAGTTGCATATCGTTAAATCCACTTAATGACTTTCTCAATTTGCCTTTTTCAATATCATCTCCAACTGAAATCCACATGGCTTCACTTACAAATTCCATTTCATAAAATCGATAAAAATTATAATCGATATCAAAGACTTCCATTTTTCCTTTAAATTCCAAAGGTTCAGAAAAGCAGGTTTCGTCTTTTACTTTCTTCAATGAATCAAGTTCTTTCAATTTTTGCTTCTTATGTTTATTTGGTTTTGATTTTTGTCGATCGAGAAATTCCCAATTATTTGTTTTTTCATTCATTGCATAACTGTTGTAGTTACCTGATTTAAAAGATGCGAGGTCTACTTGGACAGTTTTGTTGTCTCTTAATTCAAGTTCATTTTTTCCTTCAAAAGCCCTGATTTCAAACATTCCGGCTGATTCAAAATCACCGTTTATATCATTTTCAGAATACTTCATTTTAATTCCAGCAAGAATAATGTCGTTTACAGATTGAAATTCACGGTATTTCACGACGATATTTGCCGTAATCGGTTTTCCATTTTTATCTTGAAAAGCACTTTTAGGAATTTTAACGGCAGTGCCATTCGGTAAATTGAAACCAAGACCTTTTTTGTTGTTGTATTTGAATTCAAGAAATTCTACATCCACATCTTTGAATGGTTTGTCCTGCCACATTTCATTAATTGTAACCTGTGATACTATTTTATTTTGAAATTGCTTAGGGTCAACACTTTTTGTCACTGATTCACTTCCGCAGGAAAGAAGAAGTAGTAATAGCATTCCTGAGAATATCATTTTGTTCATTGGTAGTAAAATTAGATTCAAAACTTGTATGGATGTAAAACTACATTATGATGTGGAAATTATATTAAATAGTTCCTAAAAATAAAAAAGTAATATTTTTTGTGAAAAAGACTAATAATGTACTTTTTTAAAAAGTAATATTTGCCATTCGTATTAACTATAAAAAAAATGGGTTTGTGACTATTAATACCACCTATGCAGCAGCGAAAGATCTTTCTTCCTTGTTATTGATTTTTAGCACGAACTTATTTTAACATTTAAAACACTAATTTCCGTCTACTTTTCGAATATTTACGAATCATTGCGTATCATTTTTATTTTTTTTATTCGAATAAAGTTCGTATCATTACGTATCAATACGAATCAAAAATTATGCAACAGTCTATTCATACACTTTTTTTAACCCTTGATTTTCAGCTATTAAACGACATCAGCGCCATTGATCGATTCGGTGGCGAATGGATTGCCATTGAAAAACGAGAAGGCTCAAAAACCTTAAAAGAACTTAAAACAATTGCAACCGTTCAAAGTACTGGTGCATCCACACGAATTGAAGGTTCCAAATTATCAAATGATGAAGTAAAAGTACTAATTGATAACCTCAGCATTTCCAAATTAGAAGAACGAGATCAGCAAGAGGTTGTTGGATATTTTCATGTTCTGGATATTATAACAGAAACATTTCAGGATATTCCAATTACAGAAAACAGTATTAAAAATCTCCACAATCAATTAATGAAATTCAGTGATAAAGATCAGTGGCATAAAGGAGATTACAAAAAAAACTCTAATTCTGTTGAAGCTATTAATCCAGACGGCACAAAAACTGTGATTTTCAATACTACTCCTCCAGGAATAGAAACTGAAAATGCTATGCGAGGGCTAATAGAATGGTACAATAATGATAATAAGACACCACCATTATTAAAAGCAGCATCTTTCGTTTATGATTTTCTAAGTATCCACCCATTTCAAGATGGAAATGGTCGTTTAAGCCGATTACTCGGAACTCTTCTATTACTCAGAAATGGTTATAATTGGATCCAATATGTAAGTTTCGAACATGAAATTGAACAGAGAAAACCCGACTATTACCGAGTATTAATGGACTGCCAACAAAAACGGCCAGGTGAAGAAATACAACCTTGGATTTTATTCTTCGCATCTTGTTTAAATAACATTCAAACAAAATTAATGACCAAATTGGAAGGTCAAAAGCGTATCAACAAATTATCACCAAAAGAAAAAACAGTTTTGGCTTTTATTGAAAATAATCCAGGTTGTCAGTCAAGTCAAATTGCTAAAAAGCTAGGCTTAGCTCTTCCAACAGTGAAACGCATGTTAGCTGAATTGACTGCTTCAAAATTCACTATACAACATGGTGTTGGCAAAGGAACAAATTACACAATTACTCAGGAAATCAAAATCCAAAAAAATGTAATCATGAAATTTACAATCGATCAACCCAAACAGGAACGTCTATTAACGCATAGAAGTCATTTTATCGAAATCAATAAAATAATGTTACGCCCTACTTTTGAATGGAACGATCCGAATGTCTGGAGTAAAAAACTATATGATGAAGGATTAAAACTTAATATTCAATGCATCAGTCAAAATGGAACAAATAGAAAAAATGAATACCGTCTATCTTCATTTGTTACTCCATTTAGCTTTGATCCGATTTTCAATTTACAAGAGTCAATCAGTATTCCAGAATCTTTCTCCGGTGGTTTTCCAGCGGACAATGAATTTCCAATAAAAATTGTATTTGAAATGACTTCAGAAACCAACAAATCAGAATTTAATGTTGATTTGGTAATTGACGCTGGTTTAGAATAATGCAGAAGATAAAATCTATGGACTACAAACTCTTAATCAATCAGCACAATAGTTTGCACTTACTTTAATTAATTCGTTATTGTATGAGATTCTGAGGTGAAGATATAGCATTTTTACACTCAGATGAACATCGTGATTTGTTCTTTATTCATCTGAATGAATACCTAAATACAACTTTCAATTTGGACTTGTAATGTAATTCTGGACACTAAGTTAAGTCACGCTGCTTATTTGTAATTATTGTTTTCTAATTCAAATTCGTTTATTAGAAATAGACACAAACTCCTCGCATCCTTTACTTCACCTCACTTCCACCCTACTATAACCTTTAACAGCCTCACTCATTGCATTGCTCAGTAGCTCATTCAAAGAAGCAAACAACTCATCATTAAGTCATTAGTAAATCAAACGATTATCAAAAAAAATAGGTGAAAATTGTTTTTATAAAACAAAAAAATTATTTTTACGGTAATTAAATACCTATCTAATGAGTAAAGGCACAGTAAAATTTTTCAATGAATCTAAAGGATTTGGATTCATCGTTGACACAGAAACGAACAAAGAAGTTTTCGTTCACGTATCAGGACTAGTAGACAAAGTAAAAGAAAACGATGAAGTTGACTTTGAAGTCGAAGAAGGACCTAAAGGTTCAAATGCAGTAAATGTAAAGTTATCTTAACGATATATTTGTTCATTAAATCTGAAAATCCCCTTGCCACGCAGCGGGATTTTTTTTGTTTGAAGATTTAGGGATTTAGACTTTCTTCAAAGATCTAAACAGACTCCGCTCGTCCAATCTATTTTTTAAAATTGAAAACTTTTTTGTTCAAAAGATCAAGTCTAACAGCGCAGCGGTCTATGCTCTCTGTTCTATATTCTATTTAAATCACCATATACTCAATAAAATCAACTATACAGTATTTCTCTATTGAAGAATCAAAATGAAATCTTAATTTTGGTGCTTATAAATGGAAAGCCTACATGAGAGCACTTTATTTTAAAGAAATTAAAAGTTTCCTTAGTTCAATAATCGGATACATTTTTATTCTTATATACCTTATCGCATCTGGACTTTTCCATTGGATTATTTCAATGAATACCAATTTGCTTGAAGGAACGGAAGCTGATTTAATTCCTTTCTTTAACTTATCACCCGTAATCTTTTTGATTTTAATTCCCGCGATTACCATGCGATCGATTGCTGAAGAACGCAGAACCGGAACAATTGAGTTGTTGTTTACACGTCCAATTTCTGATTTTCAAATCTTAATGGCAAAATACTTGGCAGGTGTTACGCTTTTAGTAATTGCACTAATTCCAACCTTCGTTTATTATTTATCGATGCATTACTTAGGGAAACCTGTTGGAATAATCGACGATGGAGCAACATTTACATCGTATTTAGGATTGATCTTATTGGGTTCTACCTTCGTGGCAATTGGAATCTTCGCTTCTTCTATTACAAGCAGTCAAATCGTGGCATTTATCGTGGCAATGTTCTTAAGTTGGATTTTGTACGATGGTTTTCACCTGATCGGTTCTTTCAATCTGATGGGAAAATTTGATTATATTGTTCAATACATGGGAATGTCCATGCATTACGACGCCATTAAACGCGGCGTAATTGATACGAGTGATTTGATTTATTTCTTATCAATGATCTCACTCTTCATTTTTGCCGCATTGACCGTTATTAAATCTATTAAAAAATAAGCGATGTCAGAAAAACAAAAACTTTCCAAAGGAATTTTTAATTGGACTTTTCTTGCTATTTTCTTCGTAGGAATCATTCTAATAAATGTCATCAGTTCTTTCGTTTACAAACGAATCGACATGACTGAAGATAATCGCTATTCACTTTCTCAAGGTACCATTGACTTCTTGGAAAATAAAGACAATTTTAAGAATCGTTTGACCTTAAAAATCTATTTAGATGGGAATCTTCCTGCTTCATTAAAGCTTTTTAGAAACGCTGTCGAAGATAAACTCAAAGAATTCAAACAGTATGCTGGCGATCGCATTGAATATATTTTCATTAACCCGTCAACTGGATCTGAAACGGATCAAGAAGTCCTGTTCGAATCCTTGTATGCCAAAGGAAAAGGAATTATTCCGATGGATATTACGTATACAAAAGATGGTTCTCAAAGCCAAATGCTTTTATGGCCCGGTGCTGTAATCGATTACGGCGGTTCTACCGTAAATAATATCCAGTTTTTACCAGGCACACCTCCTGGAAAGCCATACAAAATGGAGGACATGACGCAATTGATTGAGAATTCAATCAATAACTTGGAGTACATGTTAGTGAGTTCTTTGCGCCGCGCCATTCAAGAAACGAAACCTCGTATTGCTTTCTTGCAGGGTCATGGCGAACTGCCTTTTGCTGAAACGCAGCGTGCTCGAGCATTGATTTCAAACTACTACTCAATTGCAGATGTTACCATTAATGATTCATTAGCAGCATTGGATGGAATTGATGGTTTGGTGATTGCTCGTCCAACTCAAAAATTTAGTGATAAGGATTTATACATTATCGATCAGTTTTTAATGCGTGGAGGTCGCCTAATGTGTTTTGTTGATGCCTTAAATCTCAACGAAGATTCGTTGAATATTCGGGGAACGACACATACAACAAGAATGAACACAGGACTAGAGCGAATGCTGTTTGATTATGGTTTGAAATTGAATGAGAATTTAGTTGCCGATGTGAATTGTGCGCCGAAATCTGTTCCTTTCGCAAAACAATCAATGATTCCTTGGTTCTTTCACGTTTTGGCAACTCCAACTGATCACCCAATTGCACGTAATGTTGAACCTGTTTCTTTAAAATACACCAGTGAAATTCAATTGGTCGACAATAAAAAACAAGTTCTTACGCCCATTTTAACGTCATCCACGAATTCAAATGTGACTGGTTTGGCGCCCATGGTCAGTTTAGCTATGCCTTTGAATTATGGTCCGAAACCAGAATTAGTTGACAATCCAACAGATACCATTAATCAAGTATGCTTAGCGGCTTTGTCCGAAGGAATGTTTGAATCGCACTTCAAAAACAGAATTGTCGATGAGTTCGCGAAAAACCCATTGATTAAGTACAAAGAAAAAAGTGATAAAGAGGGCAAAGTATTTCTTGTTGGAAATGGTCGAATGATGGCAAATCAATACGATTCTATGCCTTCGAAAGATGGAAAGAGTTTCATGTATCGACCAAAAGCTGTGAATGATTTACGCATGGATCCCGAATTGGCTGAATTGCGCATTCCGCTCTATTATGGTAATCAAGAGTTTTTTCAAAACTTAGTCGATTATATGATGGGAGATAATTCGGTATTAGATATTCGGAGTCGACAAATTGATATTCGTGCAATAGATATTGAAAAAGTAAAAGAAGATGCTGGATTCTTCAAAGTTTTAAACTTACTCTTGCCAATTGCTTTAATTCTAGCCTTGGCCTTTATCTTGACTTATATCCGCAAACGAAAGTACGCTTAATCAACTTTTATGGTGTGGAACAATCAAATTGAACTATGAATAAAAAGAAAATAATTCTACTTATCGCTTCATTAGGAATCATCCTTGCATTAACAATGTATACGTTGAATTTAATGGATAATTCGGGCCAATCGGTTACTGAGTTAATTGATTTTTCGATTGAAGATACAACAACCGTAGATAAAATAATTATCACAGATGCTTTTTCGAACAAAATCGAAATCATTAAGAAGGGTGATCAATGGACAGATATAGATGGTTCTTGTATCTCTCAAGAAAATGCCCATTTCATTTTGGAAGCTTTTAGTAAAATTGAGTTCAAAGGATATTTACCAGATAATTCACACAAGCAATTTATTAAATTAATGTCGGCCCAACATACGAAAGTTGAAATATTTCAAGAAGGTGATTGGGTAAAAACGTGGTATATCGGTCCATCAGCCCAAGACCACTACGGTCAGATCATGCTATTAGAAACTGCGGATGATGGAAAAAGCGACGTTCCAGTGATGATGAAAATCAAAGGACTTCAGGGAATTATTGAGCCACGTTTCTTTGCAGACAAAAGAAAATGGATGTGTACAAATATCTTTGCGCTTAGCGTTGATAAAATCGCTAAGGTGGATGTGCGTTTCAATGAAGAACCAGCGAGAAGCTTTACGGTTACGAAAAATAAGTCTGATTTAGCGGTTTACCAACAAGGCAAGAAATTAGAGAATGTTGAGACAGCGATGATTTTTAGGTATTTACAGAACTTTAAAAAGATTCACTTTGACATTCCGAACTATGAATTGAATAAAAAACAAATTGATAGTTTAAAACGCACGACTCCATTTGCAGTCATGACAGTAAATGAAACTTCTGGCAAATCGTCTAAACTGCGCATGTTCAGAATTCCTTCAGAAACACCTCAGCGCAATGAATTCGGCTATGAAGTACAGGTTGATATGAACAAATTTTGGTGTGAATTACCGAACGGACAATTGGTAAAATGTCAATATTTTGTATTCAATGCCATTTTAATTGGCCACCCGTATTTTCCGATGAATATGGAAGGTGTTCAGACTGAGTAACATTTGTTACAATTGGGCAATTTATTTCGTATTACATTGGCCATATAAAATCTAACTATGAAAAATTTTCTTGCCGCGTTGATAATTTTTTCTTCGCTAATTGCTAATTGCCAAAATCCATTGGCAATCCCTCCTACCTTGTCTGGAAACTCTATTGATTTGAATCTACAAGAAGGCAGTGTTAATTTTTATCCTGGAAACCCAACAGCTACTTATGGTGCAAATGGAAATATTTTAGGTCCAACATTAATTCTAGATAGAAATTCAACGGTCACAATGAACGTGACAAACAGCTTGATGGATACAACAACCATTCATTGGCATGGCATGCACGTAGAACCTGAAAATGATGGAGGTCCCAACATTGTTATACCTCCAGGCACAACTTGGAGTCCAGTTATCCCTGTACTAGATTGGGCCACAACACATTGGTATCACCCACATTTACATATGCGCACAAATGAACATGTACAAAAAGGAATTGCTGGATTAATTATCGTTCGCGATGCTGCAGAGGCTGCACTTGTATTACCAAGAACATATGGCGTTGATGATATTCCTTTGGTTATTCAAACTAAAGCATTTGATGTCAACAATCAAATTGTGGTGATGTCTGCGTTAGATACTGCACTGATGGTAAATGGAACACTCGATCCTGTTGCAACGGTACCGGAACAAGTTGTTCGTTTCAGAGTTTTGAATGGTTCAAGTGAACGTGTGTATAATTTAGGACTATCCAACAATCAAACTTTTTACCAAATTGGATCTGATGGCGGACTTTTATCTGCGCCAGTGGCATTAACTCGTTTAATGCTTGCTCCGGGCGAAAGAGCAGAATTACTTATTAATTTTTCAGGATTATTTGGACAAAACATTCAATTATTGAGCTATGGCTCTGAACTTCCTTCAGCTATTTATGGAGCAGCACAACCTGGAATGGGCGCTGGACAAGTAATTCCAAATTACGCATTGAATCCATTAAACGGGAATGATTTCTTGGTACTCGATTTTGATGTAATTGCAACTACGGCATCACCCATTACAACAATTCCAACTTCATTGATAACACATACTCCTTATTTAGAAGCTAATGCTAATGTAACAAGAGCACTAACATTCTCACCTCTTAACATGGGATCAACTGCCATTCAAGGACCTTTTCTAATTAACTCGATGCCTTTCGATATGATGATGATCAATCAATTTGTACCCTTTGAAAACACAGAGATTTGGACCCTTACGAATAACTCGCCAATAGCTCATCCGTTTCATATTCACGATGTTCAATTTTACATATTAGATATTAACGGTGTTGCACCGCCATTGAATCAACAAGGAAGAAAAGATGTAATTCTAGTTCCTGCAGGTGGAGGAGTTGTACGATTCATTACTAAATTTGACGATTTCTTCAATGACTCTGTCGCTTACATGTATCATTGTCACATGTTGACGCATGAAGAAGCTGGAATGATGGGGCAATTCCTTGTTCGATCACCTGGAGCAGGAATATATGAAACTACACAAACTAGCAACGAAATTATTTATCCAAATCCTTGTTACGATGTTCTTACCATTTCGAACTTACATTTGGATGAAGAATTAAGAATTATCGACGCAAGCGGTCGTTTGGTAAAAACAATGAAAGTTAGCAAGTCTCAAATGGACATCAATGTGCTTGATTTAAACAGTGGTTTGTATTTCTTGGACAAAGGCTCAAATTCTAATTTAATGAAATTTATAAAAAACTAAATGTCAATTTTAATTGACACTCTTTGTTTGTTGGCATAATTGTTAATAAATAAAGAAAAAAAAAGAAAGTGACCCTGTCAAAGACATCGGTCACTTTTCTATTTTTGAGTTAAAATTAAGCGAAATGAACTTTATTATTTCAAGTACATCTTTATTACGTCACTTACAAAGTATCTCTGGTGTCCTGAGTACTAGTAATACACTGCCTATTTTAGATAATTTTCTTTTCGAAATCAACGATGGTGAACTGACTGTTTCAGCATCTGATTTGGAAACAACAATGCGCACAACTTTGACGGTTGAAGCAAACGAATCAGGAAAAATTGCTATTCCAGCAAAAATATTGTTGGATGTGTTAAAAAATCTTCCAGATCAACCCTGCACGTTCATGGTGAATTCAACCAACTATTCTATTGAAATTGCTTATGACAACGGTAAATCTAAAATGGTTGGATTCAATGGAGAAGATTTTCCAAGAACTCCTTCAATTGAAAATAGCAACTCTATAAAAATTTCGGGAGATATTATCTCAAAAGCAATTAACAAAACACTTTTTGCAACTGGAAACGATGATTTACGTCCAGTTATGAGCGGTGTGTTTTGTCAGTTCTCTCCGCAAGATATTATTTTCGTCGCAACGGATGCACACAAGTTGGTGCGTTACAGAAGAACGGACTCTGAAGCGACCGGAAGTTCATCTTTCATTCTTCCAAAAAAGCCTTTGAACTTGTTGAAGTCAAACTTAACAGGTACAGAAGACGTATTATTGGAATACAATGAATCGAACGCCGTTTTTACCTTCAATGACTTGGTGTTAATTTGCCGATTGATTGATGGGAAATACCCAAATTACGAAGCGGTAATTCCAAAAGAGAATCCGAATGTGCTAACAATTGACCGATTACAACTATTAAGTTCAATTCGTCGTGTTTCGATTTTCGCGAACAAAACAACACACCAAATCAAATTAAAATTGGCAGGTTCTGAATTATCATTATCTGCTGAAGATGTTGATTTTTCGAATGAAGCAAATGAGCGATTAACATGTAATTACAATGGTGACGACATGGAAATAGGATTCAACTCTCGTTTTATTCTTGAAATGCTTAATAATTTAGACACTCCTGAAGTGCGTTTAGAAATGAGCGAACCCACCAGAGCTGGCTTATTAATGCCTTCAGATCCTGAAAATAAAGATGAAGATATTTTAATGCTGGTGATGCCAGTCATGTTAAATAGATAAAACTTAATCCATCTGAAAAGATGGATTTTTTTTTGAAGTCTATTTTTTATCGTAATCATTGTTTAACTTTAAAGAATGAATCGATTTCTTTTATTTGTTTTAAGATTTCAATCGCTAATTATAATTTTATTAGCGGTGTCTTCTTGTGGTTTACGCTATTCCGCACCCGAAGCACCTGAGTCATTTCTTGAAAGAAGACATAATGCTATTGAAGCATATATGCAAAAAGAATTGGGCGATTCTATAATCTATTCTTCCATTGCTTTTGGCGAAACAATCGTTTTGAAACCAGCAACCTATCGGATACTCGATTCACTTTATCAACATAAATATAACAATGAAAAAAATGAAATTGTAGACAAAGAACTGGATAGATTAATCGAACATCAGCGTATAATTGTGCAAAATGATACTAATCAAGTGTACTACAAAGAACACCATGTTTTTTCCATCAGAGAAAAGGATTCTTTAAGAATAATTCAATCAGAGCTCAAATTAGACCAAAATGCTGCAGTAAGAGATTTTAAAATCCTTGAAAGTGTACTCATTCCTAAAAAACACAATGAACGCTACAAACAGTATTTGTTTAGTGAATCATTTCTCTATCCGGGAATAATCGCAACTGAGGAAGAAGAAAAATTCTATAACTTTTACAAATCTCCTTTAACTGATTTAAGTACTCTAGAAAAGGACAATTTAATAAATCATACCTTGAACTTAATGGAAATTGGATATAAGAAAAAAACAGTTAGGGTTCAAGAACTGCTTCAAAATCAAGCAAGATTTGCACTTTTTGAAGAATATAAAGTAATCCCCGAAGAATCGTTTAGCGAGATTTACGCTAAGAATTTACTTGATGAAAGTGGAAAAGAAACCGTTGATTCTTATTGGTTTACTTATACATTAAAAGATAAAGAGAATCCATCTAAAAAAACGGAATACTACTTTTTATTTGATGCTTATTTAAGACTTAAAAACTTTACAAAATTATAAATTTGATTGCAAAGGAATTCGAAAAACACCATTTTTCAATTGCACATCTACCGGTGAAGTAATATACGGCATTCCGATAACGGTAAGATCTTCATAAACATCTGATAATTCATTGTTTTTATACAAAATGGCATATTTCTTTTTATTCAATTTCAACTGATAAAAACCTTTACTAATTTCAATATCGAATTTAAAACCATCTTGCTTTAACGAATATGAACTATCCGCCAATTCTTGATAATGAATTCTTCCAGGATGTAATTTTGCATAGGCTTCCATAGCAAATTTCACTTTTTTCAACTCCTTCTCTTTCCCCTTGTAAAAACACATAATCTCATCTCCCTTTTTCACTGATACGATTAAGTGATTTGCATTAAAAATACAAACTTCCTCCTTTTTCAAATTGTCGTAACGTCCGATTGTTATGCTGATAAAAATTACTGCTATCGATGACGATGCAACCAGAAAAGACCATTTCCATTTACTGTAACGGAGGTAGAAGAAAGAACTAGTGAGTAAAACAACAAAAACAAGTGAAAAACTATAACCATAAGCAACCGCTCCAGGCAATCGTTCAATCCATTCAATAAACTCAATTGTCAACAAAAGAATAAACCACAATAAAAACGCAACGATTTTTGATAAAAAGCCAATCTCTGCCACTGCAAAAAGACCAAGTCCAAAACCTAAGATTAAACCAGAGAATGCCATCATTCCAATATTTGTAAGCACAAAATAGTTTGGAAATTGATGGAAATAATAAAGACTTAAAGGTGCGGTCATTAATTGCGCCGCAAATCCAATTGCTGTTCCTTGCCAAATCTTATTCAAAAGCCAGTTATTGATAATAATTGTTTTTTCAATTGGACCATAAAAAACAAATATCCCAACCATTGCCAGATAGGAAAGTTGAAAGCCAATCTCAAAAAGATACAGCGGATTAAATAAGAGCAAAACGAACGCACTAAAAAATAAGACATTGATTGAATCATATTTCTTCGCAAAGAGTTGTGCTCCTGCTAAAACGGTAAACATAAAAACAGCACGAATCACTGATGGTGACAAACCAGTAATTACCGCATAAATCCACAATAAACCAATCACAATAAATAAAGCGTTTCGTTTAGAAAGAAAACTGGACAAACGTTCCAATACAAACAAAAATAAATAAAGAATCAAACCGATATGTAAACCCGAAACAGCAAGGACATGCATCGCACCACTATTACTGAAACTTGTTTTGGTTTCGGAATCCAATAACGATTTATCACCTAAAACAAGTGCTTTCATTACGCCTAATTGTTGACCTTCGAAATGTTGCTCAAAAACGTGAGACAAGTAATCACTCAAGCCAGTAATTTGTTTATCAAACCAACTTACTTCGCCCCTATCCACTAAGCGGTAATTATTACTATTAACGAAAGTCAGTTTAAAGACATTTTTTCCTTGCCAATACTTCACAGCATCGAATTCACCCGGATTGTTTTTATTGAGAATTGGTAAAATTTCTGCTGCTGAAATCAACAGATCTCCCTTTTCTGCATGCAATCCTTCTTGCTCCAAAAAGACAAGAAATGTTTGTTTTATGGAGATAAACTTTTCGCCAGTATAAATTCCTTCCATTTCAGCAACGCACTTTCGCCATGCCCCACCACTTTTAGAAATTTCTTTAATTCGAAATAAATATGGACTATTAACCACATACAACTGCTCGAAACGCTTCAGTTCTTTTCTATCCGTTTTTTGCACATACACTAAAGACCCCAGAAAAAAAAATGCCAATCCAGTAAATACAAAAAACATACTACCCTTTAGGCGATCACGATAATAAGCAGTTAACGCTATTAATGAAAAGCAACTAAATAAGAATACACTTATATGGAAATCACCAACAAATTGACCTGCTAATATCCCCATCGCAAAGCAACTAAATATCAACACAAACGGCTGTCGGTAAAAGTGATATGTAGTAGTTTCAGATTCCATAAGCAAAAGCAAATGAACAATTTATTCGCGTGATTCACAAACCATTTAAGTAGAAATTAAAATTTAGAGATAGAATCGAACGCCAATCGAGTGTCGGCATCAGCCGATGTATCGAGATGGCGGAAATTAGAAATTAGAGTTAGAAAATAGAATCGAACGCCAATCGAGTGTCGGTCTCTGCCGATGTATCGAGATGGCGAAAATTAGAAATTAGAGTTAGAAAATAGAAACGAACGCCAATCGAGTGTCGGCCTCAGCCGATGTATCGAGATGGCGAAAATTAGAAATTAAAATTTAGAAAATAGATTCGAACGCCAATCGAGTGTCGGCCTCTGCCGATGTATCGAGATGGCGAAAATTAGAAATTAGAAATTAGAGTTAGAAAATAGAATCGAACGCCAATCGAGTGTCGGTCTCAGCCGATGTATCGAGATGGCGAAAATAGAAGTTAAAATTTCACTACCTTTGCACGCAAATTTAATATACTCATGATTCACATTACCCTTCCAGATGGTTCGGTTAAACAAGTAGAAAATGGAACGACTTCATTAGATGTCGCGAAAAGTATTTCTGAAGGTTTAGCACGAAATGTATTGGCTGCAAAAGTCAATGGCCAAGTAATTGATGCAACTCGTCCAATCGACGCTGATGCAACACTTCAATTATTGACCTGGAATGATACGGAGGGTAAATCAACTATGTGGCATTCATCTGCTCATTTAATGGCAGAGGCATTAGAATTCTTTTATCCAGGAATCAAATTGGCTATTGGACCTCCAATTGCAAATGGTTTTTACTACGATGTAGATTTCATGGAGTATTCAATTTCTGAAAAGGATTTGGAGAAAATTGAGCTCAAGATGAAAGAATTAGCGAAGGAGAAAAATCTTTTTGTTCGTCAAGAAATCTCTAAAGCCGATGCTATCGCTTATTTTACAGAGAAACAAGATCCTTATAAAATTGAATTATTAGAGAACCTTGAAGATGGAAACATCACGTTCTATACACAAGGTAATTTCACTGATTTATGTCGCGGTCCTCACATTCCTGATACTGGCTTTATCAAGGCTGTTAAATTAACGGCAATTGCTGGTGCTTACTGGAGAGGTGACGAAAAAAATAAACAATTAACGCGTATTTATGGAGTAACATTCCCTAAACAAGCCGAACTTGTTGAGCATTTAGAAAAACTAGAGGAAGCAAAACGTCGCGATCACCGTAAATTAGGAAAGGAACTAGAATTGTTTACTTTTTCACAAAAGGTTGGACAAGGATTGCCTTTGTGGTTGCCAAAAGGTGCTGCATTGCGTGAACGTTTAGAGAACTTCTTAAAGAAAGCACAACGTAAGGCTGGATATGATCAAGTAATTACTCCGCATATTGGAAGTAAAGAATTATATATCACTTCTGGTCACTTTGCAAAATATGGCGCAGATTCTTTTCAACCAATTGGCACGCCATACGAAGGAGAGGAATTCATGTTAAAGCCAATGAATTGTCCACATCACTGTGAGATTTACAAATCAAAACCGCGTTCATACAAAGATTTACCTGTACGTTTTGCTGAATTTGGCACCGTTTACCGCTATGAGCAATCGGGTGAATTACATGGATTAACACGTGTTAGAGGGTTTACGCAAGATGACGCGCACATTTTTTGTACACAAGATCAAGTAAAAGATGAATTCAAAAAAGTAATTGATTTAGTGCTTTACATTTTCAAGACATTAAAATTCGAGAATTTCAAGGCTCAGATTTCTTTGCGTGACAAGGAAAATCCATCGAAGTACATTGGAAGTGATGAGAATTGGGAAAAAGCAGAAAATGCGATTATCGAAGCAGCTGCTGAAAAAGAATTATCAACTGTAGTTGAATACGGGGAAGCTGCGTTTTACGGTCCTAAATTAGATTTCATGGTACAAGATGCCATTGGACGTGAGTGGCAATTGGGTACTATTCAAGTCGATTACAATCTGCCAGAACGTTTTGAATTAGAGTACACAGGTGCCGACAATCAAAAACACCGTCCAGTAATGATTCACCGTGCTCCATTTGGTTCTATGGAACGATTTGTTGCTGTTTTACTTGAACATTGTGCGGGAGATTTTCCACTTTGGTTGAGTACAGAACAATATGCAATTCTTCCAATTTCAGAGAATTACAATGAGTACGCAGAAAAACTTTCAGAATTGTTAAATAATTACGATATTCGCGGATTCGTTGACGACCGTAATGAAAAGGTAGGCAAGAAAATCAGGGATGCAGAAATGAAAAAAATCCCGTTTATGCTTGTTGTTGGTGAGAAAGAGGCTGAAGGTAATTTAGTATCTGTTCGCCAACGTGGTGCTGGAGATTTGGGATCTATGGATCTCGATTCTTTTGCGGAAATCATTCGAAAAGCAATTGAAGAGGAATTATCTTCTAACGTTTAAAAAAATTAATGAGAAAAAACACAAGAAAACCTTTTGTCAAAAGAGAAGAGAAAGAAGAACACAGAATCAATGAAAAAATCATTGCACGTGAAATTCGTCTTGTAATTGAGGGACAAGAACCGATGGTCGTTTCGACAAGCGAAGCGATTAAAATGGCTGATGAACAGGAATTAGATTTGGTGGAGATTTCACCGAACGCTGTACCACCAGTTTGTAAAATAATGGATTACCGAAAGTTTCTTTATAACCAAAAGAGAAAACAAAAGGAATTGAAAGCAAAACAAAGTAAAATCGTTTTGAAAGAAGTTCGTTTCGGTCCAAATACAGATGACCATGATTTCAATTTTAAATTGGCTCATGCACGTAAGTTCTTAGAAGAAGGAAGTAAGGTAAAAGCTTATGTATTCTTCCGTGGTCGTACGATTGTGTTTAAAGACAGAGGAGAAATCCTTTTATTGAAGTTTGCTCAAGAACTTTCAGATATTGGCGCTGTTGAACAGTTGCCTAAATTGGAAGGAAAGAGAATGATCATTATGATCAACCCGAAGAAAAACAAATAATATAGGATTCGGAGTTTGGAATTCGGAATACTGAATTCTAAATTACAAATCCTTGTAAAGGTGCTATATAGAGTTAACTATTAAAAACGAAGAGAGATGCCAAAAATGAAAACTAAATCCAGTGCAAAGAAGCGATTCACAATCACTGGAAGCGGTAAAATCAAAAGAAAGCACGCCTTCAAAAGTCATATTTTGACTAAGAAGTCGACAAAAAGAAAAAGAAATTTAACAAAAGCTGGTTTAGTTAAGTCAAGTGACCTTGCAAATGTTAAATTACAATTGTGTATATAGTAATCAGCTGCGGCTGCCGAAATCACAAATGGTTTAGAATTGTTAACCCAATAATGAGTAAATAAGTTATCTGAAAGAATGGTACACTCTTTATTAAAAACTTAAAATTATGCCAAGATCAGTAAATCACGTTGCTTCAAGAGCACGTAGAAAAAATATGATGAAGCTGTCTAAAGGATACTTTGGACGTAGAAAAAATGTTTGGACTGTAGCAAAAAATGCGATCGAAAAAGGTCTCGTTTATGCTTACATCGGACGTAAACAAAAGAAAAGAAATTTCCGTTCTTTGTGGATTACGCGTATTAACGCTGGTGCTCGTCAGTACGGAATGAGCTATTCTCAATTCATGGGAGCTGTGCATAAAAGCGGAATCGAATTGAACCGTAAGGTTCTTGCAGATTTAGCAATGAATCACCCTGAGACTTTCAAGGCGGTTCTTGATACAGTGAAGAAATAAATAAATTATACTTTATATAGCAGGAATCCCGATGGCAACATCGGGATTTTTTTATGCCAATAATTTATCAAGTTCATAAAAAAGTAAGTTTAAGTCCCTTTTTTGTTAATGTTTCGTCAGATTTAAAGTATTTTCGTTGAAATATTTTTTATGTCTCTTAATACGAATAAAGCATCTCTAGCTGGCGTCTTAATTACAATTGGAATTGTCTTTGGTGATATTGGTACATCTCCATTGTATGTTTTCCAAGCCATAACTGGAAATGGAACTCATTTTTCATATGAGTTGATAATGGGCGGTTTATCGTCTGTAATCTGGACATTAATACTACTCGCGACTACAAAATACATCTATTTTGCACTGAATGCAGATAACAAAGGTGAAGGTGGAATCTTTGCACTTTATGCTTTATTGAAAGCAAAACGGGTGAAATGGATTATTATCCCAGCTCTTATTGGATGTGCCACACTTCTTGCTGATGGCTTTATAACACCAGCCATATCAATTTCTTCCGCTGTAGAAGGAATTAACAACATTTACCCTGATCTTCCCGTTATGCCAATCGTAGTAGGAATTATAATTGCCTTATTCACCGTGCAACAATTTGGGACAACAGCAATTGGTAAAGCATTCGGACCTATAATGACCATTTGGTTTCTCTTCCTTGGTTATTTGGGAATTATTAATATTGCTGGTAATACTGAAGTTTTAAAAGCCTTTAATCCTTATTACGCGTATAATTTAATTGTGAATGTTGATGGTGGTTTCTGGGTACTCGGTGCCGTATTTTTATGTACAACTGGAGCTGAAGCCTTGTATTCCGACCTAGGTCACTGCGGTAAATTCAATATTCGCATCAGTTGGGCGATGATGAGTACTTTACTTGTACTTAATTACTTGGGTCAAGCTGCACTTTGTTTACAGGATGGTTTTGCCTTAGAACCTAAGGAAACAATTTTTTACGCAATGGTTCCTGATGGCATCTTGCCTTTTGCGATAGGTATTGCTACCGCAGCTGCCATTATTGCCTCTCAAGCTTTGATTACTGGAGTGTTCACTTTAATGAATGAAGCGATTAAATTGAATTTATGGACGAATTTAAAAGTCAAATATCCAACAGATCACCAAGGTCAAATATATATTCCTTTCATTAATTGGTTTTTGATGGCAGGCTGTTTAGTCGTAATTGCCGTGTTTAAAAAATCGACAGCAATGGAAGCAACTTATGGTTTGGCAATTACTATTGATATGGTCATGACATCAATTTTACTTTGCTATTTACTGATGTTGAAATATCCTAAAACTAAATTGATTTACCTAGGAATTTTCGCTATATTCCTTACCATCGAAGGTGTCTTCTTACTCTCTAATTTGGGTAAAATAGTTCATGGAGGATGGTTCACCTTAATTTTAGCTATCTTTTTCTTCTCACTTTTATTCTTGTATTACAAAGCGCGTTTACTGCGAAAAAGTATCACAGAATATGTTTCTATGAAAAAGGTGATTCCCTTATTGAATGCTGTAAATAGCGACCATAAGATTCCTTATGAAGCGTCAAACATTGTTTATCCAACGCGCAGTAATAGTCCAAACAAGTTAGATTCAACTGTTTATTTTTCTTTATTCAAAAAACGTCCTCGTAAAGCGGGTGTAATCTGGTTTCTGCATTTAGATATTTTAAATGAACCATGGGGAGTGCATTATACTGTCAATGAGATTATTGACAAATCGTGTTATTACATAAATCTTCAACTTGGTTTTAAGGAAGAGCACCGCACAGAGTATATGATGCGTAAGATTCAATCTAAGATGGTTGAAAAAGGCGAATTAACAGGAGATAGCGTGTTCGATTGTGTGAAAGGGGAGTTTGATGAAGCTGACTTTAAATTCATCGTATTGAATTCAAGAATTGCGATGGACAACAAGTTGACTCCTTTTCAAATGTTAACTGTTAAAGCATATCGTTTTGTAAAATCTACAGGATTGAAACCAGCAGAAGATTTTGGACTAGACAAAACAAATGTCGTAGTTGAATATATTCCTGTAACAGTTACAAAACAATACAGTCAAGAAATAATTGAAGATTGGGAAGATTACTCTGATAAAACTGGAAATGTGCGCTTAACAAGAAGTAAAGATGCAAGAACACCAAAAGAATGAAATGAAACTTGAATTGATTTATAGCAATCCAATGATTCACTAAATTTTAACGTTATTATGTAAAGAGCTTAGTTTAAGTTTGCTGAAACTAAAACTCTTTATTTATGAAAAAAATTCTACTTTCTCTTTTTGCGCTGGCAGCAATCTCTTCTGCAAGTAATGCGCAATTAAACAATTTGAATGTTGGTGACGTAGCTCCTAACTTCACGGTTACAGATATTCACGGTACATCACATACTTTGAGTAATTATGCAGGTAAATATGTGATTATTGATTTATTTGCATACTGGTGTGGGCCTTGTGCAGCTATTGCTCCAACGATTAACTCATTCTACAAAAAATATGGTTGCAATGGCTATGATGTTATTGTACTTTCAATTGAGTATGAGGGAACACTTCAACAAACAGAAGATTTTGAAACAGCGAATGGTGGTGACTTAAGTTTGCCTACTCCTTCGGTGAGTGGTTTAGCAGGTGGCGGTGGTGCAGTGCACACAACTTATGGACCAGCGGCTTACCCAACAATCATTTTAATCGGACCAGATGGCTTGATTAAAAACGAAGATATTTGGCCAATCAGTGGTGTTTCTACTTTAGAAACAGCTATCACAAATGCTGGAGGCGGTGCTGTTTTGGTTGTAAACAATTGTGATGCTCTTGCAGTAGAAGAGTTAACTATATCTGACTTGAACGTTTTCCCTAATCCATCAAACGGTGAAGTAACGCTTCAACTATCTTCTCCAAATGCAGATGTTATCTCAATAGAAGTTTACGACTTAATTGGCGCTAAAGTTTGGAGTCAAAATGAAGTGAATGTAGAAGGCGGACAAAACGCTATCTCTCTGTCTATTTCTAACCTTACAGGTGGTCATTACATTTTAAAAGCAGCGAATTCGAATGGAGTTGTAATCTCTCAAGCGATTCAGATTAAATAAGATTACTTTATAAATCAAAAAAATCCGCTTCTTTCGAGGCGGATTTTTTTGTTATTTTCAAATATGTTATTGACTTCTTGCCACGCTTACGCTGGCACTCGGTCTACTACTTAACTTATTTTTTTGTATTCTCGTCAACTTCTTCGAAGTCAACATCAGTCACTTCATCACCAGGATTTCCAGCTGTGTTATCTGCTGCTGGTCCACCTTGACTTCCGTCATTCGCTGCATTGTACATATCTTGAGATGCTGCTTGGAAAACGTTGTTTAGTTTTTCAATTGCTGCTTCTAAGTTAGTTGTGTTTTTAGCATCAAATTCCTTCTTCAATTCAGCTAATGCTTCTTCGATTGGTGCTTTTTTATCAGCTGGAATTTTATCTCCGTATTCTTTCAATTGACGCTCAGTCTGGAAAATGGTTGAATCAGCTTTGTTAATTAATTCAACTTCTTCTCTTTTCTTATTATCAGCATCTGCATTCGCTTCTGCTTCAGCCTTCATACGTTTGATATCTTCATCTGATAAACCTGAAGAAGCTTCAATCTTAATCGATTGTTGTTTTCCAGTTCCTTTATCTTTTGCTGAAATTTGCATGATACCATTTGCATCAATATCAAATGTTACTTCGATTTGAGGTACTCCTCGCTGTGCAGGTGGAATATCCGTTAATTGGAAACGACCTAATGATTTATTGTCATTTGCCATTGGACGCTCACCTTGCAATACGTGAATATCTACTGATGGTTGATTGTCAGATGCAGTTGAGAATGTTTCTGATTTCTTTGTTGGAATCGTTGTATTTGCATCAATCAATTTTGTTAAAACTCCGCCCATTGTTTCAATACCCAATGAAAGAGGAATAACATCTAATAACAATACATCTTTTACTTCTCCTGTCAATACACCACCTTGGATTGCCGCACCTACTGCAACAACTTCATCTGGATTAACTCCTTTTGAAGGTGCTTTTCCGAAGAAACGCTCTACTGCTTCTTGTATGATTGGAATACGTGTTGAACCACCTACTAAAATCACATCATCAATATCGCTAGTTGACAAACCTGAGTTTTTCAAAGCTGAACGACAAGGAGCAATCGTTCTTTCAACAATTGAAGAAATTAATTGCTCAAATTTCGCACGTTGTAGTGTTCTAACTAAGTGTTTTGGAATACCATTTACCGGCATGATATACGGTAAGTTGATTTCTGACGTAGTAGTTGAAGATAATTCAATTTTCGCTTTTTCAGCCGCTTCTTTCAAACGTTGCAAGGCCATTGGATCTTCACGTAAATCTAAACCTTCTTCAGATTTAAACTCTTCAGCTAACCAGTTAATGATTGCATCATCAACATCATCTCCACCTAAGTGAGTATCACCGTCAGTTGCCAATACTTCAAATACACCATCTCCAAGCTCCAATACAGAAACGTCATGCGTTCCACCACCGAAGTCAAAAACAACGATTTTCATGTCTTGACCTTTCTTATCTAATCCATATGCAAGCGCCGCTGCTGTAGGCTCATTGATGATACGCTTGATTGTTAAACCAGCAATTTCACCTGCTTCTTTTGTTGCTTGACGCTGAGAGTCATTAAAATATGCTGGTACAGTTACAACTGCCTCAGTAACTTCATGACCTAAGTAATCTTCAGCTGTTTTCTTCATTTTTTGAAGAATCATTGCTGAAATTTCTTGAGGAGAGTATAAACGCTCATCTATTTTTACACGTGGTGTATTGTTATCACCCTTCACTACAGTATAAGGTACACGCTTAATCTCTTTTTTTATTTCGTCAAAATTCGTTCCCATGAATCGTTTGATCGAATAAATCGTTTTCGTTGGATTTGTAATGGCTTGACGCTTCGCTGGATCTCCAACTTTACGCTCTCCACCTTCTACAAATGCCACAACAGAAGGAGTTGTTCTCTTACCCTCTGAGTTGGAAATTACTACCGGCTCATTCCCTTCCATCACTGAAACACATGAGTTGGTCGTTCCTAAGTCAATCCCAATTATTTTTCCCATATCAATTAAATTATATTTTTCAGATTTTAATCCGCGACCTAAAGTCAATCTTTATGCCACTAGAAAAACCCAATAGAAATCTGTCAATTTTGTCAAATCACACTATCCAAAGGACTTAATCTTATGTCGAAATGGCAGAGTAACTGACAATTTCGCGAGCTTAAAGCCAATCACTTGACACTTTAAAAGCAATCATTATATTTGGTAAAAACTATTAACATGAAAAACACACTATTCTTATTACTCTTGCTCTTCCTTGGAGCGTGTAACATGACCCCTTCAATGACGGCATTGGAGTACAACAATAAAATCGTTGACGAACAAAACAAAATCATCACAAAAATTCTTGCATTCTATGATGCAACTGCAGCCGGACTTGAGACTTCTGAAAAACTAAGAAAGGAAGCTTCAGAACAATGTAAGGAATCGCTTAAAATCATCAAGGGATTGCCTGACTACGATGGTGATATCCAATTGCGTGACGCAGCAGTAGAATTGTTGTTGTTCTATCAAACGATGGCTGATAAAAGCTTTGTTGAAATGATGGAAATCATTGATAAAGGCGAAGAAATTACAACAGAAGATTTATTATTACTCGAAAAAATTGAGTCTGAAATCACGAAGAAAGAAGTTATATTGGATGATCAATTAGCCACAGCTCAAGAAGCTTTTTCAAAGAAGAATAAGGTAACTTTAGTTGATAATGAAATCCAGCAGAAAATTGACGATTTAGATAGTAAATAAATAGATGTTATGTATTTAGTTGTCAACTTGGAAGCCATTTTAAGTTGTTGTTTTATAGTCACGTATACACGAATGAAAATATAGCTATTGTATAATTTGTGTATTCGTGGCTAATTTTTGTTTAGCTGAATTTTGAATCCGCCATCGAATACAAACTAATGAAAAGTGAACTCTCCGCTTGGTAAAAAGTGGACTTTCAATTCCGGTAAATCTTGTTTTGTAAGTAATTTAACTTGTTCATAAGCTCCGTGGGCGGCATCAATTTGTGGTCCACCCTCGCCTATTTGTTTTGTAGAAATCACTTTTCCTTTGACAAAAGAACCATCTCTTTTCAGAGTCAACTGAAAGGCTGGAGCCATTCCACTAATTCCTTTTAGATTAAAGCGACCATAAGTGCAAAAATTTCCCATTGAATAGGTGATGAATCTCCCTTTATAACTATCAATTGCTCTTGTTACATGCGGTCCATGTCCCAAAACAACATCTGCACCTGCATCAATAGCTTTGCGCGCAAATTCATATACATTTCCTCGATTTTCTTCGTAAAATATTTCAGTTTTCCGTGTTATATGTGTCCTACTCGAACCTTCTGCCCCTCCGTGAAAAGAAACAATCACAATATCGCATGTCTTGTTTAATTCTGCCACTACCGATTGAAGAGTTGTGTAATCCGTAATTTGTAAACAAGCTGTATTAGGAGCAAAGGCGGTCATTCCAATCTTTACCCCTTTTACTGTCATCGTATCCCAAGGGCAACTTTCCAAACCAGCATAACGAAAACCAGCTTCACGTAAAACGCGTTGCGTATTTATTCTTCCTTCCTCTCCAAAATCACCCATGTGATTATTTGCAAGCGATAAGAAATCAAATCCTGCATCTTTCAATTGTGGAATAAAATACTCAGGTTGCCTAAATGCATAACACTTTGTTGAATCTGAACACTTCTTTACTTTTCCACCAGCATTTAAAACTGTTCCTTCTAAATTTCCGAAGGTAATATCGGCATTTCGTAGAATTGAAAACATCGGCTCGAGCAACAACAAGTCTTTAGAAGGAAGATAATTTTCACTTGGATAATTCGTTCCCATCATAATATCACCAACTGCAATAAGTGTTATTAAAGAATCATCACTTACGAGATCATTGTTAACAGTAGCGACTCTTTTTATTTGCTTATTAACTTCCGCAACAGAACCAAAAGGCACAAAAAAGAAAACGCCGAGTCCAATACTCAGCAACAGAGTTATTAATGTTATTTTCATACTTCTTTTCACAATTAATCAAATGCTTTGAAAGAGTTTTGACTCATTTCTAATAATTTTTCATATTGAGCAGGACTCAAATCTGAATGATAATAATGTATCGGATTGACTTTTTGCCCGCCTTTTTCTACTTCATAGTGTAAATGTGGTCCTGTCGATTTACCTGTATTACCTACCAAACCAATTAATTCTCCTCGTTTAATTTTTTGACCCTCTGTTACCTTAAATGCACTTAGATGCGCATACCGTGTTTTATATCCAAACCCATGATTAATAACAATACATTGGCCGTATCCCCAGCCACTTTTTTCGACAGTTTCCACTACTCCATCACCTGTTGCATATACTTGTGTCCCAATATTTGCTGTAAAATCCATACCAGTGTGCATTCTTCTCGTTTTATAGATAGGATCAATTCGATAGCCAAAGCCAGAGGCCATGTGTTTTAAGTCATTATTTCTTACTGGTTGAATTGCTGGGATACTTGCTAGCATTTTTTCTTTATTTTTTGCTAGATCAAGTAGTTCCTTAAATGACAAACGTTGACTGTTTAACCTACGTTCCAAATTATCCATTGTTTCAGAAGTATTTCTAATCAATTCAGAATTAGTAAACCCACTTAAATAAGCATATTTTTCACTTCCACCTGCTCCCATCAATCGCAACTCCTCAGGAAACTTATCAGCATATAGTGCAACACGGTACAAATCTTCATCACGTTTCTCAATGTCATCTAGAACACTATTCGCCAAATCTAAATCTATTTTCAAGCGATCAAATTCAGTCTTATACATTTCAATTTCACCTTTCAGGAGTTTCTCTTTTGGTGAATCGAGTTGTTTGGTAAAGAAAAAGGCGAAAACTAATCCCATTAAAATACTCGGAGATAAATAGAGCACAAATTTAAGGATACGCGCAGCAAAACTTAAATTCACCTCATCATATGATAAAGTCTGCGGATTGTATTTATATTTCTTTGCTGCCATTGATAACAAAAATAGAGAAAAAACTTTCTTCAACCTTTTTAAAAATCAATTAGATCATTCATAAGCAATCATTTAACAAAGAATGTGAGAATTGTGTAAGTTTTTTAATTTTAACATAAGGGTTACATAAATTTATGAATGTACATTTATAGTACTCCCCATCGTTAAGACAACATTTTCCTTTTCTTAGTTGTATCACCCAACCATTTTTGGTTTAAAATAGAGTTGGTCGGGCGGTATGCTTCCGATTTCTGTATGCCTTCTTTCT
>Ga0105050_10000057_pt1 | contig 129276 bp, 118 predicted proteins | sample FRY01_FD_78088 | JGI IMG/M metagenome (GOLD analysis project Ga0105050, IMG submission 78088) | Freshwater microbial communities from Lake Fryxell liftoff mats and glacier meltwater in Antarctica - FRY-01 | ecosystem: Environmental > Aquatic > Freshwater > Ice > Glacier meltwater ... | reverse complement strand
GCAGCGGTGGCGGTGGCGGCGGACGTCAAACGTGTTCTTTTTGTGATAATGGCCCAGGTAACGGTGGTTCTGGCGGCGGCGGCGGCGGTCAAGGAGGATCAGGTGGCGCTGGCGGATTAGGCGGCGGTGCTTCGTTCGGTTTATATATTGTGAATAATGGTGCTAACGCGGAAATTAATCAATCTTCTATTTTAGCTGGATCAGCTGGAATGGGAGGAATGGGAGGAACTGGTGGCACAAGTGGAATAGGAGGAACAGGCGCTATAAGAAATACCACTTGTACAAATGAAATTGGTGAAGGTGGCTCTAGTGGTAATGGTGGTACTGGTGGTGCTGGTGGTCAAGGAGGAAATGGTGCGAATGGAATCAGTATTTCTGTTCAATTGGTTTCTGGTGATGCTTTAGTCATGAATGATAACAATTTCAACTTAGCGTCTCAACCGGAAATTAGAGCTTCTTATTCAACTTGTACAACAAATACTTTAACATTTGAAGATGTTTCAATTGCACCTGGTACTGGCGTAACCGATTGGGATTTTGGAATTGATGCAACACCTGCAACTGGTTTTGATAATCCACAAGATGTGGTATTTGCTTCTACTGGTTTTAAAGATGTATTGCACGCTTCAACTACGTACGTTGGGTTTATAAATATTACATGTGAATCAGAAGCGACTAGCTTAACTGAAACAATTTGTGCTGGAGGCTCATTCACAGTAGGTTCAAGTACATACAATGCAACAGGAATATACATGGATGTTTTTACAACATTAAATGGTTGTGATAGCACGGTAACTCTAAATTTAACAGTTGATAATATTAATTCGACAATCACACTTGCTGGATTAACCTTAACTGCTGCTCAAAGCGGTGGTTCTTATCAATGGATTGATTGTGGAAATGGAAATTCTCCAATTAGTGGTGCAACTAGCCAATCATACACGGCAACAACAAATGGTAGTTATGCTTTGACCTTAACTTTTAATGGATGTACTGAAACGTCTGCTTGTTCGGCTGTTACAACCGTAGGAATAGAAGAAATATTCAACTTTAGTAATTTAGTGTTGTATCCAAATCCAACTAACGGTCAGTTTATAATCAATTTTGGAAAAGAATATGAAGAGCTAATGGTTGAAATTACAGAAGCAAGTGGTCGAAGAATTAAAAAGATGAAATTCAAAAATTCAGCGAATGAATCCATCCACTTTGTTGGTCAAGCTGGGGTTTATTTTGTGACAATATCTTCTGAAGATCAAACGCGAACAATTCGTTTGATTAAAGAATAAGAGGAGTTTATATTATAAGAGGTCCATTGAAAAATGGGCCTTTTTTGTATAATTATTTACCTTTTTCCCATCCATAATATATAAATGGATAACTGTCGTCGACTTTTGGTAACATGATTTTTTGCTCTTCACTCAACTGTTGATAACAAGCTTTGACATACCATTGCGTATTATGATGATAGAATTTTTTTAAAATTCTTGAATGGTGGTTTTTATATAAACATCTATTAATTCGAGCGGCTTCTTTCTTTTCTACTGTTGAAAATCGTTTTTTTCTATAAGCAAAAAGTATATCAGCTTTATGTCGATTCTCTATGGCAGAATACATTTTATACATTCCTAATTCTTCTTGATCAAACCAATAGCGAATCCCAACGGGAGTATATTTCTTAGAGTTGATATAGGAAACTGGATCAAGGTAATACTCAAAACGATGTATTTTATTAGGAAGTAACTTATTACAAATCTGTGCAAATGTAGTATCTCCAAAAGCCCTTGGTGCAGCATATGTATAGATATTGGCAACAGGATAACCATTTGCTTGTAAATGAGCGCCAGATAAAATGGCCATTGCACCACCTAAACTATGACCAGTAATCCAAATTGTTTTATGTTTAGCGTCTAATTGATCCAAGATTCGAAACAAGTCATCTTTCATTATTTCATAGCTTTTCCAAAAACCTTTGTGAATGAATGCATTATCTAAACTAGAATCTGATTTGGTTTTTCGAATGTTAAAATCAGTGCCCATCCATTCCGCTCTTATATTTCCGTCAACATCATCAGTACCTCTATACACCAGTATTATCAAATCTCCATGTGAAATAATAGACAGTTCTGGATCATATCCTAAAACTGTCTTAATTCCCAATATGCGCACAGTATCAAGTTTTACCTTTTCTAAAAAATGAAAATCACTTTTAATACTATCTGAAAAATAATGCGAAAAACGAGCACTATATGCAGCGTTGAAATTAGAATTAAATACCAAGGGAAATTTTTTCAATTCTGACGTTGAACTCAATGATTCTAATGGTTGGCTATTGTTTTGTAAATACCTCAATTGATAGTCTAAGCGTTCAGGATACATTAACTCACTCATCTTTGCAAGAATAAAAGCATTTACCGAATTGTATCCAACAGCATCTTGGTCAAATTTCTTCATGCAATTGACTTCATAACTTGGAATAGGGAAGTTGAAAGTGCTTGGAATGGTTGTCGTTTCTTGACTAATTAGCTGAAAACTCAGAAGGAGTGCAAAAAGTAATTTCATTAAAATGCTGTCCTTAAGTTTATTTTTCAAAGTTAGTGAGGTTTATTCAACTTCTAGGTCTTCTGTCTTTGGAAATGAAAAAATAACATCTACTCGTCGGTTGCGTTGCATGTTTCCTTCACTTATTTCATCTGCCAAAGGCAAAGTATTATCAAATCCTTTAAAGTTCAATCTCTTTGGTGAAATTCCTCGCTGAATCAAACTATTGTAAACCATATAAGCGCGGTCCATTGATAAAAGCAAGTCACTTCCGCAACATACATGACCCCGAATATAAACTGATGCGCTTTCATTCCTCCTCATAAATTGAAATAATCGGTCAAGTTCATAATACGATTTTTCGTCATAAATTACATCTGTGCCAGGAACGAATTCTATTTTAAGTATGATAGGTTCGGAATTAGTTGAGTTGATTTTCTCTTCAGTAAGTTCATCAAATGCACTAAACATGGGCTCAACAGTTGTCACTTCTGTTTCTTGGATTATAACTGACTCATTAATTTTAGTTTTTTTCTCAATATGAATTTCAATTTTTCGCCATTTCTTGAGATCTTCTGGCATTGTCGACTCTCCTGAAAATGATTCTCCATTTGATTGAGAGGGAATATCTTCGAAACTTTTTGAAGCTAGTAGTGTTTTGATATATGTCATACGTCGTTCACCTAATTCACCATTATACTCATTAGTTCCTCGAAGGTCACAAAATGTTTGAACATCTGTGATACTATATTCTGATGCATTTAAAGTATCAATAAATAAATCAAATTTCCGTTTTTGATCCGCTCTTAAATCTGAAGCATTGGTTTCAAAATAGAACCTTGCTATTTTTTCTTGACAAAATGAATTGACTGATAAAGTAAGAAGGAGAAGGGAGAGGAGAATTTTCATAGCAATATACTTAAGGACAATCTGCTGCCCATCTCAAAAATAACTCCAAAAAAATAAATGAATTTATTTAGAGTGAAAATTTGACATCGACTCTACGATTCTTTTGACGATCAGCATTAGTCGTCTCGGGGAATACAATTGGTTCAAGATTCGAACGACCAACATAGGAAAGTCTTTCCTTTGATACACCTAATTTGATTAAGCGCTTATAAACTGTTTTTGCACGCATTTTAGAGATACTCATGTTATTTCCACAACAAACATGACCTCTAATTTCCGCTTTAACTTTCGGATGTTCTTCGAGATATTCTGCCAATTTTTTAACTTCTCTTTGACTACTTTCTAATAGTTGAGATCTACCTTCAACAAATTGAATATCCAAAACCAATGGTTTCATGTTTTTTAAACTGTGATCATATTCATTAAGGTCAGAAGGAAGAACAATCTCTGGATCATTAATTAAATGTTCATTCGATAAAGTGTCAATTTCAGCTATACTAATAAATTCTAGACGCCCATTTTGGCTGTCAGCTACTTCATTAATTGGTTTAACTTGTCCTGTTATTGTATAGAAAATATCTACTCTACGATGATTGATAGATCGATCTAAAACATAAGGTCTTTCAAGATAATAAGCATTTTGTTTTATAGATGGATTTAGAGAAAGTTGTTCTGTGAAATAATACAAACGTTTTAATGCTAAAGAATCATTGGATTTTCTAGTACCCGTTGAATCTGTAAAGGCGTTTATTTCATTTATTAGGATATCTCCCTTCTCAAAGGATGTTTTTAAAAGTGCAAATTGATTTTGAGAATAAATTGTAGGTTCAGTTTGATTGGTCATAAAATAAAATGACTTAACTTTTGTTTGTGACAAAGCAAGGTTCGACACTAAAACAAGAAATAGAAGTATAGAATATGTTTTCATCATACCGCAATGTTACGTGAATGATGAGAAGTAGTTACAAAAAAAAACGCTTATTCTAATTGAATAAGCGTTTTTACTTAATTTAATCGAAGATTATTTAAATAATTCGAAGTCAATCTTACCATTGATAATAATAGAAGTTACTTTTCCTGAGAAAGCCATTTCACCCATCGATGTATTTACGGAATGTGGAAAAAGTATTCCATTCACTTCTTTGTAATCTGCATAAGTAGAGGCTGATTCAACAACTTCTTCTCCTTCTTTACGAATTGAAAGTGATTTAACTTTCATGAAAGTTTTAGTGTCAAAATAGTCAAACGTTTCAGTTGAACCGTCATTCATTTTCAAAACGTACATTTTAACACCGTTGTTATCTTCAATTCCTAAAAGTTCAGTTGTCATGCCACTTGTCGCATAATTAATTTCAGGGATTAAACCAACTGATTTTTGCTTTGCAGCGATTTCTTCAGCTGTCATTTCCTTTTTGCCAGTTTGCATATTCGTAGAAGCACCTGTCTTTCCATCAAAGTATGTTTTTAAGAAAACCATTCCTTGACCTTCCATTTTTGAACCTTCCTTACTTGGAGCAATCCAAACTTTAGTCGATTTTAATGGGAAAGGTATTTGAGCTAGACTTAAATCAGTTAGTTCCTGATATGTTTTGATTTTCTTCAATTTCTTTTTGGCAGCTTTGATTGAAGTTGTCTTCGTTGTTGCTAAAACATATTTTTCTAAAAGAACTTCTTTAGTAATATCTGATTTCGTCATTTCTTTGACTTCATCACCAAATGCATCCAACATTTCTATTTTACCATCAGCATCAAATTGTTTCAGACGGCTTAGAATTTCTTCATTACCAACAACAACGATATTACAATTTTTTGCGCTAAAGTATTTCTGAGACATTGTTAGCACATCTTCCTTATTTACCACTTCCAAACGTTTTAAATAAGTTTGATAGTAATCTTTGGGTAAGTCGTATTTGATAATGTTATAGGCAAAACGAGCAACTGTTGATGGACGTTCTAATGAACGAGCAAATGCACCAGCCATAGATGACTTGGTTAAGTTTAATTCTTCATCAGAAACATAATCATTCGTGATTCGATCCAATTCATACAAAATTTGAATGATGGCAGAATCAGTTACATCGTTTCTGAAGTTTCCGCCCATTGACATCCAAGAACCATCGCCTGTAATACTTAAATTCGAATAACAACCATAAGTATATGCTTTGTCTTCACGAAGATTTTGCATCAAACGTGTTCCAAAACCTCCACCACCAAGTATCCCATTCAATACGGTAAGTGGCAATTGATCGGCCTGACCTGTGCGAATTTTTTCTGGGAAGGAAATATAAACAACTGATTGAACAGCACCTGGCTTCTTTACGAAAATTACGCGATTTCCTTTGTTGAATTGACCATCGCCAGCTTCTGCTTTGTATGGATCAGTTCCTTTCCACGTTCCAAAGTATTTTTCAATAACTTCTTTCGCTTTTTCCTTCGTGATATCTCCAACAATTACAATGTAACTTCCTTTTGGAGTAAAAGTCGATTTGTAATAACTTTGAATATCAGCTAAGGTGATATTTGCTAAAGATGATTCTGTCATTACTCCGCCAAATGGGTGATTCGGGAAGTTAACTTTTACTTCAGCATTTCTTGCCATTGTAGAAGCATCTGATTTCGCTGAAAGTAATCCAGACTCATTTTGTTTTTTAATACGATCAAATTCCGATTGTGGGAAATTGGCATTGAAAACGACATCTGAAAACAATTCTAATCCTTTGTCCATGTGCTTTGTTAAACACGCCAAAGAAATTGAACTTGCATCAGCGTTTAAACTTGCACCAATATAATCCTTCTCGTTATCAAGTTGATCTTTTGTTCGGTTTGTTGTGCCAGACAAAATCATAGAACCAGCCATTTCTGACAATCCCGCTTTTGAGCCTTCAATTCTAGGATCTGAACCTGTAAATAAATCAATTGAAACCCGCGGTAACTTGTGATTTTCAGATAGAATGACAGTGATTCCATTAGAAGTGGTAAATACTTCTGAATCCTTGATGTTAATTGTTCTTGCTTGACCTGGATTAGGACGAACTGATCGATCCAATTGACCAAACAATACTGTTGGGAGCAAAATCCCTGCTATTAGTATGATTTTTTTCATGACAGTCTTATTGTTTGTCTTTTGGTAAATAATGAAGAATTACACGTGCATTTTGTGTGAAATAGGTGTTGGCAACACGTTGAATGTCTTCTCGAGTAACTTTCATATATCCTTCAAGTTCTTTGTTTACACGTCCAGCAGAACCATAGTAAACATGGCTATTTGCTAAGTTTTCAGCAACACCGGCAATAGAAGCATTCGAACTTACATTGTCATTTTCAATCTTGTTGCGCACTTTTTCAAATTCTTCTTGAGAAATCAATTCTTTTTTGATCAAATCCACTTGAATGTCAAATTCCTTTTGAATACTGTCCAATTCAATTCCATTGGCAGCAATTGCAGCAAAAATACCAACTCCCGCATCCTCTAAGCCATAGTTGAAAGAAAAAGCAAACTGAGCCATTTCTTTTTTCTCAACAATTACCTTGTTGATTCTAGAACTACTGCCGCCAGAAAGAACTTCATTTAACATATCTAATGCATATGAATCTGGATGTGTTTGTTCAGGGAATTTATAACCAATGAAAATACCAGGCAATTGAATGTTGTCATAAACTACATCTTTCACTACTCCAGTTAATTTTTCAGTGTCCTTCTTCGGACGAGGAATCTCAACTGCTTTCGCAGAATAAGTAGCAATTAATTTTTTTGCTTCCGGACTTTTTGAATTTATAAAATCCTTGGCATCAAATTTTGATTTACTAACACTATACGTTTTTTCAAAATCAGCATCAGATAAATTTAAGAAATCACGGTACAAATTAATTGCCTGACCCTTTGGAATTGAACTGAAATATTTATCAATCCATTTCTTCGTTTGTTCGATGTCTATATCACCAGCAATTGATAATGTCGCATTTGCAGGAACATAAAATGTTTTGTAAAAATTTACATAATCCACTTCTTGTGCGGCATCTAAATGTTCCATGCTTCCAATTGGGGCCCAATTATATGGGTGAACGGTGAATAAGCGCATAAACATTTCAGTAAAGAAAGATCCGTAAGGAGTATTGTCAACTCGCTGACGTTTTTCTTCTTTAACAACACTTCTTTGTGTTTCAATCCCAGTGTTTTCGACTTTTGCGTGCAATAAACGCTCACTTTCTAACCATAAACCTAATTCCAATTGATTCGAAGGAAGCAATTCATAATAATAGGTTCTGTCTTGTGAAGTGTTTGCATTTAATGCTCCGCCATTCTTTTCAACTAGCTCGCTGTATTCACCACGACCAATATTTGCCGATCCTTCAAACAATAAATGCTCAAAGAAATGTGCAAATCCTGTGCGTTCTGGTGTTTCATTTTTTGAACCTACATGGTACAAAATTGATACAGCAACAATTGGCGTAGAAGGCTCTTGATGCAAAATTACGTGAATGCCATTGGGTAAATCGTACTCGATAAAGTCGATTTTTCGCTGTGCATTAGCAGCAAATGTGGAAACTAGGAGTAATCCACTAATTAATAATCTCTTCATGAATGATTAAATTTTATAAATCGAATACAAAGAAAGCACGATTTTTTAAAAAGTTGCGTTTTATGTGATGTGCGGAACAAATATGATTTTAAAGGTTGAAAAACCAATTTTCTGTTTGGTCTGAAAATTGTTTACTTTTGATTCCATGAGAAATTTATTTTACTTCTTAATTATTCTTTTTACTAGTTTTTCTGGCCTTTACGGTCAAAATGTAGTGCCTTTTGAAGATTTCAATTATTATTTTCGAACGTTTGAAAATGACAACTTTCGTCAATTAGAATTTCAACGCATCAAAAGTTATCAAGCGGGCGACGAATTTGTTGCGTATATCGACAATAGAGGAAATTTGAGAGTTTACGATGGAAAGGAAAGACAAGATATTTCTAATATGAATGTCAATTTTCACATTTCTGACCATCTAATGGCATATAATATCGGTCCAACATTGAACATGTGGGATGCGGGAAAACTTCAGACGCTAACTTATTTCGCTGATAAATACGAAGTAAAAGACAGTTTGATTGTCTATGAAGACACACGATTTAATACCGTAAATGTTTATTGGAATAAGCAAATTTATCCGTTATACCAAGTGACGGGAGAATTGTATATGCCTGTTGCAATTGGAGATAATATTATCGCATTTAAAGACAATGGTAATTTTTTCAAAGTCTTTTGGAGAGGACAAATTTATGATTTAGGTGTTTGGAACAACACAATCGAATTTGAAGCTGGTTGTGATATGGTTACATTTAATGATCCAACAACAAGAACATACGCTGTGTTTGAAAATGGTCAATTTTTAGATGTAGAACAGTTCTATATGAAAAAATACAAAGCTGGAAGAGGTTTTATTGTCTACGAAGATTTGAACAGCAATTTAATGTATTACAAGGATGGTGAAAAATTTCAATTGAGTAATTTTTCTGCAAGTTTTTGGGAAGTGAAAGACGATTTAGCCGTTTGGGGAGAAAATTCATTCGTATATGCCTTTCAAAATGGTAAGAAAATTCAAGTAACGAACTATATCCCGAAGCAACATTTGATGAAAAACAATATTTACGTATTCAAGAATTTAGCTGGTGGTGTAAGTGCTTTAGTCGATGGAAAGGTGGTAGAATTAACAAATCAAATGGATGCTGAATACGAAATTTACGGAAATACAATTTTGATTAAATTATTCAACCGTTCATTTATCGTGTATAAAGACGGCCGAAAATTCTTTACTTAAAAAGTGAGATGTTTTCTAAAAGAACGATTAATTAATCCCATTATTCCTTCGTTCTTTAATCCATTCATTGATGTGTTTTCGAAGAATCTGAAATTAATTCATTTAAACCTGTCATTTCTTCATCTGTTAAATACCTCCACTGTCCAATTTCAGTATCTAGTTTTATGTTCATAATACGAACACGTTTCAGTTTGACCACTTCATAATTTAAGTATTCACACATTCTACGAATTTGACGATTTAGCCCTTGTGTAAGAATAATTCGAAAACTAAATTTACTTACTTGTTCCACTTCACATTCTCTTGTTACCGTTTCTAAGATTGGAATTCCCTTACTCATTCGTTTCAAGAAATCTGGCGAAATAGGTCGGTCAACTGTCACGATGTATTCCTTTTCGTGATTGTTTCGAGCGCGCAAAATCTTATTGACAATGTCACCATCATTTGTCATAAATATCAAGCCTTCACTCGCTTTGTCTAATCTCCCGATTGGAAAAATCCGTTTTGGATAGTTAATGTATTCAACGATATTGTTTCGTTCAACTTTGGTATCTGTCGTGCAAACTACCCCAACTGGCTTATTGAAAGCGATATAGACTGGTTTTTCAATTGATTCAGAAATTAGTTTTCCGTTTACACGTACTTCATCACCTTGAACTATTTTTGTTCCCATTTCAGGAACAATACCATTGATCGTAACTTTTCCTTCTTCAATTAGTTTATCAGCTGCACGACGAGAGCAATAACCGACTTCACTTAAATATTTATTAATTCTGGTTGATTGTTGTTCTTCCATCTTGTAAAATTATGAATAAGGAATTCATAATTCACATTTCTCACTTATCTTTGTTGCATTACCATTCAATCAAAATCAAAACAAGATGAATAATTGGTTTACAGTTAAAGTAAAATATACCAAAGAATTAGACAACGGAACTTTCAAAAGAGTGTCTGAACCCTATTTGGTTGCTGCTATGAATTTCACAGATGCTGAAGCAAGGATCTATGAAGAGTTAGGAATGGTAATTCGTGGTGAATTTATCGTAGTTGGTATTGCAAGAACAGAGTTACATGACATCTTTGCCTACGACGATGCAGATGTGTGGTACAAAGCAAAAATAATGTATGAAAGTGAAGCTGGTGATGAAGATAAACCAAAAAAGGTGTCTCAAAATTTCTTGGTTTCTGCGCACAGCGTGAAAGACGCTTATGATCGTATTCGTGAAAGTTTATCGACTTTATTGGTAGATTTCCAAATTCCTATGATTGCAGTGTCTCCAATTGTAGAAATTTTTCCTCCAACTGAAAATTTGGACCGTGAAATTTCTAGAACGCCAATTGAAGAATTTATTCCTGAACCCGTTTCAAATGGAAAAGTTTTCTCTGCTCCTGGATCAGATGTTGATGAAGAAGTAGAAGAAGAACTCGAAGAGGCTGATACTGAAAGCGAATTAGAAGACGATTTTAACGCAGAAGATTAACACGCAATAATGGAAGAATTTCTAGATCTTTTACGCAACGACCATCACTCATTTGATCAAGGTAAATTGGAAGATCACATTGGAAACGAACCATTTTCTTTGTTGGCTAAATGGCTGAGAGAAGCTATCGAAAAGCAAGTTTCGGAACCCAATGCGATGTCTATTTCTACGATTGGACTAGATGGTTTTCCACATTCGCGCATTGTTTATTTGAAAGAACTATTGGAGGAAGGCCCAATATTCTATACGAATTATGCGAGTGACAAAGGCAAAGCAATTGAAGCAAATCCAAATATTCATGCGCTGATTTTTTGGCCTGGTTTAGAGCGCCAGATTAGGATAATGGGAACCGCTGAGCGAGTACCTGAAGAATTGAGTGATATTTATTTTCAATCACGACCTTGGGGGAGTAAAATTGGTGCTTGGGCATCTCACCAAAGCGAAGTACTTGGATCGAGAGAAGAATTGGAGAAAAGAGTGCATGAATTGGCCATGAAATATCCGACAGAAGTTCCACGTCCTCCGCATTGGGGAGGTTATTTAATTCGACCAATTCAAATTGAATTTTGGCAAGGCAGAAGGTCGCGTTTACACGATCGAATTGTTTTTGACTTGGAAAATGGAAGTTGGAAAATTTACAGAAAGAATCCTTAATTAATGTACGAAATACAACCAGTCTTATTTAATCTTTCAAATGGAATACGTGTCGTATACTTACACGCACCAGCACAAGTTGCGCATTTGGGAATCACTGTTTTAGGTGGTTCTCGCTTTGAATTACCGAATGAAGATGGTTTAGCTCATTTCCTGGAGCATTGCATTTTTAAAGGAACATCAAAACGAAAAGCATTTCATATTTTATCCCGCCTTGATTCAGTTGGAGGTGAATTAAATGCTTACACAGCAAAGGAAGAGATTTGTGTTTATGCTTCGTTTACGAAAGAGCACATTCGCAGAGCTTCTGAATTATTGGCAGACATTACGTTGAATTCAAATTTCCCCTTAAAAGAAATCATCAAGGAAAAGGAGATAATCATCGATGAAATAAATTCCTATTTAGATAGTCCAAGTGATAAGATTTTCGATGATTTTGAAGGGTATTTATTCGAGGGTCATGCTTTAGGGAATAATATTCTTGGTACAAAAGAACGTGTTCAAGGTTTTACACGTGATCATTTGATCGATTATGTGAAGCGTTTCTTTACAGCAGATAATATGGTTATTTCATTTGTTGGCGATATTTCTCGTAACAAATTGGAAAAAATTTTAGAAGAGGATTTTAAACATTGTCTGGGTGGAAATCATATTCCAATCATTGAAACTTTTGAGCCTCGGAAAGCATTTCATATCCGTTCGAAAGAAGCAAATTACCAAGTTCACGCAGTAGTTGGTGGATTAGCACCCAATTATAAAGATGAGTCGCGTCGTGCAATGATTATGCTGACGAATATATTGGGAGGACCAGCATTAAATTCACGATTGACCCTTTCTATCAGAGAAAAATATGGCTATTCATACAATGTTGAAGCAAACTATACGCCATATGTTGATACAGGATTTTGGAGTGTATATTTAGGAACTGATCCGAAGTATATTAATAAATCTTTGGCCTTGATTCAAAAAGAATTGAAATTGTTAAGAACCAAAAAGTTGGGCATTTTGCAATTGAATCGAGCAAAGGAACAATTAAAAGGACATTTAGCTCTTGGCTTAGATTCAAATTCTGGTTTAATGCTGGGCTTAGGAAAGTCTTTATTATTGTTTAATCAAATTGATACCATTCAAGAAATTTATGCGGGTATTGATAAATTAACAGAAAGCGAATTACTTGAAGTGGCAAATCAGTATTTTTCAGAAGGAAATTGTTCAGAATTAATTTTCGATTTGGCTTAAAATTCAATTGACAATACTGGATGTAATTCTAAATTATTTTTCGCTTGTTTTCGCTTGTAGTGATGGTCAATATCAATAAAAGCAACACCCGTAATTGTGATTATCTTTCCTTCTAAATCTTCATTCTTTATAAAATTTGTTAGACTTCTATAAAGCTCTTTTTTACTTGAGTTTTCTAAGTATTCACAATCTGGATTAGGAACTTCAGCAATTAAATAATTTGTACCATCAGTGAGTCGAATGTGATAATCACCATCGCGTTCTTTTTTTACTTTATCTACTGTTGCAATCAATGTGTAAACTTGATTTTCAACTGACATGCGAGGAGTATCTCGATCCGGTTCAGTTACTTCTATGTTTTGCAAAGAATCGATGGTAGAAAAAATGGGGGTTTCATTGATGTCAATACTCTTAACGTCAATTAGTATTTTAACATCTCTTCGGGTGTTTCCATTGCAAGCCTTTTCATTGTTTTTCCCTTTGTTGCAGGAAACAATAATTGCCAAGGTGATAATTGTTAGGATAAATTTTTTTATAATCAACGTAGTTTAATTTTCTATTCGATAAAGTGTTCTTCGATCATCATTAATCATTACCCATTTGTAATTTTCAAAGTACTCTTCGTTTTCTTTATAGAAAGTGTAAGTTAATCCAAAGCAACAGTTACAAGCACAGTTACCGCCATAACCAATGTATTTTAAATTGATAATGGAATCACTTTCTAATGAAGCATCACCTAAAAACTTGTGACAACAATTAGATGATATTTGAGTGGAAATAATCCAAAGGGAATCAGTTTTAGATACAGATTCAATTCTTTCAATAGTTACTTCGTGCTCACCACTACAATCACTTCCGACTAAGGATTTAAGCCATAAACCAGAATAGCCCCATAAAGCTATTTGTGAGCCTGTTTCTGGGATAGCCATTGTGCCATGAAGTATTTGTCCGTCCATTGGACTGTCAATTAAGATGGTGTCATTTTTATGTTCTTGAATTAACTCAGGGTTTTTTGGGTAGATAATAAAAATAGTATCTGTTTGACTTAATAGATTCGAAGCAAACAACAAAATGGTAATTAAGAAAGTTGATTTCATTTAGGAAAAGTAATTATTCTAAAAATATAAACAAAATCGCTTATTTTTTAATAGTTTTTATCATTTTTTAAAAATTACAGAAATAAATTGGGGGTTGTTGATAAAAAAGTATGTTTTTTTTGATTGACCCCCTTAAAAAATGAATAAATTTGTCAAAAAAATGAAATAATGGCAACGAAAAGACAAAAAGCGTATCAAGACCTATTGAATCGAACACCGAAACACCATGAATATACTGGTAGAGTTTCAGAATTGTTTGGTAAAAATGTATTCCACATGGAAGTAATGCGGGAGTATTTGCCATCAGAAGCATTTAAATCAATGATGGAATCGATTCAAAATGGTACGCGTTTAGATCGTAAAATGGCTGATCAAGTTGCTTCAGCAATGAAAGATTGGGCATTAACAAAAGGTGCCACACATTATACGCACTGGTTCCAACCTTTAACAGGTTCTACTGCTGAAAAACATGATTCTTTCTTTAAGCCTGTTGGTCCTGGTAAAGCAATGGAGCGTTTTGATGGAGATTTATTGGTGCAACAAGAGCCAGATGCTTCGTCTTTCCCGAATGGTGGAATTAGAAATACATTTGAGGCACGTGGTTACACAGCTTGGGATCCATCTTCTCCAGCGTTTGTAATCGGAAAAACATTGTGTATTCCAACTATTTTTATTTCGTACACAGGAGAATCATTGGATTATAAAATGCCATTATTAAAAGCCTTGAGTGCAGTTGACGAAGCAGCAGTTGAAGTTTGCCAATATTTTGATAAGAATGTAACGAAAGTAAATGCGACTTTAGGTTGGGAGCAGGAATATTTCTTAATTGATCAAGCCTTATTTAATGCACGTCCAGATTTGATGATGACGGGTAGAGCATTGTTTGGTCATGCTGCTGCCAAAGGTCAACAGTTAGAAGATCATTATTTTGGTTCAATTCCTGATCGTGTTACTGCTTTCATGCGTGAATTTGAAACGGAAGCTATTTTATTGGGAATTCCAGTCACAACTCGTCACAATGAGGTTGCACCAAATCAATTTGAGTGCGCCCCAATGTTTGAAGAGTGTAACTTGGCAAACGACCACAACTTGTTGTTGATGGATTTGATGGAGAAAATTGCACGCAAGCATGATTTCCGTGTCTTATTACATGAGAAGCCATTCGCTGGAGTGAATGGATCTGGAAAACATAACAACTGGTCGTTGGGCACAAATACTGGAGTGAATTTATTAGCGCCAGGTAAAAATCCAAAAACCAACCTACAATTCTTGACTTTCTTTGTGAATACGATTAAAGCCATTCATGATCATTCAGATATTTTACGTGCTTGTATCGCATCGGCTGGAAATGATCACCGTTTAGGCGCAAATGAAGCTCCACCTGCGATTATTTCAGCATTCATTGGAACTCAACTATCAACTTTGCTGGATGATATCGAAAAGAATGTGAAAGCAGGTAAAATGACTCCGGAGGATAAAACTGAGTTGAAGTTAAATATTGGTAAGATTCCTCAAATATTATTGGACAATACCGATAGAAATAGAACCTCACCTTTTGCATTTACTGGAAATAAATTTGAATTCAGAGCAGTTGGTTCGTCAGCAAACTGTGCTTCTGCAATGATTGTTTTAAATACCATTATGGCAAAACAATTGCAAGATTTTAAAGTTTCAGTTGATAGTCGCATCGATAAAGGTGAAGCGAAAGATGAAGCAATTTTGAAAGAATTACAGAAGCTGATTAAAGAATCGAAGAAAATACGTTTCGAAGGGAATGGTTACGGAGAGGAATGGGTGAAGGATGCTGAGAAAAGAGGCTTGAAAAACTTGAAAGATACACCACGCGCTTTGCAAGTTTGGGGAGAGAAAAAAGTAGCAAAGTTGTTCAATGATATGAATATCTTGACACCACGTGAATTGGAAGCTAGACAAGAAATTGAATTCGATAGTTACATTTTGAAAATTCAAATTGAAGCACGTATCATGGGTGATGTTATTCAATCAATGATTATTCCTGCTGTAATTGAATATCAAAATACGTTGATCAAGAATGTTGAAGGTTTATTTAGCGTGCTTGGAGACAAGGCAGGCAAAGAAGCTGCGAAAGGGCAAATTGAATTGATTCAACGTATTTCAATACACATGAACAAAATGAAAGCCGCAGCAGACACAATGTTAATGGCACGTAAATCAGCGAACAAAATTGATCATGCAGAAGAGAAAGCATTTGCGTATTGCGACACGGTAAAGATTCATTTTGATGAAATCAGATACCATACAGATAAATTAGAGCTATTAGTTGATGACGAATTATGGCCATTACCAAAGTTCCGTGAAATGTTGTTCACTCGTTAATCTGATTGCATTTTATTTTTTTAAAGCCTGAGATTCATCTCAGGCTTTATTGTTATCCCAAATCCCATCCCGATAGCTCCGGATTGTTATCAGGACGGGTTCCGAATTTTCGATTATTTTTCAATTTTCTCTTCATTCTTTTCATGAACTTGTTACCTTTGTTTAAATTAATTCTAAATAAGGTGCACGTCATTTTAGCAGATAGCAACGACTTAATCAGAGTAGGTCTCAGAACGATTCTGAATTCACATGGTGGATTTGAAATTGTGGGTGAAGCGCATGACAAAGAAGAATTAATTCAACAAGTGAAAAGTTTTGGTGCAGCAGTTGTTGTAATAGATTATACATCGCCAGGATTTGATATTGATGTCATTCCTAAAGTGCTCTCACAAAATAAATTAGTTAAATTTCTAGCAATTACTCCAGAACAATCCGCTCAAACTCTTGTCTATGCCCTTCGATCTGGTGTAATTAGTTATGTTAAAAAAGATTGCGATTTAGCTGAAATAATAAATGCTGTAGAAGAGACGGGTAGAGGGAATAAATTCTTTTGCGGTCAAATTTTAGAGACCATTCAACGTGCGTCTATTGATGTGAATGATATTGATTTTGATTCTTTTTCTTGTGAGCCAGTGATTCTTTCTGAGCGTGAAAACGAAATTATCGTTTTAATTGCGGAAGGCTTAACAAATGGACAAATAGCTGAACACTTATTTCTAAGTAACCATACAATTAATACTCATCGAAAAAATATTATGGGAAAACTGGGAGTAAGAAATACTGCCGGTATTGTTATGTACGCAGTTAAAACTGATCTTATTTCACCAAATAAATTTCTTTTTGCAGCTGATACGAACTAAATGAAATAAAAAATTTAGTTTCTTAACAACTTTTTATTGTTTCCTCTCTCCTTTAAATTCATATTTTCAAATAATTTTATTTTCCATTGAACCATTGTATATTTGACGTGTACTGAGTCAAAATTCAAAACAATGCGAAATCTATTCTTCGTTTTATTCATTAGTTCAAGTTTAGGCACTTTTGGTCAGTCAAATAACCAGGAAATTGCCCCTGCAACTAATTCAAATACCATAACTCCAGATATTAAATTCATCAAAGTTGAAGCTGACTCCTTGGTGCCGGAAGAAGAATTAAAAGAAATTCAGCTGAAACAAGAAAAGTCCGTTTCAAAAAAGAACAAGTCGATGAGTGACGCCGAATCGTTCAACGATAAATCGGTTCAATCTTCATCTGTTGCATCAGAATCTGCTGTACAAAGCATTTCAGTTTCAAAAACACAAGCGACTCAGAACAGAACACAACGATCACCAAGTCCACAATTCCAGCAGCAAATGGATGATGGAGTTAAAACCTTAGAAGTATATGCACCAGAATCATTTGAATTTCATTTTTACAAATACGTTGCAGGAAATTACAATGTACAACTAGCCGATCATCTAACGAAGGCCGAACAATTAAAACCAAATAATTCAGATGTACAAATTCAAAGGGCTGCTTTGTATATTATACTTTCAGACTCTATAAATGCGACAAATTATTTAAAGAAAATTGAACAATCGACACGGATCTCAAAAGAAGCTCTTGCTTATGCTGAAGATATTGTCCTATCAGCTCCTGATAATGGAACCTTGATTACTCACGGATTTGATGATTCGTATGCCGCTTATTACATTCAATTTGCAAATAAACAGCGAAAAGACTTAACGATTGTTTCATTGGACTTCTTGCAAAGTGAAGCATTCAGAGAAAATCTCAAAATGAAAGGTTATGTTTTGCCAGAAAATAAAACAATTGATATTAACTATTTAAAGTCTTTTTGTGAGTTGAACGAGAAGAAATCAATAGCGATTTCTTTAACCACGCCGAAAGAATATTTAAGTGTTGTTTCTCAACATATTTTTATTGTTGGTTTAGTTGCAGAATATCATAAGGACGTGACATTTAATAATTTTTATCGGAATGATTATTTGTGGAATGAAATCCTTCAAAAGAAATTGATTAATTCGGCCGTAACAGAAAAAGGACGACAATTATCAGCTAATTACCTTCCGATGATGCTCTATCTCAGTAAGATTTACGGCGATATGAAGGAAACTGAAAAGCAGAAAGAACTAGATAAAGCTATTGAAAAAGTAGCAGTTCAATGCAATAAATATGAACAAGTGCAAACAGTGAAAAAATCATATTAATGCAATTGCAAAAACCGCAGTATAAAGAATTGTCTGACGAAGGACTCATGCGTTCAATTTCCAATGGAGATAAAAGAGCGTTTGATGAATTGTATGCAAGATATTCTGGACCTCTACTGGGTTATTTCATGCGAATGTTGTGGCGAGACAGGGAAAAATCGGAAGATTTTGTTCATGATTTGTTTGCTAAAATTATTCGTAAACCTGATTATTTTGATTTGGAACGATCCTTCAAAACGTGGGTCTATTCTGTGGCAAATAACATGTGTAAAAACGAATATAAAAAACAAGAAGTCAGAAAAGGAATGTCGAATGGTTTAGATAATCATTATACCTTGTTTGATGCCACTGTTAATGTTATCGGAGAAGTGCAAGATGCCTTTTTTAAAGAAGCGTTTGAAGAAAGCATGAAAAAATTAGACGACAAACACAGAGAGGCTTTTGCGTTGAGACATATAGAAGGACTTTCGATAAAAGAGATTGCAGAAGTATTGGAGATTAATGAAGGAACAATTAAATCACGATTGTTTTATGCTACGAAATACCTTGCAGAACATTTGAAAATATTCAATCCAATTGATAATAGATAAAAGAAATGGAAAAAGAACTCATAGATCTTATTGCAGAAAAGAATTTCGATCAGTTAAATACAACTGACAGAGCTGCTTTAGGCGACTGGTGTACTTCAGAAGAGGAGTTTCAGCAGATGAAAGACTTGTTTTTCGGACTTGAAGTTCTGAAAAATGAAGCTCGAATTGAGCCAAGACAAGAAACAAAAAAATCATTGGATGATATTTTTGCTGCTACACATGCTGATCCTAAAACAATTCTTTGGTATAATACAGTTTGGTTTATAGTTTATCCAAAGGAAAAAATATTCATTCGTCGACCTTTAATTCAAATGGCTGCAGCCCTTGTATTGCTTGTTTTAATTTCGCCCTTGTTTTTTCAAACTGAAATAATTTCGAATAAAGCACAATATGCAAAAAATGAAATTAAAAAGGATGCTGAACCTAATACTGATGTGATATTGACGAATGAACCGACGAATGAAGTGCAAAAAAGTGCAAAAAAGGTTCACATTGATTCAAAAGTACAAAACGAGCCTGTTTTTGCTGCTCAAGATGAACTTATTGTTTCAAGGGAAATTATTGAAGATGAAAAATTGGCTGAAATAACAATATTTGCAGGGGCAGCGCCTTCTGTCGTTGCTGGTTCTTCATTTGATCATCCAGATGGAATTTTTAAAGGAAATAATGCTATTGCATTTTCACAGACAACAAAAGATCAACCTGGATTTCTAGACCTTTTAACAGCGACTTTTTAAACTTACTTAAATGATACAAAAACGCCCCGGCAATAGGTTGTCGGGGCGTTTCTTTTATAGATTTTTTCTTATTTCTTGTAAAAAGGTAGTTTAACCACTTTTGCTTTAACTCCTTTGTCTCTAATAGAAATGTAAATTTCAGTATCAATAGCAGTATTATTTGTGTTAACATACCCTAATCCAATCGCTATTTTCATCGATGGCGACATTGTTCCAGAAGTTACTTTTCCAATAACATTTCCATTGGCATCTTCAATAGGATAATCGTGACGAGGAATTCCTCTGTCCACCATTTCGAAGGCAACCAATTTACGAGAAACTCCTGCTTCTTTTTGTTTTTTCAAGAATTCAGAATCAACAAATTCTTTTGTGAATTTAGTAATCCAACCAAGTCCAGCTTCTAAAGGGGAAGTGGTATCGTCAATGTCATTTCCATATAGACAGAATCCCATTTCTAATCTCAATGTGTCGCGCGCAGCCAAACCAATTGGTTTAATTCCAAATGCAGCACCAGCTTCAAATACTTTATCCCAAACCTGCTCTACTTCGTTGTTCTTGCAATAGATTTCGAAACCACCAGATCCAGTATATCCTGTTGCAGAAATTATCACGTGCTCAATTCCAGCAAAATCACTAACTTCAAAATGGTAGTAACTGATTTCAGAAAGATTTACGGAAGTAAGCGATTGCATTGCTTCAACGGCCTTAGGACCCTGAATTGCTAATAAAGAATAATCATTAGATAGATTACGCATTTCTACCCCTAAATCATTATGAGAAGAAATCCAATTCCAATCTTTATCAATATTTGAAGCATTTACAACTAATAAATATTGTTCTTCTTTTATTCGGTAAATAATTAAGTCATCAACAATTCCGCCTTTACCATTCGGAAGACATGAGTATTGTGCACGTCCAATTGTTAATGTAGAAGCATCATTTGTTGTAACTTTTTGAATTAAATTGAGAGCATTTGGCCCTGATAATAGGAATTCTCCCATGTGCGAAACATCAAAAACACCAACACTATTTCGAACAGTTTCGTGCTCTACATTTATACCTTCATATTGAACAGGCATGTTATATCCAGCAAAGGGAACCATTTTAGCTCCTAATGCAATGTGTTTAGCTGATAATGCAGTATCTTTCATTGTTTAAAATTTGAGTCAAAAGTAATTTTTTTAACGATATGAAAATGCTTTCTAAAACAAATCTGATAATTCTTTTCCGATTAAACTTCCAATTGCAACGCCCATTCCACCCATTCTTACCCCTACACCAACATTCGGATGAATTTTTTTGACAATTGGTGCTTTTGTTAAACCAACTCCCATAATTCCTGCCCACTTATAATCGATTGAAAATGATGTCTCAGGAAGAATAACCTCCTTAAGAAGATTGTTTAATGAATTCATTATGATTTCTGTGGTTTCAAGTTTAGTCGTTGTTTCACCTTTGAAATCCAAATTTCGTCCTCCACCTAAAAGAATTCTATTTCCAATATTTCTAAAATAATAATAACCTTGATCGTAGTGAAATGTTCCTTTTAATTTCAAATTAGGAATAGGATTCGTTACAACAACTTGAGCACGAGCAGGCTGCACATCTTCATCAATTAATTGTGCGGCAAAACCATTGGTGCAAATTAGTAAGTTATTTGCCTGTATTTCACCTTGTGAGCTTGTAATTCTAACAGAAGATTGAGACGGTTCAAACGCGACAACTTCCATTCCGAATAGTATTTTAATGCCTTTTTCTATTGCTTTTTGGTAAAAGGCATGAATCATTTTACCTGTGTTAATTTGTCCTTCGAGCTTGTTGTGAATAGAACTTTCAATACCTCTCAAATTGAATTTTTCGGCTAAATTTAAATCTTCACTGTATACTTTTTTTTCACCTGTAATTTCTTTAATCTTTTGATTCAAGTAGTGTATTTTTGAGCGAACAAATGGAATTTTTTCAACATTTTTTTTGGTTAAAATATCCCAAGAACCATTTATTTCCAGGTCTAAATTTTCTTCTCCAAGAAGTGATTTTAAATAATGTAGTCCCTCCCAACGTTTTTGAACAGTTGACCAAACGTTATTCTCATCAATATGTTCTAGGTCGTCCAATAATTCAGTGGCGCTGCCAAAACAAGCAAATCCAGCATTTTTACTACTGGCGCCTGAAGGAAGATACCCACTTTCTAGAATCAGAATAGATGCATTTGGATACTTTTCGCGTAGATGAATTGCAGTGCTATAACCAACAATTCCAGCTCCAACGATTAAGAAATCGATTTCTTCAAAATAAGTTTGCTTCTCCCAAAAGCTTAATTGTTCGATGTAAAGCATTGTTTTTACTGTGTTAATTAAACAATTTTACACATATTTGTATATTAATTGCATTCAAAGTTAAACCAAATCTGTAACTCGTTGTACAGCGGTTCGTTTAAGGGATTAGTATGAGAATAGTTTTAGCAGTCATCTTTGCCATTTTTTCGTTCATTAGTTGGACCCAAGCACCTGTTTTTCATGTGGATGGAAATTTGAAAAATCATTTAAATGGCAAGCCAGAAGCAGGAGTGAAAGTAGAATTGGTTCAAGCTGGTTCAAAAGTTTTATCTGCTACCTCAACTTCAAATGGGAAATATGATTTAAAAGGAGTGATTGATTATTCGAAGGCTTTTGAAGTTCGCTTCGTAAAAGATGGTTTCGTGTCTAAAAAAATTGCGTTTGATTATTCCAAAATGAATATAGAGGATGCTCCTCCCGGTGAAATTCAACCCTATAAAGACGCATCTATTGATATGATTCCTTCAAATCCTGCTGTCGATTTATCTTTTTTGAATTCAGAACCTGTCGGAAAATTTTACTATGATGAATTTAAGTATGTTGGTTTACCGGACGTAAATTATAATGCTAAAATGAAATCGAAAGTCGAGAAAGTTTTAGCAGATGCCGATAAAAACAATGCATTGAATGAGGCAAATTACCAAGCATTAATCAAAGCCGCAGATGGTTATTATTTAAATAAAAATTTAGAGGCATCGAGGGCGAAATATGAAGAGGCAATTCAAATTAAAGGAAAAGAAACAGAAAAACATCCGAATGATAGAATTATAGAACTCGATGCATTAATTGCTGCAAAAAACAAAGAAAACTTAGCTAATTCACAATCGGATTCAGAGTATTTAGGACTGATAAAAGAAGCTGATGCATTAAGAGATCAAAAGAAATATGACTTAGCAATTGATAAGTATGAAGATGCAATCGCTAAACGAAATGAAGATTATCCCAATACACAAATCGAATTACTGTATAAATTAAAGAAAGAAGCTGAGAACGAAGAAAAATATAAGGAAGCTGTTAAGTTGGCGGATATGTTCTACACTCAAAAGTCTTGGCCTGCAGCGAAAGAAAAATACCTAATTGCACAACAATTAAAGCCTTCAGAACAACATCCAATAACTCGCTTGGCAGATATTGATGCCAAATTAAATGGTCAATCTGCAGCGGCAGAAAAGAAAAAGAAATATGAAGATGCGGTAGCTGCTGCAGATGCATTATTCAATGAAGGCAAGTATGAAGATGCCAAATTAAAGTACCAAGAAGCGTTGACCTTTGAAAATGCAGCGACTTATCCGGTTGAGCGGACTAAACAATGCGATAAGAAAATAGCAGAAGCATTACTACTTAAGCAAAAACAAGAAAAAATTGTAAAATTATTAGAAGAAGGAAACACATTTTTTATTGCTTCAAAATGGAATGATTCAAAATTAAAATACACAGAAGTAAAAAGTTTAGATTCAGAAAATTCTATTGCCATTGGGCGCTTAGCTGAAATTGAAGAAAAATTAAAGGAGGAACAAGATGTTGCTGCTCAGAAGGTTAAATTTAATAAATTGGTTGCAGAAGGTGATTTAGCTATGAAAACTTTAAAATTTGCAGATGGAATGAGCAAGTTTGAAGAAGCGTTGAAAATCAAGGATGATGCAGCCGTTCAAATTAAGTTTGAAGAGGCTTTAAAGAAATTAAAAGATCAAGAAGATAAAGCAGCACTAGAAATAAAATTTAATGAATTAAAAGCAGAAGGTTTAAAGTTAGCGAGTGATCAGCAATGGTTAGACGCGAAATCTAAACTAACAGAAGCTAATTCTATTAAAGTTGATGCACTGATTGTCCAAAAGCTTAAAGAAATTGAAGCGAAAATTAAGGCCGATGAATCAATGGTTCAGTTGGAGAAAGATTATCAAGATTTAATTGCCCAAGCTCAGGCGAAAGAAGGAAGTAAGGAATATGATTTGGCAATCGCTAAATACAAGGATGCTTCATTAAAAAAGCCTTCAGAACAAATGCCAAAAGATAAAATTATTGAATTGACTGAGTTAAAGAAGAATGATCTTTTATCAGCTGAAAATGAAGTGAAATACAAAGCGGCATTAAAGCGTGGTGATGATTTGATGGCACAGCAAAAATATTTGGATGCGATTAAGGAATTTAATATTGCCAACGGACTTAAGCCGGAGGAGAAAGAGCCAGTTGATAAAGCTGCAGAAGCTGAACGACTTGAGAAATCAAAAAGCAGTGATCAAGATCAAGCATTCGAAAAAATGTTGAATGCAGCGCAATCTAAATTAGACGAAAAAGATTTTGCGAAAGCAAGAGAGTTGGCTGATCGAGCGGCGAAAGTTCGCGTAAATGACGCTAGACCGAAAGATTTACTTGCCAAAATTACACTTACAGAGAATTTAGAGAAGAATTATATAGCAAAAATGGCTGAGGCAGAAAAGTTAGCTGTGGAAAAAAATTATCCAAAGGCTATTGCAACTTTTGACCAAGCTAAATTATTTAACAGTGAAGCAACTCGACCACAAGAGCGAATTGACGAACTAAACAAATTAATTGCTGATGCGTCATCATTGGCTGAGAAAGAGGCTATTTATAAAGATTTTATGACCAAAGGTGCTTTAAGCGAAAAAGCAAAAAACTGGGAGCAAGCCTTGTTAAATTATCAGAATGCCTTGAACGTGAAACAAAACGACCAACCTGCACAGAATAAATTAAATGAGATGCAGCAAATTTTGGATGATATAGCGAATGCTTCAAAAAGTGAATTAGAACGCTCTAACAAATTTTTCGCTTTAGTTAAGGAAGCGGATGACTTGTTTGCCAAAGAAGAATATATTCCCGCTAAAACTAAATATGAATCAGCCTTAGCAATTATTGGAGACAATGCATATGCAATAAGCCAAGTTGCAGAATGTGAGAAAAGAGAGCGTTTAAGAAGTGATGTAGAAGTTGAGAGAAACTATCAAAAAATTATAACCAAAGGAGATGAAAACTTTGGAATAAAGGATTATGAGAAAGCAAAAGAATATTATAACAGAGCTTTATCCATTCGAAAAGTAGACCCTTATCCGAAACAAAAATTAGCCGAAATTGAAGCTATATTAAATCCAGTGGTTGTTGTTGAGGAAACGATAACATTAAAACCTTTAGGAGAACCTTTTCCTGAAAACTCAATCATGGATGGGTACGCCGCCTTAGTTCAAGCAGATATCGAAAGAAAGAATATCAAAGACGCAAAAGTTGAGCAAAAAGTCACTAGAGCGATTGAAACGGAAGGCGCAATAAGTGATATGAAAGTGAAACAACAGCTAAAAAACACAAATGAAATTGAGAATATTATTCTACAAATCGGTGAGACAAACACAGAATCAGATTTAAATCGTCAAGCAATCGTGCGTGCTTTAAAAGAAGCAGATGCAGAATATGCTTCAGTTGCTGCAGAGGAGGCCATTTATAAACAAGCTAATCTTGTTAAGTCTCAAGGAAGAATTGAAGATGTTATACATGAGGCGGATATTGACTATACTACTCGCAATGGAGTATATGAAGATAATACGCTTTTACTTCATTCATATGAAGGATCTTTACGTGTGGAAATGTTCGAAAGAAGTGAAAAATACAATAACTTGAATATTGATTCGGATCAGAAATTGAGCACTGTTCAAGTGAATTTGGACGAATTGGCATTGATGAATAGCGAAAATAGAAATGAAAATGAAGCTAAGCTCAATGAGGTAATTATAATTATTGAAAATGCAGAAGTACAGCGAATTGAAAATAAAGAACTGGCGCTTCTTGAAGGAAATGCACTTATTGAAGTGGAGAATGTCAAAGTAGCAGATAAAGCAGTTCAAGATGCAAAACATGCACCAACGAACAATGAAGATTTGAAAGTTGTTTCTGAGGTTGTGCTTATTACTGAAACGTATAGAGCTGGTGTTGCGAATGAAAGAACTACTGAAAATACGAGCTCACTTGATGCATACACGATTACACTAGATGATGACTATTCAGATCGAGAAAATGGTCGTAAAGATAATACGGAGAAATTAAAAGAAAACGAAAACTCAATTGTTGTAGCGGCTGATCAAACCTATTCGGATGAGACCTTGAAATATTTGCGTAATAAAAATACAATCGAGAATGAAGATGCTAAAGTAATCGGTGTTCGTGTGAAAGAGGAAGCAAAATCAGCTGAGAATGCTCTAGCTGTAGAATCAATCGTGACCAAAGCAACGAACGATTATGAAGTAATTACCTTGTCTGATGATGAACAACGATTAAAGACACGTTCTGAAATTGAAATCATCAACACGAATGCCTCTGAATATGATCAAAAATCAACAGAAAAGCAAGAAAAAAATGCAGCAATTTCGGATGATTTAAATAAATCAATCAGCACTGGTGTGACAAATTTAGAATATGCAAAAACGGACAAGCTGCAGCAAAATCAACAAAAATTGGACGGAGTTGAATCGAAAAAACCAGAGAAAATCCGAGTACCAAATGCGCTAGGAAATCAATATCCAGAAGGCGTTTCACAAGAATCATTTACGCAGAATGATGAAAATGGTTTAATGAAATCCATTATCACTAGACGAATTGTGGTTATTAACGGGGAAGGAAATATTTACGTAAGAACACAAACATTGCAAAGTATTACATATTCTAAAAATGATCAACCAACAACAGAAAATGTTTGGCAAAAAGAAACAACTGGTCCAAATCTTCAAAAGAACTATTAGTATTTTATTTTTCTTTATTCTCTCTGGATGTGGAGTAAATGGTGAATTAGAAGAGATTGAAGGACATGTTTTTCTAGGAGAAACCCAAGGAACTACTTATCAGATTATTCTTGCAGAGGAAAAAGCAAATTTTACCAATGCTGAAATTAAATCAATTCTTGCTGGTTTTGATTTGTCTCTTTCCACTTATAAAGATTCGTCAATTATTACAAAATTGAATGATTCCGAAAGTACGGTAGAATTGATTGATTCAACTGGTTATTTTAAGCGTTGTTACCAGGAAAGTGAATTAGTATATAAAGCGTCAAATGGTGCTTTTGATCCTTCAGTATTTCCGTTAATAGATGGTTGGGGATTCATGAAAAATTTAGAAACACCGTTATCTAAAACGACGGTTGATTCAATTTTGCAGTTTGTCAGTTTTGAAAATGAAAAATATCATTCACTTCAATTTAAAGGTGATACAATACAATCTATTAAGAAAGACAAACGATTTAAACTCGATTTCAATGCCATTGCACAAGGATTATCTATTGATGTTCTAACTGAATTTATAAGTTCTCGTGGACATAAAAATTTCTATGTTGAAATCGGCGGCGAGATGAGGGTTGTAGGAAAGAATCGTATTGGTGAAAACTGGAAAATAGGAATTGATGTACCAAAAGATAACGCAGTACCTGATGGTGTTCGACAATTGGAGAATGTTCTATCAATTTCAAATAAATCAATCGCTACAAGTGGTAATTACAGAAATTTTTATGTTAAGGATGGTAAGAAGTATGCACATACCTTGGATCCAAGAACTGGCTATCCTGTCGATCATTCGCTTTTAAGTGCAACGGTCATTAGCGATAATTGCTCAACTTCAGATGCTTATGCTACTGTTTTTATGGTTATCGGTTTGGAGGAATCAAAGAAATTTGTTAATAATCACCCAGAATTGAATCTTGAAGTATATTTCTTATTTGATGATCATAATAAGATTGGCAGGTATTTTAACAAATCCGTTGAAGCGTATCTTGATAAATCAAAGTAATTCAATTTCGTTTGTCAGTAACTAGTTCGCTTTGATGATTTAGGTTTTTATTTTTGGCTTAAATTCACCAAAAGAAATAGCATGAAAAACACCAAGATAATTCTTCACTTTGCAATTGTAGCAAAACTAATACTGTCCTTTTTTATTTGCTCTTATTTTTGGAATTCTGACTCACTCTATGAAATAACGAATTTGCCAGTTTATGTTCTGATCTTGTGTGTTGCTTATATAGTTATGCAAATGATAAGCAGAAAATTATCTACCGCGCAACATTGGTGGGATTGGGTATATTATACAGGATTGTTATGTATCATGCTACCAGTAATGTTAGCCAATGAAGATTCTCTTAAGATGTATAATTTTATTACAGATTATGGAACCCTATTGCTTTTGTTGCCTGTTTTAGTGGATGGTTATTTACTCGTTAAGCCAAAATCAAGTCAATCATGAATATTCATTTTATTGCTATTGGTGGAAGCGCCATGCACAATTTAGCTATTGCTTTAAGCAGAAAAGGGGCAAAAGTGACAGGTTCTGATGATGAAATCTTTGAACCTTCTCGCACACGACTTGAAAAGCAAGGAATTTTACCTGATGTGATTGGTTGGTTTCCTGAAAAAATCAACTCGACTATCGATGCAGTAATATTAGGAATGCATGCACGTGATGATAATCCTGAATTATTGAAGGCGAAGGAACTTAATATTCCCGTTTTTTCGTATCCAGAGTATTTGTATGAGCAAAGTAAGGACAAGAAAAGAATTGTTATTGGTGGAAGTCATGGTAAAACGACAATCACATCCATGTTACTTCATGTAATGAATGTATTGAAAATCGAAGTTGACTATATGGTCGGTGCCCAATTGGAAGGATATGACTGTATGGTTCGTTTATCGGATACTGCAAAGGTGATGATTTTAGAAGGAGATGAATACTTGAGTTCTCCAATCGATCGTCGACCAAAATTCCATCTTTATCATCCAGATGTGGCAATTATTAGTGGGATTGCTTGGGATCATATTAACGTATTTCCAAACTTCGATAATTATGTTGAACAGTTTGATATTTTCTGTTCCTTAATTCAGCCAAATGGAACATTAATCTACAATACGGAAGATGAAGAAGTAAATAAATTGGGGAAGAAATACGCTTCTGTAACGAAAGCAGTTCCATATGCTACGCCTGATTATGACGTAACTGAGAATGGCACTTTACTAAAGTTTGAAGGAAGAACGTATGAACTACAAATCTTTGGTGGACATAACCTTCAGAACCTTATGGGAGCAATGTTTCTGGCAAAAGAAATTGGTGTTGATCCGCATGATTTCTTTACCGCAGTAAAAACGTTCACGGGTGCTGGAAAACGATTGCAAAAAGTGGTGGAAGAAAAGAATTTTACGATGTTTAAAGATTTTGCACATTCACCGTCTAAATTGAAAGCAACAACAAAAGCGGTAAAAGAACAATACGTAAATCGCAAAGTGGTGGCATGTATGGAATTACATACATTTTCTTCTTTGAAAAAGGAGTTTCTGCCGCATTATAAAGATGCAATGAAAATGGCTGAACATGCTCTTGTATATTATAGTCCAGAAGTTGTGCACCACAAAAAGCTAGAAGCAATTTCGAAAGAATTGGTCGCTGATGGTTTTGGAGGAAATGTTACGGTGATGAATGAAACTACAGAAGTTATGGACTTCATTCGTTCGCAAAACTGGAACAATTCAGTACTATTAATGATGTCGTCAGGTAATTTTGACGGAATCGACTACGATGCGCTTGGTAAAGAAATAATCGAAGGATTATAATCTATTGTCGTCTGAAAATAAATTTACGATAGACAATTGTCACGAAAATACTATTTAAAGTGGCAAGTAGTAACAAAGAGAGCATAGATATCGCCATGGTTGAACCAGGACTGTAAAATGCTCTTGGGCCTGAACGCAAAGTATCGTAAATTTCTTTTTTCGACTTCACTTCAAAGTCCTCATTCGAATCTTTGATTTGTTGAAATTTAACTGGATCTTCAAGGTCTCGTTGCAAAGTTGTCTCAAATTCTGCAATTTGATGCGCATTGAATTCTGGGTCAATTTTCGCATAATAGAAGTATAAAAAGATACTAACGAGCATCACATAAGGAACTCCAGCGCTCATCGCATTTTTGATATCCAATAAGGCGTTTGAATCCTCCATTGTTTTTTTCTTGTGAAGAAACAAACCAATTGCGATAGCTAATAAAACACCTAGAATATTCAACATAACCAATGGAACAACATTTGATCCAACCATTCCAGTTGCGAAGAATAATAATTTAATTCCAATCCACACAAGTGCGGTTATAATTCCTGTTTTTACTGTTATGCGCATAATTTGAGGTATAAAAAATCCCGATTCAAAAGAACCGGGACAAAAATATCTTTTTAAATGGGATTATCTATTCATTGAAACGAGGAATTCTTCGTTTGAAATTGTATTTTCCATGTGTGATTTCATAAATTCCATTGCTTCAACTGGGTTCATATCGGCGATAAACTTACGAATCAACCAAATTCGTTGAAGAACATCTTTGCTCACCAATAGGTCCTCACGACGAGTACCAGAGGCAGTGATATCAATTGCAGGATAAATTCTACGATTAGAAATTTTACGATCTAATTGTAATTCCATGTTACCTGTACCTTTAAATTCTTCAAAGATAACTTCGTCCATTTTAGATCCTGTTTCTGTCAAAGCAGTTGCAAGGATAGAAAGTGAACCACCGTTTTCAATTTTACGAGCCGAACCGAAGAAACGTTTTGGTTTGTGCAATGCATTTGCATCAACACCACCGGATAATACTTTTCCAGAAGCTGGTGAAACCGTATTGTAAGCACGAGCTAAACGCGTAATTGAATCGAGTAGGATACAAACATCATGTCCACATTCCACCATTCTTTTCGCTTTCTCAAGTACCATATTGGCAACTTTTACGTGACGTTCAGCTGGCTCATCAAATGTAGAAGCAATGACTTCTGCTTTCACACTACGTGCCATATCTGTAACCTCTTCCGGACGTTCATCAATCAATAGAACAATCAAATAGGTCTCTGGATGATTCGCTGCAATTGCATTCGCAACATCCTTCAACAACATCGTTTTACCCGTTTTAGGCTGTGCTACAATCATTCCACGCTGACCTTTACCAATCGGAGCAAAAAGATCCATTACACGTGTTGAAAGAGATTCTTGTTTGTGTCCAGTCAATTTGAATTTTTCATCTGGAAATAAAGGTGTCAAATATTGAAAAGGAACACGGTCACGAATATACGATGGGTGTCGACCATTGATAGACTCCACTTTTACCAGTGGAAAGAATTTTTCTCCTTCACGTGGCGGACGAATAGTTCCTTTAACAGTATCTCCTGTTTTTAAACCAAACAACTTGATTTGACTCAACGAAACATAAATATCATCTGGAGAGGGTAAGTAATTATAATCTGAAGAACGCAAGAACCCGTAACCATCTTGAATAACTTCAAGAGATCCTTCCGAAGAAACAATTCCAACTAAGTCAAATGTATCATCAGATGGTTTTTCATCGTTGGGAACATGCTCAGGTCTCGGTCTAGGATTCGGTCTAGGATTCGGTCGATTCTGATTCGGATTATTTTGATTGGCGTTATTATTCTGATTTGGATTATTCTGATTTGTGTTGTTATTTTGATTTGGGTTATTCTGATTTGGATTATTTTCAGAACGTTCTGGTCTTGCTGGTCTTTCTGGACGTTCGTTAGTTCGTTGGTCTGAACGTTCATTACGTGCTGGTCTTTCTTGACGTTCACGATTTTGAACTGGGGCAATTCCTTCAGTTTTAACAGCTTCAGTTTGCGCTTCAATTAAGGTTTCCATTGGAACTTCAATGGGAGTTTCTTCTTTTAAAGTCTGTAATTTTTCTATATTTTCTACTACTTCTTCAACTGGTTTAGCGATTTCAATTAAATTTCTACCTGGTCGAGTTTTTTTTGCTTTATCTTTTTCAACTATCGGTTTTTCAACTTCCATAATTGGTTCGACAAAGGTAATTTTCTCTTTTGGAGTATTCACTTCTTCTGCAGGGGCTTTGATTTCTTCCGTTGAAAACAAACTTGGTTGACCTTTAACAGGTTCATTGACCGTAATTTGTTTACGTTTTCTTTTTTCACGCGTATCAGTCGTATTTTCAACCGACGCCTCAACGGAGTCAGAACTAGTCATTCGAGCAACTAATTCAGGTTTTTTCAATTTGTCGGCATCTTCAATACCGAATGTTTTGGCGATAACGCGCAAATCTGAAAGTTTTTTACTTTCTAATTCCTCTTTATTCATAAAATACAGTAATACTGTGAACTATTAAAAATGGGGTATATCAATTTTGATTTGGATTGTAACAGCAATAGAAAACTACCGTGATTGATGATGCAATGATACGAATAAAACTTAATAACGCAAGGAAATGACTTATTTTTTTTAATTTCAAATCTACCACAAAAGTTTCAGTGCTACTTCACGAATTGAAAAATCACAAATTTCAAGCAATCTCGGTCCCAATCCCTCACTCCTGATCCTTCATACCTATGCCTTCCAACTTTTAAAATCCAAAGACTTGCTTTTAACGATAAGTAAATGTTTTTTTTAATAAAATATTGAATTCCGCTATTATATGACTCGTATTAAAGAATACTCTTATTTTTGAAAAAAAAAGTCATGAAAAGAATCCCTTTACATTGGAAAATCATAATTGCAATGGTACTAGGTATCATTTGGGCATTGATTTCTGGCACATTTGGATTAAATGATTTTACAAAAGATTGGATTGATCCATTTGGAAAAATCTTCATTAATTGCTTGAAATTTATAGCGATACCACTCGTGTTGTTCTCAATTGTTACAGGAGTTACTGGCTTGGGAGATATTTCAAAGCTTGGTAAAATGGGGGCAAAGACGCTTGGATTGTTTTTGGTCACAACCATTTTTTCTGTTTCAGTTGGTTTATTGTTTGTCAATGTAGCTAAACCTGGAAAACAAACCAATGAGAAGATAAGAACAGAGAACCGATTGACGTATGAAATTTGGGCCAGAGATTCGAAGATTGAACTAAAAGATGAGCAAAGAGCCTTGAGAGATGCTAATCCTGAAACAATTGTAAAGATTGAAAAGAAATTAGCAGCTCAGCAAGACAATGCAGATTATAAGGCCTTATCAGAAAAGAATGAATTGGCTAAATCCACGAGTACAAGTCCTTTACAACCTTTAGTTGATATGGTTCCAGAAAACCTCATAATTGCTTTAGGCGATGGTAAACTAATGTTGCAAGTGATATTTTTTGCGCTTTTCTTTGGAATATGTTTGGCTTTATTGCCACAGGAAAGAGTGAAAGTAGTAAAGTCATTCTTCGATGGAATGAATGAGGTGTTTGTTAAAATGGTTCACATTGTCATGATGGCTGCACCGTTTTTTGTTTTTTGTTTAATGGCTGGTGTCTTGGCAAAAACGGCTGATACAACCAGTCAAATGTTTGTCATATTCCAACAGCTTGGCGCGTATGCCTTAGTAGTTTTTGCAGGATTACTTTTCCTATTATTTGGTTTCTATCCAATGCTCTTGAAGGTTTTTGGTGTGAAAATTACTTATCGTGAATTTTTTAAGGGCTTGAGTCCAGCTCAATTTCTAGCCTTCTCGACAAGTTCAAGTGCAGCTACATTACCAGTAACGATAGAATGTGTGGACCAAAATTTAAAAGTTCCAAAGAGTGTTTATGACTTCGTTTTACCAATAGGTGCAACCGTAAATATGGATGGAACTTCTTTGTATCAGGCTGTTGCTGTGATTTTCTTAGCACAATATCACGACATTGATCTTTCGTTAATGCAACAAATTGGAATTATTGGAACTGCTACATTAGCTTCAATTGGTGCAGCAGCTGTTCCAAGTGCTGGATTAATCATGTTGATGATTGTCTTAACTTCTGTAGGTCTGAATCCACTTTGGGTAGCATTGATCTTACCAGTCGATCGGATTTTAGATATGTGTCGAACAACGATTAATGTTACCAGCGATGCAACAATTTCGCTGATTATCGCCCGATTGGAGGAAAGAAAGAAGTAATTATTTTCGATTCTTCCCTGAAAGAATATCTTTTAGGTATTCCCCAGTAGAATTGTCTTTTAACGAAGCTAAATCTTCTGGAGTACCAGCAAATAAGATGTTTCCACCATTTTTACCGCCTTCTGGACCCAAATCAATGATCCAATCAGCGCATTTTATGACTTCTGTATTGTGTTCAATCACAATGATGGAATGCCCGTTATGAATCAAGGAATTAAAGGCAATGATTAATTTGTCGATATCATGAAAATGCAAACCAGTTGTCGGTTCATCAAAAATGAATAGGGTAGAAGGGGCGTTGTAGCCTTTCGATAAGAAGGATGCTAATTTTATTCGTTGTGCTTCACCACCGCTTAAAGTGCTGGATGATTGTCCCACTTTTAAATAGCCCAAGCCAACTTCTACAAGTGGTTGAATTTTCTCGACAATCTTCATTTCTAACTTATCCGTACCTTCTTTAAAGAAAGCCAAAGCTGTTTGAATGTCCATTTCCAATAAATCAGCAATGTGATTGCCACGGTATTCAATTTCAAGTGTTTCTTGCTTGTAGCGTTTGCCTTGACAGGCATCACATTCCAAATGTACATCCGCCATGAATTGCATGCCAACCGTTATATCGCCTTCACCCTCGCACATTTCACAACGACCACCTTCCACATTAAACGAGAAAAATCCTGGTTTGTATCCGCGCATTTTAGCCATTGGCTGACGCGAATACAATTCTCGAATATCGTCAAAAGCTTTGACATACGTGATAGGATTGCTTCGTGAAGATTTACCAATCGGATTTTGATCCACAAATTCAATCGCTTTGATTTGTTTTAAATCACCACTCACTTGTGCCGATTGACCGTCTTGCTCACTGCTTTTTTCTTTTATCCGACGTACAGCAGGATACAAAATGTCTTTGATCAAAGTTGATTTACCAGATCCACTCACACCCGTAATGCAAACAAGATTGTTTAAAGGAATATCGACTGTAATATTCTTTAAATTGTATTGTTGAGCGCCCGTTATTGTTACTTTATTACTTGATTTTCTTCGTTTTGTTGGAATGGGAATTTCCTTTCTTCCTGTAAGGTAATCAGCAGTCAGACTATTCGTAGCATGAATCAAATCAGCATATTTTCCTTGAAAAACAAGTTCACCACCAAAACTACCAGCCATAGGGCCAATATCCAATATTTCATCTGCCGCCTTCATCATTTCTTCCTCATGCTCCACAACGATGACAGTGTTTCCAAGATCGCGCAGATTGTGAAGTACTTTTATCAAGCGTTCAGTATCCTTTGGATGTAGTCCAATGGACGGTTCATCCAAGATATACATGGAACCAACTAAACTGCTTCCAAGCGAAGTCGCCAAGTTAATGCGTTGCGATTCACCTCCAGAAAGTGAATTGGAAGCTCTGTTCAAGGTAAGATAACCCAAGCCAACATTCTTTAAAAAACCAAGTCGACCCGTAATTTCAGGTAAGATGCGCTTTGAAACTTGTTGATCATAAACATCTAATTTCAATGCATTAAAAAAATCATGTGCTTCTTCAATGGGCATTAATACGACATCCGTAATATTCTTTTTATTGACGAGTACATAATTTGCATCCTTTCGAAGTCGTGTTCCTCGGCAATCTGGACATTCCGTTTTCCCTCTGTAACGCGAAAGCATAACACGGTATTGAATTTTATAGGTCTGTGTTTCCAAAAACTTAAAAAAGCCATTGAGTCCCGTAAAATATTGGTTACCGGTCCACAATAGGTCGTATTCCTTCTCTGTTAATTCACTAATTGGACGATGAATAGGAAAATCGAATTTTTGGGCGGAGTAAATAAGTTCATTTAAATATTCGCCCATCGTTTCACCTTTCCAAGGGAAAATCGCACCATTAAAAACACTCAAATTTTTATTTGGAAAGACCAAGTTTGGATCTACACCGATTACTTGACCGTAGCCTTCGCAAGTTTTACAAGCACCAAAAGGATTATTAAACGTAAAGAATAGTTCGTTGGGTTCTTGAAACTCCATTCCATCCAATTCAAAGCGATTGGAAAATGGAAAAACTTCCAATGTTGCTGCTTTTACGATAGAGCAGTCGCCGTTACCTTCAGAAAAAGCCAATTGAATTGAATCGCCATATCGTGCTTCATTTTCTTCCGTAAAATTCACTTCAACCCGGTCAACAATTAATTGAAAATTAGCGGTGTCTTTTGCGTGATTTTCTGTCAGTTCATCCAGTTCAATAACTTCGGTTCCATTCAGCAAACGAACATAGCCTTGTTGTTTAAGAAGCTCTAGTTGTCTGACGAATCCATATCGTTCAAATCCATTAATTGGACAAGTAATATAAACACGTTCTTTTTCCTCCAGCGTTCTTAAAAAGTCGACAACATCTGTGACGCTGTGTTTTTTTACTTCATTTCCAGAAAGTGGTGAATATGTTTTACCGATCCGAGCAAAGAGAATTTTCAAGTAATCGTAGATTTCAGTCGTTGTGCCAACCGTTGATCGTGGATTGCTAGAAATTACCTTTTGTTCAATAGCAATCGCAGGAGAAATTCCCTTGATATAATCCGTTTCCGGTTTATTTAGTTTTCCTAGAAATTGACGTGCATAAGAGGAAAGACTTTCGATGTATCTTCTTTGACCTTCGGCAAACAAGGTGTCAAAAGCCAAAGATGATTTTCCAGAACCAGAGAGTCCAGTTATCACCGTCATTTTGCCATGCGGAATTTTCACATCCATGTTTTTCAGGTTGTGAACGCGTGCTCCTTTAACTTCAATAAATTTTTGCTTTGACATAGGGGAATCCTTACACTTCAAAGATAACAACAGTTTTTGATTTATGTTTATTGAATTATGGTAACTCACTTCGAAAGTTATTAATCATTCGAACAATTATCAGAAGTACTAGGTTCCAAAAAACGTACATTTCTCAATTCCTTCATTCTTTAATTAAATCTTTTATTCCTTCATCCAAATTCACTTTTCATCATAAAAGATTTTATTTTTTTTGCTTTTTAACAAAATCTTTGTACTTTAGCCTCATATAATTCATAAAAACACGGCTCGCCTATAGTAAAAATATACTCTAAACAGTTTTAAGATTTAAACTACTAACAGAGTAATACTATGGCTATGAAGCAGATGGATGACCGTGATCTCATTACAGAATATTTAAAAGGCAACGAGAAAGCATTTGAGGTGTTGTTGATGCGCCATAAGGACAAAATTTTTCGATTCATTCACATGAAATTGAGAGATAGAGTGCTGGCGGAGGATGTTTTTCAGGAAACATTTGTTAAAATTATCAATACTTTAAAATTAGGATCTTACAATGAAGAAGGTAAATTTCTTCCTTGGGCAATGCGCATTGCGCACAATTTAGTGATTGACCATTTTAGAAAAGCTTCTAAAGTGCGCATGATTTCTGAATCATCTTCCACTCGCGAGGATTTCAATATTTTTGATATCTTATCATTAACAGACAAAAATATTGAACAGCAAATAACATACGACGAGTTGGAGAAGCAAATGGTGGATTTAATTGATTTTTTACCGCCAACGCAAAAAGAAATTTTGAGAATGAGAATTTTTCAAGATATGTCGTTTAAGGATATCGCCGAATCAGAAGATATTAGCATTAATACCGCTTTAGGACGGATGCGTTATGCCTTGATTAATTTGAGAAAATTGATCGACAAGCACCAGTTGGTTACTGATATTTGATCTATCAACAAGTTTTCATGAAGAATCACCTGATATTTACGTTGTTGTTTTTGGCAACATTTTTCAGTTGTTTCTTACCGTTTAACGAAATCACCACAGTTGGAGGAAGTTATCCTAGCTTGTTTGGCTCAGGCACAGCCATTGCTTCAGTGCGTGCTGAAAGTGGAATAGTACATAAAGTTCCACTATTTTCACTCGTTTTTATGTTAATTGCATACTTGTTACTTAATTTAAATCACAAAGCATGGAAAATTATCGGCTTAGTAGTCGTTGTATTATTTATGCTTTTTCAATTTTTCCTGTATTTTGTGAGTGTTTTTACCTTCAATCTATTCGGACCCAAAACTATTTCATCACCTTCCATCGGTTTCTATCTTTTGGTACTTTTTGCTCTTTCGTTTAGCACTTTTTATGTGGTTCATTTTATTAAAATGATCAAGGAAAAAAGCGTTCAGAAAAATTATTTGGAAACCGATTTATTGGATACTGAATAATTTTATTCTTACTCAACCCTCAATGATCGATATATCGCAGGCTGAAAATCAAATTCAATGTGTCACTAGCTTTGAAGCCCTCGTTTCTAAGCCATTTCAAGGTGTTGTGAATGCGCTTTGTTGGACCCGTGAGCTTTGCGGTGATTTTGCTGAGATTGTGAATAAAGTAGAGTTAAACGATAATATCACTGAACTGGATGAAGAGGAATTAAACTCACTTGAGTTGAGTCAGCAAGGACAATTGGCGCGCGATATTTTGTTAGCTGATATGAAAGTATTGAGAGCACTAGGTGCAGCGCCAATTCTAAATGTGATTAAGTATTACGACCGAGACGATTCCTTTCCATTTTTTCCAACTGATGTTTATTCTTTTCATGTAGATCGCTCTCCGATACCAAGCGACACTTATTTGTGCACCTATTATGGCGAATCGAGTGAACTCGTTCCCAATTCACAAGCCACACAGAAAATATTGATTCCAGAAATACGTGAAGAACTCAAAAAACTGTATCATGGACCAGAAGTGGGGTTTGAAGTATTCTTAAGTGAACATTTCTTTGATTTGCATTACCAAGCGAAAGCAACTGCACAACCAATAAGCTTAGGAATAGGGCATTTATGGCGCTTAGCCATCGATCATCCCGAAAGTCAAGTTCCTCCCTGTCTTCACCGTGCACCCAACGAAATTTCTGGACAGAAAAGGTTGTTATTGATTTGTTGAGTTTCAATCCTTAATAGAATTAGATAGACCATGAATTGAAAGTTTATAGCAAAACTATCAACAGCAACTCATCAATCTCCTTAAAACAATATTACCCCAACTTCATATGCCGTTCCTTCTTCTCTTCAAAAATATCTGCAATCGTTACTAAAATACCAGTTTCTTCCACGTTACCGAATTCAGGGTTAACGGCAGTTCCAAAGGTTTTCATCGTGGGAGATAAGTTCATATAGATGTTTACCAGTGGCGGAATGAATTCGCCATTTTCGCGAACTTCTGTGTTTAACACTTTGAATCCTTCTTTGAAGTCAAGTCCTTTGAGTTGATCATCCACATATTTTTTATCGTAGTCTTGAACTAAGGGGTGAAATGGTTTCATTAAATTTTCTTTGTCAGGGAAATAATGGTGCATGAAGTGTAATAAGAAATCGCGACTTGACGTATCGTAATTTTGATACATTGTTACCTTTCCAAAGAAATAGCGAATTTCTGGATTAAAAATCACCAAAGCGCCCAAACCATCCCATATGTTATCCAATGCAAATAATCCTTTTCTTGGATTTACCGTAGGTTGAAAATTCGGTTGCACCCAACTTCTGCCTAATTCGATCGTGTAGGGCAAGTACTCCTTGATAAAACGTTCTGTAAAATCAAAGTAATGGGTGGTTGATAAGTGAATTTCACCGGAAGTTGAATCAATGGCATCTGCACATTTAATGAAGCGATAACCACCAATGATTTCTTCATCTTCTGGCGACCAAACGATCAATTGCTCGTAGCAGATTTCGTTGGTGTCAAATTCATCTAAATCAATTGAAAGTCCAGTTCCACCGCCAGAAGCACGAAAAGTAACTTCGCGTAAACGTCCGATTTCTTGAAGCGTTTGTGGTGCGTTTTTTTGATTCACCACATATATTTCATTGTCGCCTTTGCGCGTATTACGGAGGAAACGTTCACTCGTTAATTCACTCTTGAGGACATCTTTCGAAATTGCTTGAATAATTGCTTCCATGATATTTAGTTCACTTGTTTTTTTAAATCATAAACCATTCGCTTAACGATTTGTGCTTTTTCTCTTTCTGAAACGGCAGGTAAGTCTTTAACATAAAAAGGTTTTCCTACGGTGAATCGAATTGTTTTTCCCTTTTGGCGAAACATTTCATCTGAAAGATACAACATTTCAATATTCATTTTGATCCCCAAGGCTTTTCGAAAGCGTGAGAGTCGATAGAAAAAGTTGGATAAACCACCCGTAATATGAATTGGAATGATTGCTTGACCATTTTTGTCAGCATACGTAACGAAGGTTTTTTTCCAATCTAAATCAACGATTTCACCATCAATTTTACGACTGACCAATCCGGCAGGAAATATACAAACCGCTGTTTCAGAATCAAATAAATTGGCTATTTGTTGACGAGTTGAACCCTCATTTTTTCCATACTTATTGACGCCAACAAATAAGTCTTTTAATTGCGTGAGATTCATTAATAAATCATTTACCACAAATTTCAAATCTGTTCGATGATCCTGCAACTCAGCAATGAGAGCAATCGCGTCCATCCCGCCCAAGGGGTGATTCATGGCAATGACAATTGGTCCATTTTGTGGAATGTTTTCCTTGCCAATAATTTCGATGTTGATTTGAAAATAATTGATTATTACACGACAAAAATCAGCATTTTGAAATGTTTTATTTTCTCTGATAAAGGCATTCATTTCATCTTGATGCAAGATGCGTTTCAAGTAATTATACACAAAACCAGGGATCCATTTCGCTAGTTTTGGACTTTTACTTTTGACCAGTCTTTTAATGTCAATAAACCTTTCCTCTGTCATTTCAGTACAAAATTAGAATTTAAAAGCGCTTTTTAACAGAATTGATGAGTGATTTATTCACAATTGACTATTGAATTCTCTAGCTAATTTATCTAATTTATGTCCTTCTTTTCGGTCAACTTTGCGTAGTTTTGTCTTAAATTTTTGAAAATATCGTATGATCCAATTATCTGAGCGCCTACAGGCTATGGAAGAATCGGCAACTATTGCTATGTCGAGAAAAAGTCGTGAACTAAAAGCAGAGGGGAAAGATGTAATTTCTCTCAGTCTTGGAGAACCCGATTTCTTTACTCCACAATTCATAAAAGATGCCGCAATCAAGGCAATGGAAGAGAATTTTACCATGTACACTCCTGTTCCTGGTTACGATGATTTGCGTGAAGCGATTGCTTTGAAATTCAAACGCGATAATGGATTGACATACACGAAAGACCAAATTGTGGTATCAACTGGTGCAAAACAATCCATTGCAAATGTGGTATTGAGTTTAATAGGTGAAGGTGATGAGGTAATTATTCCAGCGCCATATTGGGTTTCTTACTTGGAAATTGTTAAAGTAGCGGAAGGAACACCAGTGGTCATTAACGCTGGAATTGAGAATGATTTCAAAATCTCGGGAAAACAATTGGAAGCAGCGATTACAGAAAAAACAAAATTGGTGATGTTCTCTTCCCCTTGTAATCCAACAGGTTCTGTTTATACAAAAGAGGAATTGCGCGATATCGCTGATGTCATCAAAAAATACCCAAAGGTGGTTGTTTTAGCAGATGAGATTTATGAGCATATTAATTTCATTGGAAAACATGAAAGTTTAGCACAATTTGAAGACATCTATAACCAAGTGGTCACGGTTAATGGTGTCTCAAAAGCTTGGGCAATGACAGGTTGGCGTTTAGGATATATCGGAGCGCCAAAAATTATAGCTGACGCATGTAATAAAGTGCAAGGACAATTTACCTCTGGAACGTGTTCAATTACACAAAAAGCCTGTATTGCTGCCATGAAAGCAGATCCTTCTGTCTTGAAAGATATGATTGGTGCTTTTGATAACCGTAGAAAATTGGTATTGGCAGCGTTGAATGAAATTAAAGGTGTTCGAGCAAACGTTCCAGTTGGAGCATTTTATGTTTTTCCAGATATATCTTACTTCTTTGGTAAATCTGACGGTAAACAAACAATTCATAATTCAAATGAATTGTGTTTGTATTTATTGAGCGAAGCCTTAGTTGGTTTGGTTTCTGGTGATGCCTTTGGTGATGATAATTGTTTGCGTATTTCTTATGCCGCTTCAGAAGAAACCTTGACTGAAGCAATGAAACGAATTAAAATTGCCTTAGAAAAATTGAAATAATGGATTTTAAGGACGCTTTCAATCAGTTTAATAATAAGCGCATTCTCGTTATCGGGGATGTGATGGTGGATGCCTATATCAAGGGGAAAGTTACGAGAATTAGTCCTGAAGCACCTGTTCCAATTGTGCAATTCGAAGGTAGAGAAGATCGTTTAGGTGGCGCTGCAAACGTCGCATTAAATTTGGTGGCTCTTGGTGCCAATCCAATCTTATGTTCGGTTATTGGAAATGATACTGATGCTTCAACCTTGAAATCTTTATTACAAGAAAATGGTATTTCTCCGGAAGGTTTAATTGAAAGTGCGAACCGTAAAACAACAGTTAAAACCCGTGTTATTGGAAATCACCAACAATTATTACGAATAGATGCTGAACAAACGAATCCGATCACCTCAAGTGAAAGTGATGCTTTGTCAGCGCGCGTGAGAGAAATTTGCAGTATTGGAATCGATGCAATCATTTTTGAAGATTATAACAAAGGTGTTTTAACGCCTGCGCTGATTAAGTCAATTGTTGATTTATCGAAGGAATTTGATATTCCAACAACGGTCGACCCAAAGAAAGATAATTTTTTAGCTTTTAAAAATGTCACTTTATTCAAGCCTAACTTAAAAGAGTTAAAAGAAGGATTAGGACTTGATTTTAATTTTTCGAAGGATAAAATGACTTTCGAATCTGCTGTGAAGGAATTGGAGAGCAACTTGAATAACCGTATTTCAATGGTGACATTGTCTGAACATGGTGTTTTTATAAAAGATGAAAATGCACATGCATACTTCCCAGCACATCTAAGAATAATTTCGGATGTGAGTGGTGCGGGAGATACCGTAATTTCAGTCGCAACACTTTGCTTGATCGTTGGGATGTCAAATGATATGATTGCGCAAGTTTCAAATATTGCAGGTGGATTGGTTTGTGAGAAAAGTGGAGTAGTGCCGATTGATAAAAATCTTTTATTAGAAGAGACAATCAAGTTGTTGACAAGCTAAAACATTCCGACAAGGAAGGTGTTATTGAGTGGAATAAGTTAAGCAGTTTGACTTAAAAAAAGTGATCCGATACGGAGAGCGAAAAAATTGAAAAAATGTCAGAAAAAAAAGTGGTTAAACCATACGGGGACGATCAGAAATCAAAAAAGGAAGAAGTTGCGGAGATGTTCAATAACATTTCTGGAAAATATGATTTTTTGAATCATTTTTTATCGTTGGGGATTGATAAGATTTGGCGAAAAAAAGCAGTAAATGAATTGCGTGAAATCAAACCAGAACGTATTTTGGATATTGCAACAGGTACGGGTGATTTCGCCATTGCTAGCTTAAAATTAAATCCCAAAGAAATTATAGGTCTAGATATTTCTTCTGGAATGTTAGATGTGGGCAAGGAAAAAATGCGCAAACGAAAGGTAGATCATATCATTACCATGACATTGGGTGATTCTGAAAATTTACCTTTTGATGATAATTATTTTGATGGGTTAACGGTTGGTTTTGGTGTACGTAATTTTGAAAACCTTGAAAAAGGATTGGCAGAAATGCTGCGTGTCATTCGTCCAGAAGGGAAAGCAATCATCTTAGAGTTTTCGAAACCAAAGAGATTTCCCGTAAAACAATATTTTGCTTTTCATTCGAAGTACATTATTCCATTTTTTGGAAAGCGAATTTCAAAAGATGAAAAAGCCTACGCTTATTTACCTGAGTCAGTTGCTGCATTTCCAGAGGGAGAAGAGTTTTTAACCATTCTTCGTGAAGTAGGTTATAAAAACGTGACAGCCCAAACTGTTTCGGGGGGTATTGCTACTATTTACATTGGTAGGAAATAAACACCCGTCAATTACAACAAAATATAAACCAAGAGATATCGTTTAAGTATCATGAAATTTGTCCTCAGTCTAATCTTCTTATTCATTATGTTGCTTTCTTTTGCTCAAAAGGAAAAGCCGATGAATTATCGACGATTTGATGAACGAACTTTGCACTTCGGTTTTATGTTGGGATTTAATTCTTCTGATTTCACCTATTATCCGAAGATTGATGCGTATCAGCAATATGGCTTAATTTCCTTGAATTCTAAATCTACGGCAGGTGGACAAGTGGGAATTGTTTCTACCTTGAAATTGGGAACACCAGTTGTGCGTTTGCGTTTTGTGCCTTCATTGTCATTTCAAGAAAGGGTCTTGACGTATGTTTTTGAGAATCCTGACCCTGCAGCAACAAAAAATATTCTTGGTGAAGAACGCATAAATTCAACCAATTTGGATTTTCCTTTAATGTTTCAATTTCGAACGCTGAGATTGAATAATTTTGCCACTTATCTTTTAGCTGGCGGACAATATTCGCTTGATTTGCAATCACAACAAGACGCTTCTCAAAGTTTTATTGATCCTTTTATTAAAATCAAAAAGCACGATTTTCAAGGCCAAGTTGGTGGTGGATTAGAGTTTTTCGCTCCTTATTTCAAATTTGGAATAGAGTTAAAGTATTCACATGGATTCTTTAACTCATTCATACAAGACAATACGAATGTAGCGCGGCCAATCGACAAGTTATACAACAAAGTGTGGTGGATCTCATTTATTTTTGAAGGGTAATGAGTAAAACCGTTCAGTTCCAAGTTTCTCCAGAACAAGCAAAAAATGACGTATTTCTTAAAAAGCGCATTCGCGAAGAATTGAATCTTACAGAAGATTTCCATTTTGTTTGGAGAAAACGAAGCATTGATGCACGTAAATCACTTATAAAAATCAATTGTTCATTCGAAGTTTATTCATTGGATGAAGAGATCGTAGCGTCGCAGGTATTTTTTCCTGTAAACGTCTCTAATGCAAAAGAAATTGCCATCATTGGTTTAGGACCTGCAGGGTTATATGCCGCTTTACGCGCAATTGAACTTGGAATGAAACCAATTGTGTTTGAACGGGGAAAAGATGTGCGTGCTCGTCGTCGTGATTTAGCTATTCTGAATAAGGAATCGATTGTTAATCCAGAATCGAATTATTGTTTTGGTGAAGGTGGCGCTGGAACTTACTCCGATGGTAAATTGTACACACGTTCCAAGAAAAGAGGTGATGTATTAAAAGCCTTGCAATGGTTGGTTCATTTTGGTGCCGATGCTGATATCTTGGTTGATGCTCATCCACATATTGGGACAAACAAACTTCCGCAGTTGATTGTGTCCATGCGCGAAGCGATTTTAGAATATGGGGGAGAAGTGCATTTTGAATCAAAGTTGACCGATATCATGCTGGAAAACAATTCCGTGAAAGGCATTGAAATAAATAACAAAGAGATTCATTCTTTTGAAAACCTGATTTTAGCGACGGGTCATTCAGCAAGAGATATTTTTGAATTGCTGTTCGCGAAGAAAATTCGCATTGATGCAAAACCATTTGCTTTAGGTGTGCGGGTTGAACATGCGCAAGAGTTGATAGATAAAATTCAATACCATGGTCGTTTGAATGACGAGTATTTGCCGCCAGCCACTTATTCCTTGGTCGATCAAATAGATGGAAAAGGAGTTTATTCATTTTGTATGTGTCCGGGTGGAATTATTGCTCCTTGCGCCACAGCAGAAGGTGAAGTTGTAACAAATGGTTGGTCTCCTTCCAAGCGAAACAATCCCTATTCGAATTCGGGGGTTGTAGTAAGTGTTGAACTTAGTGATTTCCCAGGTCAGGAAAAGGATCCCTTTGTCTGTTTAAATTTTCAAAAAGAAGTTGAAAAAGCGTGTTGGGAAGCTGCAGGAAAAACGCAAAAAGTTCCAGCTCAGCGCATGCTTGATTTTGTAGAAGGCAGAAAATCGATTGATTTCCCGAGATCTTCTTATCAACCGGGAATTGAAAGTGTTGATTTGAATAAGATTTTACCTCCTTTTATTGCCAATCGTTTGAAAAAGGCCTTTCAACAATTTGGAAAAAAAATGCATGGTTATTTGTCTAATGATGCTGTTTTACATGCGCCTGAGTCGAGAACATCTTCTCCTATTTCAATCCCGAGAGATGAAATATCGTGTGAACACATTGATGTCAAAGGTCTTTATCCGTGCGGAGAAGGAGCAGGATATGCTGGAGGAATTATTTCAGCGGCAATTGATGGAATGAAGTGTGTGGATGCCATTCACCAAAAAAATCACGCTTAAATCTTATCGTTCAATACGATGTTCTGTGAGTGATTTCATTCTACAAAACTCAGAAACTAAAATCCCTGTTGCAATAGAAACGTTTAAGGATTCGGCATGACCAAAACCAGGAATGGAGATGGGGTCAGTAATCAAATTTTGAATTTCAGGTGAAATTCCTTTTCCTTCATTTCCCATCAGTAAAACTCCATCATTGTGCAAACTTGTTTTATACACATTTTGACCGCCTAGTACAGCACCATAAATTTTACCTGAATAGGATTTTAAATGTTCAAAAAGGTCAACATATTTTACTTCAATTCGTAAAATTGCGCCCATACTTGCTTGCACCACTTTAGGATTGTAACAGTCAACTGTTCCTTTTGAGCAGATAATACTGTGTATACCAAACCAATCTGCAATTCTTAAAATAGTTCCAAAATTACCGGGATCTTGAATGTCGTCCAAAGCAATGATTAATTCATGTTGTTGTGCTTCGATGGAACTCTTATGTTGTTTTAATACCGCAAAAGCTTTATTTGGCGTTTTTAGAGTCGAAATTTGTCCCAATTCTTTTTCATTCACCGAAATTATCTCAATTGAATGAGGAAGAGATGGAAGATTAAAATCGGAAGTATGGGCAATAAAAAGAATATCTTCAAGTTTGAAATGAATGGCTTCCTGAACCATTTTTTCACCTTCGAGAATATACGAGTTTTCATTGTCACGCGATTTCTTCGAATGAAGTGATCGTAGCCATTTAATCTTGTTTTTAGATAGTTCAGACACGTTATCTTTATTATTATCTTTGCTTTTTTAAGAACAAATTGAAACTCATCAAACTTACATATATTCTTTCAATAATCGTTGCGCTTACAGCGTGTCGACAAACTAAATATGTGCCTGAAGGGAAGTATCTTTTGAAAAAGAATAAAATTGAAGTTGTTGATGGTAAACTTGATGAAGATGAAATTTCATCCATAATTCGTCAAAAGCCAAATTTTAAAACACTAGGATTCAAGGCTAAATTGATGGTGTTTAACCTATTCGATTCAACTTCAGTTGCAAAAAAACGATTTAAAGAAAATATTTCCATTCGCAAAAAAAATCTAAAGAAAAAAAGAAAGGAAGAACGAATTAATGCGAAGCGAATTGAAAAGGCCCGCAAAAAAGATCCTACTGTTTACACTCAAAAAATCATTCCCTTACTCGATACTGTTACGCCAAAGATGTTTTTGAGGGAATGGTTTAAGTATAAGATTGGGGAAATTCCTGTTGTGTTCGATAGCTTGTTGTATGATAAATCAATTGAGCAATTGAATTTATTCTTGAAGAATAGAGGATATTATTATGGTACAACAATCGGTTTGATTAAATATAAAAAGAATCGAAAAGTAGTGGTGACTTATAAATTAACGCCAGGTGCGCAATATATTATCGATAGTGTTTATGTTGTATCAAACAATTCAACCGTCAAGAATGAATACAACAATTTTGTGAAAAAACAAGTTAAAAAACCATTGATTAATGAGCCCTTTGATTCAGATGCCTTAAATAGCTACCGAAATGTCGTTTCAAAACACATGAGAGACAATGCCTTGTATGGTTTTAGTAGTTCTCATATCACATACATTGCAGACACCAATAGAACAACAATGAGAGTTAAATTGGGAATTGAGTTTTCTGGTCGCTCTGTTAGATCTGAGTATGATATAGATAGTCTAATAAAAATTCCTCACAAGATAACCTATGTTAAAGATGTTTATTTCCATATTGCTGATACACTGAATTATATAGGTAATTTCAAAAAAACAGTGGAAGATATGGGATTAACGCTTGTTGATCAGCAGTTTTTAAGAACAATTGATACTTTCGTTTATGCAGAAATTAAATTGCGTAAATCCGATGAACTAGATATTAAACGAATTGCGACTTTCTTCTACAATGGGGAAATATCAATTGATCCAGGATTATTAGAAGCTCAGAATTACCTTGAAAAGGAAAATTATTACAAAGAATATTATTTAGAAAGAAGTTATTCTCGTTTACTTCAATTGGGATTATTTCAAGCTATTAAGCCAATTGTTCGAGAGATTCCAGGCACAAAATACGTCGAAGTTCATTATTATTTAGAACCAGCTAAAAAGCAAACTTTTGGTTTTGAACCTCGATTTACCAACTCTAATGGATTCTTAGGAGTTTCTTCTTCCATAAACTATACGAATAAAAATCTGTTTGGTGGAGGGGAAAAAATGGTCTTTTCCATTGGAGGAGGTTTTGAATCACAACCACCTATTTTTGATAAAACGTTGGACGGTGAACCGATAAAACAAGCTGGTCGAAGTTTTAATACCTTTGAAATTGGACCAAGTTTAAAGTTTGATTTACCTGGATTATTTCCAACTAAGGTTACTGCTTTATCAAAAAGACAGCGACCTAGAACAGTCATCTCAGCGGCATATAATTTCCAGAAACGAACCGATTTCACTCGACAAGTATTCCAAATGAACTATTTGTGGAGGTTCTACGTTTCTAAAACGCAGATTTTCCAAGCTGGTTTACCTTTTCTTTCTGTTGTGAAATTTGTTCGTATTGAAAACAGTCCTGAATTTGAAGCGAAATTGGTATTGTTAAATGATCTCTTTTTAAGAAATGCCTATAGTAATCAATTTATTTGGCAGGATTGGAAGTTGACCTTAGAGTACAACAACAAGGATAAGGATAATAAAACATCCAAGTATAATTTGTACTTAACATCGACATTTGATCCAGCAGGAAATACCTTGAGTCTTTTTAAATCATTTCAAGATACTTTAGCAAACGGTCAACGCAGTATTTTTGGTGTCGCTTATTCACAATTTGCCCGAATAGATAATGAAATGATTTATTCGCGACCACTAGGTAAAAAGAGAAGTATTCATGGGCGCGTTCAAGCGGGAGGAGGAATGCCTTATGGTAATACTAGAACTTCGCTACCTTTTGATTATAGTTTCTTTGCAGGTGGCGCCAATGATAACAGAGGTTGGAAAGCAAGAACGCTTGGGCCAGGTTCATACAAGTATTATTTAGACACAAATCGAACGGCAACCCAAATTGGCGATATTCGTTTTGGTGGTTCTGCTGAATTCCGGTTTTCAATGGGAGCTATTTTGAAAGGAGCGATATTCGTTGATGCAGGAAATGTTTGGACCTTCAATGAGGATATTAATCGTCCAGGAAGTAAATTTTCTAGCAATTGGTACAAAGAAATTGCTTTAGCAACAGGCTTTGGTTTACGAATGGATTTGGATTTCTTTATTATTCGTTTAGATCTTGGTTTACCGTTGACAAATCCTGCATTACCTGATGGAGCCAGGTGGTTTTTTCAACCAAGAGATGCGTATATTGCAGAAGGAATTGACAAGTTTGGAGCGTTGTATGAACAATATTTACCTAGACCGTTTATTCCTCAATTCCATTTTGGTATTGGTTACCCGTTCTAAAGATTTACTCTTCTATAATCGTCAAGTTGGCAAAGCGCAACAATACTGTTTTAGCACCGTGATGAGGAAAGAAAATGGTTGCCTTTTTATCTGCTCCATCACCTTCTAACTTGGTGACTTTTCCTTTTCCGAATCGATCGTGATTCACAATATACCCAACTTTTAAATTTTCATTCGAACCAGGAACTTTACTTGAACCACTTGCTTGCTGCATGGGCTTAAAAGTAGGAGGAGGAGTGGAACTTGAAAAAGATTTATTTAATCCACCTGTATGCACTTGATCAAAGTTAGAGCGTCCACTTAATGATCGACCAGCTCCTCGTTGTGGAGATTCAAATTCTAAATAGGATTGTTCAATTTCATCAATAAATCGACTTGGTTCTGACGTTACTAATTGCCCCCAATTAAAGCGAGAAGACGCATACGATAAAGTACAGCTATGCATCGCACGTGTGAGTGCAACATAGAATAAACGGCGTTCTTCTTCCAATTCAGTGCGTGAATGCAAAGCCATTTGTGAAGGGAAAAGATTCTCTTCCAAACCAACTAAAAACACATGTGGAAATTCCAAACCTTTACTTGAGTGAATGGTCATCATCGTTACATGATTCTTTTCCTCATTTTCACTTGTCAAATCGGCATCGGTTAATAGAGCAACATCAATCATAAATTCCGCCAATGATTTATCACTGTCCTCCTCTGTTGAGATCGTAAATTCCTTGATACCAGCTAATAATTCTTCGATGTTTTGGTAGCGTTCAACCTCTTCTGGACCCTTGTCTTTTTCACCGTGTAATTCGCGCAAAATACCTGATGATTTTGCAATGGTTTGCGCCAAATCGTAGGCATTTAATTTATCCAACTGAGCGGTGAAGCTTTTGATCATGGTGGTAAATTCGTATAGTTTTGCTTTCGTTCCTGCATTCAATGCAACCGGATATTGATTCATGTTTGAAATGACATCCCACATACTTACACCGTATGTATTGGCAGCGATAATCATATTTTCAATCGATGTTTTACCAATTCCACGTTTAGGATAATTAATAACACGTTTCAACGCTTCTTCGTCACGCGGGTTCGTTGTTAACCTGAAATAGGACAAAAGATCTTTTATTTCCTTTCGCTGGTAGAATGAAATTCCGCCATATATTTTATACGGGATATTTAATTTTCGAAGGGCTTCTTCAAATGAACGTGATTGCTTATTGGTACGATAAAGAATCGCAAAATCATTATAGGTCGGAATTCCACCTTGTTTTAAATCAAAGATTTTAGTTGAAATGACGCGTCCTTCTTCATTATCGGTTAATGTTCGAACCACTCGAAGTTTAGAACCGACTACATTATCGGTCCAAACACTTTTCTTTATTTGGTCTTGATTTCTAGCAATGACACTATTGGCAGCATCAACAATGTTTTTTGTGCTTCGGTAATTTTGCTCCAATTTAAACAACTTGAAATCAGGATAATCTTTTCTGAAGTTCAAAATATTCTGAATGTTTGCACCTCTAAATGAATAGATACTTTGCGCATCATCACCAACAACACAAAGGTTTTCAAACACCGCCGCTAATTTCTTAACGATTAAATACTGCGCATAATTAGTATCCTGATACTCATCAACGAGGATATATTTAAATTTTTGCTGATAGAAGTGAAGGACATCTGGAAAATCTCTCAACAAGACATTTGTTTGAAATAATAAATCATCGAAATCCATTGCTCCAGCCTTAAAGCAACGATTGACATAAGTCTTGTAAATTTGAAAGAGTTCGGGCCTTCTCGACTGAATGTCTTCACCCATGATTTCATTGTTTTGCTCGTAGGCATCAGCTGAAATCAAATTATTCTTTGCGGATGAAATTCTTCCTAAAACCATTCCTGCTTTATAAATTTTATCATCTAGATTTAATTCTTTGACAATATCCTTCAATAAGCTTTTTGAATCCTGTGTATCGTATATGGTAAAGTTGGTTGGATAACCTAATCGATCGGCATTAAAACGCAAAATGCGTGAAAATACGGAGTGAAAAGTACCCATAGTAATGTTTTTTGCTTCACCTGGTCCAACGATTTTGCCAATTCGTTCGGTCATTTCTTTTGCCGCTTTATTGGTAAACGTTAAAGCAAGAATGTTAAATGGATCCACCCCCTTTTCCATCATAAAAGCAATACGAAAAGTAAGTACACGAGTTTTTCCTGAACCGGCACCCGCTATAACCATAGTGGGACCTTCAATTGATTCGACAGCCTCAAGCTGACTTGGATTTAACTCGTCAAGATAACTCATGTATGGGAAAATTGTTTGTTATTTCTAGTGAATCAGGTGATTCCATCTTCAATTGTTCAAAGATAGTAAATCCTTCACAAATTTCTATTGGACATTTTTGAACATTTCAGTAGTGAAAAATGATAGAATATAGAAATCCTGCGGGAAAATAATTACTTTTGCGTCTTGATAAACAAAGAGATTATGAGTCATTCAATTAAACCTGGAGTTGCTACAGGTGATGAAGTTCAAAAAATATTTAAGTACGCCAAGGAGAAAGGTTTTGCACTTCCAGCGGTGAATGTTACAGGGTCAAGTACCGTAAATGCTGTCATGGAGACGGCTGCAAAACTAAATGCGCCTGTTATTATTCAATTTTCGAATGGTGGTGCTCATTACAATGCTGGCAAAGGTTTGTCAAACACGAATGAACGTGCAGCAATTGCGGGAGGAATCGCTGGAGCAAAACATGTCCATGAGCTAGCTGAACTATATGGTGCAACGGTTATTTTACATACGGATCATTGTGCGAAAAACTTATTGCCTTGGATTGATGGATTGTTAGATGCAAGTGAAGTGTTTTACAAGGAAACTGGTAAATCTTTGTATAGCTCGCATATGATTGATTTATCTGAAGAACCTATTGAGGAGAATATAGAAATTTGTAAAGAATACTTAGCTCGAATGAGTAAAATGGGTATGACCTTAGAAATTGAATTAGGGATTACAGGCGGTGAAGAGGATGGAGTTGATAATACGGATGTGGACAGTTCTAAATTGTACACTCAACCTGCCGAAGTGGCTTACGCTTATGAAGAATTGTTAAAAGTTTCAGACAAGTTTACGATTGCAGCAGCATTTGGAAATGTGCACGGTGTATATAAGCCAGGAAATGTAAAATTGACACCAAAAATCTTGAAGAACTCACAAGAATTCGTTCAAAATAAATTCAATACAGGAATTAATCCAGTTGATTTTGTTTTTCATGGCGGTTCAGGTTCTACGATTGAAGAAATTCGTGAAGCAATCGGCTATGGTGTAATTAAAATGAACATTGATACTGATTTGCAATTTGCTTTTACGGAAGGTGTTCGCGATTACGTGGTCGATAAAATTGATTATTTAAAAACGCAAATTGGAAATCCAGATGGCAGCGACAAACCAAATAAAAAATATTACGATCCACGTAAATGGCTTCGTGAGGGCGAACTGACATTTGTCAAGCGTTTAGAGCAAGCTTTTGCGGATTTAAATAACGTCAATACCTTATAATATTAATAGAATTCGAGATTTGAAGAATCAAATCATCAAACAAAAAAATAGATAATGAGCTGGTTTACTAGAAAAAAAGAAGGAATTACGACAACCACCCAAGACAAGATGGAAACACCTGAAGGTCTTTGGACGAAATGTTCAAATTGTAAGACACTTTTCACCGTTGAAGATTTAGCTAAGAATGCCTATGTCTGTGATCGTTGTTCGAATCATGAAAGAATTGGTTCAGAAGAGTATTTTGAAATTATTTTTGATGATAGAAAATACAAGGAATTGGATATTAAATTATCATCAGGTGATCCTTTGAATTTTGAGGACACTAAAAAATATACAGACCGCTTAAAAGCCTCACAAAAATCAACTGAGTTGTACGATGCTATTCGCACAGCTAAAGGTAAGATTGAAGGTCATAATTTTGTAATTGCTGCGATGGATTTTTCTTTTATTGGTGGTTCTATGGGTTCGGTAATGGGAGAGAAAATTGCTCGTGCAATTGACGAAGCGATTAAATTAAAAGCTCCGTTCATGATTGTATCTAAGTCGGGTGGTGCTCGAATGATGGAAGCTGGATTCTCGTTAATGCAAATGGCGAAAGTTTCAGGTAAATTAGGTCAATTGTCAGAACATAAACTACCTTATATCTCATTGCTGACGGATCCTACAACAGGCGGTGTTACCGCTTCTTTTGCGATGTTAGGAGATATTAATATTGCTGAACCTGAAGCCTTGATTGCATTTGCTGGTCCACGTGTTGTGAAAGAAACAATTGGTCGCGATTTGCCAGAAGGATTTCAAACATCTGAATTCGTATTAGAACATGGATTCTTGGATTACATCGTTGACAGAACGAAATTGCGCGAAACACTTGCTTTATCTTTGAAGATGTTTAGATCATAAAAATTGAAAACAAAACAAAAAAGAGCATTCATTGAATGCTCTTTTTTGTTTTAGAATACAAATTCAATATCGAATCATATCTGTGTCAGTCCCATTTATTCTTCGTTGAAACGGCATATTTCCCCGCGCCTGTTAGCATAAGTACAATTCCACCGAAGAAATATAGTCCTTGTAGTTCAATTGCCCAGCTGCCATGCTCCGTTAATGAGAATATTTCTCCTGAATGCGCCAAAAGTACAGCCACTAACATGGTGAATGAAAAGACAATAGAAGCAAGCTTTGTCCTAAATCCAATAATCATAAGTAGAGGTGCCACAAACTCACCTATAATCACTCCATATGCTACAAAATAGGGGATTCCTTTGTCTGAAAGCATATTTCCGATTCCGTCTACTCCGTGTGTAAGTTTTGAAAATCCGTGAAGGATCATTAATAAACCCAATGTTACTCTTAGTATAAGTAGGGCAGAATTGATTTTTGATTGTTTCATAGTTTCTTTTTTATCCTTTAATTTCTTCTGTACCGTCTGAGTGTCGTGCAAAACGACCCAATTTTCGATCGTGCACATAATCGTATTTCGGCCAAGGCCATCCACCAAATTGAGTGCGATGATAATCATCAAACGCTTCTTGTATTTCTTGTTTTGTATTCATGACAAATGGTCCGTGCTGAACAACAGGTTCATTTATCGGTCTACCCTGCAAAATAAGTATTTTAGATGTCTCAGCGCTATTTTTAATAGTTATCGTTTCAGTTTCGATTACTTCGGCTGAATGATAATGCGGTATAATTTCATTTTCTATTGACAAATTGTTGCCTTCATAGTAGAAAATTGTACGGTTTATACCTGCTAAAGTAGCAGGAAGTATCCATTCCGCATTTGGTGCTAATTGAATATTGTAGACGGCCACATCATTTTGAGAATCAGCGGCCCAAGAATCAGGTGGTGCGGCAGAGGCACTGTGATTTCCAAGTTTTCCAATAAGGACTTCGATTTTCACCTCATTCCCCTCTTTATCCGTTTCGGTGTACTTTGGAACTTCTTCAGACCAAATCATTTTAAAATGAGGTTCAACCATTTTACTTTTCTTTGGTAGGTTTAGCCATATTTGAAACAGCTCCATTGGATTTTCTTCATCTTCTTTCAAGAGAGGAAACATTTCAGAATGTTGAACTCCTTTTCCAGCGGTCATCCATTGAACATCGCCATTTCCATATCTACCAGCTGCACCAGTTGAATCGGCATGGTCAACCAATCCTGTTCGAACAACTGTTATCGTTTCAAAACCTCTATGCGGATGCCCCGGAAAACCAGGAACTGTCATGCCGTGATACATTCTGAAACCATCCTTCACAATGAAATCTTGTCCCATGTGTCGACCATCTAATGATGTTGTTGGACCCATCTGAGCATTTCCTTTTGGGAAATAATCTTCATGATGAACACAGAACAAAAAAGGATCAGAAGTTTCCCACTGAAATCCTAAGGCCTTAATTTTTTTAATTTTCTTTATTGATTCCATTTGGGTCTCTTTAGTTGAAGGATTTTTCGACATGCTAAAAAGGGGCAAAGCAGCAATCGATGAAAGTCCCAAGGTTACAGTACTAATAAAACTTCTTCGTTCAATTTTCCTTTTCATAAATTGATGTTTGAATCAAAAATAAGAACTTTCAAGTAAAATAGTTATTGATGTATGTTAAGATAAAATTGATTAAACTAATTGAAGTATAGCTGTTTTGGTACCAATCGTTCGTGTGATAAAATCTTTTTGAGCTTTTGGACTTCTTGCAGGAGAATATTCTCGACCGTAAAAAATGATTTGTAAGTGCAATTTATTCCATAAATTTCTTGGGAAATAAGCCTTTGCGTCTTTTTCTGTTACGACGACATTCTTTCCAGATGTCATTCCCCATCTTGTTAGTAAACGATGAATATGTGTGTCTACGGGAAAGGCTGGGACACCGAAAGCTTGTGCCATCACAACCGATGCTGTTTTATGTCCAACGCCAGGTAATTCTTCCAATAAATCCATATCAGCTGGAACTTCACCTTGATACTTGTTGATTAGAATATGAGACAAATCAAAGATTGCTTGAGATTTTCGAGGTGATAAACCACAGGGACGAATAATTGCCCGAATTTCATCAACTGTTAATGTGATCATATCGAAAGGATTGTTTGCTTTTGCAAAAAGATGAGGCGTTATTTTATTCACGCGTTCATCTGTGCACTGAGCAGAAAGCAAAACTGAAATGAGTAATGTGAATGCATTCGAATGATCCAATGGAACGGGTGTTTCTGGATACAAAATTTCCAGTTCCTCAATAATATATTTTGCTTTTTCTTTTTTGGTCATGTGTAGTTATATAAAAAAAGCAACCCTTTGGCTGCTTTCAGTATTAATCTTCATCTTCATCGATCTCTTCATCTTCTTCGAATGATTCTTCTGGATTTCCTTTCCAACCGGATTCATCTTCTTCATCTCCAAAGTCAAATAAACTTGCTGATTCTGGATCGAAGTCATCATCGTCATCGTCCATAAAACGAGGAGATTTCCCGCTTTTTTTATAAGGAGAAAGTTTTGTTTTTTTATTACGATCGTCAGTATCGAAATCTTTCGTTTTTTTATCCTTACCAATTACCTTTTTTCGAGGCTCCGATTTTAATGGATCAGCAGAAGGAATAGGCTGAAATGGAGGATTTTCGTCGTTAAAGTCTCTTCTTGGCGCAGGAGAACTGGATTCTCTTGGGCGGAAAGGCTCTCTAGCTTGGTCACTTCGAGGAGTATTTTCTCTTGGACCGCGATTGTCTGGGCGCTGTTCGGCTTCTTTAACCGCAATTTGTCGACCGCTCATTTGACTTCCGTCTAACGAACGAATAGCTTCGGCAGCTTCGGCTTTATCAGCCATTTCAACAAAGCCAAAACCTCTGGATTTTCCTGTTTCTCTATCTGTAGCAACAGTTGCTTTTAAAACAGTTCCGAATTCTTGGAATGCGGATTTAAGTTGTTCACTTGTGACGCCAAAATCAAGTTTGGCTACAAAAATACTGGTCATACTAGTAATCCGTAGAAAAAATTTATTGTTAATACTCTAAAATCGAATCGAAAATAGAACTTTTTTTCTACAATTACGCTTGTGAGTGTTATTTTTAGGAAAAAAAGATGAAAGCAGTCGTTTTAGGGAGTACAGGTTTAGTAGGTGGAGAGCTCTCAAACTTACTGATTGAAGACAATCGATTTGAAGAAATTCATTTAATTAATCGCAGAAAATGTGGAATTATTTCGGAAAAAGTAAGCGAGCATATTGTGGATTTTGAGGATCTTTCGACGTTGGATCTTTCACATATAGATGTCTTGTTTATTGCTTTCGGAACAACACTAAAAAATGCTGGTACAAAGGAAAATCAATGGAGAATTGATGTGGATATACCTACTAGCGTGATGAAATATGCGCGAAAATTTGGTGTAGAAAATTGTGTCTTAATTTCGTCTCTTGGTGTAAGCAAGAGTTCGTTGTTTTTTTATTCACGGATGAAAGCGCAGTTGGATGAAAATGCAATCAATTGTGGATTTAAAAAATTAGTGATTGTAAAACCGTCCGTTTTAGACGGTGATCGAAAAGAAAAAAGATTTGGAGAGAAATTTTCGATTCAACTTGGAAATTTTATTGGAGCAAGTGGATTGATCAATGCTTATCGTCCCGTTAAAGCAAAAAATGTTGCTGCAACGATGATTCAAGGCTATTTGGAAGCGAAAGAAAAATATACGGAGATTGTTTCTAAGGAAATTCCAGCTAGCGCTAAAAGGTATTTTTCGTAAAAATAAGAACGATATAAAAAAAGGAGTATTCAGCTCCTTTTAATTTGATTCTTATTTCTTCAATAAATCTCTAATTTCTGTCAGTAAAGCTTGATCCATTGTTGGGGCAGGAGGAGCTGCAGGTATTTCTTCTACTTTCTTTTTAGATGCTTTATTCATCGCTTTGACGAGTAAGAAAATAACAAGAGCTATAACCATAAAGTTAATAACAGCAGCAATGAACTTTCCATAAGCGGCGCCATGCCATTTTAATTCTTCCAAGTTTTTTAAACCTAAAGAATCAATAACAGGATTTAATAAAAGGGGTGTAATGATGTCATTAATTAATGAACCTACTATTGCACCAAAGGCACCACCAATAATAACGGCAACAGCTAAGTCAACAACATTGCCGCGCATTACAAATGATTTAAATTCTTTTAACATGTTTATTGAGCTTTAGATTGATTGCGAAAATAATTATTTATTCATTAGAATAGACTTGTCGGTGTATAAGTGAGCGACTCAAAGTCATTTCATCTGCATATTGCAATTCTGTTCCCACTGAAACACCTCTTGAAAGAGTTGTGATTAAAATAGATGCGTCCTTTATTTTCTTGAAAAGATAAAAACTTGTTGTGTCACCTTCCATAGTTGGACTAAGTGCAAAAATGACTTCTTTCAATTTACCTGAATGAACTTTTTCAACGAGAGAAGTGATATTCAAATCAGATGGGCCAATTCCTTCCATTGGAGAAACAACGCCACCCAACACATGATAAACACCTTTGTAGGATTGCACCGCTTCAATGGCTAAAACATCGCGAATATCTTCCACCACACATATAATGCTGTTATCACGGTTGACATCTAAGCAAATACTGCAAACTTCATGATCTGAGATGTTTCCGCAATTTGAACATTTCTTAACATGCTTTTTCATGTCAGTAAGTGATTCCGAAAACTGTTGTACTTCTTCTGGTGTACGATTTAACAAGTGTAAAACCAATCGCAGGGCTGTTCTTTTTCCAATGCCTGGAAGGGAACCAATTTGTTCAACTGCATTTTCCAAGTGTTTTGAAGGAATTTTCATAGCGTAAAAATACATGTTATTGAGAATTGATTGCCACTTCATACAGAACTGTTTTGAACATAGCGCTGTTATTCTATGGCATAAAAGCAATTGTTTTGTAACTTTGAAAAGACAATTAATTCAATTTCCAGAAATGGCAAAAAACGAAATCAATATACGCAACAAAAAAGCAAAGTTTGAATACCACTTGCTTGACACGTATACTGCTGGAATGCAATTGTCTGGAACGGAAATTAAAAGCATCCGAAATAGCAAAGCCAGTATTTTGGAGGCCTATTGCATTTTTGACAAAGGCGAAGTTTGGATTAGAAATATGCATGTGACAGAATATGAAAATGGTTCATTTTATAACCATAGACCGCGTTCCGATCGAAAGTTGCTGTTGAATAGAAAAGAAATCAATGCCATTGAAAAATTTTTATTGGTGAAAGGAAATACCTTAATTCCATTGCGTTTGTATTTTTCAGATAAAGGTTGGGCGAAACTCGATATTGCTTGTGCTCAAGGAAAGAAGCTCTATGATAAACGTCACGATTTAAAAGAAAAAGACGATCGTCGAGAGATGGATCGTGTAATGAAACGCTAGTTCTATAGAAATCCGAATGTTAATAAATGCGCCCAATGGTCATTTGTGAACAAAAACAACAGGATTATTGCTCCAGAAAGATAAAGACTAAAATACCATAAAATGGTAAAGATGATGGTTCTTCTTTTATACCGAATGGTAAAAACAGGAATCAAGAATAATCCCATCATAATAAAACGAGCGCCATAAAAAGTGTAATAAACGGGGTAATATTCGTATTTCACCTTTTGGATGGATATTACGTTAATAGGATCGTGAAATATAAATGATCGTTCTATGAAAATTTCTGGATAGGCAGCATACAATGAATAATTGATTCTGTGGATCCATAATTCATGATTATTTAATGTTTTAACGAGCGATACACTTGAATATCGTCCGTCTGAATAAACATCACGAGCATATTCTGTTACCCGATCTTTTTCAAAATGACGTGGCAAGAAAATATCCAAGAGAACCAATAGGGCTAAGGCAGAACCTATGACACTGTTTAATTTTATTATACGCCATTTCTTCCCTTTGATAAGGCTTTGATAGAAGCGTTCATTCTCTTGTTGTTCTTTGCGAATTTGCTCTTTGTATCGTTCTTTGGCCGTTTTTAAGCGTTCTTCATGCGTGTTTTGTTTGCTCCTTTGAGGTGTTTTTGAAATGGGAGATTTCTTTCTTCCAAGAATGATTTCGTAAGCTTCGTTTAGCTGAATGAATTTAGTATTCGCCTCGGCACTCGGATTTTTATCGGGATGATATTGCATCGCCAACAAACGATACTTTTTCCGAACCTCCTGCACAGAAGCATTTTCGTTTAGTCCTAGAAGATTATAGTATTTCTTTAAATGCATCAGAATAAAGTTTCATACTTGCTAAACGATTTATTTTTCCATTTGGAGTGCGAACGAACTCGTTAAAATAAGCAACTTCTTTAGGAATTTGAAATTTAGGCAACAATTCTGAGAGGCTGGATTTATTTATTTCATGCGACGAGAGGCCCTCAATTGCCAAAATTAATTTTTGACCCAATGAATCATCGGCAATTGATGAGATGAAAAATGCTTGATTAATTTTCGATGACAAGATCTTTTCCACTTCTTCAGGAATAATTTTTTTACCACCAGAATTGATAATGAAATCCATTCTTCCTTTCCATTGGAATTGAGTAGGAGAGAGGAGTTCAACCACATCGTTTGATTCTAGGTGCTTAATACCAATTTCGGGTGAATGAATAATTAAATTCGATTGTTTACCGAGTGAAAACGTCGTTTGAGGTAAAGCGGTGAAGTAAGATTCGCCTAGAAATCCAATTTTTCGCATGGCAACATGAGAAATGGTTTCAGTCATTCCATATGTTTGGTAAATCGTAAGTTGTTTTTCTTCAAGCTCTTTTGTTAATCTCTCAGAAACAGGAGCTCCACCAACAATTATAGAACGAATAGATTTAAGTCTGTCAGGATAGTTTTTGATGATATGCTCTAATTGTAAAGGAACAATCGCTGTAAAATCGATTATGGACGAATAGTTTGAAACACTATCAGCGGAGATTGGTCCAACAATTAACTTCATTTCAGCGAGAATACTGCGCACGATCATCATTTTACCAGCAATCGTCTCCGTAGACAAACATAAGTAGGCATAATCGTTGTTGGCGAGATTTAAAAATTCAATTGTTTTCTTTGCAGATTGCAGCATGAATTTCTTTTCAATTTGGATTGTTTTCGGTGTTCCTGTCGATCCAGATGATTGAGTGTTAATTTTTTCATTTGCAGAATACCATTCATTTAGAAAGCGCTCGATTTCTGTGCGGCGACTTTCATCAACATATTTGATATTTTCTAAAAACAACATGTTTTCTTGGAATGAAATTTGTTATAAAAGTAACAACTTTTAAAGTAGCATTTTTCGTTGCTGTTTTTTTAGAACTCAAAAAGTCTTATTTTAGAACCAAATAAACAAACAAATGAAAAAAATAATCGGAATTGCATTGATCGCACTAGTTGCGATGGCGTTTACCTTACCAAGAGAAAAATCAAAAAAACAAGATGAAGTTGGAATTCGATTCAAAGGAATTTCGCTTGAAAAGGCGAAAAAGTCAGCTTTAGATAATGATAAATTAATTTTTATTGATGCGCATACATCATGGTGTGGACCATGCAAGAGAATGGCAGCAACATCTTTTAAAGATGAGGCAGTTGCAGAATTATTTAATGAGCAGTTTATCAATTTAAAAATTGATTGTGAAAAAGATGTAGATGGACCAGAAATTTCACGATTATATAAAATCAGAGCTTATCCAACTTTAATAGTAATTGATAGTGAAGGTAAGTTAATAAAGGAACATGTTGGTTTTATGAATGCCGATCAATTAATTGCTTTTGCCAATTCGATTGAATAAAATCTTAAAAAAAAATAAATTAAGCTGACCCGAATGGTCGGCTTTTTTTATGGCCAACGGAAAGGATTCAGAATTCAGGTGCCGTTAACTATCGTGATGTAAATATGAACACATAGAAATTATAGATTTCTCAGCTCTCTATTCTCTAATCTCAACTCTTTATTCTCAGCTATTCGCAAAAATATTTCAAGCACAAAAAAAAGCCGTTCTACAATGCAGAACGGCTTTTCGTATGTTTAGAATCCGGAATTATTTTCCCTTCTCCATTTTTTCTTTCAATGCAGATAAAGCGTCTAAATCACCTAACGTAGATTTCTCTGTGTTTTGGTTTATAGCTTTAACAGCTTGTGAAGTTGATGATCCACCACCACTTGCAGCTTTCTTACCACCGCCTTTAGCAGCAGTTGACGCAGTTGGTTTGTCTTCACCTTCTTCGAATAAACGTGTGTGAGAAACAACGATTTTCTTAGAATCTTTGTTGAATTCAATCACTTTAAAGTCAAGCGTTTCTTCCATTTTAGCGTTAGATCCGTCTTCTTTTCTTAAGTGTTTAGCAGGACAAATTCCTTCAACACCGTAAGGTAAAGAAACGATACCAGACTTATCTTTCATATCGATGATCGTTCCTTGGTGAATAGAACCTTCTCCGAAGATCGTTTCAAACACATCCCATGGATTCTCTTCTAATTGCTTGTGACCTAAAGAGATTCTTCTGTTTTCTCTGTCGATTTCTAAAACCACAACTTCCATTTCGTCTCCTACTTTGCAGAATTCTGATGGATGCTTGATTTTCTTCTGCCAAGAAAGGTCAGAAATGTGAATTAATCCGTCAACACCTTCTTCTAATTCAACGAATACACCGAAGTTAGTGAAGTTACGAACTTTCGCTTTGTGCTTAGAAGCAACTGAATATTTGTTTTCGATATCATTCCATGGATCTGGCATAGACTGTTTGATACCCAAAGACATTTTACGCTCTTCACGATCCAATGTTAAGATAACAGCCTCAACTGTATCACCGACTGCCATGAAGTCTTGAGCAGAACGTAAATGTTGTGACCAGCTCATTTCAGAAACGTGAATTAAACCTTCAACTCCTGGAGCGATTTCAATGAATGCACCATAGTCAGCCATAACCACAACTTTTCCAGAAACTTTATCACCAACTTTTAATTCAGTGTTTAAAGCATCCCATGGATGAGGTTGTAATTGCTTAAGACCAAGAGCGATTCTTTTCTTATCATCATCAAAGTCAAGGATAACAACGTTTAATTTCTGATCCAATTCAACGATTTCTTCTGGGTGGTTAACACGTCCCCAAGATAAATCTGTAATATGAATCAAACCATCAACACCACCTAAATCGATGAATACACCGTAAGATGTGATGTTTTTAACAGTTCCTTCCAATACTTGACCTTTTTCAAGACCAGAGATAATTTGTTTTTTCTGTTCTTCCAATTCCGCTTCAATAAGCGCTTTGTGAGATACAACAACGTTTCTAAATTCTTGGTTGATTTTAACAACTTTGAATTCCATGTTTTTACCAACGTAAATATCGTAATCACGGATTGGCTTAACATCGATTTGTGAACCTGGCAAGAAAGCTTCAATTCCAAATACGTCAACGATTAATCCACCTTTTGTACGACACTTAACGAATCCAGTGATAACTTCACCAGTACGTAATACGTCATTCACATGAATCCATGCTTTGTGCATACGTGCTGTCTTGTGAGACACGATCAATTGACCTGATTTGTCTTCTTGACATTCAACATATACATCAACAGTATCTCCCGCTTTCAATTCTTGATTGTAACGGAATTCTGAAGCAGCAACAACACCTTCCGACTTATAGCCAATGTTGATGATAACTTCTTTTTTGTTAATTGAAATAACTGTTCCTTCAATTACTTCTTTCTCAGTAATTGAGTTTAATGTTACTTCATACTTGTCTGATAACTCAGAACGTTGGATTAGTGTGTACCCGTCTAATGCGAGTCCGTCCCAATCAAAATCTGCAATTCCTTGCGTTTGTTTTGTGTCTGCCATTTGGCTTTTAAACTTGTATTTCGAGCGTCCCAAACTCCCGAAAGTGATGATTACTTGCTGTCCTTAGTTGGGATAACAGCGTTATTTTAAGGGTGCAAAGATACTTATAAATTTGGAATTTGAAGTTTTGGTTTAGAAAAAACAGTCGAAATGTCGGTTTTTTCTAAACAGAGCGATGTTGTATTTAAAAATTTGGAAAATTATAGTCAAAAAAAAGTCCACCGTTTGGGTGGACTTCTTAATAGTGTAGGTATAATTATTCTGATTTCATTGGACGCTCAACGCGTTTGATTTCTTTTCTTTTTTCTTTCTGAGCTTTTTCCATCTCATCGTACTTTACCAATTGCTCAGGAGTTAATACATAACTGTATTGCGCTCTTCTTGCATCGTTGTTTCCTTTGATTGATTCTCTTTTCAACTCTTCAGTCATCGTTGGATTATTTCGAATTGCATCATTCTTTACAACAATCCCTTCATTAATTTCAGCGATTTTTACTTTTTGATCAGCTGTCAAACTTAATTCTGTTGACATATGCTCTGTTTGCTTAGCCGCGCGTTCTTCAGCTGTCATTTTCTCAGTTGTAACCTGACCAATTGCTGAAATAGAAGCAAATACGATAAAAATTCCTGCAAAAATACTTTTCATACTTTTCATTTTTTTTGTTTTGATGTTGACCCGGGCTTTCAATATTAGTGCCAAATACAGTGTTAAGATGCTTAAACTTGTAATTTGGTTGCCTTGCGTTTGTAAATTTGCTAAATAATGATGAGTTTTCCAATTAATTCGTACATTTCTCTCATGCGATTTTTGTTTTTTCTTAATTTTCTTCTACTCTTTTCTTCTTGCAAAATGCTATTGCCTAGCGAGAATGGGTCAAAATTAGATTTAAGCAAGAAAGGTCTCACGGAGGTTCCGACCGAAGTTTATGAAAATGTAGACCTGACTATTTTGAAATTGTTTGGCAATCAATTGGATTCCATATCCTATAGAATTGGTGAACTGCATAATTTAGAAGAACTTTATATTGGAAAGAATAATTTAAAAACACTCCCAAAAGAAATTGGACAGTTGAAGAAATTGAAGATTCTCTCGCTCCAGTATAATCAAATCGATTCTTTACCCAACGAACTTGGAGACTTAGAAAATTTGGAAACATTGTGGTTAGATCAGAACCGCTTGATTCATTTACCGGATTCCATTGGTAAATTGAAAAACCTGAAGGTTATGCAAGTTCGCTTTAATCGCCTAGAAAGTTTACCAGTGGGATTGGGTGATTGCGAGAATTTGAGTTTACTTTATTTAAATCGAAATAATTTAAATTCACTCCCTGAAGAATTGGGAAACTTAAAAAAGTTGCGAGAAATTTACCTTGCTAGATCGGGTGCTTTGGTTCAGATTCCCGAATCGTTTTGTGATTTAAGGTACTTGGAGATTCTCGAAATTAGTCAATCATGCGTTGTTCCAATGTGTCTGCTTGTGCTGCGTGCAAACCGATTAAAGATTATTGAGAATTGAGTTTCTTATTATCATGGATGATGCTCATGAATAAAACGACATCATAAGAAAAATGGGCCGCAATTGAAAACCAAAGTCCAAAGTGTTCGTATCCCCAAGAGATCAATAAAATAAAGGGTAAAACAACCAGTCCATATAGTGACATTTTTGGTTTTTTAATACTGAAATAACCGTGAATTGCGACAAAAAAGATAGAGGTGAACCAAATGCCAAAATAGGTCTGCATCCCTGATCTGAAAAGTAGTTCTTCACCAACACCTGCGCAAAAAGAAAGAAAAAGCGCATCGCCAACATTAATATTGAGATCTTGAACAATTCGGTCAATCTTAAGCGGAATTGTTTCAAAAATGGGAGATTTGAGGATTAAAGCTGCTAAAAACGCGTATAAAACGCCAAATTCTAAGCCATATAGTATTGGAATAAGTTTTATTTCGTTGAAATGTAAAAATTCAAAGAATTGGATATCACTAATAAAGTAAACAGCAAGAAAAGCTGGAATAGGGAAGACAAGCAGGGTGACTAGTCCTAAAATATACAAAGTAAGTTTACTCATGTTTTTGTTGAATTCAAAATTAATGAATTAGGTCGAAGGTGAACAAGTATTTTTTTCGTTAAATGATTTTAAAACATTATTGTCTGGTTAAAAACTTAAATTCTGAAAAGTCGATCCTTTCATTTTTTTCTTGATGTTTCGGCCCGCGACCCTTCGTCAAGCTCAGGGTGAACAGCTCAGGGGAGTGCAGCTCAGCGCAAGTTCAAACAAAGCCCTTAAATACAAGGCCCATTTATTCTTTAACGTTTAGTTCAGTGTTACATACCTTGCAATTTTCAACTTCCTTTTCAAATTTAAAAAAAGTACGTGCCAAATAAAACAATGCCTTGAAATCATTTGTTAGTTTAGATTTAAAGATCTTACTAATTTTTTTGTCAGACAGTAGGAGATTTTAAAATTGAATAAGCAAAGTGGATTAAAGTAGTTGCTCTTTTTATTCAGCTACTTTTGTAAAAAGAAAAGAAATGAAAGAAGATGTTATAAAGTGGATTAGGCAATTTTACGAATCAACGGAAAGCGGCGAACTGATTTTTAATCAAAAAACCTACGATCAGCAATCATTTTTTTGGGCTTTGGGAATGTTTTTCATTCTTCTTTTAGGTTCGATGATTTTATGGGCTTTAACGCGCTTCATTTTAATTAAAGTTTTATATGCTTTGGTTGATCGAACAAGAAGTAAGTTGGATGATCATTTGGTGAACAACAAAGTATTTCGTTCACTTGCTCATCTGGTGCCACTTATGTTCATGGAGTATTTTTTATCCATCGCATTTTATCGCTTCCCTGATACAAAAGGCAGCTTTTCTAAATTGGTTTCAATACTTATTGTTTTGGCCGTGTTGATTACCCTTAATCGTTTATTGAATACCTTGCGAGATTACATAAAAGATCAGGATTCTTATTCAGATAAACCAATTCAATCTTATGCACAAATTCTACGTATCATTTTCACAAGTGTAGCGATCATTCTGATGTTATCTATTTTTACAGCTAAATCGCCCTTATTCTTTTTAACTTCTCTTGGGGCTGTTTCAGCCATTTTAATTTTGGTTTTTAAGGATACAATTTTGGGTTTTGTAGGAAGTATTCAATTATCTGCGAATGATATGATTCGAATTGGTGATTGGGTAACGATGGATAAATTTGGTGCTGATGGTAATGTTGAAGAAATTAATGTTGCAACAGTGAAAGTTCGAAATTTTGACAAAACTATTACTACAATTCCCACTTACTCATTTATCTCAGATTCATTTCGAAACTGGAGAGGAATGCAAGAGTCTGACGGTAGAAGAATTAAACGATCCTTGTTTATTGAAGTGGATTCAGTAAAATTTGCTTCAGACGAATTAATTGGTACAATACGTCAATTCCGAATTTTAAAAGAATTCATCAAAGAACGCGAAATTGAGATTGAAACCTATAATATTACGCATGGATTTATAGGCGACGAAGCGATAAATGCGCGAAGACAAACGAATATTGGTTTGTTCCGACGATATGTCGAGCATTACTTGAAACACAGTCCAAGTATTAACAATGAAATGAACTTAATGGTGCGTCAACTTGACCCAACAGCAACTGGAATTCCATTAGAAGTTTATTGTTTCACTCACACGAAGGAGTGGAATGAATTTGAAGCCATTCAAGCTGACATCTTTGATCACCTATTTGCAATTGTACCAATGTTCGAATTAGATATTTTTGAAAGTCCGTCAGGAAAAGATTTTCGCGGTAAAATTCTTAACTAAAACGTAGGTGTTTTACTGTGTTTCCGTTGTTAATTAATTGCTTTAAGGATTCTATTCCAATTTGTAAATGAATATCTACATAAATAGAAGTCACAACAGTATCACTTTTATCTGTTTTTACGCCTTCAGGAACCATTGGTTGATCAGAAACAAGTAATAATGCACCTGTTGGAATGTGATTGGCAAATCCAACTGAAAAAATAGTAGCTGTTTCCATATCAATTGCCATGGCGCGTACTTTTTGAAGATATAATTTAAACTCTTCATCATGTTCCCATACGCGGCGATTGGTGGTATAAACGGTACCTGTCCAATAATCTCTGTTTAAATCACGTATAGTTGTAGAAATTGCTTTTTGCAATGCGAAAGCTGGAAGTGCAGGAACTTCAGCAGGAAAATAGTCATTACTCGTTCCTTCACCACGAATGGCTGCTATTGGAAGAACTAAATCTCCAACTTCATTTTTCTTTTTTAATCCACCACATTTACCGAGAAACAAAACGGCTTTTGGTTTAATCGCTGACAATAAATCCATACAGGTCGCAGCAGAAGCACTACCCATTCCGAAATTAATAATTGTTATTCCGTCAGCAGTGGCACATTGCATGGGTTTTCCTTTGCCAATAACTTCTACATTGTGAGTTTCTGCAAATTTTTCCACGTAATTATGGAAATTACAAAGTAGAATGTATTCACCAAATTTATCGAGTTCTAGACCAGTGTATCTTGGCAACCAGTTGTCGACTATATCTTTTTTTGTTTTCATATTTAATGTTGTTTATCATATCCTATAGGAACTTTTTCACCTGATGGGATAGCAGTTTTTAATGTGTTTTCTTCAGGTGGAATGGGGCAGGAGTATCTAATTGAGTAGGCGCAATAAGGATTGTATGCTAGATTAAAGTCGATTGAAATGATTTTACCTTTCGGGATTTTTACATCAATATATCTTCCTCCGCCATAACTTTCATATTGACAAGTAGCATCGCGAAAAGGAATGAATAGATAATTTTTAAATTCTTTATTTTTCTTCAAATCCATATTTTGAAACACCGACAAGCGAAAAATGCTATCGTTGATTTTAAAGTCGAGATATCCATAACGACGGTAGATTGGTTCGCGTTCTGTTGATGTTGGCATCTTGAATCGTTTACCTTTACTTTTAATGAAAGCTGCTATTACGCGATAATTCGTATCTATTTCATAATAACTTAATCCCTCAAAATGATCTCTTTCTTCTTGCGTTAATAATTCGCTTTTTGGATCAATTAATTCAGCATAATGCTTCACTCTAATTTCTCGAATGGTATCTTCATAAGCTTGAGAAAAAGAATTCTTAACAAGTAAAAGAAAGCATATTAAAATCAACTTTTTCATCGTGAACCAAATATTGAACTTCCCACGCGCACCATTGTGCTTCCTTCCTCAATCGCTAAGAGATAATCACCACTCATACCCATAGATATTTCTTTAAAAGCAGTTTCATCCGAAAAAAATTCGTTCTTCAAGTTAGTGAAAATTGTCTTAAGTACTTTAAATTCTTTTCGAACCGTTTCAATGTCATCCGTAAAAGAAGCCATTGCCATTACTCCAACAAGCCGCACATTCGCGAATGATTTGTATTCCGTAGAATTTAAAAGTTCTTTGGAATCTTCTATTGTTAGTCCAAATTTCGTTTCTTCTTGAGCGATATGGAATTGAAGTAAACAATCAATTACTCGCTTGTTCTTTTGTCCTTGTTTATTTATTTCTTCGAGCAATTTGTAGCTATCAACTGAATGAATTAATGCGACAAAAGGGGCGATGTATTTTACTTTATTGCTTTGTAAGTGTCCAATTAAATGCCATTGAATATCCTTTGGAAGTACTTCGTGCTTTTCACACATTTCTTGAACTTTATTTTCTCCAAAAATACGTTGACCGGCGTTATATACTTCAATCAAAGCGCTCACAGGTTTTGTTTTCGAAACCGCGACCAAATTGACATTGTCAGGAATTGAATCTTGAATTTTTGATAGGTTATCGCTAATCATTCGTTAATGTTATATATCGTAAGTCCGCTGCGCATCTTTGGTTCAACCCATGTTGATTTAGGAGGCATGATCATTTGATTATCGGCTACTTTTTTTACTTGTTCGATAGATGCAGGGAAAAGGATGAAGCCCACTTTGAATTTTACTTTCTTAATTTTCTCTTCAAAGCTTGAAATTGTTTCCGCTCCACTTATGAATTCAATATTTTCATCCGTTTTCAAGTCACTTATTCCAAGAATTGGTGTAAGAACCGATTGCGTTAAAATTTCAGCATCAAGGCAACGAACGGGATGTGATTCATCGATAATTTCTGGTTTACAATCCAATAAATACCATTTTCCTTCCAAACACATGGTCATTTGATGCTCATGCGCTGGTTTTTCAGCTTTTGGAAGTGGCTCAATTTTAAAGGCAGAAGCTAATTGAGTTAAAAACTCTTCGCTTGTTAATTTATTCAAAGTCTTCACCAAACGATTAAATTCTAAAATTTTCAATCGTGTTTCATCGATAAAAAAGGCAAGGAAAAAATCTTCATTCGGAAATTGAGAAGTTCCATTTGTAGCACGTTGTTTTTTCAATCCAGCAGAAGATGCAGAACGGTGATGACCATCGGCAATATAAGTTGCAGGCAGTAGTTCAAAAGCATTGATCATTGCTAATGTTTCTTTTTCTGGTAAAACCCACACTTCATGCTTAATGCGATCAGTAGTGGTGAATTCATACTCTGGACGAGCTTGAGTGAATTGATTCAATAGTTCATCAATTCTTGGTTCATGTGGATAGGAGAGTAGTACGGGTTCAGCATTGTAACCGACAATATCCAAGTAATTCGTAAACATGGCTTCTCTAGAAGTAAGCGTTGCTTCATGCTTTTTAATTAAATCATCTTCGTATTCTTGAACACTTGCACCGGCCACAATTCCCGTAAATTCATGTCCGTTTTTTGTTTGACGATAAATGTAGATATGGGCTTGAGAATCCTTAATTAGAATCCCTTCAGAAATAAATTCTTTGTATTTATCTTTTACCAATTCAAAGCGTTCTTTTGTATTCGGTTTCGTTTTTTCTTCGCTATTAAACTCGGGATTAATAATTCGCAAAAAAGTATATGGATTGTCCTCAAGTTTTGCTTTAAGCACATTCTTCTTGTACGAATAATAGGGTCTCGTTGCAACCAAATGTACTTTGTCGCGAACGGGACGTAATGCTTTAAAAGGTGCAATTTTACTCATATTGATTTAAAATCAAATTTACTGATTCGAAAAAATGCAGGTATGGACATTGCCTATACCTGCATTTTTCAAATAAACGAAAAATTATTTAATTCTGTGTTGCGAATTGACCAATAATTAAACTCGCTAATTCTTCACCGATTCTATCTTGTGCTTCTAAAGTTGCTGCTCCAACGTGTGGAGTGCAAGCAATATTTGGGTGATTCAATAAGTCAGCACGTGGATTTGGTTCATTTTCAAAGACATCTAAAGCTACAGAAGCTACTTTTCCGGAGGCTAATGCATCCAATAAATCAGTTTCATTGATTACTCCGCCTCTAGATGCATTTACCAAACGAACACCTTTTTTCATCAATGCAAATTCTTTTTGGGTGATGACTGCACTTCCGTCAGCTTGTTTAGGAACATGGATTGATATATAATCCAATTGACCCAAAACATCAATTAAAGATGCTTTTGGAGTAACAGTAACACTTGCTGAATGACCGTTTCCAATTGGAATTTTCACTTCAACCGGATTTGTCATGTATTGATCTACAGCTATAACATCCATTCCAGATCCAAGCGCATACGACGCTAAACTTTGTCCAATTCTACCGAAACCAACTATACCTAATGTTTTTCCTCTCAATTCCACCCCTTTCGCATATTTTTTTTTCAATGTTGAAAAATCGCCAGTTTCCATGTGTTTGTATGAATCGTGCAATGATCTTGAAATGGAGAATAGGTGTCCCATTACTAGTTCAGCTACAGATTGTGAAGAGGATGCAGGCGTATTAATTACAGTAACTCCTTTTTCGCGCGCGTAGGCAACATCAATATTATCCATTCCAACACCGCCACGGCCAATAAGTTTAACATTTGGACAAGCGTCTATGACCTCTTTACGAACAGTGGTAGCGCTTCGAACAAGAATCATTTCAATTCCTTGAGCGTTTACTTCTTTGGCCAAATCATCTTGTGCTACCTTTTCAGTAATCACTGTAAAACCAGCCTGTTCTAATAAGGATTTTCCTAAATCGGAAATGCCATCGTTTGCTAATATTTTCATACCTTATTCAATTGGGAATTCAAAATTGGGAATTCGTGATTAATTATTTTATTCCTTGAAGGATATTTTTATCCATTTAAGCGTGTAAATTCTTTCATTACATCTACTAAAACTTGAACACTTTCAAGAGTTAAAGCATTGTACATGGATGCTCTGTAACCACCTGTAGAACGGTGACCAGGTAATCCTACAATTCCTGCTTCTTTCCACATTTTATCAAATCCTTCTTGCAATGGTTCATTTTCCAAAAGGAAAGTAATGTTCATTTTTGAACGATCTTCTATAGCAATTGGTCCTTTAAACAAAGGATTTGAGTCGATTTCTGAATATAACAATGTAGCTTTTGCGTTATTTCGTTGTTCCATTGCTTTAACACCACCATTAGCTAATAAGTTGCGCAAATTCAACATGGCAACATAAATAGAAAATACCGGAGGTGTATTCAACATAGATTCTTTTTCAACTTGTTGTTTCAAATCTAAATAAGAAGGCATAAATGGAGAAGTTGATTTCCCTAGTATTTCATCTTTTACGATGTATAGAGTTGCACCAGCTGGTCCAAGATTTTTTTGAGCTCCAGCATAGATTAAATCGAAATCAGCCACATTTATTTCTTTCGAGAAAATATCTGAAGACATATCGCACACTAAAGGTGAATCTGTTTTAGGGATTTCATGAAATTGGGTTCCATATATTGTATTATTCGAAGTAAAGTGAATATAATCAACATCAGTGGGCATTGTATATTCTTTCGGAATGTAGGAGAATTTTTTATCTTCAGAAGAAGCGAAAACATTCACATCAACACCGACTTTTTTTGCTTCTTTAATTGCACCAGAAGCCCAAGTTCCTGTGTTTATATAGCCAGCTTTTTTAGTATCGCGAATCATGTTCAATGCAGCAATTGTAAAACCAAGCGTTGCTCCACCTTGCAAATAAGCAACTGAATATCCCGTTGGGACATTAAGGGCTTTTTTGACAAGGTCCATTGCTTCATCCATGACAGCAACAAAATCTTTGTGTCTGTGAGAAACTTCAAGAATAGAAAGACCATTAAAATCTAAAACTGCATCTGCAGCTTGTTTGAATACTTCTTGTGGCAAGATACAAGGACCTGCTCCGAAATTATGTTTCATTTTATACTTTTTTATGCGTTGTAAAATTGGGAATTAAAAGGCATTTATTAAAATATTTTTTGAGAACTTATTCACTATTTTTAGTTAAATAATAGACAAAAAAAAAGCTGTCAATTCAGACAGCTTTACTATTTATTCTTCAGACTTTTTCGTTGTCTTCTTTACCGTAGTTGTTTTTTTCTCAGCTGCAGGTTTTTTCTCTGCGGCTACTTTAGGTGCCTTTGGGGCAGCTACTTTTTTTACAGCTGGTTTTTTTACAGCTTCTTTTTCTTCTTTAGCTGCTTTTTTTACTGAAGGTTTTGCAACAGCAGTTGTCTTTTTCTTACGTGAGTTACCGAATGAACCCATTGTACGTTTTCCTTTTGCTGTTTTTTTATCTCCTCTTCCCATAATAATGAAGTGTTTTTTAGTTGTTTCTCAATCGCTTTGCAAATATATTATTCTTTTTTAAATAATCGTCTCCTGATTTCATCTTCAAGTGCTTGTCCGCCATTTAAAATTTTTCTACACCATTTAAGTTTTAAGTCTATTTGTTCATCAGGCGATAATTTCCAATCTAAATTTGATTTTTGTAGACGTTCACGAAGAATATTTAAAGTAATCGCTACTGAAACTGAAATATTAAAGCTTTCTGTAAAACCATACATGGGAATTTTCACAAATTCATCTGCTTCTTGCATAATCTCTTCTGAGATGCCTCTGCGTTCTGTTCCAAAGACAAGAGCTAAAGGCTGATTCAAATCTAAATCATTAATAGTTACATCCTTTGTGTGTGGGGTAGTTGCTACAATTTTATATCCTTTAGATTTAAGTTTTCGGATACAATCTAATGAAGGGCTTGTACCTTGGTCATAATTATAAAGATCAACCCATCTTCCTGCTCCTAATGCAATATCTCTTTGTATTTTATATTGGTTGTCTTTTTCAATTACGTTTAACTGTTGAATTCCGAAACAATCGCATGACCTAAGCACAGCTGATGCATTGTGTTCTTGAAAAACATTTTCTAAAACAACTGTTAGATAATTGGTGCGTTCTTTTGCTATTCGATCAAACATTTCTTGTTTGTTCGGAGTAATTATGTCGTACAATTCTTTAAGTACATCTTTGTTTTGAAGTTTCATTTCACTTAGCACTGTACAAAAGTAATGGAAATGTATCGACAAATGGTGACGATCTTTATGTATCTTGCATTAAAATTGAGTGAATGAGGTCGTTAATCAGCATAGTTTTTATTGGATTGTTTGTTTACATATTGACGACATGTGCAAATGGCAAGGTTCAATTAAATACTTATAAAACAGCGTATGTATTTGTAATTGTAATGGATGGACCTCGGTATTCTGAAACATGGGGTGATCCAATTAGAGCAAATATCCCGAGAATGGATACTATATTATCGGTTAAAGGTATAATTAATACGGCCTTTTATAATAATGGTGAAACAAATACAACTGCAGGTCATACGGCATTAACAACAGGGCACTATCAATCAATTAATAATTCAGGGAGTGAGTATCCAATGTATCCTTCAATCTTTCAATTTTATAGGAAAATCACTGGTAATCCGTCTAATCTGTCATGGTTAATTGCTAGCAAGGATAAACTAGAAATATTATCAAATACTACAGATATTTCTTGGAAGGATAAATTTTTACCATCAACTAATTGCGGAGTCAGTGGATTAGGGAGTGGTTATCGTCATGACAGTATTACCTTTCCTATATTAATGAATGTACTATCCGCTGATCATCCTAAGTTGTTATATGTTAATTTTCGTGAGCCAGATTTTTCTGGTCATGCAGGTGATTGGATGGCTTATTTGAATGGAATAAAGCAAGTGGATGAATATATTTATCAAGTGTGGGAATTCATTCAGTCAGACCCAATCTACAAGAATAAAACTACCCTGTTTGTTACAAATGACCATGGTCGACATTTGGATGGCGTTTCAGATGGTTTTTTATCTCATGGTGATGGTTGTGATGGTTGCAGGCATATCAATTTCTATGCTTTTGGTCCCGATTTCAAAAAAGGCGTTGAAATTAATGAACCCAGAGAATTAATTGATATCCATGCTACGATTATTGAATTGTTGGGTTTACCAAAATCATCTACCACCGGTAAAGTAATGAATGAGTTGTTCAATTAGTAGAAGTTATATTTTAAATTCAGATCAAGTTCATTGAATTTCAAGAAGTGAATCAATTGCTTCATCGATGTCCTGTTGTTTTTGGACGTCACTTAAAATTGTAAAATCACCTATTAAACCTATAATCGATGGGTATCTTTGCACATTTGCAGATATAAACTCTTTGTCATAAAGTACTTTGTTGAATTTCTTAGCTTTCATGTTTTTTAAGTTTTTACCATCTAAGTCATTGTTATTACTTTGCGCTTCAAGTATTAACCCAAAGGAAGATTCTGGGGAGATAAACTTCATATAATTACCATTTTTTCCGGGATGAATAAAAGTTGTAGCAAGCACATTGATAGTGTCTCCCGTTTCAATAGATCGTACCACTACCAGATTGTAAAAATCTATTTTGTGCTCTAAGCTTACTTTATCTGATTTTCCGATAATTTCCACTTCGTCTCCGTCTTTTAAAATGTAGGGGTCCATTTTGAACTGAGAAGGACTAACCATGTATGGTTCAAGATCGATTTGTCCCCCACAAGAAGCAAGAATAATTAATAGAATCATAATTGGAAATGACAATTTCATGTTGTTTGTTTTTTACTTAAATAATCCATTATTCTAACAGGATACAATGAGAATACTCATTTTTTAATGTTCACAGTTTTAATGTTTAGTTTGCTAAAATACGTTTTATACTATTCGTTGTTATTATCCAACAGTCAATTTAACATTGATTTTTGAAATAATTGACAAAAAAAAGGAGAACCTTTCGATTCCCCTTTTTATCCAATCTAATTTGATTAGTTAACTTTTGATGAAAGCTCAGCTCCTGCTTTGAAACGTACAACGTTTTTAGCAGCGATTTTGATTTCTTTTCCAGTTTGTGGGTTACGACCAGTTCTTGCAGCTCTGTTAGAAACTGAGAAAGATCCAAATCCAACTAGAGAAATTCTGTCTCCACCTTTCATTGCGTTAGCTGTAGCGCTTACAAATGCATCTAATGCTTTTTTTGCATCAGCTTTAGATAATCCAGCCTCAGCTGCCATCGCATCAATTAATTCTGCTTTGTTCATAGTTAAGTTTTTTGAATGTTTGTAATTATTTAACAAAGCAAATATATCTGAATATCCACGCCACACAAGTGTTTCAGTAAAAAAAACTGCTATTTTGTTGATAAAACTGTCATTTTGTTGATAAACACCCCCGAAATGCCCACTATTTCTGATGTTTTCGACCAACATTCTAATTTAATCGTTGAATTTTCAATCACTTCAAAGTGCCTATAAACAGTATTATTAGATCACTTTTAAGAAATAGATGCTTTGTTGGCGGTTAGTTTTTTAGATAATAATTTAATTCTTCGAGCTGTTCGGGAATCAGACTAACTTCATATTCATGTGTTATATAGTGAAATTTTACAATATTTGCGGCTAATAATTTTTTCATATGTTGATGTATTGAGCCTTCAGATAAGCCAACAATTGTTTGTAGATCTTTGTTTCTAACGCACACTTTGTCGATTAGGGTTTTAACAATCGTAATTCTTGCAGGATGAGCAAGGGCATTGGCTATTTTTGCCATTTGCATTGTTTCTTTAGAGTAGTGGGAGGTTTTTGTTGCGCCCATGATTTAAGGTTAATTTGGTTAATAATTACCTTAAGTTAGGAAAAAAGAACATTATATCATTAGATTTTTAAATTTTTTCATTCTTAAAACTTTCTAAAGTTGAAAGATTGTAAAGATCGAATGTTGAAACTTTACAACTTTACAACTTTACAATATTACAAGGAATGTCCGTTTTTATTAACTTGCAGCGCCATTTTCACATGCAATATCAACTCACCATCCAATCTTCAATACGATTTCCCGCTAGAAATTCTTTAAAGTGCATTCTTCGTTTACCTTCCATCTGCAATTCGATCACACAAACATAAAAATCAGAACAAGGGAAGAGAATACCTTCAGAATAAGTTGAAATTACGGTTGAATCTGTTATAATTTGATCAGTTTTTGAAGAAAGAAACAGTTTAAAGGTTTTTACTTCTCCAGTAATTTTGTTTCTTAGTTGGGTCCAAGCAGTTGGATAGGGGGAAAGTCCTCGTATGAAATTGTGGACAATTGATGCTTCTTGTTTCCAATCAACCTTGCAATCTGGCTTAAAAATCTTCGGGGCATTTTTCAGCAAAGCGGTTGTCATTTGTTCTTGATCTATTCCTCTTGCTTCACCAATCATTATTTTAGTGACAGTATTTACAGTTAGTTTTGTACCAAGTGACATTAACTTGTCATGAACTTCTCCCACGGTTTCATTTTCGCCAATTGCAATTTTATATTGTTCAATGACTTTTCCTGTGTCTATTTCTTTTTCAATAAAAAAGGTTGAAACACCTGTTTCTTTTTCTCCATTTATAACTGCCCAATTGATTGGAGCTGCACCACGATAATTTGGTAATAGAGATGCATGTAGGTTAATGGTTCCTTTTGGTGGCATAGACCAAACTATTTCTGGTAACATTCGAAAAGCAACGACAACGAACAAATCTGCATTAAACGATTTTAACTCTATGGCAAAGTCTTCATCTTTCAAGTTGCTTGGTTGCAATACAGGAATTGAATGCATATTGGCAGACTTTTTAACAGCACTTTCGTTTATTTGCTGTCCTCTACCAGCAGGTTTGTCAGGTGCAGTAACGACAGCAACAATTGAAAAGTTTGCTTCAACTAGACCATTCAAAATGCTTACTGCAAATTCGGGGGTTCCCATAAACACAATTCGAAAATCTTTCTTTTCCATTAAACAACTTTTTTCTTCCAATCAAAAAACTTTAAATAGAGCACAGATAAAATTCCCATGCTCCCAAAATAGATGTATTCATTGGTCCATATCCAACGGACATCAACTTGAAAAACTTTAATAAGCAGGTAACTCGAAATCAAATATACAATTGCGCAGAGGATTTCTACCATAAAAGAAGCCATCGTATTTCCAGAACCATTTATTGTTTGAAAGTAAACACTAAAAAAACCATACATAAATATGGATATGGAAATGTATCGTAATATTTCCGCGCTTTTATGAATGTATGCTTGTTCTGGGTTGATTAATTCTATTAATTTTTCTGGATAAAAAATGGCACCATGGAAAAAGATAAATAAAAATATAAGGGTTAATAATTGAATTCGACGTTGGATGATTTTTAGCGAATGTAAATCGCCACGACCGATGTATTGAGAAATATACGTTTTAGTAGTCCCTGCAAAGCCCCAAATAGGTACAAACGCAAGAAAGTAAATAGATCTTACATTTTGAGAAACCGTTAATTCAAACTTACCTGTTTGCTCTAACCATGTGAAGAAGATAGTCCAAGTTGCTAATGCTAGAAATCCTTGAAACATTAATGGACTGCCAATTTTAAACAGCTCCTTCATGGAAACAAGGTTAAATGAAAAGTGAGAAAAGAGTTTGTATTGTTTTCTTTCTTTAGAAAAGATGAGGTAAAAAGAAAGGAATAACATACCCGATAAATCGGCTAGTGTTGAAGCCCAAGCAGCACCTTGAAGTCCCATCTCCGGAAATCCACCTTTGCCAAAGATCATTAGGTAGTCAAGTCCAATATTGGAGGTTGCTGTAATTAAAGAGGCAATTAATACTACCCATGTTTTGCCATTTGCTAGAAAAAAAGCATTGATGGCTAGTGAAATCATGGCAAAGAATAGCGCAAAGCTTCTTATTCGAATGTACTCTCCTTGCAAGTAACTTATATCAGCATGCTTCGAATAACTGTTTAAAAAATTTGGCATCAGAAATTGAAGAAATAGGAATAAAGCAATGGCTAAAAAGAAATGAGAAACTAAGGAAGTTCCAAAAATTCGGCCTATAGCATCGGTGTTTTTTTGACCAATTCTTCTAGCAATAATGATCTGCGCACCATCACTCATTCCGACTAATGCCATGAAAAAAGTAATGTAAATCAATCCACCATTCCCAACTGCATCGAATGCATCTGTGCTATATCGACTAATAAATGAAGAGTCTGTAATTAATACAACCGACTGAATAAAGCTTGAAACCATAAGTGGAATCGCCATTTTAAGTATCGAACTGTATTTTAAATCTAACACGATGTGAATTATGAATTACAAATGTTCCGCCTAGTCAACTTGAATAACCAATCCTTTCAAATATTCTCCTTCAGGATGAAATGCATTTATAGGATGATCCGCTGGCTGGTGCAATTGCTCTAATATTCGAACATTTCGTCCTGCTTCAATAGCAGCAGCAATAATCGTATTATTGAATAAGTATTTATCAACTACTTGTGAGCATGAAAAAGTAAAAATAATGCCTCCTGGTTTTATCTGACGAATAGCATGTGCATTTAATCGCTTGTATCCTTGAATTGCTTTATGACGTTTTTCTCTGTGCTTTGCGAATGCTGGGGGATCCAAAATGATAATATCGTAATCTTCAGGAAGATCTTTCATGTATTCCATTGCATCAGCAACGATTGAACCATGTCTGTCTTCAAATCCATTGATTCGAATATTCTCTTCCGTTAAAACAATCGCCTTCTTTGATGAGTCTAAAGAATGGACAAGTGAAGCACCGTATTTTAAAGCAAGTAAACTGAAACCACCTGAATAACAAAAAGTATTCAATACTTTCTTTCCCGAAGAATACTTCCCTAATAGAAAACGGTTTTCTCGCTGATCAATAAAAAATCCTGTTTTTTGACCAGTAACCCAATCAATACTTAATGAAACACCATGTTCTTTAGCGATATGTGGCGTTTCACATTTACCATAAACATAAGTGTCTACAATATCTACTCGCTGAGGTAAGGTATCAGATGATTTAGAATAAACCGCTTTTAGTGATTTTCCTAAAACAGCAACTAAACCATTTGTAATGTGTTCAATATTGGCATACATTCCTAAACTGTGACATTGCACAACCGCGGTACCATTATAAAAGTCAATGACCAAGCCAGGAAGTGAATCGCCTTCACCATGCACCAATCGGCAAATGGAGTTTTCTTTGGTGAACAGTTGCATTGATTTCCGCAAATCTATTGCTCTTTTTAAAGCTTCTTGAAAGAAATTTGCATCAATATCAACATCTTCAAAACTCAAAACACGAACAGCAATTGTTGCATGTTGGAAATGTCCACGAGCTAAAAATCGATCTTTAGAATCAGTCACTGTAACTGTTTCACCATCACTTAAATCATCCGTTGAATCGGCAATTGCTCCAGAAAATATCCATGGGTGCCGACGTAAAATCGAATCTGTTTTATGCTTGTGTATGCGAATTGTTTTCAAAATAGTCTTAATTGGGGAGCGAATTTACAAATTCTCATCGAGCTGTGCGATTTATAACATGCAGAGTTTGAAATTATCAGTTCCAAACAAAAAAGTATTTAATTATGAAGAATGGCATGTTAGGAAAGAAAGTAGAATCCATTTACTTGCCGTCAAATTGTTGTTAATTTTAACCATTAAATTGAATCCATGAAATGTATTGTAAATATTTATCTTTTAAATGCCTTGTATTCGCAGAATTTAGCAGATGATTTAAATGAAGGAAATGAATCTACAGATAATCGGAAGCATCAGTGGGAGGATGAATTGCGAATTACATCTGATGTGGTGAAAATTAATTTATTAAGAGAAGTAAGTTTTCCATTACAAGGACAAATGCCTGATGGTGCTGATTTTTCACATGATTTATCAAAAATGATGCTATTTGAGATTGAGTCGATTGATGCTCCTAATGCATATATCGGCGCATCAGAAAGCATCGTAAATAGTCAATTTATTGAAGAAAGTAATGGTACTTTGAGGGTTAGCTTGTATTTGAATGATGACGAGCCATACGCAAATCCTTATCCTGGTTTATTTGTAGCATCGAAAGAGTTTCCAAAAGCATTGATTTTTTGATGTTAGATGTTCAAAACATATCACTTAACTATGGAAGGCAGGTATTGAAGAATATTTCGCTCAGTCTTAAACAAGGTGAAATCATTAGTATTGTTGGGAAAAGTGGAGCAGGGAAGACCTCTCTTTTGAAAATAATGGCTGGTAATTTAGAACCAACAAGCGGTGAGGTATGGTTTGAAGGAGTAAAAGTAAAAGGTCCAATTACGAAGTTAATTCCTGGTCACCCTGAAGTTTGTTTGGTGAATCAAGACTTTCAATTGGATAAGTACCACACAACTGAGGAAAATATTAAAAATCCAATTTTGTACCTACCAGAAAAAGATAGAAATGCTTTTCTGGAGGAATTGATTGATTTGCTTGAACTCGGTTCGGTGCGTTATCAGCAAGCTATTTCTTTGTCGGGAGGAGAACAGCAGCGTTTGGCAATTGCTCGAGTGATTGCAATGGAACCTAAGGTTATTTTATTGGATGAACCATTTTCACATTTGGATGGATTGTTAAGAAAAAAATTAATCAATTATTTTCTAGAATTGCGAAGAATTAGAAAAACAAGTCTCGTACTTGTTTCGCATGACGGAACAGAAGTTTTAGGTTTGTCGGATCGTATTTATTCTATGAAAAATGGAATAATCACACGCAAAGGCAATCCGCATAAATTTTATTACCGTCCGAAAAGTCTGGAAGATGCGCGCTTATTTGGACCCATGAATTCCATTCGTATAGGTGAAAAGCGGGTATTTTTTAGGCCTGATGAATTCACTTTGAATCCACATGACTGTCAGTCGATTGTTGATGTAACATTTTTGTATTCGTCTTTTACTGGACCAGTATACGAGAATTTTTTTCGCACACTTCAAGGTGAACAAGTAGTGCTTTTTAGTTTTAATTCATTAGAAGATGTCACAGAAATTGGAATCGAGCATAAAAATTAGAAAATTGACTTGGCGCGAAATGGGCAATCTGTTCATTTTAACGTTTAAAGAATTTTTTGCAGCAAAAGGTTTACATCATGGCGCTGCGATGGCATATTATGCACTTTTCGCACTAGTTCCTTTGCTTTATTTGGCTATTTCTGTATTTGGGAGGGTGATTGGCAAGGAACAAATGAGTGTAATCGTTGAAGGTTTACTGAGAGAAAAGGTAGGGATTCAAGATGTAAATGGGATTTTAGAATTCTTAAACACCATGAATGTTGACAAAGGAAACTTTGTTATGGAATTGATTGGCTTTATTACCTTGCTTGTTATGTGTTCAGCAATCTTGGTTTCCATGAAGATAAGTATTAATAAATTCATGGGTATTATTCCTGATTTTACTGCTCGTAAAGAATTGTTTCATGGATTATTGTTTCGCTTAATTTCAATTGCTTTGATTGGTTTGTTTACTATGGTCATTATCATAATTTATTTCGCACAATCCGTAGCCGTTTCTGTTGGTGATAAATGGTTTGAAGGAATGGATACAGTACACTGGATTTATCAAAACTTATCAAGTGATGGCTTTGCAATTTTAACGAATTTCATCATTTTTACCTTTGTGTTCCGTTATGTACATGATGGAGTAGTGCGTTGGCGCTTAGCTTTTGCTGGCGCAATAGTAACGGCTATTATGCTTTATTTAGGACAATTATTAATTCACTTTTATGTGATGAATTATTTCTTTGCAGCAAATGCTGGAATCGCGGGATCGTTGATGGTGATTATGGTTTGGGTTTATTACTCTTCTCAAATTATTTTTTTCGGTGCAAAATTCGTCGCAGTTTATGCACATACTGTTGAAATTCCAATTGTATTTAGGCATAAATAAGAGCTTTAAATTTTGGCTTGATTAATATTTTTGTTTAGACATGATTAATTTTCTGTCATTTATTTGTTTATATTCTAAGAATTTATATCTTTGATAAAAAATCAGTAGATGGAAATCGGAAATAACTTAAAATTACTGCGTAAACGATTAAAGCGTTCGCAAGAAGAAGTTGCACAAGAGTTAAATTTGACACGATCAACTTACAGTGGTTATGAAAATGGTGTAGCTCAGCCAAATTTAGACGCAGTGGTGGCTTTTAGCGAGTTTTACAAGGTTTCTATTGATGAACTAGTTAAAAAGGATTTTGAGAGCTTTTCTGAAGCTGATTGGCAGCGAATAGATCAAGGATTGTATACAGATGTGAAAGGTCAGAAATTAAGAGTATTGACTTCAATGGTTAACAGTGAAGATGAAGAATTAATCGAATTAGTTCCATTGAAAGCGAGTGCAGGGTATGCCTCTGGTTATGCTGATCCCGATTATTTAAAAGTACTTCCAACTTTTTACTTACCTTTTCTATCAAAAAATAAAAAATACCGTTCATTTCCTATTCAAGGAGACTCAATGCCGCCAGTTGTAGAAGGTTCTTATGTTGTTGCTGAGTACATTCAAAATTGGATGACTATACGTTCTGGTTCTCCGTGTATTGTAGTGACAAAAGAAGACGGTATTGTTTTTAAAGTAGTGCATAACTTATTGGATACCAGCCAGTCATTTCAGCTCTGTTCAACAAACACTTTTTACAAGCCGTATTTGGTCCACGCAAATGATATTCTTGAAATGTGGAAATTTGTGAATTACATTTCCCCAGAATTACCTGATATTCGGATGGATGATCAGCATTTATCTAAGTCAATCCAAAATCTGCAAAAAGAAGTGTATGAGCTCAAAGAAAATATGCGCAAATCTTAAAAGCTAATCACTAGTGTCCGATAAAAAAATGAGTGAAATCCCTAAATCTAAACTGATAAATGATTTCAAGGGATTGTTTATTTTGACTCTTACTTTTTTTAAATTTGAAAAGGAAGTCGAAAATCGCGAGGTATGAAACACTGAAATAAGCATTAAAGAATAAATGGGCCTCGTATTTAAGGGTTTTGTAGTTTGAACTGAAAGCTAATAGATAAGGTAAATTTATTTAATTGTTTAAATCATATTTACCTTGGTTTTCTATTATGATTTCTTCCAATAACAATTCTCTTAGCGCTTTTTTTAACTGATCATCAGTGATTTCTAGAAAGCTCTTGCAATCTTTATAGGTTCTCGTTTGTTTTAAATAATCCCGCAGTTTTTCTTTAATACTTATCCTTGAGATGTCATTTTTGTTTTCGTGTTGACAAACATCACAGGTGCCACACTTTTCTGTTTCTTGCCCAAAATAGCGCAGGAGTAGAACATTTCTGCATTCAATATCCGTGAGATAGTTTAGCGCCGCAGCTAGTTTTGATTCGGCAAACTTTTTACGCTTGGCATAAACATCAGGGGAAATAGATAGGTAATCATCGGGTAAACGTTCGTGTAAAAGTGTCACTGATGGAAGTGACGATTTCCATGAAACTTCAACAATTCCATATTTTTCCAGTTCTTTAATGAGCTGTTCCAAAACAACAGGTGTAACAGAAAGTCGTTTGCAAAACTCTAACTCATTTATCTCATAGTATTGTTCAAATATGCCTGAATAACTTCTTGATAGTAAAGTAGTTAATCCGATAAATTTTTCGTGTTTTATTTGAAAATTATACAATTCTCTATTGCCAACGGTGTACTTGATTTTTGTTGGATGAAAAACGCCTTCAGTGAATGATAAATCATTATTTAATTCCAGAATTTTAAAGCAATTATATGTTTCAAGAATGTTAAGATTAAAGGTTTCACACAATTTTTTAATTTCAAAATTGTAGGCTTCATCCTTTCCTGATCCAATTGCAATTTTCAAAAAATTACACAATGCGCGATAGCATAGCTTTACTGTTTCAATAGGGGGAAACTGCATTTCAAAACGCTGACGTAAATTAGTTAAATCTTCCTTTTCCCAAAACACAATCGCCTTTGAGTTTACCCCATCTCGACCAGCACGACCAGCTTCTTGAAAATAAGCTTCTAAACTTGGTGGAAATTCATAATGCAGTACATAACGTACATTTGGTTTATCAATTCCCATTCCAAAGGCATTTGTAGCAACCATAATCAACGTTTTTCCTGACATCCAATTCTCAAGCATCGTCTCGCGATCTGTTTTGGTCATTCCACCATGATAGACTCCTACACTTAGTTTGTTGGCATGTAAAATACGTGCTATGTCTTTAACGCTTTTACGCGTCTGACAGTAGATAATTCCGCATTCTGTTGAGTTTTCTTTGCAATTATTTAGAATATTAGCGAGTTTATTATCAGTTAAATAAGTCTCGTAACTTATGTTTTTTCGTTCAAAAGATGATTCATGGATTTTAGGCTTTTTTAATACCAATTGTTTAATGATGTCTTCTCTTACAAACTGTGTTGCTGTTGCGGTAAGTGCAATGATTGGAACATCAGGATGAAAACTTCTGAGTTTCGAAATTTCCAAAAAAGATGGTCTGAAATCATGCCCCCACTCGGAAATACAATGCGCCTCGTCAACGACGATAAGTCCTACATTCATTAACTTAAATCGCTCTTGAAAAATTTTAGAGCAAATGCGTTCTGGTGAAGTATATAAAAAATCTATACCACCGAATCGCGCATTATCGAGTGTAATATCTATTTCTCGATAACTCATTCCGCTTACAATTGCCTTCGCTTTGATACCTCTTTTTTCAAGATTAGTGACTTGATCTTGCATTAAAGCAATCAAAGGTGAAATGACAAGCGTGATTCCTTCTCGTGCAATTCCAGGTACTTGAAAGCAAATTGATTTTCCTCCACCCGTTGGGAGTAAAGCTAAAACATCAAAACCGTAAATTGAGTCATCAACAATGGTTTCCTGAAGTGGTCTGAAATGATCAAATCCCCAGTATTGTTTTAATATTTCTCTACTTTTCTCCATGTTCCAATTGCTCAACAAAAATAAGCAAATTAAATTCCTTTAAACGCTGTCAAAAATTTGATGAATACGGCAATTTTACTTAAATTTGAACTTCATTTTTACAGCATGTTACAAGATATACACAACATCAAAGTTACTAAAACCTCAAAATCACACTTTAATCAAGTAGATTGGGAAAACTTACCTTTCGGTAAAATATTTTCAGATCACATGTTAGTGATGGATTTTAATGACGGCCAATGGCAGCAGCCGGAGATTTTGCCTTTTGGTAATCTTAGCTTACATCCTGCAACGTCAGCGATTCATTATGGTCAATCGATATTTGAAGGAATGAAAGCTAACAAAGCAGAAAATGGCGAAGTTTTTATTTTTCGTCCAGATATGAACGCAAAACGTTTTCAAGAATCTTGTGAACGCATGTGCATGCCTGTGATTCCTGAAGATTTGTTTATAGAATTGGTGCGTAAAATCGTTGAAATAGATAGTAATTGGATACCAAATAAAGAAGGATATTCATTGTATATCAGACCATTTTTATTTGCAACGGATGAGTTTGTTGGAATTCGCCCTTCAGAAACATATAAGTTTATCATTTTTACTTGTCCTGTTGGAGCTTATTATTCAGAACCTGTTAACGTGAAAATTGAAGAATTCTATACAAGAGCTTCGGAAGGTGGAGTGGGCAGAGCAAAAACGGCAGGAAACTACGGTGCTTCTCTTTATCCAGCGAAACAGGGGCAATTGAAAGGTTTTCATCAGTTGGTTTGGACAGATGGAAAAGAACATAAATACATCGAAGAATCTGGAACAATGAACATTGTTTTTGTAATTGATGGGAAAATAATTACTCCATCAGAAGATGCAGATACTATTTTACGTGGTGTAACCAAAAGATCGGTTGTTGAAGTCGCTCAGTCATGGGGGATTCCAGTAGAAGAAAGACGTGTGAGTGTCGAAGAAATCATTACCGCTATTCGAGAAGGAAAATTACAAGATGCTTTCGGCGCTGGAACTGCTGCAACAATAGCGCAGATTGCTAAAATTGGTTTCCGTGATGAAGTATTTGAATTACCTCCAATTGAAGGTAGAGAAATTTCGAATAAAATAAGAAAATTTATAGATGATATGAAATCAGGAAAAGTGGAAGATACTTTTGGCTGGTGTTTCAAGGTGTGAAAATTATAAGGCTTCTTAATCGAAGCCTTTTTTGTGGAATGATACTTCAACTTGCATCTACCTAAAAAAGTCATATGCTCTTACGGATAATTTTTCTGGCTGTTTTCGCAAATCTCTCAATAATGTTGTATGCTCAAACAGACACTGTAATGATTGTTTTTGAGTTAACTGACAAGGAATTCAAGGAGTCATTACAAAACGTAAATGGCACCTTCAACTACGGAGTAAAAAGTAAAATTTTGCGTTCCAATTCAAAGGGTCAAATTTCTTTTTATTGTTCCATAAATGAAACGGTATTTTATAGTTTAAATCATCCACTATATGAATCTAAAACTGGAAGCAAGAAAATCGGACCATTACAAATAGGAGACACGGTTGTGGTGCGAATAGATTTAACCTCAATTAAAAGACAAGATGTAAAAGAAGTGGTAGTCAAAGCTCCAGGAGTTCCAGATACAGTTTACAGCTCTAAGAGATTAAGTGTTGCTGATTTTGAAGTCCAACGAGATGGTGATTTGGTCTTGCTGGTTTATCCTAAAAATCTAAAGAAAGGCAGTGAATTATTACTATACAATGGAGTAGATGTTGTCAATTCGTTTTCAGTTCCAGGAACAGCTGAAGAAATCATCCGCGATTATAGGGGAAATGCTCATGTCGTTTGTGCAGATAATATCTACGGAATACATTTAAATCAACAAAAAATTGGAATAGCAACAATTGAAAAGTCATATTACTTAAAATACATCGCACCAATAGTTGATACCAATCATACAAAAATGTACTTCTCCAATTTCAATAAGGATTATCCAGCGTTTTCATATTTCACTTATGATCAATTGGATTCAACGTATTCACAAATCATCAATATCAAGGATGCCTTAATGATGGAATTATATCGATCTGAATACAAATGGGTAGATGTACGGACGAAACTTTGGGCAAAAAATCTTGAATTACAAACAGGGATTGATGCTGAAATTTATGTAGGTGCCAATTATTTTACGCAGTCACTTTATTATAAAGAATTGTACGCTCCATTATTCCATCGTAACGACAGTTTATTTGTTTTTGATTATTATGCGGATCAACTTTTTACTTTCGATGCGAAGGGAACCAAACTTGATAGTATTTCAATTTACCATCACTACAATCCAAAATCTTCTGGTTGGAAAAAGCACTTAATTCAAGATCAAGTTACAGGACAAATCTATGCGGTTTTTGAAAAAGCTGGATTTACCTATCTTGGAAGAATAGACACACAAACTGGCGAAATTGCTGAAAAAGTACGATTGGAATTTAGGTATATTGATAAAATTAGTATCCACAATAATTTCATTTATTACGTATATAGACCATTTGAGTCTATTCAAAAGAAATTCTTGTACAAAGAACGCTTGCCCTATGAATATGAAAAATCTAAACTTCCTTATGGTATCGAAATTTCCACTGAAACGGGGAAGTGATCGGAATAACCACCTAAGTATTTTGTGCCAGCGTATGTTCTGAAAGGAACAATTGAACCTTTATATTCCTCCAAAAGGAAATCATAAGAATGTATACAACCCGAATTCTCTACGATACTAATGCCTTTTTTGAAATTCAATCCATTTGAAATCAATATATGATCCAATACATCCCATTCGCCTTTGTAATTATAACTTCCACCAAATTCTCCTGATATAGATGTGATTTGAGGATTTAATTTTTCTGCAATTAATTTAGGTGCACTATCTCTTGGGTAATCATTTAAATCTCCCATGAAAATAATTTTAGCATCCTTATTCACTGTCAATATTGAATCAATAAATAAGCGTGCCCTTGTAGCAGCAGCAATTCTATTTACCTCACTTTCAGTTTGCCCGCCACTCCTGCTTGGCCAATGGTTGATCATTGCAATTAATGTGTCGTTATCTAATGCGAATTTTGCCCATAAAATATCTCTTGTCGGATGTGTTTCATCTGTCGGAAGTTTAAAACGTAAATAGCCAGATTCTACCATTGTTAAGCTTGAACTGTCATACACTAAAGCAACGTCAATTCCTCTCTCATCTGGACTTTCATAGTGAACCAATCCATAATTATTGATTTTTGAAGAAGTACGCATAATATCACGAACAACTGTAGCATTTTCAATTTCACATAAACCAATCAATAAAGGATTTTCCCATTGGTCAATTACTTGATTGATATGTTTTAGTTTTTCATTGTATCTCTCTGCATTCCAAGTATTTTTTCCGTTTGGCAAAAACTCCGCATCATCATTACTCCCGTCAATTGTGTCAAATAGATTTTCGACATTGTAAAATCCAATTTGACGGATATTTTTTTCTGTTGCGCATTGTGCGAAAAGAAGTGCAAGCAGAATAGTTGATAAAAAGAGGATGATTTTCATGCAGCAAATTTAAGTAAGGTTTTTAGTTAATTAGAGAAAGATGGATTAAATATTTATGAATTGATTATCCATTTTCTGGCCATTGGACCTTCACAAAAAAGTAAATCTAGAATAGAAAGATTTGCAGAAAAATTACCTGATACACCAAATACTTGAATATATTTTTTCATATCTATGGGTTTTTCAAAATCTTTCATGCGAAAATCAAGTGTTTTTTCATTTAGATCGTAAGAGAAAGTGTGATTTAAATCTATTTCAATATCTAATAATTGCATGATCTCTTTTGTAATTCGATGATTGAATCGTAAAAGATTAGTTTCCTTTTGAAAAATCAAGTTCTTTACTTCTTTGTCATATTCTTCAAAAAATGGGGCAGAGGCATAAGCACTTTCTATGGATCGCCAATGAATTTTCTGCCATGGATCATTGGTACTTACAAGTACGTCTTCCATGTTTGTTTTAGAACCATTTGATCGAATAACTGGAATTGACAATTGCTGGATGCCGTTTGCTCCAAGGATAGAGCAGCGAGTTCGAATCGTTTGCTTTACAAAATGTTCTTTAGCTTCAATCAATGGTGATTGTGAATTTACCAAAGCAGCGAAATAAGAAATATTCCCGAAATAGGCTGTCGGAAAGATTGAAAGTGACATTTATTTAATCAATTTAAACAAACGTTCCCATCGTATTCCAGCATATGCGCTTTTAGAGAACCACACCAATGATGCGCGTCCAACAACATGGTCTTCAGGAACAAATCCCCAAACACGTGAATCAGCAGAATTATAGCGATTATCTCCCATCAACCAATAGTAGTTCATGGTAAAGGTATACTTATTCACTTTCTTGCCATCTATGTAGATTCCATCCTTTGTTTCAACCAAGGTGTGACCTTCATATGCGCTGATTATTCTGCGGTACCAAGCAATATTGTCTTTACTAATTGAAATTGTTTGACCTTTTCTTGGGATTTGAAATTTCGTAAAATCAGTCGTTGTATTGTTGATGTACAAATCTTTCGGAAACATATTCAAATTGTTCATAAAATCCAATGCTGATGGGATATATAATTTATTATCAGCATATTGTTCATCAATCTCAATTTCAAATACAGCAGTAGGAAAAGCTCTTTTTAGTTTTACTTGTTCAGTGGCAGTTAAGTTCATTTTATACGTTTCACCACCGTCTTCTGAATAGTAATCAGAACGTTCTTTTTCAAGGCCAAAACGCTCTGTCATAGCTTTGTCGTTTGGTAATAAAATGTTGCTTACATCATAACGCAGGTTCTGCTCAGGAGCCACATTCGCTTTTTTACCATTTACGTACAGCACAGACTTCTTGATTTCAATCCAATCACCAGGAATTCCAACACAACGTTTGATGTAATTTTCTCTTTTATCAACCGGACGATAAACTAAACCATAATGCTCAATAATTTTTCCTTCACTATTATCCATGGCAATTTTATCCTCCGCCAACATTTTTCGTGCTTTGTTTTTCCAAGTTTCAATCTCTTTAATGAAACCTTCCGCTTTAGCATTTAAAACACGATAAGATGCTTGATTCGATGCAAAATTTTCCAATGCACGTTGATCATATTGGATAGTAGGCTGACTTTTTCGAATACTATCTGCAATTTGAAAAGCAAGATTACTTACCTGCACGTCAAATTGTTTAATATATAATCGTTTCGCTTCATTAATAACAATTCCATGGTAATCATGACCCATTAAACCGTTTGGCATTCTTGGATCATAAACAGCAGTATCGCCAGAGGGATAATTAAAAACAACTACATCATAACGATTTACACCACCAAAACCTGGTAGACGCGTGTAGGTGCCTTTTTCTAAAGTTGTATATGATTTAATATTTACCCATGGAACGGTGTTATGCACAAGCGGATAAGATAGGGGCGTAACTGGAACTTTTGGTCCATATGCCAATTTGTTTACAAACAAAAAGTCACCAACCAACAAGGTTTTCTCCATTGATCCTGTTGGAATTTGGAAGGGCTCGAAAACATACGTACGAATGATACTTGCTGCAACCAAAGCAAACAAAATTGAATCTCCCCACTCTTTGATTTTTGATTTTTTACCTGGCTTTTCTCGTGAAACTAAACCCAAGGCTAAAGCGACAACGTGGCCAATCACTGGCAAGGTTAAAAACAAAACTAAATGATCTCCCCAAAGTCTGATTTCAGTCTCACGGGTATTCGCCCAATTCGTCTCAGGTAGAAAATCTTGTTTAGAAGAAGCTATTTTGTAGAATAGAATATATGGAAAGAAAATTCCTTGCAAGGTGTCTACCAGCGTGAAATAACCAAATCGTCGAATATAACTTACATTTAAAGCTGACCACATAACCAAGTGCACTCCAGGAAACAACATCAATATTGACCAAAAAGGCTTGTTGCACATGATTTTGAAGGCAATAAAATAATTGTATCCAGGAATTAATGCTTCCCAAGGTTGTCTGCCCGCTTGTTCAAAGCTTTTCCACCACATAGAAATGTAAGGGTGAACTAATAGGAAAATGTAAAATAATAAAATACTCATCAGTTAGTTAAATTTAAAACGTCATTCATAGTGAAAACTCCTTTTTTGCCGTAAAGCCATTCTGCTGCAATTACACTTCCCAAGGCAAACCCTTTGCGATTATGCGCTTCATGCGTCATTGATATTGTATCAATTTCTGAGGTGTAACTTACCGTATGTGTTCCAGGCACTTCGGGCAATCTGTGTGAAGTAATACCTAGCTGTCCTTCTGCTGTATGTGGCTTTTTTTCTTCACCAAGGACCCAAGATATATAATCTGGGTAATTCTGCATTATTCCATCGGCAATTGTGATGGCTGTGCCACTAGGAGCATCCAATTTTTGTAAATGGTGAATTTCCTCAATACATGCTTTGTATTCTGGTTTTCCTGCCATTAATTGAGCTAATCGTTTGTTGATTTCAAAGAAAATATTGACACCAATACTAAAGTTGCTTGCGTGTAATAAACTTGCATTACTCGAGGAAATTAGCTTTTCAACTTCATCTAATTGTCCGTGCCAAGCTGTTGTTCCAACCACTACAGGAATAGAATGTGCTGCACAAAAACGAATGTGATCAACGGCCAATTCAGGTCGAGTGAACTCAATGGCAACATCAATAGATAATTCTGCAATCAAATTTATGGGATTTTCTTGATTAACAATAGCGACAATTGTATGTCCACGTTCAAGCGCAATTTGTTCAATTGCCTTTCCCACTTTTCCGTAACCAATTAATGCTATGTTCATTGTTCAACAAAAATAAAATAATCGCGTCCTTGCGAGGCGAATTTAACGAAAATTAAGGGATAATAACAAACCAGGGTTTCGATTGTAAAGCACCGTTGGCCGAACATTTAAAGATAAATCTTTTGAGATGTCAAAATGAACAAAATGTGCTTCGACTCCTGCATCAGCAATTTGCAAAAGATAAATCGCTCCAAGCGCTAAAATTGACAAGTCACGACGATCTAAATGCTGGTTGTATAGAGTTAGCACACCGAAATCATCATATTGTTCCCATTCAGGATTCAAGGTATTGCCATCTTCTCGGTTGCTATATTCTGTCTTAAGTGATTTTTGAAGCAATTGATTTTTAAACAAGAAATAAGCTGAACTTCCTACTCCTGCATAAATCAATGGGACTTTCCAAAAGGCTTTTTTCTTGCCTTTAGGCATTGCAATGTGATTGTATACTTGACCCGCTCCGGGAACGATAGCCGAAAAAATCAATGCTTTCTTAACCGAATGAACCGTGTCTTTTGGTGTCGATGTTGAGTCAACCTGCGAAAAAAGACAAGTAGTACTAAAAATAAAAAGCAATGCGACTTTAAAGCCTAACATTATTTATTCAGTAATTCGATAATTCTATTCAAGTCAACTTCAGAGTTGAAGTTTAAAATGATTTTACCACTTCCGCTACTTGATTTTTTAATTTCAATCTTTGTTGAAAGTTTATCACCTAGATGTTCCTTGAAAATGAATTGTTTATCAGAAATGGCAGCACTTGATTTTGCTTTATCCTTCGGATTAGATTGTGGATCACGTGGCTCAACATATCCTTCACGCACTAAAGCTTCTGCATCTCGAACCGAAAGACCGTCTTCTGCAATACGAGAATAGATTGCCAATTGTAGCGCTTCATCTCCAACTGAAACAAGTGCACGCGCATGTCCCATTGAAATAATGCTATCTCGAACTGCTGCTTGAATATCAGCTGGCAGTTTTAATAAGCGTAAATGATTCGTAATACTTGAACGAGACTTTGCAATTTTTTGACTCAATTGATCTTGTGTCAATGAACATTCATCAATCAATCGAGAATAAGAAAGGGCGACTTCAATTGAATTTAAATCTTCCCGTTGTATATTCTCAACCAAGGCCATTTCTAGCATAGTTTGATCATTTGCAACACGGATGTATGCAGGAACCTCTTTTAATCCAGCTAATTGTGAAGCACGGAAACGTCTTTCACCTGAGATTAACTGGTATTTATCACGACCTAATTTTCGAACCGTAAGTGGTTGAATTATTCCATGTATAGCAATGGATTGGCTTAATTCATCCAAGGCACTTTTTTCAAAATTCGTTCGTGGGTTGAAAGGATTCGCTTCAATACTATCAATAGACAACATAGATACAGAACCAACAACTCCAGCATTTGAGGATTTTGAAGTAATGTCTGTGTCAGTATTTTCAAGTAAGGCACTTAAGCCTTTCCCCAGTGGTGGACGCTTTTTTGTATTAGAGCTCATCGTTAAACTGAATTATTTTATCGTCGTTGCCGATTTTTGTAGAATTGTTCTTTTGTAAAACTTCGCGTGTAAAGTTAAGATAATTGATCGAACCTTTGCTCGCTGCATCGTGCATAACAATGGTCTCACCATAACTTGGAGCTTCGCCTAGTTTTGTGTTTCTATGGATAACAGTGTCAAAAACCAATTCTTGAAAATGCGTTTTCACTTCTTCAACAACTTGGTTCGCGAGACGTAAACGAGTGTCATACATGGTAAGCAAGATGCCTTCAATTTCTAAGTTTTGATTTAATCTACCTTGTACAATTTTAATGGTATTTAATAGCTTTCCCAAACCTTCTAATGCAAAGTATTCACATTGAACTGGAATCATGACTGAATCTGCCGCTGTTAAAGCATTTACCGTAATTAAACCCAATGAAGGTGAACAGTCAATAATAATGAAATCATATTGATCACGGATTTTCTCCAAGGCCATCTTCAACATGTGCTCACGATTCGGTAGGTTAATCATTTCCAATTCAGCACCAACTAAGTCGATATGAGAAGGAAGAATGTCTAAGTTCGGATTGCCTGTTTGTATAATTAATTCTGCAGGATTAACTTCATTAATCAAACAATCATAAATGTTTCGTGTGCTTTTTGGATCTAAACCAACACCTGAAGTTGCATTCGCTTGTGGGTCAGCATCTACAATCAGTGTTTTATATTCCAATACACCTAAACAACCACCCAAATTAATGGCAGTGGTAGTCTTTCCAACTCCTCCTTTCTGATTTGCAATTGCAATAATTTTTCCCATTCCAACAGTTTTGAACGGTAAAGATACGATATGAACTAGTGGAAAAGAAAGAAACTTTTCCTAAATTATCAACGATTGACTTGTTAAAACAAATCAAGGCAATAAAGTATAGTTAATTTGGATTTAAAGATCCTCAAAAGAGACAGCAGTGAAGCTTTCTACATCACTTTCTTCTGAAACATACTCTCCAGTAGAACGTAGGTCGTCTATTTTAGTCAAAACATCTTCTAATCCATCTCTAAATTTCTCAAAGTCTTCTTTGTAAAGAAAAATCTTGTGTTTTTGGTAATTGTCGCGGCCATCATCATTGAACGTTTTTTTGCTTTCTGTCAATGTAATGTAGAGGTCATTTCCTTTAGTAGCCTTAACGTCAAAGAAATAAGTCCTTTTCCCTGCTCTGACAACTTTCGAGTAAACTTCATTGTTTTTGTCGTTTTCCATAGCCTTTGATCATTTTAGGTTGAAACAAAAATGCTATTAATTTTTACCAAATGCAAATCAATTCGTTAATTAATCAAGCTGCTCTGTGAGTTGTTTGGCATAAATGGAAGCATATTGACCATTTAAGTCCATTAAATCTGCATGTGAGCCCTCTTCAACTTTAGAACCATTGTCAAGTAGAATTAATTTGTCAGCATTACGCAATGATGAGATTCTGTGACTGACAATTAGGGTGGTTTTTTGATCAATATCAGCCTTTAGATTTGTTAAAATAATTTCTTCTGTTTGAGTATCAACTGCAGACAAACAATCATCCAATAAAAGTAATTTTGGGTTGCGAATCAAAGCCCTTGCAATGCTCACGCGTTGCTTTTGTCCGCCACTTAAATTCACACCTCGCTCGCCAAGTAGTGTCTCAAACTTATCTGGAAATTGTTGAATATTATGAAGTACGTGCGCTTTTCTTGCCACTTCTTCAATGGCTTCTTGAGAGGCAAGGCCATCAACTGTTCCGAATTTTATATTATTACCAATGGTATCAGAAAAAAGAAATACTTCTTGCGGTACAATTCCAGCTTGCCTTCTAAAGGCGTCTAAGTTAATGTCTTTAATATTGATCCCATCAATCAAGATTTCACCGCTATCGGGCTCAATATTTCTCATTAATAAATTGAGAATAGTTGATTTTCCACTTCCAGTGTGACCAATAATGGCAAGCGTTTGATTCGGTTTGATCTCAAAACTAAGGTTCTTAATTGCTAAAATGCCAGAATTAGGATAAGAATAAGTGACATTTTTAAATTCAATATTACCCTTGAATTCAAATGCTTGATCCTTTTTCGTATTGACAATGCTCGGTTTAATTTTTAAAAATTGATTGATCCGTTCTTGTGAAGCAGCAGCACGTTGATTAATGGATGTAACCCATCCAACACTAGCAAAAGGCCATGTTAATTTGTTGACAAAAAAGATAATTGCTAAAATTCCTCCGGGTGAAATTGATTCATCATAACTCATTAAGCCACCTAAATAGATCGTCAAAACAGTACTAAGTCCAATTAAAAAAACAATTGTCGGCATGAATAAGGAATTCACCTTCACCAAACGCATGTTTTTAGTTTTATAATTAGTAGCTGATTTATTGAATTTGTCGTGTAATTCTTTTTCACGACTGTAAGCTTTTACTACTCGGATCCCGGAAAATGTTTCTTGCGCAAGGGTTGACATAAAGGACTGTTCAACTTGAACTTCTTTACTTAAATTATTCATTTTTGAGGATACTTTGTAAATCAAAAACGACATCAATGGCAGTGGTAAAAGCACGTAAAGAGTTAAGGATGGACTGATTAAAACCATTTGATAAATGACCAATGCTGACAAGGTAATAAGGTTGATGGTATACATGATTCCAGGACCAAGGTACATGCGAACCTGACTAACATCTTCAGAAATTCGATTCATTAAATCTCCAGTTGAATTTTGTTTGTAAAAGCCGTAATCTAAGCGTTGATATTGATCGTAGATTTCATTTTTCAAGTCATATTCAATCAGTCGTGACATAATGATGATTGTTTGACGAGTTAAAAACAAGAAGAAGCCACTAAAAATGGACAGTAACATGTACGTTCCTCCTAGTTTTAGCGCAAGAAAGATTGTTTCGTCTGCACTCGTGACCGACACATTGGTCAAAAACGTATCGATTGTATCCTTTACGAAAAGTGGCATTCGGACACCAAAATAGTTTGAAATGACAATAAAAATAGTGCCCAGTAACAGGCGCCATTTATATTTTATGAAATATTTGTTGAGATAGCTCAGTGACTTCATCCGATAATTTCCTATTTTTGCACCCACATTTGCATAACGTTGCAAAAGTAGACATTTCAACTTGAAATAAGTTTATAACACATACCGTATAAATATGTTTGAGGTAAAAAACATCGAGGACACGAATCTCGCAGAAAACCCAGTTATTGCTCAGATGAGCAAATACAACCACGAACAGTTACTTTTCTGTAACGACAATGCTACTGGCTTGAAAGCTATTATAGCCGTTCATAACACCGTTTTAGGACCAGCTCTTGGAGGTACACGTATGTGGGCTTACAATAATGAAATGGAAGCATTGACCGACGTATTACGTTTATCGCGAGGGATGACGTATAAAAATTCCATTTCCGGATTAAACCTTGGTGGAGGAAAAGCGGTTATCATTGGTGATGCACGAACAATGAAGAACGAGGCTCTAATGCGTCGTTTTGGAAAATTCGTTAACAGCTTAGCTGGAAAATACATCACTGCTGAAGATGTTGGTATTTCAACTGCTGATATGGTTTATGTGAACATGGAAACAAATCACGTTGTTGGTTTGCCAGGTAAAAGTGGAGATCCATCTCCAGTTACAGCTCATGGGGTTTATGTTGGAATGAAAGCTTGTGCGAAAGAACAATTTGGTAGTGATTCATTGGCAGGTAAGAAAATTGCTGTTCAAGGTGTTGGTCACGTTGGAGAGTATTTAGTTGCAGCCTTAGCGAAAGAACATGCTGAAATTTATATTACTGATATTCATGAACCAACTTTGAAAAGAGTTGCTCAAGAATACGGTGCCCATATAGTTGGATTAGATGAAATCTATGATATTGATATGGATATTTATGCTCCTTGTGCTTTAGGTGCAACGGTAAACGATGATACACTTTCTCGATTGAAGTGTTCGATCATTGCTGGTGCGGCTAACAATCAATTGAAATTGGAAGATGTTCATGGTCGTGCAGTGATGGAAAAAGGAATTATTTACGCTCCTGATTTCGCATTAAACGCTGGTGGTGTGATTAATTGTTATTCAGAAGTCAAAGGTTTATCGAGCCAATGGGCAATGGATAAAGCGGAAGATATTTACCATACGATTAGTAATATAGTTAAGCGTTCTGCAACTGAGAATATTCCAACTTATCAGATTGCGAACAAAATGGCAGAAGAGAGAATTGATGCGATTGGAAAAGTAAAATTGCCATTGTAATAAAAAAGGATGCTAAACAGGAGACATTTACGAATAAAAGTTCTACAAGCGCTATACGCTTATTTTCAATCGAATGCCGAAAATTATCGTCATACTGAAAATGAATTAATGCAATCTGTAGAACGCATTTATGATTTATACATTTCTTATTTGCTGACTTTTCCAGAATTGAAAAGTCTTGCAGCATATAGAATGGAGGAAAACAAGAAAAAGTTACGTCCATCAGAAGAGGATTTAAATCCAAATTTGAAATTCGTTAACAATAAAATTATTACGCTAATTGAGGAAAGTAAAGAATTGCGCAGAATCTCTGAGGAACGTAAAGTGAACTGGGTAGGTGATGAACACCAAGAAATGCTGCGTAAGATTTTATTGACATTAAGGGATAGTGAAGTGTTTATTCAACACATGAATGATGAAGCGAGAGATTTCGAATCAGACAAAATGTTTGTATTGGATTTATTCAAAGCAGAAATTGCTAATTCTGAAATTTTCTACAACTACCTAGAAGAAAAGAGCATTCATTGGATGGATGATATTGATTTAACGTGTTCGATGGTATTAAAAACATTGAAACAAACGGTAGAAGGAGAGAAAATGGAAATTTTACCTTTATATAAACCAAATGATGACGAACAAGAGTTTATCCGTGAGTTATTAAGAAAAACGATTTCTTTAAATTCTGAGAACGAGAAGTTAATTGATGAGTTAACACAAAATTGGGAACTTGATCGGATTGCTAAAATGGATATCATTCTGATGAAAATGGCCATTACTGAATTACAAATTTTCAATAATATCCCGACAAAGGTAACCTTGAACGAATACATTGAGATTTCTAAGTTCTATAGTACACCAAAAAGTAACGGTTTTATCAATGGTGTTTTGGATAAAGCAATTGATCGCTTAAATGCGGAAAAGAAAATTAAAAAAATCGGAAGAGGTCTAGTTAACTAAAAAGAGCGTTATGAAAACAATCATTTTATTATTCAGTGCCGCTGTAATGCTCGTTTCTTGTAAGGGAAATGAAAAGGCAGAAATCGGTCAAAAAACGTCTCTTTTCGTTGAAACAGTTTTTAATGCTGGAGAAGTGGTGAAGGGAGAAGTGATAACAGCAAGAATAATCGTCAAAAACACAGGTGATTATCCTTTAGTTATTGCAGCTGTTGATCCTTCATGTTCTTGCACGGTTGCTGAAAAACCAGAAGATCCCATTCAACCAGGTGAAGAAGGAGTGATTGTTACACGTGTCGACACCTATAATTTGACTGGTTCACATGTCAATAAACAAATATCTATTGTTGCCAATACTGAACCTTCGATTACAGAGGTTTTTATAAAGGCAAAAATGAAAAAGAAATAATAAACGTTTAATACAAACAAATAAATCAGATAATATGGAACAGATAATTATGCTGGTCATGATTTTGGTAGTTTTCTACTTCTTCATGATTCGACCACAAATGAAAAAACAAAAAGAATTAAAGAAATTCCGAGAGAACATAAACGTTGGTGACAAGGTGGTAACAATTGGTGGAATTCACGGAAAAATATTAGAAGTTAACGAATCAACTGTGTTGGTTAACTCTGAAGGAAGTAAAATCCGTTTCGATAAATCTGCAATTGCTCAGTCTTCGGAAGATCAATTAATGGCGAAATAATAAGTTTTTTTTGAAAAAATCCCAATTCCGTTCGAGTTGGGATTTTTTTTGTTCGTCAACTACGTGCGCTTATTCATTCTCTCTTTAAAAATATACATCTAGTTATTCTAATTTATCGAGAGTAAGGATAAGTTTATATATTTACATATGATTTAAGCACCTAACCTTTTCTTTTATGTTGCATCGTTTTATTTTATTCTTCACCTTATCAGCTCTTTTTGCTTGCTGTTCTGAACCTAAAAAGAAAAAGGAAGTAGAAGAAAAACCAATTGAACAAGTCGAATCACTTGAAGAATCCGTAAAAAATGATAAAACAGCAGTTGCGACAGTTGACAGCGTTGAATTAAATAAATCTTTAAAGAAGATAGAAGCAAAATATGGTGAGCAATGGGATTTCTGTAATTGCGTTGTAAAAGGTGATTCAATCAACAAAGCCTTCCTAAAACCAAACTTACCGGATAAAGATTTTGAACGCCTTTCTAATCGTTTTGATGAAATAGATGAAAAGTGCCAAGCTTTTAGAATTCAAGACGCTAACAGAACACCAGAAGAAAGAGCTATTCACGAAAAGAAAGTGAAAAAGTGCTTAAAAGCGGCAAAAATAAAAGTATAATAAACTTTTTTCTTTCAGACTTGTTTAAATTTTATACTTTTGGTACAGATTGAAATTTTTCATTACATATAGTTTATTATTAAGTTTCTTGGTGTTAATTACTCCACGAAGTGTTTGGCATGAATGCGAACACCATAACATGGAGCATCATCATTCGTCAACTGAGCAAACTTTTGATCAAAACGATTGTTTCGCGTGTGATTTTGATTTAGGAATTATCTCTCAACCTTCTTTTGTTCATTTTATCTTTGAAAAGCTCGTTTTCGTTAATCGCACATACACCGCTTTTTCTCTTTTTACAAAAGGTAAATTCCAGCAATTCTCTCATAGAGGTCCGCCAAACGCATAGAACAGATAACACATCATCTTTGAGATGATCAAATTTTATTTCTTTGGATTCTTTGAATTCAATAAAACTGTTTCTATACTCATTTCTTTATGTTGAGATTTTTACTTTCAATAAGTCTTCTTTTAAGCTTTTTGGTGTTATTGACACCGCGAACGATTTGGCATGAATGTTCAAACCATACCAATGAGGAACATCATTCTACTCATGAGCAAACATTTGATCAAAATGACTGTTTTGTGTGTGATTTTGAACTAAGCATTGGCGCGCAACCATCATTTATTTGGTTCATCTTCGAAAAGCAAGATTTTGTTAATCGCACATACACAGCCTTTTCTCTTTTTACAAAAGATAAATTCCAGCAATTCTCTCATCGAGGACCGCCAGTGGTTTAAGCTGAATTATTCCAAACTGTCTATTTGTTTGGTTTTGAATCTAGTTAGGTTCTATTTACTTATTTTTTATTCATAAATATTATCGTATGACACGTTATTTATTAGTGTTGTCTGTTCTTGTGTTAAATCAGTTTAGTGTCGTGTCACAGACATTTAATGGTAGCATTAAAGATCAGCAGACAGGGCTGCCAATTCCCTTTAGTTCAATATATATACTTGATCTGGAAATTGGTCTTATAGCAGATAGCTCTGGAAATTTTACATCAAGCAATTCCTTGCCGTCACAAATTAAAGCTAAATTTTCGGCGGTGGGATATGAAAGCAAAGTGCTTAGTATTCAGCTTCCTACTTCAAATTATTCTGTGTTCTTAGAGGAACGCCATCTCGAGTTTGATGAAATAATCGTTTCCAATAACCAAGGAGCCAAACAACGCAATAATTCAATTCATATTGAAACGCGTAAACTCTCCGATTTGAATACCATTCCGACTACCCATATTGGCGAGGCTATCAGCAATATTCCAGGAGTATATAGCTCTTCTACAGGGACAGGAATTTCTAAACCTGTAATCCGTGGATCGCAAGGAATTCGAGTGGTTACTCTCTTGAACGGTTTGCGGATTGAAAATCAACAATGGGGCGGTGACCATGGAATGGGAATTACTGAGCTCGGTATCGGTTCTGTTGAAGTTATTAAAGGTCCATCTTCTTTGTTATACGGCGCGGATGCTTTGGGTGGCGTCATTTATTTCATTGATGAACCATATGCTGGTGTGAATTCACAAGTACTTAATTTGAAAACGCAGTTTGAATCAGTCTCGCTTGGCACAAAGAATCAATTGATGTATAAGGTCGCTCGAAAGAATTATCGATTAAGTGTTGGTGGCTTGTTTACGGATCATGCCGATTATCAAGTTCCATCTAAACAATATGCACAAAATTCAAGATTTTCAGATCGCTCTGCAAAATTGGCTTTTGGAACGAATAAGAAAAATTGGTCAATGCACGTACGTTATAATTTCTCCAATTCACGTGTAGGTATTCCAGGTCATACGCATGATTCTATTATCAATACCGCTGATTTTCAAGTGGATGATCAAAGTCGCCAGCGAACAGTGCCGGCACAAGTATTTTTCAATCACTATCTGTCAATTGAAAACAAATTCTTTTTCAAGAGGCACGAATTAACACTTTTAGGCGGACAAACATTCAATCGTTTGAAAGAGTTTGAAGAGAAGTTGACAATTCCGGCATTGAGTACTGATTTGCATAACTCCTTGTATTCAATCAAGCTAAAATCTCAACTTACGGAGTCGATTTCTATTGTTTCAGGTTACCAAGGAATGATTCAGTACAATGTAAATGATAAAAAAACTGAAGAACAATTAATTCCAGATGCCTTAACAATCGATAATGGTCTTTTTTCAATTGCTTATCTTGAAAAAGGAAACTGGAATTGGCAGGGTGGTATTCGCTATGATATTCGTTCATTACAGAGTTTATCAGTTTTTAAAGGAGTTGATCCACTTAAAAGAAACTACCAAGGATTCAATTATTCATTTGGAGTTGTGAGAACAGGAGAAAAACAAACGGTACGCATGAATTTATCTTCTGGATATAGAGCGCCACATTTATCAGAGTTGTTGGCGAATGGTTTTCATCACGGTGCTTTACGTTATGAGATTGGTTCAACGACATTGAAATCTGAAAAAGCGAATCAAGTAGATGTAACCTATGAATTTCATGGTGAACACTTGAGTATCGTGGTTAATCCTTTTGCTTCACTTTTGACCGATTATGTTTACCTAAATCCAACAGATAGTTTAATTGAATCACTTCCCGTTTTTGAATACAAGCAAATAGATAAAGCATATTCATATGGGATTGATTTAGGTTGGCATTATCATCCCCATTTTGCTCACTGGTTGCATTTGGAGAATTCCTTTTCACATGTTGCCATTGAGGGTCGTGATGGTTTCAATGTAGCTTTAATTCCTCAAACGCGTATTTCAACCTTAGTGAAAGCTTCCTTTGAAATGAAAACAAAAGTTAGATTGGAACAATTTACCGTTCAGCATATATACTATTTTAAGCAAGATCGAATCGCGGCTTTTGAAACACCTTCTCCAGCTTATCAAGTTGTTAATCTTGGATTACAAGGAAAAATAACAGGAAAGGTTCCATTAGAAATTAAAATGGGAGTAAAGAATTTATTGAATGCAAGGTATATCGATCACCTTTCGAGATTAAAGAATATTGATCTTCCTTTTCCGGGGAGAAACTATTATATCAGTTTAAATTATCAAATCATTTATAAATCAAAATCAAAATCAAAATCAAATGAAAAAGTCAATTAGTTTATTAGCACTTGCATTAGTAGCAAGTAGTTTTCTTTCGTCATGTAAGAAAAATCAGTGTTCAGCGTGTCATTATGATAAAAATGGTGCTGAAGTAGAATTAGGAGAAAAATGCGGAGATGATCTTGAAGCAATCGAAGCAAGCGGTTACAATGATGGAGGAACAGTTTATGAAGTTCATTGTTCTGAGCATTAATTAAACAATAATTCAATTTAAAGAGGAGGTGGAAACACTTCCTCTTTTTGTTTATACTAAATTAATCTGTTCATATTGATTTTATGCAACAACCTAGGTGATTTAAAAATAGCGTGATATACAACTATCAGGCTAAATGGAAATTTGCATAAAAAAAAATATACCACAAGTGTCCGATAAAAAAAATGAATGAGATCTCTAAATCTAAATTGACAAACGATTTCAAAGGATTGTTTAAATTGACACTTACTTTTTTAATACACAAAAAAAAGGCTTCCATAACTGACGGAAGCCTTTTTAATTCTATTTAGTTGTAATTAATAGTAAATCGCACGTTGAACTTTCGCAACATGTTTCGCTAAACGAATCACTTGTTTTGTATATCCAAACTCATTGTCATACCAAGCATACAATACCACATTCTTATTGTCAACTGAAACGATTGTTGCTTGTGAATCGAATACTGAACAACAAGTGTTTCCAATGATATCACTTGAAACCAACTCAGGATCCAATGAATAGAAAATTTGGTTCACTAAATCACCATTTAGAGCAGCATCTCTTACCAAGGCATTGATTTCGGCAACAGATGTTTTAGCATTTAGTTCAAGACTCAAAATAGCCAAAGAACCATTAGGAGTAGGAACACGAACCGCATTTGCGGTCAATTTATCTTTTAAATCTGGGATTACTTTAGTAACAGCTGAACCAGCACCAGTTGAAGTAATAACCATGTTAACCGCTGCTGCGCGACCTCTTCTTGGCTTGTTGTGCATATTGTCCAACAAGTTTTGGTCATTTGTGTAAGCGTGAACTGTTTCGATGTGACCTTTCACCACGCCATATTTGTCGTTAACGACTTTCAAGATGGGCGAAATTGCATTTGTAGTGCAAGAAGCAGCAGAGAAAATATTTTCATTTTCAATATCCAATGTTCCTTGGTTGATACCGTAAACAATATTTGGGATTTCTTTTCCTGGCGCAGTTAAGATTACTTTTGACGCACCTTTCGCTTGTAAATGTCTAGATAAAGCTTCACGATTCGTAAACACACCCGTATTGTCAATAATTAAGGCATTCTTGATTCCAAATTCAGTATAATCTATATCCTCTGGATTCTTTGCATCAATCATTCGAACAATTTGTCCATTAATAATCAATGATTTATTTTCTAAATCGACGTTAACGGATCCTTTAAAAGCACCATGAACAGAATCATTTTTCAATAAAGAAGCACGTTTGATAATATCTGCATCAGAAGATCCACGTGTTACAATAGCACGTAAACGCAATTGTTGTCCTTTACCAGCTTGTTTGATTAACTCACGAGCAGCCAAACGGCCAATTCGACCGAAACCATATAAAACAACATCACGAGGTTCGATTGTATTACTTCCAGATGTTTGGAAGCCACCTAGCTTTTTTTGTAAAAATTCAGCTTTTGAGCTAAAGTTTGCTTGTTCAGCTAGCCATTCACTTGATAATTTACCAATATCTAATTTGGAAGGAGCAAGGTCCATTTTTGAAATCTCTTCAGCTAATTCTGATGAGGTGAATACATCGATTGGTTTGTTAACCACATTACGCGCATATTCGTGTAAGTTCAAAATTTCAGAAATCGTAACGTCTGTTAAATGATTACGGAACAATACCAATTCAATTCCTTTGTCATAAAGTAGTTCACCTACCTTGCTTGTTAGTTTTACAGCAGCACGTTCTCTGAGCACGTGTGATTTAAGTTCTTTTTCGTAACCTAATGCAGCTTCCATTTAATTGTTTTAAGATATGTTAATGATAATTGAATTACAGAATTGTATAAAGCAAAAAAGGCTTCCCACGTGAGTAGAAAGCCTTTTTTTTATTTTTTAGCCCAAATATGCTTTGAGCAATTTATTTCTCGATGTATGTCGAAGTCGGCGAATTGCCTTTTCTTTAATTTGACGCACACGCTCGCGAGTCAAATTGAATTTAGCTCCAATCTCTTCTAATGTTAAACCATGGTTCATACCAATTCCAAAGAACAAACGAATGATTTCTCTTTCCTTGTCTGTTAATGTACTTAATGAACGTTCGATTTCCTTTTGCAATGACTCAGCCATTAAAGCGTGATCTGCTTTAGGAGAATCATTATTTGCCATTACATCCATCAATGTACCACCATCTTCTGATGTAGATAAAGGTGCATCCATTGATACGTGACGACCAGAAACATTTAAACTTTCCTTAATTTTATCTTCAGAAACTTCTAATGCTTCTGCTAATTCCTCCGCTGACGGTGGACGCTCAAACTCTTGTTCTAAACGAGAGAATGCTTTATTGATTTTATTCAATGAACCAACTTGATTCAATGGTAAACGAACAATACGTGCTTGCTCAGCCAACGCTTGAAGAATCGATTGACGAATCCACCATACTGCGTATGAAATGAATTTGAAACCACGTGTCTCATCAAATTTCTGAGCTGCCTTGATTAATCCTAAGTTACCTTCATTAATTAAATCGGGTAGGGTAAGGCCTTGATTTTGATATTGTTTTGCCACTGATACTACGAAACGAAGATTGGCTCTTGTCAATTTCTCTAAAGCTTGTTGATCTCCAGTTCTAATTTTTCTAGCTAACTCTACCTCTTGTTCTGCAGTAATCAGCTCCTCTTTGCCGATGTCTTGTAAATACTTGTCAAGTGATTGACTTTCGCGATTCGTAATCGACTTGGTAATTTTGAGTTGTCTCATCCTCTGCTATTCCCCCTGTTTTTGAATATAAAATGTTTCTGAAAACGGATGCAAAGGTACGACGAAAAAAAACTGTTTTCCAAATAAATTTTAACAATTTTTTAATGCGCCGCTCCGTCAAAAAGCATGCCTAAATAGATTTTTTATAATCCAAATCCAACATATTCTTTTTTACCGCTTTCTGTTAGTACTTCAAGTAGTACCCCACTGTTCTTTTTATTTAATTTAGAAGTCAACTGTTCAACGGTTTCAACTGCCTCATTATTGATCTTGGTAATCACCATTCCCTCTTTTAAACCGAGTGATTTTAATTTGCCAGCTGTCATCAATTGGATCTTTACACCGCTTAACACATTGAGTTCTTTTTTCTCTTTACTTGAAAGTTCTTGAAATGTTGCACCTAACGCTACATTTTTTAAAATTTCTTCCTTTGGAACTAAGTTCGTGTCGCCATCTTTGTTGCGCAAAACTAAGTCAATGATTTCTTCATTACCTCCTTTTCTGCGGACCGTAACCATTACTTTATCACCAGGTCGTCGCTTGCCAATCTCTTCTTGTAACTCAGCAACCGAATTGACTTCTTTAGTTCCAATTTTTAATACTACATCGCCGCCTTTAACGCCTGCTTTATCAGCAGAACCATTTTCTGTTACCGAAGAAATGTAAACTCCTTTCAAATTGGGAAGTTTTTCTTTTTCTTTTAATTCTTGATTGATATCGGCAATCGCAACACCTAAAAAGCCTCGTTGCACAACGCCATAGTCAATTAAATCACTCATTACTTTTTGAACCAAATTCACTGGCACTGCAAACGAATACCCAGAATAACTTCCAGTTTGAGAAGCAATCGCTGTATTGATACCCACTAATTCTCCTCTAGTATTTACTAATGCGCCACCACTGTTACCTGGATTTACTGCGGCATCGGTTTGAATGAATGATTCAATCGGAACAACTGAACTATTCGTGCGGTCAGACAATAAATTAATGTTACGCGCTTTAGCAGAAACAATTCCAGCTGTTACTGTTGATGTTAAATTGAATGGATTTCCAACGGCTAAGACCCATTCACCAATTCTAAGGTCATCACTGTTACCAATTGTAATAGGAGTGAATCCTTTTCCTTCGATTTTTAGGACTGCAATATCGGTTGAGGGATCTGATCCAACAATCTTTGCAGTATATTTCGAATTGTCGTTTAATGTTACTTCAATTTCACTTGCTCCGTCTATTACGTGATTATTCGTAACAATATAACCTTCTGAAGAAACAATTACACCCGATCCTGATCCAGAACCATATTGTTTTAATTCTCTTCCTCCAGCACCTGGACCGTAAAAGAATTCTTGAAAAGGATCTCGCTGAAATTGTGTTTTTATCACCTTGGTGGTGACATGTACAACGGAGTTTAAAGAATTTTCTGACGCGTCGATTAAATTTGGGAGATTAGTTCCACTTTCCATGTTTACAGCACGCGCATGTTGAAAATTGTTTCCGTCAATTACTTGGTCTGATAAATTCAAATCGGAATGACCATTTAACAGCAAATAGGCTCCGAAAGGAAGGAGTCCGCCGATCAAACCTAGACCAATGGTTCTAATGTTGTTTTTCATGTTCATACATTTACAAGTTTGTGACTATTAAATAACATGATAATCTGCTTGTTTGTTGTGCTTAACGTGTTAAAGAATGTTAAGCTCAATTGATAAATTTCTGACTAAAAACGATACATTTGTAGAAAGTTACTTCAATGAAATTAGTATTTTCAAAATATCAGGGAACAGGCAATGATTTTATCATGTTGGACAATCTAGATGGGAAATACAATGAACTTACAATTGATCAGATTAAGTCTTTGTGCGACAGGCGATTTGGTATTGGAGCAGATGGATTGATTAAGCTAAATACTGTTCAAAATTTCACTTTTGAAGTTGATTATTACAATTCAGACGGTTCGAAAAGTTTTTGTGGAAATGGCGCGCGTTGCAGTGTTGCCTTTGCTGAAACGCTTGGAATAGATGTTTCCAAAGTCCAGTTTTGGGCGATTGATGGAAAACACAAAGCAGAAAAAAAAGAGGACTTGGTTTACCTTGAAATGCAGCCGGTAAAGCACCTTGAAATTCATGAAAAAAATGCAATTTTAGATACAGGTTCACCTCATTTTGTGTCGTGTGTGGAAGATTTAACTAAGATTGATATTATTCAATTAGGTAAATTGATTCGTTACTCTGATACGTTTAAGACAGAAGGTATTAATGTTAATGCGATGGAAGTGGCGGGTATAAATTCCATTCGTTTGCTCACTTATGAGCGTGGTGTGGAAGATGAGACACTTTCCTGCGGAACTGGAGCAACGGCTGCAGCCTTAGTTTATGGTGCAATCGAAAACTTAATTGGAAGTCATACGGTAGATGTAAAAGTAAAAGGCGGTAATTTAAAAGTAGCATTTACCCGAAATGAATTAGGTGCTTTTGATCGAATTCAACTTATCGGTCCAGCTGTATGTGTATTTCATGGAGAAATTGAATGCTAAAATGATCGTTCACCACCTTAATCAGTTTGTAATTGAAGACCTTCAGAGAAATCAACTTTATCTTTGGGTTTGGCATGCAGATAAAATTCCACCACATATTGGTTGTTCGATCAACGGTTCATATTTTAGTCTCAAAGCAAATGGAACGGATTTGAATTTACCGATTACAAAGACAATGGCTTTAATCAATAAAAAGCAGATCCCTAGCTTGCTTATAGCCGTTGATAAAAATTTAAGTGAAGAAGCTTTAAAGACTGTCTATTCTAGTTATTCGAAAGCAGAAGCCAATTTTTCGACTTGTCTCACTCCTCTGTTGGATCTCTTTGAAAATCCAAAAGATGTTAAACAACTGAGTACTTTCTTGCATTACCTTTCAAAAGAAGGTTTGCTCAAATCTATTTTTGGTTTACATTTGAATTCCGATTATAATGGATTACCCGAATACACGATTGACGCAATAAATGAGCGTTTGCAAAAATTAAACGATGTTAAAAGGAAAAATAGTATTTCTTAGACCAGTTGAGCCAGCCGACGCAACGAAATTAATGGTGTGGGAAAATAATCCTGCCCATTGGAAAGTGACGGATACAGAAGTGCCTTTTTCTATGCATGCCATTTTGCATTTAATTGAACAACAACAGCATATTCGTTCCACAGGACAATTGCGTTTTATTATTTGTATAAATGGAAGCAAAGAAGCAGTTGGAGCAATTGACCTGTATGATGCTGATTTTCGCCATGGAAAAGCTGCAGTTGGAATTCTAATCGGTGATAAAGCAGATCGAAATAAAGGTTATGCATCCGAGAGTTTGGAATTAATGATAGAATATGCACGAGTGATTCTCGCTCTGCATAATTTATACTGTTCCATTCAGGCGGATAACATGGAAAGTGTAAAACTCTTCGAAAAATGTGGATTCGAACGAACGGGTGTCCGCAAAGAGTGGTTTTTGCACAAAGGAGAAAGAATTGATGAAATAAGTTTACAATTATGTCTAAAAAAGTAATTTGGATTGCACTGGCAGTTCTAATTTTAGGTGGCGTATTAGCTTACCCAAAAATTAGTTTGTACTTGAGCAGTCGTGCAAAGTCGCAAAATACAGCGACTATCGATTTTTTCATTGACAAAGCACTTTCCTTGAAAGAATTAGCTGAAGAGTTAAAGAGTAAGGGGGTAATTTCCAATACGAATGCGTTCATCAAAGTAGGTGAATATAAAGAATTGACGAAGGAAAATATTGCTCTTGGGAAATATGTTATTGAACCACGAACACAGTATCGTACTTTATTAAATGGTTTTAAGTTGAACGCTGCTGGTAACGGAAATGGTGAATCAGAAGTAACAGTAACATTTGCTAATTGTAGAGATATCTATCAAATGGCTGGTAAAGCAAGTGCGAATGTCATGATGGACAGTGCGGTTTTAGTTAGCTACTTGACCGATCCTGAAACCTTGAAGAAGTTCGGATTTACCAGTCAACAATTTTCAGCGATGTTTTTACCGAATACCTACAAAATGTATTACGATACGGATGAAAAGCAGTTTGTAGATCGCATGGCGACTGAATTCAAGAACTTTTGGACTCCCGAACGTACAGCAAAATTAAAGAAAGTTGGATTGAATTCACCTTCACAAGCGGTTACGTTGGCAAGTATTGTTTATTCTGAGCAATCAAGAAGACCAGATGAATGGCCAATTATTGCTGGTTTGTATTTGAACAGAATCAAACAAGGAATAAAATTACAATCAGATCCGACCTTTAAATATTGTTGGGGTGATAAATTGGATGGGGTGCAGCGTTTATTGTATATTCACCGCGATATTGATTGTGAATACAATACCTACAAGATCAACGGACTTCCACCAGGACCAATATGTATTCCTCCATCTGGTGTTGTAGATGCCGTTTTAAATCGCGATAATAATAAGTTCATTTTTATGATGGCGAAGTCTGATTATTCGGGTCACCATGATTTTGCAATAGAATATAGTGATCATGAGCGTTATGCGAAGATTTATCAAACATGGTTGGCAAAAGAACAAGCAAATAATTAAGATATGGCAGCATTTCAGCGAAGAACTTTTTTTAAATTAGGATTGGCTGGAGCCGCCTTGAGTTTGTTTCGACCAGCAAAGGCGGGTGAAATATTAAGTGATTATTCGGCTGTTGAAGCAGGTGGATATGTTTCTTCACCAATAGTTATTTCAACTTGGAATCACGGTATCGCAGCAAATTCGGGTGCTTGGGAGATTCTACAAAACGGAGGAAAATCAATTGACGCTGTAGAGAAAGGGGTGATGGTAACAGAATCTGATTTAACCAATCGCAGTGTGGGAATTGGTGGAATGCCTGATCGCGATGGTCATGTAACACTCGATGCTTGTATTATGGATGAACGCTCCCGTTGCGGTTCAGTGGCTTTTTTAGAAGGTATTGCTCATCCCATTTCTGTGGCACGTGCCATCATGGATACAACACAACACGTAATGATTGTCGGTGCAGGTGCAAAGAAATTTGCGTTAGACCGAGGGTTTGAAAAAATTAAAACGCCGATTCCGGAGGTAAAAGCTGAATGGAAAAAATGGCGTAAAGAGCATAAAGACGAATACACGAAACCAGAAATCAATCACGAAAACCACGATACCATCGGAATGTTGGCGATGGATCAATTTGGAAACATCAGTGGGGCATGCACAACAAGTGGTTGGGCATATAAAATGCACGGTCGAGTAGGTGATTCACCCATCATTGGCGCTGGACTTTTTGTTGATAATGAAGTGGGTGGAGCTGTTGCAACGGGATTAGGTGAAGCAATCATTCGAATCGCTGGTAGTCACACAGTCGTTGAGTTAATGCGTCAAGGACACTCGCCGCAAGAAGCATGTAAAATGGCTGTAGATCGCATTTTGTCAAAACATACTGATTTATCGAATTTACAATGCTGTTTCTTGGCGATTGATAAAAAAGGAAATGTAGGTTCTTATTCGGTTTACAATGGATTTAACTATGCCTTGAAAACCTCGAAGATGGAAAAGATGGTGGATGCAGAATTTAATAGGTCTTGGTAGTGTGCTATCCTCGATACACCAGCTATCGCTGCCACTCGGTCAGCGTTAACGAACGACCAACCGACGACCGAGTGATCAGCCTCGGCTGATTGTATCGAGGTAGGAGTAAAGGGTCGGCGATGCTGTCCTCGATACACCAGTTATCGTTGCCACTCGGTCAGCGTGCAAGTATGAAAAAAACAATAAATAGTGAAAATGAAAATAGTACTTATCCTTTCTTTGTTAATGACTATGAATTTGCTTGCTCAGAAAAACAGCGAATTGGATTGGTATTTCATGAATCCAAAGACATTGAAGAATGTGCCAGCGGGAACGCATGGCTCAGTTCAAGAAAAATTAATTGCCATCGGCGAATTACCTGATCCATTTTACGGTAAAAATGAAAATTTATTTGGATGGATAGAAGATCATATATGGGATTTCCAGGCGACATTTGAATTGATGCAGGATGATTTGGGAATGCAATTCATTGAATTGGATTTCCCAGGGATAGATACCTACGCTGAAATCTTTCTAAACGATTCTTTGATTGGCTTTGCACAGAATGCCTTTCGTCCCTATCATTTCAATGTGAAAAATATCGTGAAAGAAGGGTTAAATAGAATTCAAGTTGTTTTTTACCCTCCAGTTTTATACCACAAAGAAGCTTATAAAAAGGCGAGTTATCACCTGCCAGCACCAAATGATGTAAATGAAATAGCGATTGCTCCTTATACACGTAAACCGCAATTTCAATTTGGTTGGGATTGGTCAATGCGGATGAATACAATTGGCTTTTTAAAACCTGTTACGCTGCGTTGCTATTCTCAACCACGGATTATTAATTCAAGTATTTCAACGCTATCAATTGCGGATACTTCGGCACAATTGAAATTTCATATTATGTTCGAACAACCGTGTCCAAAAAATACCATTTGGAAAAGTAAGCGCTTTGGTGAGCTTGTTTTTGAAGAGGGTGGTTTTCATTTAGAGCGCGAGGTAGAAATTTCAAAGCCCAAGTTGTGGTGGCCACAGGGACAAGGAGAAGCTTTTCTGTACGACGATGAGTGGGAGATTTATACAGCTGAAAACGTATTAATTGATAAGAAAACTGTTCGTTTTGGTGTTCGAAAGAGCGAATTGCTTATGGAAGCTGATCAGTGGGGAACGAGCTATGTTATAAAAATCAATGATCGCCCCATTTTCTGTAAAGGGGGAGATTACATTCCTCAAGATATTTTTACCACTCGTGTGACAGATCAAGATTTACGCACAATGGTTGAACAAATGGTAAAAAGTAACTTCAACATGGTGCGTGTTTGGGGTGGAGGGTGCTATCCAGACGAAGCCTTTTTTAATGCGTGTGATGAGTTGGGAATTATGGTTTGGCAGGATTTCATGTTCGCTTGTGCGATGTATCCGGGTGATCCAGATTTTCTTCAAAATGTAAAAGAAGAAGTAACTTATCAGATTCCACGTATTGCGGCGCATCCAAGTGTCGTGCTTTTCAATGGGAACAATGAAGTAGATATTGCTTGGAAAAACTGGGGATTTCAAGCGAAATACAAGTTGTATGGAAATGATGCAAAAGAAATTGAAGATTCCTATGATCGTTTGTTTAAAAAACTCTTACCGACCGCTGTAGCGGAACATACAAGCGTGCCTTACATTCATACATCGCCATTGAGTAATTGGGGAAAAGATGAATATTACAATCACGGTTCGCAACATTATTGGGGGGTGTGGCATGGAAAAGATCCCATGAGCGATTTCGCAAAGAAAATTGGTCGATTCAACGCTGAATATGGATTTCAAAGTTTTCCTGAGTATTCAACTTTATTGCGTTTTTCAGAAAAGAGTGATTGGGATGTATTGTCAGATGTGATGAAACACCACCAAAAAAGTTACGTGGGCAACGGAATGATTTTAAAACATGCGAAATTGTTATACGGCACACCAGCGACTTTTGAAGACTTCGTTTATTATTCACAATTGACGCAAGCAACAGCTGTGAGTATGGCTGTAACAGGTCATCGATTGGATGCGCCGCGTTGCATGGGAACCTTGTATTGGCAGATCAACGATTGTTGGCCGGCGCCGTCTTGGTCGAGTATTGATTATTATGGGAACTGGAAAGCCTTACAACATGAAGTGCGTAAAGATTATGAAAATATAGCTGTGTTACGCAAAGAAACTGCCGTCAATCAGTTTGAATATTACTTACTTTCAGATCAAGTTGACACCGTAAAAACCGATCTAACTTTTAAGGTTTTTGATCTAAAAGGCAAGGAGTTAGAAAGTCTTAAAACAGATCTTGTTGTGAACGGAGTTGATAAGCAGTTGCTAGATTTAGCGTGTATTCGAAAGTATTATCCAAACAAGAATTTGGTCATTCAATTTGAATGGAAGAATGCAGTAGGCGAAAAGAAACAACGCACATTTTCTGAACTTCCAATAACATACAAAAAAGCCGATTCCGTTGATTTTAAGTTGGAAATAAGACGCATCAATGAAAAGGATAAAACAGCGATCGTTGTCATCAAAAATGAGCAATATGCCCGCGCATGTTGGTTGTATTCGAATATCCTCGGTGTTCGTTTTGAAGATAATTTCATTGACTTGTTGCCGGGTGAGCATCACATCGAAATCCATTACGAAACCTTGCCAACGATAGAACAGTTAGGGATTAAGAATTTGTAGGGAGCGAGAAGGAACTTGAAAATTTGTTGCCTACAGCATTTGAGGATTCGAATCAACATCCGAGAGTGATTGGTAAAGTAACGATTTTTCTATCTTTTCCGTGGATTTTTTCAACTCAAAGACACAGCCCTTGATTTTTTAATCGGACAATAATGATAATTTTAATACATTAAGTAAAATGCCTCAACTAGTTTCTCCCCTCATTTCCGCTTCAGAATTGAAGCAATTAATGCGTAGCAGATCCATCATTCTAATCGACGCGAGTAACGGTCCAAATGCCTATTCCAACTATTTAGAAAATCACTTAATTGGTGCCCGCTATGTTGATTTGAATACCCAATTAGCCGATATTCATACTGATGTTTCTTTTGGTGGTCGACATCCCTTACCGAAGGCAGCGGTGTTCGCTCAATTCTTAGGAGAGATTGGTATTTCACCTGATAATCATGTCGTTATTTATGATGATAAGAACGGTAGTAATGCAGCCGCCCGTTTTTGGTGGATGCTAAAATCCTTGGGACATGAAAAGGTACAAGTGCTCGATGGTGGAATGAATGCCGTAAACATTCAACAACTTCCAATGTCCTCAAAAATTGACGATTTTGATAAGAAGTCAACTTATCCAGGGGATAAATGGCTGCTTCCTTTGATTGAAATGGAAGAGTTGGCGCGTATTTCTGAAAATGAAGAATACCTGGTGATTGATGTGCGAGATGCGGCACGTTACAGTGGAGAAGTAGAACCCATCGATTTAATTGCTGGACATATTCCGGGAGCAATAAACGTTCCTTTCACCGAGAATTTAGCTGAGAATGGCATGTTTCTTCCTTCTGAAATTTTAAGTGCAAAATACCAAGATCTTTTCAAAAACAAAAGAACAGAAAATATCATTTTTCACTGCGGTTCAGGAGTAACTGCTTGTCACACAATTCTTGCAATGGCGCATGCAAAACTTCCACTACCGCGTTTATACGTGGGTTCGTGGAGCGAGTGGAGTAGGAATGAGCATTAATATCAGAGGATGATTTAAGCCTTCAACATCCTTCGAACGATGCGCTTGAATATGGAAAATAAGTAGAAATGGAATCAATTAAAAAATCCCTTTCTTTTTTCACTGAAAAACGTTATTTTTAAAACAACAAAAATACAAACCAAAGAAAACCACCACATGCACCTCAGCGACCTCCACACATCCGACAAACCAGTATCTACCGCAAAATTATTCGAAGCAAATGAAGGAACAGTTATTTCGCTTCAAATCTTAGCCAACGAACAACTCAAAGAACACATCACTAAAGTACCAGCCTTACTCCTCTGCGTTTCTGGTGAAGCCACTTTTGAAAACGAAAAGGGTGAAAGCATTCCACTTTCAGCAGGTTCATACGTGCATATTGAAGCGTTTGTGAAACATTGGATCAATGCAAAAACTACGTGTTTTTTGGTATTGACAAAATAGACGATGTGTAGTATTTTTGTTTTTTGATGAAAAATAAATGCTGTTAACCTACCTCCGCATTCCGATTCACCTTATCTACCAAACTTATAATCTTTGTTGCCTGAGCATCATCGAAAAGGCCAATTACGCCATCTTGGTGTTGTTCGGTGAAAGGAGGTTCAAAGAGCATCTTCTTTTCGATGCGACCGTTTTTGGTGAGAAACTGAACTATTTTATTTATAAATGTCATTTGATCAGCACGCAGGCTAGGGGAGTTGATGAATTCCGCAAAGGCAGCATTGGCGGCTTGGATATCCATTCCTAATATGCTGCGAATAAATGTTCCCAATGGTTGTTCACCGTAGTTTTCCAAATACTCTTCACGTGTTCCACAGGTAGTTCCGTCGAAAAGAATTTCTTCGAGTTGACCCAATTCTGCATGTGTGATTGGTTCGTTGTGCGTGAGTTTATAGATAACCAATTGGTCTTTGTTTTCACGCAAGTAGCGTTCAACTCGGTCTTTGTATCCTTGTAAAGTTTGGTATTGTGGAATCACATCTCTCAAAGTGATTTTATCCAAATCAAGTTCATCCTGAAAGGAAGTATAAACGTTTTCTTGTTGCTCGTACTCAATGAATTTCACCAAATCGCGTAAGGCAATTCGCATTTCTTCCATGCGCTGTAATGAACGGTTGTTCCAAAAAAGATCTTCCTGCACTTTTGTAATAAATCCCATTTGAAGTTGCACCACAGGTACATTTCCCAATTTACTTAATCCTCTAGCGATTTGAACAACGCGATTGATGAATTTACTATCATCCACTTCATTCAACATACAAAGCTGAAGCGTTAATGCCAAATAGTCAAAACGTCGTGCTAGTTCATCGTTTCCTTCGGACTCGGGTAAATGCGATAAATGTCCGCAAATATCCAAAACATCTCCTTTTGTAAGATTATCCCAACGATTACGAGCTGTGTACTCGTTTACTTTACGCAATTCTTTACGTACAACAATTCGTTCTTGATTCAAAGTTGCAATGGAACGATGCAATTCAACAATATTGCTTTCTGCTAATTGAATATCTTCATCTGTTTTATTCGCTGCTTCTTTGATCAATTGCGCTACTTCCAGTTTTGCTTCAAATATCTTTTGGGAAATAGGTTTCTGTGCTCTTGTTTCATTGCCATCCGGATATTCATCAAAGAATTCAAAATTCTGACAGAAATCAAAGATTAAAAATTCTGATTTATCTTCTCCTGGACCAAACAGATCAGGACGTAAACGCGTTCCACGACCAATCATTTGCCAAAACTTAGAAGCGGATTTTACTAACTTAAAAAACACAAGATTCACGACACGAGGTGCATCAACACCTGTATCCATCATATCTACCGAAACGGCAATTTGTGGATTGTTCTCTTTAAAGTCTTCTGCGAAATCTTCTAATAATATTTGTGCTTTTGGTTCGTAATTATCAATTACTCTCAAAAAATTACCGCTGTATTCTGGATAAATCTTGTTACAGATGGCTTGCCCGGACTTGCTTTTGCAGCTGAAGAAGCCGAAGAGAATATTTTGAATCGTCCGCCACGCAAAACAAATGAAAGTATTTTCGGTGGAGGAGTAGGCATTCATATTCTTTGGGTGGGCTTGCTTATGGGTGCTGTATGTATAGGAACACAAGGTTGGGCAATACGCGCAGGCAATGAGAAATGGATGACACTGGTATTTACAGTTTTAAGTCTATCACAAATGGGACACGCAATGGCTATTCGCAGCGACTGGAAATCCCTTTTCAGTCAAGGTATTTTTGGAAACAAACAACTGATTGGAGCCGTGCTTCTAACACTTGGGTTACAAATGGCAGTAATATACATTCCATTTTTACAAGACATTTTCAGAACACAAGCACTCTCCATACAAGAATTATTACTTTGCCTCGGCTTGTCGAGTATTGTGTTTTGGGCAGTGGAAATTGAGAAATGGTTTAAACGAAGAAAACGTAAACCACTAAACGGAGCGTAAACAATCATTGGCAGTTATAATTAATGTTCTCCACTCAATGCGTGGCAGCACCATTAAAAATTATTGAGACTTAACCGTTTTTCGATTTTTCAGTTTGCACTTGATTAAAATGCAACACGTACCTTTTTACTTGTCAACCAAAGGTAAAGCCGCTTTTCCTTATTGGTAAAGTAGTTTTTAGAGCTCTCCATAAATTTAAAATGTCAGTATTCTATTCACAATAACCCTTAACAAACTAAAATACGAACCATTCATTTCTTAGGATGAGAATTTAATTAACCGAAAGAAAATAAACTAAAACTACAAAATACCTTTTTTATGGTATTGTTTAGAATTATTCCAAATAGTTCCTTTGTATTCATAAATTTTTAATATCCAATTAGTATGAATACAAAAATAATTTTATCCGTTTTTGCTTTTTTAAGTTTCGCTCAGGTTTCAACAGCGCAACAACCGGATACGTCTAAAGTGCTCAACATATCAGAGGTTAAGGTAACGAGTGACCCTGTCAAAAATGACATCGAACGACTTCCTGAAATTCAGGGAACCATTATTTATTCTGGTAAAAAAAATGAAGTTATAAAAGTAGGTGAGCTTAATGCTGACCTTTCAACCAATAACCCACGCCAAGTGTTTGGGAAAGTACCTGGAATTAGCATTTGGGAAAATGATGGTTCGGGCATTCAGATGGGAATTTCCACAAGAGGTTTAAGCCCTAATCGTTCGTGGGAATTTAATGTTAGACAAAATGGATATGATATTTCTTCCGAAGTGTTTGGTTATCCCGAATCTTATTTCACTCCACCAATGGAAGCTGTTGGCAGTATTGAAGTTGTTAGAGGTGCGGCATCTTTGCAGTTCGGACCACAATTTGGAGGTTTACTCAACTATGTAATAAAAAAAGGAGATGCAAAAAAGCCTTTTGTTTTTGAAACACAACAAACAAGAGGATCCTATGGATTGTTTAATTCATACAATGCCATTGGTGGGACACATAAAAAAGTTTCCTACTACGCCTATTTCCACCACCGAAGTGCTGATGGCTGGAGGGAAAACAGCAGGTATTCAATTAATACGGGATATGCCTCCGTAAACTATGCTGCAACTAAAAAATTAAATATTGGATTGCAATATACACGTATGGATTATCAAAGCCAGCAACCAGGTGGGTTAACAGACTCCTTATTTGCGGAAAACCCAAGGCAATCGCTCCGATCACGCAATTGGTTTGGCACACCATGGAATGTTGGTGCCCTTACATTTGATTATGAATTTAATAAAGACACAAAATTAAGTGTAAAGATTTTCGGAACAATTGCTGAACGCAATAGTGTTGGCGTTACGAGTGGAATTAATAATGCTGACACATTTAATGTTCTACTAAACTCATTCAATCCACGTCAGGTTGATAGAGATTGGTATAAAAATTTAGGCGGGGAAATCCGCTTTTTAAAAACATATAATTTAATTAATCAAAAAAGCACCTTCGCAACTGGTATAAGAGTTTACAAAGGAAACACCACAAGAAGACAAAGAGGAATTGGTACAACAGGCGACGATTTAGACCTAACAATAGCGTCATTGACAAATGGAAAAGAATGGGGGAGAGAATTAAGTTTTGGCACAGATAACTATGCCTTTTTTGCTGAAAACATTTTTAAATTTGGAAAACGATTAAGCGTAACACCCGGCGTTCGATATGAGATTGTCAATTCAACGGCTGAAGGATACATTAATTCGACATCTACAGGAAACATAAACAAAAGAAGCCAACAAAGAAATGTCTTTTTGCTTGGAATGGGAGCAGAATTTCAAACAACATCGACAACAAATCTTTATGCGAACTTCAGTCAATCGTTCCGACCTGTAACTTTTTCTGAACTTACCCCTTCTGCAACTACCGAGGTTATTGATCCCAATTTAAAAGATGCAAGTGGGTATAATATGGATTTTGGTTTCAGAGGGAAATTTAAAAATTTTCTGAGTTTTGATGTTGGTGGATTCTTCCTAAAATATGACAACCGTATAGGAACCATCATACAAAACAATCTGCCTTTTAGAACCAACATTGGAACATCTTTGAGTAAGGGAATAGAAACTTTTATTGAGATTGACCCAATTCGTCTGTTCACAAAGAACTCTCGTATTGGAAATTTACGTCTGTTTGCTTCTTATGCCTATGTTGACGCTAAATATACGAAATGGGACAATCCTATAATCGCTAACGACCCTACAATCGCTATTGAAGGAAAACGTGTTGAAAACGCACCGCAAAACATTGGTCGATACGGTGTCACATACAGTATCAAAAATTTCTCAGCAACTTATCAATTAAATCAGGTTTCAGATGTGTTTACCGATGCTGTAAATACCGAACAACCGAACGCCACAGGTACCGTAGGAAAAATTAAAGGTTATACCGTGATGGATCTTTCACTTACTTATCTTTTCGCTGAAAAATTTAACATAAAAACAGGGGTAAATAATCTCGCGGATGCAAGTTATGCAACACGAAGAGCAGGAGGATATCCAGGCCCAGGTCTTTTACCTGCAAATGGACGAACCTTTTACATCAGTTTCGGGGCAAAGTTCTAATTGACGAAAAATCTCTTTCTGAACAGCAATTTTTCTATTGATTTTATTTTGTGAAATCGGTTCCGCTGAGCTTGACAAAGTCGCCGCCAGAAAGAAGCATATGAACGTGTGGATGAAGTGATAAATTTTGTCCCTATGTGTGTAAAACCGAAATTGCAACTATTTAAGGGCCAGCACAAGATCTTCCTTCGTTGTTATTGATTTTTCAGAATCAAATTATTTCTGCCTTTCGAAAACTAATTTATTATATCAGTTGTGCCGAGTGCATGGCTGTAATCGTTGGTATTTTTTGCGTAAAAAATAAAACCTATGGCAAACCATATTGACCCAGAAACGATTAAAGAGTACTTTCAGATTAAAGCGTAACTTAAAATGAAACTATATTGTCTTTTTACGATATTTGTGTGCACTAAAAAGAAATTGCATTGAGTCGTTTTTTGCTGATTTTCATTTTGTTACTCTTTAAGTTTGGACAAGCCCAAGAGAATATCCAATTCAACCCATTGAGCCATGAGCATAAAAATGCTAAAGCACTTGTTATAGGTGTTTCTGACTATCAACATATCAAAGGACTAAATTACGCTGATAGTGATGCGCTCGAATTCACTCGTTTTTTAATGGAAAATGATGCTTGGGGTTTAAAAGAAGAAAACATTCAATTATTAACCAATGAAAACGCCAAACAAGGTGATATTCTTATGGGATTGCAATGGCTACTCGATTTTTCCAAACCTGGTGAAGATGTCATCTTTTATTTTTCAGGCCATGGGGATGTAGAAAAAGTTGGGGAGGAGAAGAAAGGTTTTCTATTGGCGCATGATTCACCTAAAAATAATTATCCAATTGGCGGAACACTTGAGATAAGTCTTTTAGATTCGATCTTAGTTCAATTAATGCAAAAAGAAGTCAAGATTTGGGTGATTATAGATGCGTGTAGATCAGGTAATTTAGCTGGTGGAATATCTGGTAAAACGCAAACATCAGAAGCATTAGCTAAACAATGGAAAAGTCAAGTAAGAATGTTATCTGCACAGCCCGATCAACTTTCTTATGAAGATTCATTGTGGGGTGGTGGAAGAGGAGTCTTTTCTTATTACTTGGTAAAAGGAATGAGCGGCTACGCAAATGCCAACAACGATTCGAAAATCACATTGAACGAGTTGGAAAGCTACTTAGGAAACAATATCACTTACCAGACGAACTACACACAACAGCCACATATCGAAGGTCCCAACAAGTTTTCATTAGGAGTCTCTCTCATGGATAACGTACAAATGAAACGTTACGAAAATGATCACATAGATGGGGAGGTCAGTTTGGCAATGGTTTCCAAAGCAGGCGAATATGAAATTGCATTGGAATGTCGCGAAACTGCAGAAGAATTATCTTCATTCTTAAAAGAAGGTTTGAGTTCAGAGCGTTTTCATCGGATTAGTACAAGTTGGGAAAAACTGAATAAGTGTACAAAAAATGATGTGCCATTAACCTTGCAGTACCATTACATGAGGTCGTTAATTAATCAAATTAATGATGTGGTAAATAGGTCACTTTCGGGTGAGAAAATGGGCTTAGAACCTGAGTTGAAGTATGGTATTAAGTTAATTCATGAATTGAATGTTATTAATAAAGGAAAGGACTATTTGGGGAAAGAACATTTTGAGAGTGTGAAACATTACCTTAAGTCCCTTTTATTCACTATTTACGCAGATTATGGCTCTTACCTATCGGATAAAAAAATTCCATATAGGATTGATGTTAAGAATTACGATGTGGATGATTACAACTGGAATGATGTATTTGGTTTTCAAGAGGAGTTGGAATTGAATGGACTTGAAAAGGTGAATGTCGTTTCAGCAGAGAAAACAGATCAAGGAATTTTGAGACTGGTAGTAGAAATAGAATTTTTTTATTTATCTGGTGTCATTGAATCTCTGGACGAATATCTATTGGGAGAGGTAAAAGTTGAAGCCTTAATTGAAGATGATTTCATGACTGTTTATAATCGCATTTCACCAGACGAAAAATGGATCAAGCATGTCAACAGTTGGAATTTTGATAAAAAACACCTTCGGTTTTTATTAGATAAGTTAGAGAAGGATTGCATTAAGGAGCCTAATTCAGCCTATTTGTATTATTCCAAGGCTATACTTTATAATCTTTTTAAAGAAAAGGATTCAGCCTTGTTAATGTTGGATATATGCCTAGAATTAAGTCCGAAATGGTTGAATCCATTGTATTCGAAAGGTGCAATATTTCGAACGATGAGGAAAAATAAAGAAGCAATAGAAACTTTTGAAAAAGTACTTGATCAAGAACCTATTTATCAAGAATTCGAGTGTGTGGATTGCTTTTTCATGGGATTAGTGAATCTTTATTTAAAAGAAGATCGACAAGACAAAATTGAGTCTACAATAGATCTTTGGCTAGAAATGCGAAAAGACGCTAACAACAGATGGGATTTGTATTTTCAATTACTCACAGATCCATCAGCTAAGAAATCTCATAGAAAATATTGGTTGCGTAAAATGGAAATGATTGATCAAACCACGGTAAAAGACCAGTTTAGATGGATGTATTCAAAATTTGCGGTGTACAAAAGAAAATACAGCGACAAAGAAGTGCTTGATTTTACCCATTTTCTATTGAAGAAAATAAATCAAGGTGATTCAGTAGTTCGTACATTTTTTGAAAGTTCAACCGTAAAAAGAAGTAGTGAAACTGACAATAAAATTATGAAAGACTTCTTCAAAGACGGAAGAAGTTTCCAATATGAAGATTCAATTGCATTAATTAAATCATTGGCTGCTTTTGTAGAAGAAAAAAAGATCCTTCATTTGTTCGGTCGAAAGAATTTGACCCAAGAATATTTTATGCTTTCAGGATTACTGAGAATGCAAGATGTTGAGTTTTATTTGAATTGGACGAATCAATTGGTTTATAAAAAGCGCCGTGATGGCGATTTTCTGAAACAGATAGTGAACTTAGGACCATTTGATGATTTCACGAAAGAGTTTAAAGTGAAAAAAGCTACGATTACCCGGCTTGAAACAAAACTTCAAAATTCAGCTGATATGGATGAATTTGTCCGTGAAGAAATTGAAGGAAACATTATAGTACTTAAACAGGAAATAGAAGAAATGAAATTCACTGATGCAGGATACAATTATGCCTATATTTTCGGATATGATCCTGATGTTTTTTATGAATTGTATGCTTCACTTTATGCCAAAGGAATCTGTTTTAATTTTTTGACTACAATCTATGAAGAATGGGGTTTTCAAGATGAAAAAATGCTCCGTGAGAAATGCAAAACATTTACAGATTTTGAAACCTTAAAAAAAATCAATGAGCTGATGTTTGAGTTCTATCAGGTAGAATAAGTCTCAACTCACTTCGACAATCTCAGTGCCTGCACAATTCTCTGTTCTGTACAATTTCCAACCATTCCTCACAAACATCCGTTCTGTTTTTTAACATCGCTCACTTGATCGTCAAGTATTGAGCACTGAAATAACATGTAGTGTGTATGCCGAATTCTAAACCTTACTACCATTCGATTGACACGCTTAGAGGTATTGCAGCATTGTTGATTTGTTCATTCCATTTTCTGAATCACCAAGATGAAACTGGATTTTTATTGAGTGAAGGAAATTCGATTCGTCAGCTCAGTGCATTTTTACCACCGGCAGTTTTTGTGTTTTTTCTTTTATCGGGATTCGTGATTACTGCTTCCTTATCGAAACGCAATTTTCACGTGAAAAACTTTTTCTCGTTTCTTACACGTCGTTGGGTGCGCATGGAAATTCCTTATATCGCTTCTATTTTAATTTATTTGTTCATTGCTTTCGCTTGGAGCGTTTATGGTAATACAAACTTCACTGTTGACTTAGAACGTTTTTTACACCATTTGATTTATTCTACCCATTTAGTTGGCTTGGAATGGTACAATGAAATTTATTGGACCCTAGCCATCGAATTTCAATTTTATATCCTCATTGCTTTGCTGTTCTCGTTTTTAGTTTCCACCAATAGTTGGATGAGGTACACCATTATTTTTGCCTTAGCTATTTCTGCATTTATTTTCCAGAATAACGGTCTTGTTTTTCATTATTTGCCCTTTTTTCTTTTGGGAATTGTTTTGTATTTGCAACAAGATGAGCTGCGTTTCAAAGATTTAAATCGACTCATCTTATTTCTATTGATTATCCAAATTTCATTTTCATTTGGTGAATTAACGGCAATCTACATGGCAGTAGCCGTATTTCTAATCGCACAACCAATGTCCGCAACATCACTTTTTAGTCGATTAGGCAAAATTTCTTTTTCATTCTATTTACTTCATGGAGCAATAGGAGGGAACATCATCTACTTTGGTGCGAAATATATTCATGGCGATGTACAACGTGTATTACTTGTAATCGTTGCGATTGTCCTTTCAATTTTAGGGTCATTGTTATTTTATCGTTTCGTTGAAAAGCCAGCCATTCACTTGTCGAAATTAATTGAACCAGCGGAGAAGGGACGAGTTGAAAGAGCAGATTTAGAGTTAGAATTTAGAGCCAGAAAATAGAAACTTGGATATGAGTGCAAGATTCCAATTCTACAGTTTTATCATCCAATAAAAAATAAATAACTTTGAAAATATTACCATGGTAGCTATATTTGCACTATGAAAATAGATGATGCCATCCAATCAACGTTTCAATCGCCTCAGCAGAGGGCTATTGTGAATATACGCTATACGGCCAATTTCTTATCGCATATTCAGAATAATTTTATGACCCAGTTCCATTTAACCATGCCTCAATTCAATATTCTGCGCATTTTACGTGGAGCAAAAGATGCCATAAATGTGAATACGGTAAAGGAAAGAATGATCGAGAAATCACCGAATACCACGCGTTTGATGGATAAATTAATTGAGAAGGAATTAATAGATCGTGTGAGATGCAATGAAGATCGAAGAGTAGTCTACGTAAAGATTTCACAAAATGGTTTGGCGTTGTTATCCGAAATTGATGAAAAATTCAAAAAGAATTCTGTGATTCAATTGAATATTTCTGAAGAAGATGCGCAACAATTATCCGAATTGTTAGATAAAGTTCGTCTGTCTTATGAGGGATGAAATTAGCGCTTCTATTAACGAAAACTATCAAGTAATCAATGTAAGTGAAAATCATTCATGGAAAAGTGATGAACCCATAGAATTAGGGGGGAGGAATGTTGGCCCAACACCAATCCAACTTTTATTATCTGCCTTGGCGAGTTGTAAATTGATTACCATGCGCATGTATGCTGAACGAAAGGAATGGATCACAGGTCAAATCAATATTCACTTGTCAATTGAACAATTAGCCGATAAAACAGTTATTCATAAAGAAATCACCTTCTCTAGTCCAGTTTCAGATGAACAAAAGAAACGATTATCGGAAATTTCAAATCGCTGTCCGGTTGCAAAAATGATTACGCATCCAATTGAGTTTAAATTAAATGACTAAAAAGCAAGTAACGTGGATGATCATTTTAGCTTTGGTCATCTTTACAAATATTTTAGAATCAATGATTCTCATGCCTCTTGCTTCCACCATAAAGCAAGAATTGGGAATGGACGACAACCAATGGGGCGTCATCATCTCTAGTTATCTGTTCAGTGCTTTTATCGCTGGATTTTTGAGTATTGCGGTCATCGATAAGTTCGACCGTAAGAAATTCCTCATTGTTGTTTATGCGCTTTTTATCTTAGGAACAGCTATGTGCGGCATGTCCAATTCATACGATTTCTTGTTTTTTGCACGAATATTTGCTGGTTTCTTCGGTGGAATTCTTTCTGCACAAGTATTAGCAATTGTTGGCGATCTCGTTCAACCTGAGCACCGTGGCAAAGCAACAGGAATTGTCATGGCTGGATTTTCGACAGCAGCAGCACTCGGAATTCCGCTTGGAATCTCCATCGGCTTAACTTGGTCTTGGCAAATGCCCTTTTTCTTTATTGTTGGACTTTCAGTGTTAACATGGGGAGCACTTATCTTGTTTTTACCTGAAATGATTGGAAATCGTTCAGGAATTTCGATGCTTCAATCTTACAAAATTCTTGGTCGAGTAGTAAAAAACAAAAATCAATTAAAAGCTTTATTCTTTTCTACTACGATCATTTTTGGTCAGTTTGCGATTATTCCATACTTAGCAGATTACGTAGAACACAATATTGGTTTTGAGAAAAACGAATTGGTTTGGATGTATTTCTTTGGAGGAATTTTAACTTTCATTACCAATCCATTCATTGGGTTCTTAGCCGATAAATTTGGTCAATTGAAAACCTTTTTAATCATTATGCTTTTATCTTGCATCCCCATTATTTTGATTACATCAATGGGTGAAAGTCAAATGCCAGTGGTTTTATTGGTAACATCAGGTTTCTTTATTTTTGCTGGCGGAAGAAATATACCAGGAACTGCTTTGGTCTTAAGTACAGCTGCTCCGTATGAAAGAGGAGGCTTTATGAGTATCCGTTCTGCGGTGCAACAATTGGGAAGTGGAATAGCAGTAATGTTAGGAAGTTGGATTCTCTACCAAGACGATTTGGGGAAATATATTAACTTTGAAATTGTTGGATACATCGCAGTAACAACAAGTATCTTGTCCTATTTTATCTTAAGGACAATAAAATCAGAATATTAAAATGAAAAATATAGTTGCAATAATCGTTTTTATCCTTGCTTTTAATCCATGTTCTTTCGGACAAAAAGAGGGAATCTTAACGGGTCGAATTGTTGATAAATTATCAGATAAACCGATGGAATATGTTTCTTTCCGTCTTTTTTCAGTAAAAGATTCAACTGTCACAGCGGGTGTTTTTACGGACGCTGATGGTCGATTTAATTTAGAACAATTAGCTTATGGTAATTTTTACGGGAAATTGACTTTTTCAGGCTATGAAACTATTACAATAGACGACATCAAGATTTCGGCTTCACTAAAATCAGTGAACTTGGGAACGTACAAAATGATTATCGATAAAACGATTGATTTTGAAGAAGTAAAGGTAGTTGGTCAATTAGACGTTTTAAAAGCAGGGATTGATAAAAAAATATACAATGTTGGTGAAGATTTATCAGTAAAAGGTGGAACAGCGAATGATGTATTGAACAATATTCCTTCTGTAGAAGTAGATCAGGATGGAAGAATTATGTTGCGTGGAGATGGAACGGTGACTGTTTTAATTGATGGTCGACCGAGTTCTTTATCGGGAGGAAATGGAAAGTCCTTATTAGATGCTTTGCCTGCTGGGTCAATTGAACGAATTGAAGTGGTTACAAATCCTTCAGCGAAATATGATCCAGATGGAACTTCAGGAATCATCAATATCGTATTGAAAAAGAATAAATTGAAAGGATTTAATGGTATGTTGACCGCCAACTTAGGTTCGGGAAATTTAACTGGTGGAAATGTGGCGGATGGATCGTTGTCCTTGAGTTATAGAAATGGACGATTCAATGCGTATGGAAGTTATTCTGGTCGCTATATGACTGGATATCGGAACAATTATTCTTCTCTGGAGCAATCCTTTTCAGATAATTCATCGCTAGAAATTGTACAAAATCGTGTGGGAACAGATTTGAATGCCGGCCACACTTTTAAAGTTGGTTCTGATTTTTATTTAAAAGCGCGTCACGTGATTGGATTTTCTGCAACTGGAAATGTTGGTCAACGGGATAGATCTGGAGATCAGTGGAATACGTCGTATGATGGTGATGGAAATGTGCTTTCATTTTGGAATCGTGAATCGTATGATCCAACGAGTCAGCAAAATATTGATTTAAATGTGAACTATAAATTCGATTTAAAAGATGATAAAGGCTCATTGATCATTGATGCGAATCAATCCT